>SNQW01000064.1_pt1 | contig 113423 bp, 114 predicted proteins | sample 2580511 | NCBI WGS metagenome assembly SNQW01 (sample SAMN10953775, study PRJNA522744) | food fermentation metagenome | isolation source: 8-hour incubation of native-enriched microbial consortia from nixtamalized... | place: Mexico | collected 2017-09-24
CCGACGGCGCCGCGAGGCTCGCCGTCGGGCCGCCCGGCGTGCCCGGCGGAAGCGGATCCTGCAGCGCGTCGCCGTGTCGGCCGCGGTGGTGGCCGCTGTGGCGGTGCTGTTCGTGCTCATCCCCCTGGGGCTGGCGAGGGATCCGGCGCCGGTCTGCCTCGACCGCCCGTCGACCTTCCCCCAGGCGGGCGTCGCCGGATGGAGCGGCGAACAGCTCGAGAACGCCGCGACCATCATCCGCACCGCCGACGAGCTCGGGTTCGCGCGGGACGGCCAGATCCTCGGCGTCATGACCGCGATGGGGGAGAGCAGCCTGCGCAACATCGCCTACGGGGACTGGGAGACGCGCGGCTGGACCAATCCGGATGGATCGCGCACGACGAGCATCGGCCTCTTCCAGCAGCAGGACTGGTGGGGCAGCGCGGAGCAGCGGATGGATCCCGCCACCGCGGCCCGTCTGTTCTTCGAGCGCCTCGGGCGGATCCCCGATTGGCGGTCGATGGCGCCGTCGCACGCGATCCACCGGGTGCAGGTGAACACCGATCGGGACTACTACACGCGGTACCAGGAGGATGCGACGGCCGTCGTCGACGTGCTGTCCGGCCCGTGCGAGTGACGCACACGTTTGTCACGGCAGCGGCCGGGTGCGGTGTCCGGGTGCCCGCCTAAGCTGGAGCCGTGTCGCGGAGCATCTACATCACCTCGGCCGAAGGCCACACCGGGAAGTCGACGATCGCCCTCGGGGTGCTCGACGCGCTGATGCGCGTGTCGCCGCGCGTCGGCGTCTTCCGCCCGATCGCCCGGGCGGTCGCCGAGCGGGACGAGATCCTCGAGCTGCTGCTCGCCCACGACGGCGTCCAGCTCGACTACGAGGACTGCATCGGGGTCACCTACGACGATGTGCGCGCCGATCCGGAGGGCGCGCTGTCGACCATCGTCGCGCGCTTCAAGGCCGTCGAGGCGCAGTGCGACGCCGTCGTGATCGTCGGCAGCGACTACACGGACGTCGCGAGCCCCGCCGAGCTCGGCTTCAACGCCCGGATCGCGGCGAACCTCGGCGCCCCCGTCCTGCTCGTGCTGAGCGGACGGGACCAGCAGCGGCAGGCCGAGCAGCTCGGCACCACGACCGCCCGGGTGCCCGCCGCCGTCGGCCAGATCGCCGCCCTGGCGCTGCCGGAACTCGCCGAGGAGCGCGCGGAGCTGTTCGCGGTGGCCGTGAACAGGGCCGACCCCGACGCGCTCGATGCCATCGTCGACGCGGTGCGGGCCGTCGTCCCCACCGGTACCCCGGTCTGGGCGCTCCCCGAGGATCGCGCGCTCGTCGCGCCGTCCATCCGCGGCATCGTCTCCGCGGTCGACGGGACGCTCCTCAAGGGCGACGAGGATCGCCTGACCGCGGTCGCGCTGTCGATCGTCGTGGCCGGCATGTCGATGGTGAACGTCCTGCCTCGCCTCACCGACGAGGCCGTCGTCGTGATTCCCGCTGACCGCACCGAGGTGCTGCTCGCCGCCCTCCTCGCCGACTCCTCCGGCACGTTCCCGCGGATCGCCGGCATCATCCTCAACGGGCCGTTCCCCCTGCCGGACCCGATCCTCCAGCTGCTCGACGGCTTCGCCTCCTCGGTGCCGATCGTCACCACCGACCTCGGCACCTACGACACGGCGGTACGGGTGATGGGCACCCGCGGCCGCATCTCCGCCGACTCGCGCGGTCGCTACGACCGGGCGCTCGGACTCTTCCAAGCGCATGTCGACGTGGCCGAGCTCACCGAGCAGCTCGGGCTCGCCGAGTCGCACGTCGTCACGCCGCTCATGTTCCAGTACGGCCTGATGGAACGCGCGCGCTCCGACCGTCGCCACATCGTCCTCCCCGAGGGCGACGACGACCGCATCCTCCGGGCGGCGGCGGCGCTGCTGTCCCGCGAGGTGGCGGAGCTCACCATCCTCGGCGACGACGGTGCGATCCGCGCTCGTGCGGCGGAACTCGGCCTCGACCTCGCCGGCGCGCAGGTGCTGAGTCCCACCGACCCGGCCCTCGTGGAGCGCTTCGCCGCCGAGTACGCCCGGCTGCGCGCCCACAAGGGGATCACGCTCGCGCAGGCCGCCGACACCGTCACCGACGTCTCCTACTTCGGGACGATGATGGTGCACCTCGGGCTCGCCGACGGCATGGTCTCCGGTGCCGCGCACACCACGGCGCACACGATCCGTCCGTCCTTCGAGATCATCAAGACAAAGCCGGGAGTGAACGTCGTCTCCAGCGTGTTCCTCATGGCCCTCGCCGACCGCGTGCTCGTGTACGGCGACTGCGCGGTCATCCCGGATCCCACGGCCGAGCAGCTCGCCGACATCGCGATCTCGTCCGCCACCACCGCCCGGCAGTTCGGCATCGACCCCCGCGTGGCGATGCTGTCGTACTCGACCGGCGAATCCGGGTCGGGGGCCGACGTCGACAAGGTCAGGGCGGCGACGGCGCTCGTGCGCGAGCGCGCTCCCGAACTCCTCGTGGAGGGCCCCATCCAGTACGACGCCGCCGCCGACGCGGCGGTCGCCAAGGCCAAGCTGCCCGACTCGGCGGTGGCGGGGCGGGCGACCGTGTTCGTCTTCCCCGACCTCAACACCGGCAACAACACCTACAAGGCGGTGCAGCGCTCCGCCGGCGCCGTGGCCATCGGTCCGGTGCTGCAGGGACTCAACAAGCCCATCAACGACCTGTCCCGCGGTGCGCTCGTCGACGACATCGTGAACACGGTGGCCATCACGGCGATCCAGGCCCAGGGCGACGAGCGATCGGGGGAGGAGGCGTGAGCGCGATCCTCGTCATCAACAGCGGCTCGTCCTCGCTGAAGTACAGCCTCATCGACACTGCGCACGAGGACGAGCTCGCCAGCGGGCTCATCGAGCGCATCGGACAGGATGTCAGCCCCGTCGCCCACACCGTGCGCCCGGAGCCGGGTGACGGACCGTCGGCGACGATGCTCGACGCCACCTACCGCGACGAGCAGTCCATCCCCGACCACGCCGCGGCCTTCGAGGTCATGCGCGCGCAGTTCGCCGCGCACGGTCCCTCGCTCGACGCCCATGCGCCGGTCGCGGTGGGGCATCGGGTCGTGCACGGTGGTGCGCGCTTCTACGCGCCGACCCTGATCGACGCCGATGTCGAGCGGCAGATCGGCGAGCTGGCCGTGCTCGCGCCGCTGCACAACCCGGCGAACCTCGCCGGGATCCGGGCGGCGCGTGCCGTGTTCTCCGACGTCCCGCACGTCGCGGTCTTCGATACCGCGTTCCATCAGACGCTCCCGCCGGCGGCCTACACCTACGCGATCGATGCAGCGCTCGCCGCCGAGCACCGGGTCCGTCGGTACGGCTTCCACGGCACGAGCCACCAGTACGTCAGCGAGACCGCCGCGCGCTTCCTCGGGCGCGACCTCGGGACCCTCCGGCAGCTCGTGTTCCACCTCGGCAACGGCGCCTCGATCACCGCGATCGACGGGGGCCGCTCGGTCGAGACCTCGATGGGCCTGACTCCGCTCGAGGGCCTCGTCATGGGCACGCGGTCGGGCGACCTTGACCCGGCCGCTCTCGTGCACCTGTCCCGCCGCGCCGGCTACACCATCGACGACCTCGACGCGCTGCTGAACACCCGCAGCGGGCTGGCAGGTCTGGCCGGACGCAGTGACATGCGCGATATCCTCGCGGGGGTGGCGGCCGGAGACGAGGCGGCCACGCTCGCCTTCGACGTCTACGTCCATCGGCTGCGGGCCTACGCGGGCGCCTACATCGCGCAGCTCGGCGGGGTCGACGTGGTGTCGTTCACCGCCGGTGTCGGCGAGAACGCCGCGCCGGTGCGCGCGGCGGCGATGGCGACGCTCGGCTTCGCGGGGATCGAGATCGACCCCGCCCGCAACGAGGCGAAGGAGCGCGGGATCCGCGTCATCTCGACCGATGCCTCGCCCGTGACCGTCCTCGTCGTTCCTACCGACGAGGAGCTGCAGATCGCCAGGCAGACCGCCGAGCTGCTCTGATCCGGGTCCGGGGTTACCCCGCGCGCGCCAGCGCCATTACGCTTGCACAGTGGCACGGAGAGGTGCCTTTCCCGACCCTCGTCCTTCTCCTGGAGGCTCTGTGCCAGACGCGCTGCCCGACCTGTTCCACGCCGACGGTGTGCTGTTCGACCTCGACGGCGTCCTCACGCCGACCGCCGAGGTGCACATGCGCGCCTGGAAGGCGGTCTTCGACGACGTCTTCGCCCGCTGGGACATCACGCCGCCGTACACCGACGAGGACTACTTCGCCTACGTCGACGGCAAGAAGCGCTACGACGGCGTCGCGAGCCTGCTGCGCAGCCGCAACGTCGAGGTCCCCTGGGGATCCGTGGACGATGACCCGTCCGCCGAGACCATCTGCGGGATCGGCAACCGCAAGAACGCCGCGTTCGCGACGTCCCTCCGCAGCCAGGGCATCGCTCCGTTCCCCGGCTCCCTCGCCGTGGTCGAGGCGCTGCACGCCGCGGGGATCCCGCTCGGCGTCGTCTCCAGCTCCAAGAACGCCGAGGAGGTGCTGGCGGCCGCCGGTATCCGGTCCTTCTTCCGCGTCGTGATCGACGGCGTCGTCGCCGAGCGCGAGCACCTCGCGTCCAAGCCCGCGGCCGACATGTTCGCCGCCGGTGCCTCGGCCCTCGGCGTCGACCCGGCCCGCAGCATCGCCGTCGAGGACGCCACCTCCGGTGCCGCTTCCGCCGCCGCCGCCGGCTACGCCGTCGTCATCGGCGTCGACCGGGGCGCCGGCGCGGATGCACTCCGCGCCGCCGGCGCGACCCACGTCGTCGACGACCTCGGTATCCTGCTTCCCGCCGCCCGCACCGACACCCCGGAGACCGCATGATCGACCGCGACCGCTTCCCCGTCGACCCGTGGCGTCTCATCGAGACGCGCTACTCGGAGGAGGGCGTCGGCGAGACGCTGTTCTCGGTCGGCAACGGCTACCTCGGGCTCCGGGGCAACCACATCGAGGGGCGCGGCGCGCAGGAGCACGGCACCTTCATCAACGGCCTGCACGAGACGTGGCCGATCCGGCACGCCGAACAGGCCTACGGCTTCGCCGAGGTCGGCCAGACGATCGTCAACGCCCCCGACGCCAAGGTGATGCGGCTCTACGTCGACGACGAGCCGATCTCCCTCGACGACGCCGACGTGCGCGAGTACGCCCGCACCCTCGACATGCGCACGGGTGTGCTGGAGCGGCGCGTGGTCTGGGAGACCCCCTCCGGCAAGCGGGTGCGTATGCGAGATCAGCGTCTCGTGAGCTTCGAGGAGCGGCACCTCGCGGTGCTGCGGCTCGAGGTCGTCGTCGAGAACGCCAACGCCCCGGTCACGATCAGCTGCCAGCTGCTCAACCGTCAGGACGGGGCGGGCGTCTACGCCGGCTCCCCGATGACGACCAAGGGCGCCGCCTTCGACCCGCGCAAGGCCGAACGCATCGCGGACCGTGTGCTGGAGCCGGCCGAGCACTGGCAGGACGGGCTGCGCTCCGCGCTGTCGTACCGGGTCGCCGCGTCCGGGATGACCGTCGCCGTCGTGGCCGACCACATCATCGAGACGGAGAACGACTACAACGTCCGGACGCTCATCGAGCCGGACATCGCCAAAAACGTCTTCCGCGTGCAGGCGAAGGCCGGCGTCCCCATCACGATCACCAAGCTCGTCAGCTACCACTCGTCCCGCGGGGTGCCCCCGCGGGAGCTCGTGGACCGCTGCCGTCGCTCGCTCGACCGGGCAGCGGACGAGGGCGTGGAGACGGTCTTCCGCCGCCAGCGCGAGTGGCTCGACGCGTTCTGGGAGCGCAGCGACGTGCAGATCGGCGGGCGCGACGACCTGCAGCAGGCCACCCGCTGGTGCCTGTTCCAGCTCGCTCAGGCCTCGGCCAGGGCGGACGGCGCCGGTGTCCCCGCGAAGGGGCTGACCGGCTCCGGCTACAGCGGCCACTACTTCTGGGACACCGAGATCTACGTGCTCCCGTTCCTCACCTACACGACGCCGCGCTGGGCCTACAACGCGCTGCGAGCAAGGGTGAAGATGCTCCCCGCGGCGCGCCGCCGGGCCGCTCAGCTCAACGAGGCGGGCGCGCTCTTCCCGTGGCGCACGATCAACGGCGAAGAGGCCTCGGCGTACTACGCCGCCGGCACCGCGCAGTACCACATCAACGCCGACATCAGCTTCGCGCTCGGCAAGTACGTGCGGGCGACCGGGGACGAGGCCTTCCTGCGGCGCGAGGGCGCCGACGTCGCGATCGAGACCGCGCGGCTCTGGGCCACCCTCGGCTTCTGGCGGGGATCGCGGCTCGTGGAGCAGTCCGGTGCCGGCGACGGCCTCCAGACGTTCCACATCCACGGCGTCACCGGCCCGGATGAGTACACGACCGTCGTGAACGACAACCTGTACACGAACGTCATGGCGCGGTACAACCTCCGTTACGCGGCCAAGGTCGTGCGGGAGATCCGCGACAGCTACCCGGAGGACTACGCGGCCCTCGTCGAGCGGACGGGCCTCGGCTCGGGTGAGGCGGAGTCCTGGGAGAGGGCGGCGGAGGCGATGTACATCCCGTACAGCGAGAGCCTCGGCATCCACCCGCAGGACTCGCTGTTCCTGGAGCGGGAGGTCTGGGACCTCGCGAACACCCCGGCCGACCAGCGCCCGCTGCTGCTGCACTTCCACCCGCTCGTGATCTACCGCTTCCAGGTGCTCAAGCAGGCCGACGTCGTGCTGGCGCTGTTCCTGCAGGGCAACCACTTCTCGCCCGAGGAGAAGAAGGCCGACTTCGACTACTACGACCCGCTGACGACGGGCGATTCGACCCTGTCGGCGGTCGTGCAGTCGATCCTGGCAGCCGAGGTCGGCTATCAGGACCTCGCGCAGAAGTACTTCGAGCAGTCGCTGTTCGTCGATCTGCACGACCTGCACCACAACGCGGCCGACGGCGTGCACGTCGCCTCGGCCGGTGGCGTGTGGACGGCCCTCGTGTGCGGCTTCGGCGGCATGCGCGACTACGGCGGCGACCTCAGCTTCGACCCGCGACTCCCCGAATCCTGGCCGTCGTTGTCGTTCCCGCTGCAGTGGCAGGGCACGGCGATGCAGGTGACCGTCACGCGGCACGAGCTGCGGGTGCAGGTGCGCAGCGGCCCTCCGGTGCCGTTCAGCGTGCGCGACAACGCCTACATCGCGACCCTGGAGGACGAGGTCATCGTCCCCCTCTCGAACCAGGGACCCGTGATCCCCGGACGCCCGACGCTGCAGGAGTTCGCCGACGCCCGCCGCGACGACGGCACGCGGCTCTCCGCCTCGGTTCCCGTGATCACGAGCGCGATCCCCGTCATCGAGACGATCGACTGATCGCCGACCCACCCCTCTGCGTGTGTCCCACCCCGTTGCGGACGCACACAGAGGGGTGGCTCGCGTGAAAGGGGCCGGGTCGACCGGGAGGGGAGCAACGTCGGTGGCACGCCGTAGGCTGGAGGGGTGACCACAGCCCTCTACCGCCGCTACCGACCCGAGACGTTCGGCGAGATGATCGGGCAGTCGCAGGTGACCGATCCGCTCATGACCGCGCTGCGTGGCGACCGCGTCGGCCACGCCTACCTGTTCTCCGGCCCGCGCGGTTGCGGCAAGACCACCTCGGCGCGCATCCTCGCCCGGTGCCTGAACTGCGCCGAGGGGCCGACCGACACCCCCTGCGGGACGTGCCCGAGCTGCGTCGAGCTCTCCCGAGCCGGCGGCGGATCGCTCGACGTGGTCGAGATCGACGCCGCGAGCCACAACGGCGTCGACGACGCGCGCGACCTGCGGGAACGGGCCACCTTCGCCCCGAGCCGGGACCGCTTCAAGATCTTCATCCTCGACGAGGCGCACATGGTCACCCCGCAGGGCTTCAACGCGCTGCTGAAGCTGGTCGAGGAGCCCCCGCCGCACGTCAAGTTCATCTTCGCGACGACGGAGCCCGAGAAGGTGCTCGGCACGATCCGCTCGCGCACCCATCACTACCCGTTCCGGCTGGTCCCGCCCGCCGCGATGCTCGACTACGTCGAGAAGCTCTGCGCGGAGGAGGGTGTGATCGTCGAGCAGGGTGTGCTGCCGCTCGTCGTCCGCGCCGGAGGCGGTTCTCCCCGCGACACGCTGTCGCTGCTGGATCAGCTGATCGCGGGATCGGATGCCCCGGCCGGCTCCGAGACCGTCACAGTCGGCTATGCGCGGGCGGTGGCGCTGCTCGGGTACACCCACGGGGCGCTCCTCGACGAGATCGTCGACGCGCTGGCGGCGGGCGACGCCGCGACCGCCTTCCCGGCCATCGACCGCGTGGTGCAGACCGGGCAGGACCCGCGGCGCTTCGTCGACGACCTCCTGGAGCGCCTGCGCGACCTCATCGTCATCGCCGCCGTCGGCTCCGGCGCTTCCGCCGTGTTGCGCGGCATCGCCGAGGACGAGCTCGACCGGATGCGCCGCCAGGCCGAGTCCTTCGGCGCCGCGCGGCTCTCCCGCACGGCCGACGTGGTCAGCGCGGCGCTCGACGACATGTCCGGCGCCACGTCACCGCGGCTCCACCTCGAGCTCATGGTCGCCCGTGTGCTCGCTGCCGCTCCCGGTGGCTCGGCCCCCTCCGGCGCCTCGGCATCGGGTGCGCTGCACCCGCCGGCGACGACGCATCCGCCGGTGATCCCGCCGACTTCGGCACCGCCCTTGGCGACCGTCGCGCCCGCGCCCGAGCCCGAGACGGCGACGCCCACGGCATCGGCCTCGTCCGCGCCGGCCCCCTCCGCTTCTGCGCCGGCCCCCTCGGCTCCTGCGCCGTCCCCCTCCGGTCCTGCGCCGGCCGCCGAGCCCGAGCCCTCCCCGGAACCCGCACCCGCTCCGGCCCCGGAGTCGTCCGCACCGTCCGCTCCCGTCACGTTCGACCGCGTCCGTGACGCCTGGCCTGCCGTGCTGAAGCGCCTCGAAGGCATCAGCCGCACGTCCTGGCTGCTCGCCACCGCCGTGCAGCCGCTGGCCTACGACGGCGAGTCCGAGGTGCTGACCCTCGGATTCACGAGTCAGCACGACGTCGCGAAGTTCAAGGGGACCACGCCCGGCTCCGGACCGTCCGACCACCTCCGCACGGCCATCGAGCAGGAGGTCGGGGTGCGGGTCAAGTACCTGCCGGCCCCGATGCCGCCCGGCGGTGCGCCGCGGCAGCCCGCCTCCTCGGGATCCGCCGCCCCGGCCGACACCGCTCCCGCATCGGAGCCTGCGTCAGCGCGTCCCTCCCGCCCGCAGACCCGCGCCGCCGCGGCCCCCGTGACGGAATGGGCGGTCGCACCCATCCCGACGACAGCGGCCGCCGCGCCGGCAGCGCCCCTCGCCGTCGACGAGGAGCCGGAGGAGGTCGAGGCCGCCTCCGCCGCGCCGACCCCGCCGGCCGACGGCAGGATCGATCGCGATGAGCCGCCGCTGCCCGGCGACGACGACGCTCCCGCGTTCGACGAGGAGCCGCCGTACGATCCGGCCTACGAGCCCCCGGCTCCGTACGACCGCCCTCCCTCCCCACGCGCGACTCCGGCGGCGGCCTCGCAGGCGGCCGCCCGCACGGCCCCCGCGGCCGCTGCACCGGTCGTCGTCGAGCGCACCCCCGCCGCCGGCGGCGTGCAGCGCTACGGAGAGGCCGTGATCCGCCAGGTGCTCGGCGCGACGTTCCTTCGCGAAGAGCCCTACGAGCCCCCCACGAGGTTCTCCTGATGTACGACGGCATCGTCCAAGAGCTGATCGACGAGTTCGGCCGCCTTCCCGGCATCGGCCCGAAGTCGGCGCAGCGCATCGCTTTCCACATCCTGCAGACGCCGACGTTCGACGTCGCCCGTCTCGCCGAGCTGCTGACCGAGATCCGCATCCGGGTCCGCTTCTGCGAGATCTGCGGCAACGTCGCGGAGCAGGAACGCTGCGCGATCTGTCGCGACCCACGCCGCAACCAGGCGCTGATCTGCGTGGTCGAGGATGCGAAGGACGTCGCCGCGATCGAGCGCACGCGGGAGTTCCGCGGCCTGTACCACGTGCTCGGCGGCGCGATCAGTCCTATCGCGGGCATCGGCCCGGACGACCTCCGGATCGCCCAGCTCATGACGCGGCTCGCCGACGGCACCGTGCAGGAGGTCATCATCGCCACAAACCCCAACCTGGAGGGAGAGGCGACGGCGAGCTACCTGAGCCGGCTCCTGACGACGATGCAGATCACGGTTTCGCGGCTCGCCTCGGGCCTCCCGGTCGGCGGCGACCTCGAGTACGCGGACGAGGTGACGCTCGGCCGGGCCTTCGAGGGCCGGCGCGTGCTGTGACCCCGCAGTCCGGCTTCTCCCGCCGGGGCTGGCTGCTCTTCGGAGTCATGGCCCTGCTCTGGGGCGTGCCCTACCTCTTCATCAGCGTGGCGGTGGATTCGATCTCCCCGCCCGCGATCGTGGCGGGACGGACGCTGATCGCGGCTCTCCTCCTGCTGCCGTTCGCCCTGCGCAGCGGCGCCCTCCGCGCGGCGCTGCGACACTGGCCGTGGGTGCTGGCGTTCGGGGCCGTGGAGATGGCCGGACCGTTCCTCCTCCTCGGGCATGCCGAGATGACGCTGCCCTCCGGCATGACCGGACTCCTCGTCGCCACCGTGCCGCTGTTCGCCGCCCTCATCGCGCTGGGTGGTGGCGACTTCGGCGTGCTGCGTCCCGCCCGCGGCATCGGCCTGCTGGTCGGCTTCATCGGCGTCGCCGTCGTCGTGGCGGGGCCGGGGCTCTTCGGGGGAGAGGTGAGCCTGCTCGCGGCGGGGGAGGTGCTGCTCGTCGCGGTGCTGTACGCGATCGCGCCGTTCATCGTGGCCCGCAAGCTGAACGACGTCCCCTCGCTCGGCACGATCACCCTGTCGCTGCTCATGATCGGCATCTTCTACCTCCCGATCGGTCTGCTCACCCAGCACCAGGTGCCCACGCTCCCGTCGATCGGCGCCCTGCTCGCCCTCGCCGTCATCTGCACGGCGCTGGCCTTCCTGGCCTTCTTCGCGCTGATCCGCGAGGTCGGGCCGGTCAGGGCGCCGCTGTTCACCTACGTGAACCCGGTCGTGGCGATCGTGCTCGGGGCCATCGTGCTCGCCGAACCCCTCACCCCTGGGCTCCTCCTCGGATTCCCGCTGATCATCATCGGGTGCTGGTTCGCCGCCACCGGAGGGCGGCTGCGCCCGGTGACGCCCGTCCCGCCCGCCCCCGCCTGAGCCGTCACATGCGCGGGGCGGCATGCGCGCCGATCGTAGAATGACCGTGGGCGGATCCGCCCGACATCCCAGGGAGTGAACGTGGCCCTCATCGTGCAGAAGTACGGCGGCTCGTCCGTCGCCGACGCAGAGAGCATCAAGCGCGTCGCCAAGCGCATCGTCGACACCCGTCGCGCCGGTCACGACGTCGTCGTCGCCGTGAGCGCCATGGGCGACACGACCGATGAGCTGCTCGACCTCGCGAACGAGGTCGCGCCGATCCCCGCCCCGCGCGAGCTCGATATGCTCCTCTCCAGCGGCGAGCGGATCTCGATGGCGCTGCTGGCGATGGCGATCCACTCGATGGGCTTCGAGGCCCGGTCGTTCACCGGCAGCCAGGCTGGAATGATCACCGACTCGCAGCACGGGGCGGCGCGCATCGTCGACGTCACACCCGTGCGGCTCCGCGAGGCGCTCGACGAGGGCGCGATCGTCATCGTCGCCGGCTTCCAGGGCTTCAACCGCGACACCCGCGACATCACCACGCTCGGCCGTGGCGGATCGGACACGACGGCCGTCGCGCTGGCGGCCGCGCTGTCTGCGGACGTCTGCGAGATCTACAGCGATGTGGACGGCATCTTCACGGCCGACCCGCGCGTGATCCCCAAGGCGCAGAAGCTCGACCACGTCTCCAGCGAGGAGATGCTGGAGCTCGCCGCCAACGGCGCCAAGGTCCTCTACATCCGTGCCGTGGAGTACGCCCGCCGGCACGGCGTCCTCATCCACGCCCGGTCGACGTTCTCGTCGGCCGAGGGCACATACGTTCTGGGCGAGGGTATGAAGAACCCTCGCGAAGCCGAGGGAGCAGTCATGGAAGAACCGATCGTCGCCGGCGTCGCCACCGACTTCAGCCAGGCCAAGATCACCGTCGCCGGGGTGCCCGACGTCCCGGGCAAGGCCGCCGAGATCTTCAAGATCGTCGCGAAGTCCGGTGCCAACGTCGACATGATCGTGCAGAACGTCTCCGCCACCGGGCGCACCGACATCTCCTTCACGGTCCCCAAGGCCGACGCCGCTGCCGCGCTCAAGGCCCTCGCCGGCGAGCAGACCGAGGTCGGCTTCCAGAACCTCATCCACGACGACCAGATCGGCAAGCTGTCGGTGGTCGGCGCGGGGATGCGCACGCACTCCGGTGTCTCGGCGACCCTCTTCGAGGCCCTGTCCGCCGGCGGCATCAACATCGAGATGATCTCCACCTCGGAGATCCGCATCTCGGTCGTGCTCCGTGACACCGACCTCACCGAAGCCGCGCGCACCGTGCACACCGCCTACGGTCTCGACGGCGACGCGGAGGCTACGGTCCACGCCGGCACCGGCCGCTGACCCCGGCCACTCTCACCTCGCGCCAGCACAGGCGTTCGCGCGGGTTCAGGCTGTCCTGTCCACACGTGCCTGATCTCCCGCGTTCGCCTGTTCGCGCGGGTCTGCCTGTTCTCCAGGGGCCGCGCCAGCACAGGCGTTCGCGCGGGTTCAGGCTGTCCTGTCCACACGTGCCTGATCTCCCGCGTTCGCCTGATTCGCCGGGGTGGCCTACCTCCCTGAAACAGGCGGGCTTCGGGGTGGTCGCGGCGCGATAGACTCGCGGAAACCCTGACACCGGCGCCAGGCGCAGCCTCAGCATCCCGACGCCGCGCCCGAAGCCTCGTACGCCGTACCGCACGAAGCCAAGGAACATCATGACCCGCATCTCCGAATCAGGACTCTCCGTCGCCATCGTCGGCGCCACCGGCCAGGTGGGCACTGTGATGCGCGAGATTCTCGCGGAGCGTTCGTTCCCGATCCGCGAGCTGCGGCTGTTCTCCTCGGCACGTTCCGCGGGCACGGCGATCGAGTTCGGCGGACAGACGGTCATCGTCGAGGACGTCGAGGCCGCCGACCCGTCCGGGATCGACATCGCGCTGTTCTCCGCCGGCGCCACCGCCAGCCGCGCCTACGCCCCCCGCTTCGCCGAGGCCGGCGCCGTGGTCGTCGACAACTCGAGCGCTTGGCGCATGGATCCCGAGGTCCCCCTTGTCGTCAGCGAGGTGAACCCGCACGCGATCGACGACCGGCCCAAGGGCATCATCGCGAACCCGAACTGCACCACGATGGCGGCGATGCCGGTGCTCAAGGTCCTCGACGCCGAGGCCGGACTCGAGCGTCTGATCGTGTCGACCTACCAGGCGGTGTCCGGCTCCGGACTCGCCGGCGCACAGGAACTGCTCGGCCAGGTCGAGGGCGTGCTCGCGCAGGGCGACACCCTCCGCCTCGTGCATGACGGCTCCGCGGTCGACTTCCCCGAGCCCGAGAAGTACGTCGCGCCGATCGCCTTCGACGTGATCCCGCTCGCGGGGAATCTCGTCGACGACGGGGACAACGAGACCGACGAGGAGAAGAAGCTCCGCAACGAGAGCCGGAAGATCCTCGAGCTGCCCGACCTGCGCGTCGCCGGCACCTGCGTCCGTGTGCCGGTGTTCACCGGTCACTCGCTCTCGATCCACGCGGAGTTCTCCCGCGACCTGACTCCGGACCGCGCCACGGAGGTGCTGAGCGCGGCGCCCGGCGTCGTGCTCGACGAGGTGCCGACCCCGCTGCAGGCCGCCGGCAAGGACCCGAGCTTCGTCGGTCGCATCCGCGCGGACCAGTCGGCTCCGGAGGGCAAGGGTCTTGTGCTCTTCATCAGCAACGACAACCTCCGCAAGGGAGCGGCGCTGAACGCGGTGCAGATCGCCGAGGTCCTCGCGGAGCGGCTCGCCCCGGTCTCCTGAGGCTGCATGGTCTGCGGTGTCCTGGCCGCGAACTAGACTGTTCGAGTGACTGAAAACGTCGATGTCGTCCTGATCGGCGGTGGCATCATGAGCGCCACCCTGGGTACCCTGCTGCACGAGCTGCAGCCGGACTGGAAGATCGTCGCCTTCGAGCGGCTGTCGGACGTGGCGCAGGAGAGCTCGAACCCCTGGAACAACGCCGGGACCGGGCACGCCGCGCTGTGCGAGCTGAACTACATGCCGCAACAGGGCGACGCTCCGCTCGACCCCGCCAAGGCGATCTCGATCAACGAGCAGTTCCAGCAGAGCCGCCAGTTCTGGTCCTCCCTCGTCGAGAAGGGCGTGCTGGACGAGCCGTCGACCTTCATCAACGCGACGCCGCACATGACGTTCGTGCGGGGCGAGAAGGATGTGGCCTACCTCAAGAAGCGTTACGAGGTGCTCAAGGAGCAGCCGCTGTTTGCGGGGATCGAGTACAGCGAAGACTCCCGCGTCATCAACCAGTGGGCGCCGCTGCTCATGCAGAAGCGCCGGAAGGGCGAGCCGTTCGCGGCGACCCGGGTGCCCGCCGGCACCGACGTCGACTTCGGCGCCCTCACGCACCAGCTCTTCGATCACCTGCGTGACTCGGGCGTCGCCGTGCGCACGAACCACGAGGTCAAGTCGCTCAAGCGGCAGAAGGACGGCACCTGGCTCATCAAGTACCGCACGACGGTCGGCCGCACCCCGAACGAGATCAAGGCGAAGTTCGTGTTCGTCGGGGCCGGGGGGTGGGCGCTGAAGCTCCTGCAGAATTCCGGCATCCCTGAGATCAAGGGCTACGGCGTCTTCCCGATCGGCGGCCAGTTCCTCAAGACGACGAACCCGAAGATCGTTGCGCAGCACAAGGCGAAGGTCTATTCGCAGGCCTCGGTCGGCGCGCCGCCGATGTCGGTCCCGCACCTCGACACGCGTGTCGTCGACGGTGAGGCGTCGCTGATGTTCGGGCCGTTCGCGACGTTCAGCCCGAAGTTCCTCAAGAACGGCTCGATGCTCGACATCGTCACGCAGGTTCGGCCGCACAACCTCTGGCCGATGCTGCGCGTCGCCTTCGCCAACCCCGACCTCATCACGTACCTCATCAGCGAGCTGATGAAGAACCACCGCAAGAAGGTCGACAGCCTCCGCACGTTCATGCCGACGGCCAAGGACGAGGACTGGACGCTCATCGACGCCGGTCAGCGCGCCCAGGTCATGAAGAAGGATCCGAAGAAGGGTGGCGTGCTGCAGTTCGGCACCGAGGTGGTCGCCTCGGGTGACGGTTCGATCGCCGGTCTCCTCGGAGCATCCCCCGGGGCCTCGACGGCCGTGCCGATCATGCTCGATCTGCTGAAGAGGTGCTTCCCCGGCGAGTACCCGGGCTGGGAGTCGCAGCTGCGCGAGCTCATCCCCACCTTCGGCCGGAAGCTCAACGGCGACGCGGAGCTCGCGGAGGAGTCGACCACCGCGACCGCCGCCGTCCTCGGCATCAACGCCTGACCTCGGACCGTGGCGAAGCTCTACTTCCGCTACGGCGCGATGAACTCGGGCAAGTCGACTGCCCTGCTCCAGGCTGCGTACAACTACGAGGAACGCGGCCAGCATGTGCTGCTCGCCAAGCCCGCGATTGACACCAAGGGCGCCGGCGAGATCGAGAGTCGCCTCGGGGTCACGCGACCCGTCGACTTCCTCATCGGCCCGGACGACGACGCCCGCGCGCTCTTCTCGCTCCACCGGGGGCGCATGCGGCGGTCCACGGAGGAGGAGCTCCTCCCGACCGGGCCTGTCGACGTGGCCTGCCTGCTCATCGACGAGGCGCAATTCCTCACGCCAACACAGATCGACGACCTGTTCCGCATCGCGGTGGAGGACGGCATCCCGGTGATGGCCTACGGCATCCGCAACGACTTCCGCACCCACGCGTTCCCCGGCTCCGCCCGTCTTCTGGCGATCGCGCACTCCCTCGAAGAGCTCAAGACCATCTGCCGCTGCGGGCGCAAGGCGGTGTTCAACGGCCGCGTGGTCGGCGGCCGCTTCGTCTTCGACGGCGACCAGGTCGCGATCGACGAGGGCGCCGACGGCTCCGCCTCGCCCGAGCTCACGACCTACGAGTCGCTGTGCGGCACCTGCTACCTGGAGGAGTCTGGCGGCCGCCTCGGCTGACCCGTCGACCCACCCCCTTCCGGTCGCCCCACCCCTCTGCGTGCGTACGCACCGGGCCGGGACGCACGGAAAGGGGTGGATCGCGTGCGCGGCATCGTCGTATTGCGTGGTCTGACCACACGCGCTAGCCTGTGGTCTGACCACAGGAGGCGGGATGACGGAGCAGCCGGCGCGCGCATGGCGACTCGTGCTCGAGCACATCGAGCGTGATCTGCTCGACGGTCGTCTCGGGCCGGGGGACCGGCTGCCGTCCGAACGGGACCTCGCGAGCGACCTCGGTGTCGGACGATCGAGCGTCCGCGAGGCGTTCCGCGTGCTCGAGGTGCTCGGCCTCATCCGCACGGCGACCGGCTCGGGCCCTCAGGCGGGCGCCATCGTCATCGCCACCCCCACCGGCGGGATGTCGGCGCTCCTCCGGCTCCAGGTGGCCGCGCAGGGCTTCCACCTCGACGACGTCGTCCGCACGCGGCTCGTGCTCGAGGATGCGGTCGTCGACGCCATGGCATCGGCTGTCCATCGCGACACCACGCGGGCGCACGTGCTGCTCACCGCCATGGATGACGGCGCCCTCACACCGGCCGAGTTCCTCGCCCTCGACGCGCAGCTGCACCTCTCCCTCGCGGAGGGCAGCGGCAACACGGTCATCGCGGCGATGATGGCGGGACTCCGCTCCGCCATCGAGTCGTACGTGCTCGCGGGCGCGGCGACCGTCGATGACTGGGATCGGATGGCCGAGCGTCTGCGTTCCGAGCACCGCGCCCTCGTCGCGGCGATCGACGAGGGCGATGCCCCTGCCGCGCGCCGTCTTGTCCGCGCTCACATCACCGGCTACTACACCGCCGCGGGCCTCACCCGCGCCATCACCCCACAGAACTGAGAGGCAGAACATGGTCCAGCGCCAGCTCCCCAATCCCGCCGAGCTGTTGGAGCTCATGAAGTTCAAGAAGCCCGAGCTCGACGGACGCAAGCGCCGCCTCGACGCCGCGCTCACCATCGACGACCTGCGGAAGATCGCCAAGCGCCGCACGCCCAAGGCCGCCTTCGACTACACCGACGGCGCCGCCGAGGGTGAGCTGTCGCTGAGCCGGGCACGCCAGGCGTTCCAGGACGTGGAGTTCCACCCCGGTATCCTCAAGCCGGCGCCGGATGTCGACACGGCCGTCGAGATCCTCGGCGGCCCGTCCGCGCTCCCGTTCGGCATCGCGCCGACCGGCTTCACCCGGCTCATGCAGACCGAGGGCGAGGTCGCGGGCGCCGGCGCCGCGGCCGCTGCGGGCATCCCGTTCACGCTGTCCACCCTCGGGACCACCTCGATCGAAGACGTCAAGGCGGCGACGGTCCGGGAGCCGCAGGGCCCCGTTCCCGGTCGGAACTGGTTCCAGCTCTACGTCATGCGCGACCGCGAGATCTCGTACGAGCTCGCCCGCCGCGCCGCCGCCGCGGGCTTCGACACGCTGCAGTTCACCGTCGACACCCCGGTCGCCGGCGCCCGTCTCCGCGACAAGCGCAACGGCTTCAGCATCCCGCCGCAGCTCACCCTCGGCACGATCATCAACGCCATCCCGCGGCCCTGGTGGTGGTTCGACTTCCTGACCACGCCGAAGCTCGAGTTCGCTTCGCTGAGCACGACCGGCGGCACCGTCGGTGAGCTCCTGGACGCGGCGATGGACCCGACGATCAGCTATGACGACCTCGCGGTCATCCGCGACATCTGGCCCGGCAAGATCGTCATCAAGGGCGTGCAGAACGTCGAGGACTCCGTGCGCCTGCGCGACGCGGGTGTCGACGGCATCGTGCTGTCGAACCACGGCGGCCGTCAGCTCGACCGCGCCCCGATCCCGTTCCATCTCCTGCCCGAGGTCCGTCGGGCGGTCGGCGACGACTTCACGGTCATGATCGACACCGGCATCATGAACGGCGCCGACATCGTGGCATCCGTCGCGCTGGGTGCCGACTTCACGCTGATCGGTCGCGCCTACCTCTACGGCCTGATGGCGGGAGGTCGCCAGGGCGTCGACCGCACGATCGCCATCCTGCGCGGCGAGATCGAGCGCACGATGCGGCTGCTGGGCGTGGCCTCGCTCGCGGAGCTGGAGCCCGGGCATGTGACCCAGCTCACTCGCCTGGTGCCTGTCTCCCGCGCGGCCGGCGTCGAGGTGCACTGACCCACCTGCACGACGAGACGACGCCTGCACGACGGATTCGGTCCTCCCGTCGTGCAGGCGTCGTCTCGTCGTGCGGCTGTGCCCGTCAGACCCGGGTGGAGAGGGTCGGCAGCAGTTCCCGCAGACGGGCAGCCGTGTCTTCCCAGCCCTCGACGGCCACCGCTGGCACTCCGAGCGCCAGGACGGGGTAGTCGTTGCCGCCCTCGTCGAGGCGGTCGCCATAGAACAGCATCGCGGTCAGATCGATCCCGGTGTGGGTGGCGAGCTGCTGCATGCCGAACGCCTTGTCGATCCCGGCGCGGGTGATGTCGATCGAGGTCGAGCCGCCCGAGCGCACCTCGAGGCCCGGGAGCCGCGCGGCGACGGCATCGCGCAGCGCGCCGCGCTTCGAACCCGTCGGATCCCACGCATGCTTCGCGTCGCGCGGGGCCTGCTGGCCGAGCGCGGAGAACGTGATCTGCGAGCCGCGATCCTCGAGGATCTCGCCCCAGGGCTCGGCCTCCCAGAGCCCGAGACGCTCGGCCTCCTCGCGCAGCGCGGTGAGGGCGGCGGTCTTCTCCTCGTCGCTCAGATCATGGGCGTACACCGCGACGAAATCGGTGCCGTCATGCCGCAGGTACCGCGTGCCGCAGGTCGGGAGCAGGTGCAGTCGGGCGAGGGCCGCCGGGTCGGCGTCGGCGAGCTGCGCCACCACCTGCGTACGGAACTGCGCCTCGTTGCCGCCGGAGATGATCGCGACGTCCACCGAACGCAGCAGCTCACCCAGGAGTGCGGCGATCTGCGGGTCGATCGTGCCCTTGGAAGGGGCAAGGGTGTCATCGAGGTCGAAGGCGACGAGAGAGGGCGAAGTCATGATGCCTCCACTGTAGGTGTTCGCGGCCGGGAGGACGGTGTGGCCGCGAGCAGCGTGCAGAATATCGCAAGGACGACGCCGATGCTCGCCCCGGTGGAATTGGCCAGCACGTCGCTCACAGTCGCGGCGCGGTGGGGGAGGGCGAGGTACTGCGCCGTCTCGATCGCCAGCGAGAGGGCCGGACCCACGAGCAGCGATAGCAGCCACGCGCGCCGGGGCACGAGCAGGAACGCGAGCACCCCGACGGGGATGAAGACGGCGACGTTCGCCAGAACCTCGAGTCGCGTGAAGTCGAGGCTCGTCCAGCCGAGACGCTGGATCGCGCGAAGGAGGAGGTCGAGCAGGTTGGGCATCGTCTGCTCCACGCGCGCGGGCGTGAGTGTGAGGAGGGCGACGCCGAGGAGGAAGGGGAGTCCGAGGGCGACGGCCCACACGCGCGTCGAACGCCGCGGCGGTGGCAGGAGCCTCCCCATGCGTTCCCCTCTCGCACGACATCCCGATACAGAGAAGGCCGCCCCTGCGGGCGGCCTACTCGTGTCACTGGTCGGGGTGACAGGATTTGAACCTGCGACCTCTTCGTCCCGAACGAAGCGCGCTACCAAGCTGCGCCACACCCCGTTTTGCAACCCTCCGAGTCTACAGCGAAATGTCTCCAGCGCCGAATCGAGCCGTCCACTCGCGTGGCGGAACCGTTCGCGGGGTCACGCGTGCGGGGTCAGCGTGAGCAGTGTCGCCTCGGGACGGCACGCGAAGCGGACGGGCGCGTAGATGGAGTGCCCGCAGCCTGCGCTGACGTTGAGGGGCACCGAACGGTCGCCATGCGTCCAGGTACTGAGTCCCTTGGCCTGCTTCAGGGGGATGTCGCAGTTGGCCACGATGGCGCCGAAACCGGGAAGACAGACCTGTCCGCCGTGGGTGTGCCCGCCGAGGATGGCGTCCGCGCCGAGGTCGACGAAGCCGTTGAGCACGCGCTGATACGGCGCATGCGTGACGCCGAGCACGGGGGTGGCGTCCGACCGGGACCCGAGTTGTTCGAGCGCCGCGGGCAGCACGTCGAGGCGCTCCCAGTCGCGATGGGCGTCGTCGACGCCGAACAGGTCGACCGCCTCGCCGCGCACCGTGAGGCGTGTCGCCGTGTTGTTCAGGTCGGCCCAGCCGAGCTCGTCCGTGAAGTAGCGGTCCATCGCGGCGGTGTCGAGCAGAGTGGGCTCGCGGTGCTTCTGCGATGGTCCGGCGAAGTACCGCAGCGGATTCCGGGGGGAGGGGCCGTTGACGTCGTTGGAGCCGTGCACGAACACTCCGGGAACACCGGCGAAGGGGGCGAACGCCCGGCGGATGCCCTGCAAGCCCTCCTCGTGCCCGAGGTTGTCGCCCGTGTTGACGATGAGGTCGGGCTTCAGATCGGCCAGGGACGCGAGCCAGTCCTGCTTCCGGTGCTGCCAGGGCGCCATGTGCGCGTCGGAGAGGTGCAGGATGCGCAGCGGCGCCGCGCCCGCCGGAAGCGCCTCCGCCGAGACCTCCCGCACCGTGAACAGGTACCGCTCGATGCCGATACCCCAGATCGCGGCGGCCGCACCGACGGCCCCCACCGCGCCGAGCGCGATGAGGGCCGGGTGCGCCGCGCGGGACGTGCCTACTTGCACGACACTCGGATCGGCGTGGCCTTCGTCGCCGCAGAGTTCGCGGCCGGGGTCGTCGCAGTCACCGTCGCGTCTTCCGCGTTACAGGAGCCTTCTCGTTCGACCGTCGTGAAGCCGGCGGCGACGAGCGCGGCGTTGGCCTCGGTCGGACTCTGCCCTGTCACATCGGGGACGGTCGCGCCGTTGCCGTTGCTGGGCGAGATCGTGATGGTGGCCCCGGCAGTGGCCTGACCGGACGGGCTCTGTTCGACGACGATGTTCGTCGCCTTGTCGCTGTCCACCGGATCGCCCACGGAGACCTGGAAACCGGCCCGCTCGAGGGTCGCGGTCGCTTCCTCGACGGTCTGGCCGACGACATCGGGCACGTCCACGCGGATCTGGCGGATGAGGTTGCCGTCCGGCTCCGGGAACCGGTCACCGCCGTAGGCCTGGTTCGCGGCGTGCTGCGCGGCGCGGGCGAGCGGGTACCGCACCTCGTTGAGGAGGTGGCTGCCGGTCCAGACGTTGAACACGTTGTCGTGGTTGCCGTTCGAGCGGCCGGCCCAGACCGCGGTCGCGACCTTGGTGCTGGACTCGATCATCATGGTCGACCACAGGTCGTGCGTACCGGTCTTGCCGATCAGCGGGGTGCCGTCGAACGGGTTGGCTCGCGAGCCTGTGCCACCGCCGGCCATGACGCCCTGCAGCGCATAGGCCGCGGTCGCCGCGACCTCCTTCGAGAGCACGCCCTCGGTGCAGGAGGCCTTGGGAAGCGGGCGCTCCTTGCCTTCGGCGTCGATCACCTTGTCGATCGCGCGGGGCGTGCAGTAGGTGCCGCCGCTGGCGACCGTCGCGTAGGCGTTGGCCATCGCGATGGGAGAGATGTTCTTCGGGCCGAGGACGTCGTAGGGGACGTTCTCCTCGGTGACCTTCTCGCCGCTGGCGAGCGTGACGCCCATCTTGTCGGCGACCTTGTTGATGTCGCAGACGTCGAGCTTGGAGGCCATTGCGAAGTAGCCGCTGTTGAGCGACTGCGCCGTGAAGGTCATCGGCGTCCCCGGATAGCCGCGGCTGCGGCCGAAGTTGCCGATCTTCGCGGTGTCCGTCGGCTGGGGGCTGCCGCAGACGGGGATCTGCAGGTTCGTCTGCACGGTCCCGTTCAGGTTCTCCCGCACGGAGTGGCCCTTCTCGAGCCAGTCGATAAGGGTGAAGAGCTTATAGGTCGAGCCCACCTGGAAGCCGCCGGAGTTGCCGTACTTCTGGTCACCGGCGAAGACGAGCGACGAGTACTGCTGGTCGGTGGTCGGGGTCTCCGAGAACTTCGTATTCTGCGTGATCGAGAGGATGCGGCCGGTGCCGACCTCGATCGAGACGCCGGCAGCACCGAAGTACTTGTTGTCGAAGTTCGCCGGGACGACGTTGGCCATCTCCTCGGCCGCCGGGTCCTGCACGCGGAAGTCGAGGGTCGTGTAGATCTTCAGGCCACCGCGGCGCAGCAGGTCGCGACGCTCCTGGATGTCCGCACCGAATGCCTCGTCGTTCTCGACGATCGACTTCACGTACTGGCAGAAGTAGGCGTTGCGACCGGCGGCGGCACAGCCCTGGGTCGGGACCTTGATGGCGGGCGTGATCGCGGCGGCCTTCGCCTCGTCGTGCTGCGCCTGGGTGATCTTGCCGTCCGTGAGCATGCGGCCGAGCACGTAGTCGCGGCGGTCCTTCGCGTCCTTGTAGCCGTCCGCCTCGGAGTTGTGCGCGACCCCGTCCTTGGTCGTGTAGGTCCCGCCCGGCTTGTCGATGCGATACGTGTTCGGGTTCTGCACGATCCCGGCGAGTGTCGCCGCCTGGCCGACGGTGAGCTTCGCCGCGGACGTGGAGAAGTAGTAGCGCGCGGCGGCCTCGATGCCGTAGACGGTGCCGCCGAAGTTCGCGATGTTCAGGTACCCGAGGAGGATGTCGTTCTTCGAGTAGTCCTTCTCGATCTGGATGGCGTAGCGCATCTCCTGGAGCTTGCGCTCGATGCCGTCCACACCGGAGGCGTTGGTGGCGTCCTGCCAGCACTGCTGCAGCTCGTCCGCGTACGTCTCGGAGGCCGTGTTGACGTTCTGCTCGCACTGCTGGATGCGGACGTTCTTCACGAACTGCTGGCTGATCGTCGAGGCGCCGCGGCTGGACGTGCCCCGCACGTTGTCGACGAGGGCCTTCACGGTCGCGCCGAGGTTGACGCCGCCGTGGGTGTAGAAGTTCTTGTCCTCACTGGAGAGGATCGCGTCGTAGAGGACGGGCGCGACCTGCTCGTAGGTGACCGGCACGCGGTTCTGCTCGTAGAACGACGCCAGCACGACCGGCTTGCCCTCGGGGTTGGTCGCGTAGATGGTCGACTGCTCCATCGGGGTGTCGACCTTGAGCACCTCGGGCAGCTCATCGAAGATCGTCAGCGCCGTGGAGCCGGCGACGCCGGTCATCGCGAGGACAGGGGTGACGCTGGCGGTGACCAGCAGACCGGCGATGGCGCTCAGTCCGACGAGCCCGACGAGACCGCCGAGCACGCCCTTCACCGTGCGGTTCTTTTGGGGCATACGCTTGATCGTAGGGGAGTTCCCTGAATACCGGCTTTGACGAGCGCGGCCCGGTCTGCCCTGGACGCGCCCCGATCGACAGGAGTGCCATGACCACGTGGGAGTATCTCACCACGCCGCTGCTGATCCACAACACCGCGGCCATCCTCAACAACTGGGGCAAGCAGGGCTGGGAGCTCGTCCAGGTGGTGCAGGGCCCCGAAGGCGGTCTGGTCGCCTACTTCAAGCGCCCCGTCACGACGGACGGCTCGGCCAACGCCGGTCTCGCCGCCGCCGCCGAGGCCTCGCGCCAGTTCGAGGGAGGCCAGGCATGAGCGTCGCCACCCGCCTCTCCGAGCTCGGCATCGAGCTGCCCGCCGTCGCCGCTCCCGTCGCCGCCTACGTGCCGGCCGTCGTGCACGGCGGACTCGTGTACACCTCGGGCCAGCTCCCGTTCGTCGACGGTGCCCTTCCGGCAACCGGGAAGGTCGGTGCGGAGGTCTCTGCGGAGGACGCCAAGGCGTTCGCCCGGACCTGCGCCCTGAACGCGCTCGCCGCGGCCGCCGATGTCGCGGGCGGTGTCGATCGGATCGCCGGTGTGGTCCGCGTCGGCGGGTTCGTCGGTTCGGCGGAGGGCTTCACCGGACAGCCCGCCGTCATCAATGGCGCGAGCGAGGTGCTCGGCGAGATCTTCGGAGAGGAAGGCCGGCACGCCCGCGCCGCGGTCGGCGTCGCGGAGCTCCCGCTCGGCAGTCCCGTCGAGGTCGAGGTCACGTTCCGCCTCGCGTAGTTCCCGTGCCCCGGCTCGCCGAGCCCCCGGGTGCACGTCGAGACCCCCTGCTGCAGACGTCTGCAGCAGGGGGTCTCGACATGAACCCGGGGGCTGGCGTTACTTGACCTGGGCGGAGATGATGCTCATCACGGCGGTGTCGGCGAGCGTCGTCGTGTCGCCGACCTCGCGACCCTCGGCCACGTCGCGGAGCAGACGCCGCATGATCTTGCCGGAGCGGGTCTTCGGCAGCTCGCCGACGATGTAGACGTCACGCGGACGGGCGATCGCGCCGATCTGCTCGCCCACCCAGAGCCGCAGCTGCTGGGCGAGTCCCGCCGGGTCGTGCGCGGAGAGGTAGCTCTCCTTGATGATCACGAACGCCACGACCGCCTGACCCGTGGTCTCGTCCGAGGCGCCGACGACGGCGGCTTCGGCCGTGGCCTCGTGCGCGACGAGCGAGGACTCGATCTCCGCGGTCGACAGGCGGTGGCCCGATACGTTCATCACGTCGTCGACGCGTCCGAGCAGCCAGAGGTCGCCGTCCTCGTCGAGCCGCGCACCGTCGCCGGCGAAGTAGTAGCCCTGCTTCTCGAACTTCTCCCAGTACGTCTCGCGGAAACGCTCCGGGTCGCCCCAGATGCCGCGCAGCATGCTCGGCCAGGGTTCGGTGATGACGAGGAGCCCGCCGTTGCCGTTGCCGACCTCGACGCCCTGCTCATCGACCACATCGATCGAGATGCCGGGCAGGGGCACCTGCGCCGAGCCGGGCTTCGTGGCGGTGATCCCGGGGAGCGCCGACACCATGATCGCGCCGGTCTCGGTCTGCCACCAGGTGTCGACGATCGGCGTCGAGCCGGCGCCGATGACCTCGCGGTACCACATCCAGGCCTCGGGGTTGATGGGCTCGCCGACCGAGCCGAGCACGCGGAGCGAGGACAGGTCGAACTTCTGGGGAACGCTGCGACCGATCTTCATGAACGAGCGGATGGCGGTCGGCGCCGTGTAGAAGATCGAGACCTTGTACTTCTCGATGAGCTCCCACCAGCGGCCGGGGTGCGGGGTGTCGGGCGTGCCTTCGTAGAGCACCTGCGTCGCGCCGTTCGCGAGAGGACCGTAGGCGACGTAGCTGTGTCCGGTGATCCAGCCGATGTCGGCGGTGCACCAGTAGACGTCGGTCTCCGGCTTCAGGTCGAAGACGTTCTTGTGCGAGTAGGCCGCCTGGGTGAGGTAGCCGCCGGAGGTGTGCAGGATGCCCTTCGGCTTCCCTGTCGTGCCCGAGGTGTACAGGATGAAGAGCGGGTTCTCGGCGGGGAACGCCAGGGCGGTGTGGTCGGCGGAGGCGGCGGGGACGACGTCGTGCCACCACAGGTCGCGGCCCTCCGTCCACTCCACCTCGTTCTCACCGCGCTTGACCACGAGCACGTGCTCGACGGTCTGCTGCTCGCCCTCGCCGCGGTCGGCCAGCGCCTGGTCGACGGCCGGCTTCAGCGCGGAGACGCGGCCCTTGCGGTACCCGCCGTCCGCGGTGATCACGAGCTTGGCGCCGGCGTCGTCGATCCGGGAGCGGAGGCTGTCCGCGCTGAACCCGCCGAAGACGACCGAGTGGATGGCGCCCACGCGCGCCACGGCGAGCATCGCGGCGATCGCCTCGGGGATCATCGGCAGATAGATCGCGACCCGGTCGCCCTGACCGATGCCGAGCTCGTCGAGCACGTTCGCGACGCGCTTGACCTCGTCCGTCAGCTCGGCATAGGTGATGCGGCGGCTGTCGCCGGGCTCACCCTCCCAGAAGAGCGCGACGCGGTCGCCGTTGCCGGCCTCGACGTGCCGGTCGAGGCAGTTGTACGCCACGTTGAGCTCCCCGTCGTCGAACCACTTGGCGAAGGGCGGGTTGCTCCAGTCGAGGACCTGCGTGAAGGGCTTGTGCCAGTGGACGAGCTCGCGTGACTGGTCGGCCCAGAAGCCCTCGCGGTCCGCGGCGGCGCGCTCGTAGAGCTCCTGCGAGGCGACGGATTTGGCGGCGAACTCCTCCGACGGCGCGAAGCGCCGGGTCTCGTCGAGAAGGTGATCGATCTGACTGCTCATCGGCAGGCGCTCCTTTGCGGCGTTCGGGTCGTGCAGGCATGGCCGCAGGGGGAGTGCGACCAGGTCAGGGTGAATCTATCCCCGCCCCTGACCCTCGAATACTGCCGAAAGTCGGTAGTCGAGTGGGTTTTGTCAGGACGGTCGCCTTGCGTACACTCGACGACAGCCGAAATCTCATTCCGGCCTTGGCGTGCCCGATTCCCCCGATCGAGAGCCGCCGTGGGCGGCATCTCATTCCCCCCGTGAGGTGCCGCCCTTTCTCATGGGAGCGCTCCCGCCTCCTCGTCCGCCGCGGTCGGCTCCTGCACCGCTGCGGGTGGCGTCTGCTTGTGCACAGGGTCCGACGGAGCACACGCCCCTCGCGGTCGACGCGCACAGCCGCGGCCTACCGTCGCCGTATGCCTGATCGATTCGTCATCCGCCCTCGCTCTTCCGGGACTCGTGCTGCATCGCGCGCTCCGCAGGAGGCGCTCCGGAGCGAGCCGGCATTCGCCCTGCTCGCGCCGTTCGTCGACGACGAGGTGACGGACGTGTTCCTGAACGGCGCGGACGCGCTGTTCGTGGATAGAGGGAGCGGGGCGGAACGCGTGCCGGACTGGCGGGCCACGGAACGTGAGGTCCGCGAGCTCGCCGTGGCGCTCGTCGCGATCGGAGGGCGACACCTCGACGATCAGACGCCGTGCGTCGATGTGCGGCTCGGCTCGGGCGTCAGGGTGCACGCCGCCCTCGCTCCGGTGTCGGCATTGGGCACAGCCGTGTCGATCCGCGTCCCTCGCGTACACGCGGCCGACCTCGATGCGCTCGCGGCGCGCGGGGCCTTCGATGCGCGGCAGAGGCGCTGGCTCGGCGTGCTCGTCCGCGACCGGGCGAACCTCCTGCTCACCGGCGGCACGGGCTCCGGCAAGACGACGCTGCTGTCGGCCCTGCTGTCGGAGGTCCCGCCCGATGAGCGCATCGTCACCATCGAAGACGTCGCGGAGCTGAGGCCGCGGCACCCGCACCATGTCGCACTGGAGGCCCGTCAGGCCAATCTCGAAGGCGCCGGCGAGATCGATCTGGCGCGATTGGTCCGTGAGTCCCTGCGCATGCGTCCGGACCGCCTCGTGGTGGGCGAGTGCCGAGGGGAGGAGGTCCGCGAGCTGCTCACCGCGCTCAACACCGGGCACGACGGTGGCGCGGGCACCCTGCACGCCAGCGGTCTGGCGGACGTGCCCGCGCGCTTGGAGGCCCTGGGCGCGCTCGCCGGCATGGACGCGGTCGCCCTCGCGCGACAGGCGGTGAGCGCCTTCACCATCGTGCTGCACCTGGAACGCACCCCGGGCGGGGCGCGACGCATCGCGAAGACCGGTCGTCTCGTGCTCGCGGGTGAGCGGCTGGCGATCGAGGAGGTCGAGCCGTGGTGACGCCCCGTGTGCCGAGGCCGGCATCGGCGGCCGGTCCGCATGTCGCCGATTCCGTCCAGACGCTCGCGGTGCTCCTGCAGGCCGGGGCGATCCCGCTCGTCGCCTGGCGGCACCTCGCGGGAACGGGAGACCCGTCTGCGACGGCGGTGCTGGAACGAACGGACGAGGGGGTGCCCCTGGTCGCGGCGATCGAGGCGCAGGGCGGCATGTGGACGGAGCTGGCGGCGGCATGGGAGGTCGCCACGACGGTCGGAGCGCCGCTGGCCGACGTGCTCCGCACCATCGCCGAGGCGCTGCGCGATGCCGCGTCGGCGGCGGACGACGTCCGGGTGGCCCTGGCCGAACCGGCGGGCACGGCGCGACTGCTGCTCTGGATGCCGCTGGCCGGTCTGCTGCTCGGCGTCGCGCTGGGCTTCGACACCCTGGGTGCCATCATCGGCAACCCCCTCGGGGGTGCGTGCGTCGTCGTCGGCCTGCTGCTGGTCGCGGTCGCCCGGCTGTGGACGAGACGACTGCTGCGCCGTGCGCGTCCCGAGCCGGGGACGCCGGGTATGACGGCGGAGCTCGTCGCGGTCGCGCTCACGGGTGGTGCACCGATCGACCGCGCCGTCGCGCTCGTCACCGAGACCGGAGTCGTCGATCCCGCCGAGCGCGACCGCGTCGGTCAGGTTCTCGAGCTCTCGCGTGCCGCTGGCGTCCCCGCCGTGGAGCTGCTGCGTGCGGCGGCGGCACAGGACCGGCATCGTGCGAGGGTCCAGGGGCGTCTTCGCGCCGCGCGCCTCTCCACGCGGCTGCTGCTTCCGCTCGGCGTCTGCACGCTCCCGGCGTTCCTCCTGCTCGGTGTGGCGCCCCTCCTGCTCAGTGTGCTCGCCTCTACACCCCTGCCGACCTGACCCTTCCGTGATCACCCAAAGAAAGAGGTATGAAGATGAACGACACCTTGCCCACCCTGAACCGGCGCCGCGCCCGGGCTCTCTTCGGAGACGACACCGGCGCAGCGACCGCCGAGTACGCCATCACCACCATGGCCGCGGTCGCCTTCGCCGGTCTGCTCGTGGCGATCATGCGCTCGGACGAGGTGCGGGGAATCCTCACGGGCCTCGTCCGTCGAGCTCTGACTGTCTCATGACGGGCGGCGTACCCGATGCCGATGCGCCCCCGGCGCACTGGCGGTGGCGTGGTGACCGTGGCGCCGTCGCGGCGGAGCTCGCCCTGGCCCTGCCGGCCATCGTGCTGGTGCTGCTGCTCGGGGCGGGTGCTCTCGTGGCGGCGTCGAGGCAGGTCGCGCTGCAGGATGCGGCCGCCGACGCCGCGCGGCTGCTCGGCCGCGGCGAGGACCCGGCGGCGGCAGCCCGGGTCGTCCACGAGGCGATCCCTGGCGCCGGTGCCGCGTTCGCCCCTGCGGGCGACCTCGTGTGCGCCACGGCGACGCTCCGGCTCTCCCTCGGAGCGGTCGTCAGCGTCCCGCTGCGCGCCTCGAGCTGTGCGCTGGACGGGGGCCGCTGATGGCGGGCTCGGCGCTCGCGGCCGCGCTCCTCGTGGTGAGCGCCACGCTGTCCGTCGGTCTTGCGGCGGTGGGCGGCGCGGCGGTCACGGCACAGCGGGCGGCGGGCGCTGCCGACGCCGCCGCGCTCGCCGCCGCGGATGCCGCGAGCGGCGCGGTGCCGACGGCGGACGAGCCGTGTGCGCTGGCCGCCAGGGTCGCCGCGGCGAGCGGGGCGGCCCTGACGAGCTGTTCGCTGCAAGGGTATGTGGCGACCGTGTCGGTGGAGGCGGCGTACGCTGGACTCGCTGCCGTCTCCCGCGCTCGTGCCGGGCCACCCGAGGAACCATGACGGCGGCTCTACCCCTCGCCCGCTGTGAACGACCCCTGATAGCGGTGTGTATGGTGTGCTTCGAAGAAAGGACGCCCCTTGGCTGAAGGCAAGAAGCTCGTCATCGTCGAGTCCCCGACGAAGATGCGGTCTATTCAGGGATACCTCGGCGACGGTTACGAGGTGCTCAGCTCTGTCGGGCACATCCGCGACCTCGCCGACAAGAAGGACATCCCAGCCGAGGACAAGAAGGCGTACGGCAAGTACTCCATCGACATCGACAACGGCTTCGACCCCTACTACGTGGTCTCGGACCGCAAGACCAAGACGGTCGCCGAGCTCAAGCGCGCGCTCAAGCACGCCGATGAGGTCCTGCTCGCCACTGATGAGGACCGCGAGGGTGAGGCGATCGCCTGGCACCTGCTGGAGACGCTCAAGCCCAAGGTGCCGGTCAAGCGCATGGTCTTCCACGAGATCACCAAGGACGCGATCCAGGCCGCCGTCGGCAACACCCGTGAACTCGACCACGCCCTCGTCGACGCGCAGGAGACCCGGCGCATCCTCGACCGCCTCTACGGGTGGGATGTCTCGCCCGTGCTCTGGTACAAGGTCAAGACCGGGATCTCGGCCGGCCGGGTGCAGTCCGCCGCGACCCGCCTGATCGTCGACCGCGAGCGTGAGCGCATGGCGTTCGTCTCTGCGGAGTACTGGGACGTCGACGCCGACGCGGCCGCGACCGGTACGTCCTTCCGCATCCGCCTGGTGCGCGTGGACGGCGGCCAGCTCGCCCGAGGCTCCGACTTCGACGACACCGGAAAGCTCAAGAAGGCGGTCGTGGTCCTCGACGAGGCGAGGGCGGCCGCCCTCGCGCGCGCCGTGGATGCCGCCGGGGCGGGAACCGTCACCAAGGTCGAGGCCAAGCCGGGAACCCGCAGCCCCTATGCGCCCTTCACGACCTCCACCATGCAGCAAGAGGCGGGCCGCAAGCTCTCGATGAGCGCGAAGCAGGCGATGAGCGTCGCCCAGCGCCTCTATGAGAAGGGCTACATCACCTATATGCGTACCGACTCCACGGCGCTGAGCACCCAGGCGGTGCAAGCGGCCCGGAGTCAGGCCGTGGCTCTCTACGGCGACAACGCGGTGCCCCTCAAGCCGCGCGTCTACAAGTCGAAGAGCAAGAACGCGCAGGAGGCGCACGAGGCGATCCGCCCCTCGGGGGAGAACTTCCGCACACCGTCCTCGCTGTCCGGCGAGCTCGACCGCGAGGAGCAGCGGCTGTACGACCTCATCTGGAAGCGCACCGTCGCCAGCCAGATGTCGGACGCCAAGTACGAGACGACGACCGTCACCGTCGCGGTCGAGGCGGACGGGCAGACGGCGGAGTTCACCGCCTCGGGCACGGTCTACACCTTCAAGGGGTTCCTGGAGGCCTACGAAGAGGGCCGCGACGAGAAGCGCAGCGACGCCGACGCCGCGGAGAATCAGTCCCTCCCCGCGGTCTCCGTCGGAGACGAGCTGGCGGTGTCCGCCGCAGAGGCGAAGGGGCACCGCACCACGCCGAAGCCGCGCTACACCGAGGCCTCGCTGGTGAAGGTGCTCGAGGAGAAGGGCATCGGCCGTCCCTCGACCTTCGCCACCATCCCGGAGACCATCCTCGATCGCGGGTACGCGGTCAAGCGCGGCCAGGCCCTCGTTCCGACGTGGCTCGCGTTCAGCGTGGTGCGTCTGCTCGAAGAGCACTTCGCCGAGCTCGTCGACTACGACTTCACGGCGGCGCTCGAAGACGACCTCGACACCATCGCACGTGGCGAGCAGAACCGCGTGGAATGGCTGAAGTCGTTCTATTTCGGCTCCGACTCGCACGTGGGTCTCCGCCAGGTCGTCGACAACCTCGGGGAGATCGACGCCCGAGCGCTGAATTCGACGCGGATCACCGATACCGCGACCCTCCGGTTCGGCAAGTACGGCCCCTACCTCGAGGTGACGGACCCGAAGGATCCGGAGGCCAAGCCGCGCATCGTCAACGTCCCCGAAGATCTCGCGCCTGACGAGCTCACGGCGGAGAAGGCCCAGGAGCTCATCGATGCGCCGGTCGCCGGCGACCGTGTCCTCGGGGTGAACCCGGACAACGGCAAGGTCGTCGTCGTCAAGGACGGACGCTTCGGCCCCTACGTGCAGGAGAACGATCCGGTCTCCGACGATGCCGCCGTCGATGAGGCCACCGGTGAGGTCGTCGAGGCCCCTAAGCCCAAGCGCGGCGCGAAGAAGGAAGCGGCGCCCAAGCCCCGCACCGCCTCGCTGTTCCGCTCGATGTCGGTGGACACGATCGATCTCGATACCGCGCTGCAGCTGCTGAGCCTGCCGCGTGTCGTCGGCGTCGACCCGGAGACGGGGGACGAGATCACCGCGCAGAACGGCCGCTTCGGTCCCTACCTGAAGAAGGGTGCCGACTCCCGGTCGCTGGAGAGCGAGTCGCAGATCTTCGACGTCACGCTCGAACAGGCGCTGGAGATCTACCAGCAGCCCAAGTACGGCGCCCGGCGGGCGTCGAGCGCGCTGGCCGAGTTCGAAGCCGACCCGGTGAGCGGCAAGCCCATCCGCGTGCGCGACGGCCGCTTCGGGCCGTACGTCACCGACGGCGAGACGAACGTCACCATCCCGCGGGGACAGACCCCGGACGACATCACGTTCGAGATCGCCGTGCAGATGCTCGCGGACAAGCGCGCCAAGGGTCCGGCGCCCAAGCGGGGAGCGGCGAAGAAGGCTCCCGCGAAGAAGGCTCCGGCCAAGAAGGCCCCGGCCAAGAAGTCCCCGGCCAAGGCCTCCACGGCGAAGAAGTCCTCGACGGCGAAGGCGTCGACCACGTCGGCAGCCCGCTCGGCGGCGGCCAAGAAGGCGGCGGCGACCCGGGCCGCGAACGCGGCGGCGAAGGCGGCAGAGAAGGCGGACTCGTGACCGCAGGCCCCGGCTTCTGGATCACGCTGGAGGGCGGGGACGGCTCCGGGAAGACGACCCAGTCGAACCTCCTCGCCATCTGGCTGGAGCAGAGCGGTCGAACGGTCGTGCGCACCCGGGAGCCGGGTGGCTCCGAGGTCGGGCAGCTCATCCGCGACATCGTGCTCCACCACCGCGGCGACATCGCACCGCGCGCGGAGGCGCTGCTCTACGCCGCCGACCGCGCGCACCACGTCGCGACGGTGGTGCGCCCCGCGCTCGCTCGCGGCGAGATCGTGCTGCAGGACCGCTATCTCGACTCCTCGGTGGCGTACCAGGGCGCCGGACGCGTCCTCGATGCCGCGGAGATTCGCGATCTGTCGCTGTGGGCGGCCGAGGGGGCGCTTCCGGATCTCACCGTGCTCCTCGATCTCGATCCGGCCATGGCGCGCACGCGCCTCGACTCGGCCGACAAGCCGTTCGATCGGCTGGAGGCCGAGAAGGAGGCCTTCCACGCCCGTGTGCGCGACGCCTATCTCGAACTGGCCCGCGCGGAGCCTGCCCGGTTCCTCGTGATCGACGCTGCGGCGTCGCCCGAGCGCATCGCCGAGCGCATCCGCGCCCGCGTCTCCGCACTGTTCGACTGATCCTTCATCGGGGGCCTCGTCCGTTGGGAGGCCCAGTCCCCGGCGGGTGGTGGGAGCGTCGGCGGTCGCGATTAGGCTGAGTGCATGCCCTCGACCCTCGCCCCGCCGTTTCCCTGGGCCGACGTCTGGGGGCAGGAGGCCGCCGTCGAGACGCTGCGCGCCGCCGCGTCCGATCCCGCCGCGCTCTCGCACGCCTGGCTGATCACGGGCCCTCCGGGCTCCGGACGCTCGACCCTCGCCTACGCCTTCGCCGCCGCGCTCATCGCCGAGGGGCCCGATGACGAGGCCACGATGCGGCAGGTCCTCGCCGGCACGCACCCCGATGTGACGGCGCTGCGCACTGACAAGGTGATCATCACCATCGCCGAGGCGCGGGCCCTCGTCGAACGCTCCTACTTCGCGCCCTCTGCCGGGCGCTACCGGGTCATCGTCGTCGAGGACGCCGACCGGATGGTCGAGCGCACCTCGAACGTGCTGCTCAAGGCGCTGGAGGAGCCGCCGGAGCAGACCGTCTGGATCCTCTGCGCGCCCAGTGAGGCCGACCTCCTCCCGACCATCCGGTCACGCGTGCGGTCGCTCCGACTCCGCGAACCCGACGTGGCGGACGTGTCCCGCCTCATCAGCCTCCGCACGGGCGTGGACGAGGCCGTCGCCGAGCAGGCCGCCCGCCACGCGCAGCGCCACATCGGCATGGCCCAGCGTCTCGCCACCGACGATGCCGCACGCCGCCGCCGCGACGAGACGCTCCGTGCCGTGATCGGGGTGCGCGGCGTCAACGACGCGGTCGAGGTCGCCGGGCGCATCATCCAGGCGGCGACGGAAGACGCCAAGGCGCTCACCGCCGAGCGGGACGCGGCGGAACGCGCCGCTCTCCTGCGCACCGTCGGGGTCGCCGAGGGGCAGGCGGTGCCTCCGGCGCTGCGTGCTCAGGTGTCGGCGCTGGAGGACGACCAGAAGAAACGGGCGACGCGGAGTCTGCGGGACGGCATCGACCGGGTCCTCACCGACCTGCAGTCGCTCTTCCGCGACGTCGTGATGCTGCAGTACGGTCGCGGTGACGATCTCATCAACCGCGAACTGCACACCGAGGTGGCCGGCCTCGCCGCCGCCTGGAGTGTGGAGCGCACGCTGGTCGTGCTCGACCACCTGGCCGAGACCCGTGAGGCGCTGGAGCGCAACGTCGCCCCGCTGCTCGCACTCGAGAGTTTGCTCGTGACCGTCACGAGCGGGAGGAAACCGTGAAGACTCGATCCCTGTCCCGCTTCCGTCGCACCGCGGCGATCGTCGCCGGTCTCGCCGCGGCTTCGGTCGCGCTCTCCGGCTGCCTGTACGCCATGATCCCGGAGCAGTCCTCGAAGCCGGCCGTGGAGAAGACGCCGGACACCGAGGGCGTCGCGGAAGATCTGCTGCCGTTCTACTCCCAGGGGCTGGACTGGACCGACTGCGGTCAGGGCTTCGACTGCACGACCGTCACCGCGCCGCTCGACTGGGAAGACCCGAGCGCGGGAGAGATCGAGCTCGCCGTGGTGCGGCACCGCGCCGAGGGCGAGGCGATCGGCTCGCTGCTCACGAACCCCGGCGGCCCCGGTTCCAGCGGCGTCGACCTCATCCAGGGCAGCCTCGACTACGCGGTCGGTCCGGCGCTCATCGAGAACTACGACGTCATCGGCTTCGATCCCCGGGGGGTGGGCGCCTCCACCGCGGTCACCTGCTACGACGCGAAGGAGATGGACGGGTACCTCTACGGCATCCCCTCCGCGCCGCGGGGCACCCCGGAGTGGGAGTCCGAGCTGCTCGACTCGGCCCGCGCCTTCGGTGAGGCGTGCGACGCCAACAGCGAGGGGATCCTGCCGTACATCACCACGGTCAACGCCGCCCGCGACATGGACCTCCTCCGTGCCGTCCTGGGCGACAAGGAGCTCAACTACCTCGGGTACTCGTACGGCACGTTTCTCGGGGCGACCTACGCCAAGCTCTACCCGGAGAAGGCCGGACGGCTCGTGCTCGATGGAGCGATCGATCCCTCCGTCCCCGGCCTCGAGGTCGGTGCTACGCAGGCACTCGGCTTCGAGTCGGCGCTGCGGGCCTACATGCAGAACTGCCTCGACTCCGGCTCGTGCCCGTTCAACGGCACGGTGGACGAGGCGATGGCCGATCTCGGCGCCCTGCTCGCGAGCGCGGATCGCACGCCCTTGAAAAACGGCGACGGCCGGCTCATGGGCGCCGACGCCCTGATGACGGCGATCATCGCGGCGCTGTACTCGGAGGACAGCTGGGAGATCCTCACCCAGGCCCTGGACGAGGCGCTGCAGGGGGACCCGTCGACGGCCTTCCGCCTGGCCGACTACTACAACGGCCGGGAGAACGGCACCTACATCGACAACTCGACCGAGGCCTTCCGCGCGTACAACTGCATGGACTACCCGGTCGAGGACGACCCCGCGGCCGAGGCGGCCACCGAGAAGAAGATCGCGGACGGGGCGCCGACCATCGCGCCGTACTGGTCCGGACCGGACCCGTGCGAGGTGTGGCCGTATCCGCCCACCGGCACCCGCGAGAAGATCACCGCGGAAGGCGCGGGTCCCATCGTCGTCGTCGGCACCACCAACGATCCTGCGACCCCGTACGAGTGGTCGGAGTCGCTCGCCGACCAGCTCTCCGAGGGTGTCCTCATCACCCGCGTGGGCGAGGGCCACACCGGTTACAACAAGGGCAACGCCTGCGTCGACGAGGCGGTGGAGGCGTTCCTCCTCGAAGACGTGGTGCCGGAAGACGGCCTGCGCTGCGAGTGATCGCGCCTCGATTCGCGAGCGAGCGCGAGACAGGGTAATATCGGTGATCGCGCCGCTCACGCGTCGCACGCCGCTTTAGCTCAGTCGGCAGAGCATTTCACTCGTAATGAAAAGGTCGTCAGTTCGATTCTGACAAGCGGCTCAGGAAAACCCCCGGAACCCTCGTGGTCCCGGGGGTTTCCTCGTCTCCGGGCTCGGCCGCGGGGCGTACGCTCGGAGCATGAGCAGAGCGCTTCTCATCGTCGACGTGCAGAACGACTTCACCGAGGGCGGCGCCCTCGCGGTCCCGGGCGGTGACGCGGTGGCCGCCGCCGTCTCCGCCTACCTCGCGTCCCACGCCGACGACTACGAGGTCGTCGTGGCCTCCCGCGACTGGCACGATGCCGACGGCGACAACGGCGGCCACTTCTCCGCCACTCCCGACTACACCGACTCCTGGCCGGTGCACTGCGTCGCCGGCACCGCGGGAGCGGACTACGATCCGCTGCTCGTGACCGACCGCGTCACCCACCACGTGCGCAAGGGGCAGGGCCGTCCGGCCTACTCGATGTTCGAGGGGGTGACCGACCACGGGGCGACCGTCGCCGCGGTGCTGAGCGCGGCCGGCGTCGTCACGGCGGATATCGTCGGCATCGCCACGGACCACTGCGTCCGTGCCTCCGCACTCGATGCGATCGCGCACGGCGTCCGCGTCCGCGTCCTCACCGACCTGGTCGCCGGAGTCGCGCCCGAACCCAGTGCCGCGGCCCTCGCCGAGCTCGCGCACGCCGGTGCCGAGCTCCTCGAGAGCGCGAAGGCGTGAGTAGCAGCGTCCTCCTCCTCCGCGCGGTCAACGTCAGCGGCCGCAACAGCGTGCCGATGATGCGGCTGCGCGAGCTGCTCGTCGCCGAGACCGACCTGGGTGACGTCTCGACCTACATCGCGAGCGGCAACATCCTCTGCGCGACGCCGCGAGAACCCGCGGCGGCTTGCGCGACGGTCCGGGCGCTCATCGCGGCGGAGTTCGGTGTCGACACGCCGGTCATCCATCGCACGCACGCCGAGCTCGCCGAGTCCGAGGCGGCCCAGCCCTCCTCGGAGGGAGAGCTGAACCTCGTGCACGCGATGTTCCTCGAGGGTGAGCCCGCCGCGGGCGCCCTCGAAGCTCTGCACGAGCGCCTGGTGCCAGGGGAGCGTCTCGCTCTGGTCGGACACGATCTGTGGATCGATTACGCCCCCGGCGGGGTGCACACGACCAAGCTCACGAAAGCCGTGCTCGACCGAGCGCTCGGGGTTCCCGGTACGGCGCGCAACCTGCGCACGGTGCGGAAGCTCATCGCGCTGACGGCGTGACCACGGCGCGGCTCAGCGCGGTCGGCGGCATCTCGGCACGCGGGGCGAGGTCGACCCGGCGGGAGTCGCAGCCCGCGCACCGGACGTACAGCACGACGCCCTCGCTGGTGGGATGGCGAGACTCGACCAGCCAGGCGTGCTCGTGCGTGTCGGCGGGGGAGGCGAGCCGGGGGATCGGGAGGGTGTCGGAGGAGGTCATGGGACCAGCGTGATGTAATGGTCTTATGCATCTCAACCCTTACGGCGAGTATGCGGTGCTCCTCGCTGCCTCCCTCGCGAACGACTGGCCGGAGGACCGCGCGGGGATCGAGGAGCGCACGCTCGCGCTGGGGATGACGCAGACCTTTCCGCCGGCCCCCGACGACCACGCGCAGGTACGGGCCGTGATAGACGACTGGCTGGCCATCGTGGATGAGCCGGACCCCGATGCCCGGGCCGTCCTGCTCAATGATCAACTCGCCACCGCGGGAGCCTATCCGCGGCTCACCAATCACGATGACGAGGGCTGGCACCTGCACTACCGGGACGACGTGCGCTCGCTGCCCTTCGTGCTGCGCGCGATCATCAACCTCGGCACGGCGCTGCACCTCGTGACCCGGGGGATGAACCGACTCGGGCGCTGCGACGCGCCGCCGTGCACCAACGTCGTCGCGGACGTGACGCGCAACGGCCGCCAGCGGTTCTGCTCCGTGAGGTGCGCGAATCGGGCGGCCGTGCGGCGCCATCGGGCGCGCGTCAGCTGAGGGTCAGGCCGTCTGCCCTGCGTGCTTGCCCTCGCCGATCTCCTCGACGAGCTTGGCGTTGAACGCCGGGAGGTCGTCCGGGGTGCGGCTCGACACGAGCCCCTCGTCGACCACGACCTCCTCGTCCACCCAGCTCGCCCCGGCGTTGCGGAGGTCGGTCTTCAGGCTCGGATAGCTCGTGATCGTCCGGCCGTCCACGACGCCGGCCTCGATGAGGATCCAGGCGCCGTGGCAGATGACGCCTACGGGCTTGTGCTGCTCAAAGAACGCTCGGGCCAGGTCGATGGAGGCCTGATCCATGCGGAGGTGATCCGCGTTCACGACGCCTCCGGGCAGCACGAGCGCGTCGAACTGGTCGGCGCTGGCGTCGGCGGCCTTCAGGTCGACGGCCTGCTCGTGGCCGTTCTTGCCGGTGATCGCCGCTCCGTCCGGGGCGATGAGGGTGGCGCTGGCGCCCTCCGTGGTCACCGCCTCCCAGGGGCTCGTGAGCTCGCTGTCCTCGAAGCCGTCCGTCGCCAGGAATGCCACGCGGTTTCCGGTGAGAGTCATGGTCCGTCCTTTCGGTGGGAAGTCGCCCTGATCCGGGGACTCCTCGACCCTCTCGCGGAGCTCCGGGCATCGCCAGGGGGTGGCCAGCCGTGGACGACGGTGATACAGAGCGGCCGCGCTGGAGGGAATGGCAGCGGCGACTCGATACCATCCAGACATGCGCCTCCGCCCTGCTCTCCTCCTCCTGCCGGTGCTGGTCGTCCTCGCCGGGTGCACGCCGGCTCCGGACCCGACGCCGACCGTGACCTCCACCCCCTCGGAGACGCCGTCGTCCTCGCCCGTCCCGACCACGGCCCCGACGCCCACGGAGTCGTCGTCGCCGCCGGCTGCCGGCGCCTTCGCGAAGGGGCAGCTCGTCTCCCTCTGCACCGAGAAGATCCGTACGATCTCGCCGAACGCCACGTTCTTCGCCGACATGGCGACCACTGAGTGGCTGGAACAGTCGGCGGTGTGGTTCGTGGCCGTCCCGGAGACGATCGACGGTCAGGACAACGTCGCCGTCTGCGGTATCGGGGGGAGCCCCGAGGCCCCGGACTTCGTGCTGCACGGCGAGACCCTGCCGGACGGTGTCGCCGGGATCCGCGACGACCTGCTCGCCGGGGACGTCGGCGGCGACGACTGAGGATGCGGTGGGCCCCGTGGGGCTCGAACCCACGACCCGCGGATTAAAAGTCCGATGCTCTGCCAACTGAGCTAGAGGCCCGTGCTCCCAGTCTAGGGGGCGCACGACGAGGGGCCGTCGGCGCCACAGCCGCCGACGGCCCCTTCACCTGCCCCGTGTCCCTCCTGACAACAGGGGAGGCCGTGTGCCGGTCGGGTCGCCGGCACCATCCCTGGCTTACTCAGCCGGGGGCATCAGGACCGAGTCGATGAGGTACACGGTCGCGTTCGCGGTCTGCACGCCGCCGCAGATGACGTTGGCGTCGTTGACCATCCACTCGTCACCGCTGCCGGTGACCTCCAGGTCGGCGCCCTGGACGGTGGTGTGCGTGCCCTCGATGTCGGACGGCTCGATCTGGCCGGGGACCACGTGGTACGTGAGGATCGAGGTCAGCAGGTCGCTGTCGGTCTTCAGCGTCTCGATGGTCGCGGGGTCGATCTTCGCGAAGGCGTCGTCGACCGGGGCGAACACGGTGAACTCGTCGCCGTTGAGCGTGTCGACGAGGTTCACGTCGGGGTTCAGCTCACCGCTGACCGCCGATACGAGCGTCGTCAGCATGGGGTTGTTCGAGGCGGCGACCGCCACCGGGTCCTGGGACATGCCCTGGATGGAACCGGCGCCGTCCGGGACCTCTTCCGCGTAGGCCGCACAGCCGGGACCGACGAGGTTCGCGGCGGGGTCCATCTCCATCGGCGTCGACTCCGACGACTCCGGGGTCGTCGGCTCCGACGACTCCTCCGTGCTCGTTCCGCTGCCCATGGAACATGCCGAGAGCAGGAATGCGCTCGCCAGACCCAGGGTGACTGCTGCGGTGACCTTCTTCTTGGTGCTGAACATGTCGAGCTCCTTCGAAACTCCGGCCACGGCCTCTCCGTGGCGTCGAGGGCTGTTCGGAAGCGTCCCCGGATCGGATGGGAAGAATTTCGAGATTCTCCGAAATCGGATCCGATCCAATCCGCTCCGGGGGGTCGGCGCGAACAGCCCCCGACAGAGACGAGGACCTCATGGACCTGATCATCATCGGCCTGCTCGGCGGGCTCATCACCGGCATCTCGCCGTGCATCCTGCCCGTGCTCCCGGTGATCTTCCTCACCGGCGGTGCCCAGTCGGCGTCCTACGAGGGGGAGGCGGTGCCGGCGAAGCGCAGCCGCCCCTACTTCGTCATCGCCGGCCTCGTGCTGAGCTTCACGCTCGTGACGCTCGCCGGGTCGCTCCTGCTGGGCTTGCTGAACCTGCCGCAGGACATCATCCGCTGGGTCGGCATCGCGGTGCTGGTCGTCATCGGGGTGGGACTCATCGTGCCGCGGTTCCAGCACATCCTGGAGCGGCCGTTCCAGCGCTTCGGACAGCGCGAGGTGAAGAACCGCGGCAACGGCTTCGGCGTTGGCCTCGCTCTCGGGGCCGTGTTCGTCCCGTGCGCGGGCCCGGTCCTCGCGGCCATCATCGTCGCCGGCTCCACGGGGCAGATCGGCGTGGGCACTGTGCTGCTCACCGTCTCGTTCGCGATCGGCGTCGCCGTGCCCCTGCTGGTCTTCGCGCTCGCGGGTCGCAGCGTCATCGAGCGTATCCGCGCCTTCCGGACCAAGGAGCGTGCGCTGCGGATCGCCGCCGGTGTCGCGATGATCGCGCTCGCCGTGGGTCTCGTCTTCAACGTGCCCCAGGCGCTGCAGCGGCTGCTGCCGGACTACACCGCACCGCTGCAGGAGCAGATCGCCGACTCCGAGCAGGTGCAGGATGCCCTCGACCTCGGCGGCCTGGTCAACGACGAGAACAAAGACCTCGACAAGTGCACGAACGGCGCGACCGAGCTGGAGTCCTGCGGGACGGCGCCGTCCATCAAGGGGATCCAGCAGTGGCTCAACACCCCGGACGGGGAGGCGATCGATCTGAAGGACCTGCGCGGACAGGTGGTCCTCATCGACTTCTGGGCGTACTCGTGCATCAACTGCCAGCGCTCGATCCCGCACGTCGTGGCCTGGGATGAGACCTACCGGGACGCCGGGCTGCAGGTGATCGGCGTCCACTCGCCCGAGTACGCGTTCGAGAAGGATCCGGGGAACGTCGCGGCGGGCGCCCGCGACTTCGGCATCGAGTACCCCGTCGCCCTCGACAACACCCTCTCGACCTGGACCAACTACCGCAACCGGTACTGGCCCGCGCACTACCTCATCGACGCGGAGGGGACCGTCCGCCACATCTCCTTCGGCGAGGGCAACTACGCCGCGACGGAGGCGATGATCCGGGAACTGCTGCAGGATGCCGACCCCGACGTCGAGCTGCCCGCCGCCACGGACGTGAAGGACGAGACCCCCGAGGTGGGCGCCACGACCCGGGAGACCTTCCTCGGCTCCTCGAAGGATATCAACTACGGCGGTGGCGACGAGTACCGCCGCGGCGAGGGCAGCTTCCGCTTCCCCGATGACCAGCCCGACGACAGCTTCGCGCTGGACGGCGATTGGACCGTGGACACGCAGTACGTCACGCCGACCGCTGACGACGCGCGGATCCGGTTGCAGTATCGGGCGGCCGAGGTGCGCATGGTCGTCGCGGGGTCGGGCGAGGTGGTGGTCACCGACGCCGACGGGAACGCGCAGACGATCCGGATCGACGGGACGCCACGCTCCTACGGCCTGCTCGAGCAGGACGACATCGCGAAGGGCACGTTCACGCTCGAGGTCCCCACCGGCGTCGAGGTGTATTCGTTCACATTCGGGTGACGTCTGCACGGGAAGAGGGAGGAGATACGGCATGCTTATGGAGATGGTCATTGATGGGATGGACGTCCCCGAGGACGGGGCGGCGCCGCAGGATGCTGTCGCCGACCTCCTCGTCCGCGTCGCCTCCGGTGATCAGGCTGCCTTCGCGGCGCTGTACGACTCCCTCTCCTCCCGCGTGTTCGGCCTCATCCTCCGCGTGCTCGTGAACCGCGCGCAGAGCGAGGAAGTGCTCCAGGAGGTCTTCCTCGAGATCTGGCAATCCGCTTCCCGGTTCGCTCCGAACAAGGGACAGGGACGAACCTGGGTGATGACCATCGCGCATCGCCGGGCCGTGGATCGGGTGCGGGCTTCGCAGTCGAGTGCGGACCGGGACGTGCGCGCGGGCTTCAAGGACCTCGGCGTCGCGCACGACAGCGTGGCGGAACGGGTCGAGTTGGGGATCGAAGGAGAGCGGGTCGTGGCGGCGCTGACCGGGCTTCCGGAGGCGCAGCGGGAGGCGCTCGTCCTCGCCTACTACGGCGGTTACAGTCAGAACGAGATCGCGGCGCTCGTGGGAGCGCCACTCGGAACGATCAAGACACGGATGAGAGACGGGCTGGCCCGGCTCCGCACGGCGATGGGGGTGACGGCATGAACGAGAAGGACTTCGCAGAACTCGCGGCAGGTGCCGCGCTCCACGCGCTGTCGGCGGACGACGAGCGCCGGTACCGCCGTGCCCTCGCCGAGCACCCGGAGTGGGCGGCGCAGGACGACACCGACACCGAGACGGCCGCTGTCCTCGCCGACGGCGTGGCTCCGGTCGCTCCGCCCGCCGGCATCCGTGCGGCTCTGCTCGCGCAGATCGCCCAGACTCCGCAGAGCGATGCCTCCGCGCCCGAGCTCGCGGGCGAGAGCCCTGCCTCCGGTGCCGCCGCTCCCGCTCCGGCTCGCCGCTGGACCCGGCTCGCGTTCGCGCTCGCCGCGTGCCTCGCACTCCTCGTGGGCGTCGGGATCGGTGCGGTGGCTCTGAACGATCAGCTGAACAGGCCGGAGAGCGTCGTCGCGCTGCAGGAGATCGAGTCCGCGGGCGACGCGCAGAAGGCGACGGTCGAGCTCGACGACGGCGCGACGGCGACGGCGCACTGGTCGGGTTCGGTCGGCAAGGCCGTGCTCGTCACGGACGGATTGCCCGAGGTGGCGGACGGCAAGACCTACGAGCTGTGGTTCGTGCGCGGGGAGGATCCCATCGCCGCCGGTGTGTTCGACGTCGACGACGGAGAGGCCACGGCGCTCCTCGAGGGCGAGATGCAGGCCGGCGACGCCATCGCGGTCACGGTCGAGCAGGAGGGCGGATCGCCGTCCGGGCTCCCCACGACCGACCCGGTGATCGTCATCCCGACGGCCTGAGCGCGGGAGGCGGGGCGTACCCTGGAGGGATGCCCGAGCAGCACCATCGCCCGTGCGCCGTCCGACGAGCGCCTTCGACAACATCGTCGGCGCCCATGATCCCGCCGAGGAGACGCGTGTCGCACACGCCACGGCCTCCGCGCTGCTGACCCGCGTCCGCGAGGACGAGAGCGGGGCGAGCGTCGAGCGGCTGATCGCCTTCACGAGCGAGCACGGCATCGACGAGATCGCGGAGCTGTGGTCCAAGGCGCCGTCGCGCACTCTCCCCGGGTCGCTGTGGCGGCTGTACGTGCTCCAGCTCGCGATCCACGGCGACCCACGCACCGCCGCCCTGCTCTACGACCGGGGACGGGTCGAGCTGCCGTCGGCCGATGCCGTGGTCGCCGGGGCGCCGGTGCCGGCGAGCCCGGACGAGCTCGTGGCGCTCATCGACACGATCCTGCGCGGCGCCTTCCGCGGCGACTTCGCCGTGGCACTGGAGCGCGCGGCGGCGTTCTGCCGGGTCCAGGCCTCGGGGGCGACGCACACCGCCGACGGCTACGAGCCCACGGAGCCCGCCCGGGCGAGCGAGCTCACCACGCGGGCGCTGCGGCTGAGCAGCTATGCCCAGGACCTCGCGGCGTCGGCAGTTCTGTGGCGCACCGGAGCCCTGGCCTGAGTCCGAGCGGGGCGGAACAGCGTCCGGACAGAGAAAGACCGGGCCGCAAGAACGCCTCTCGGCGGAAGGCCGCTCGCAGCGGCGAAAATTGGAGCCCGGGGTTATGCGGCCCGGCCACTCCAGTGTAACGCGAGGACGCGGTGGGTATTCCCGGCGGCCTAGGCTCGTGACATGACCCGTCGCTTCGCCCTCATGATCGATCCCGTCGCCGCCGACGAGCAGCGTGCCGACTATGCCGACACGTTCACGCAGGTGGACGCCGCGGCCCCCGCCCTCAGCGTCGGCGAGCTGAGCACGCAGCGCGGCGACGGTGTGTTCGAGTCCATCGGGGTCGTCGACGGACATGCGCAGGAGGTCGTCCCGCATCTGGAACGCCTTGCGCACTCGGCGCGACTCTGCGACCTCCCGGTGCCGAACCAGGAGCAGTGGCGGCAGGCGATCCAGCAGGCCGCCGCACAGCTCGGGGCGGGGGAGTCGGTCATCAAGCTGATCCTCAGTCGCGGCGTCGAGCACGGGCCGACGCCCACCGCCTGGGTCACGGCGGCTCCGGCGGCGGACTTCGCCGCGGTACGGCGGAACGGCGTCAAGGTCGTGACCCTCGACCGCGGATACGACCTCGGCGCCGCAGAACGGGCACCCTGGCTGCTGCTCGGAGCCAAGACGCTGTCCTACGCCGTCAACATGGCGGCCCTGCGCGAGGCCAAGCGCCGCGGAGCCGACGACGCGATCTTCCTGTCGAGCGACGGCTTCGTGCTGGAGGCTCCGACGGCCTCGCTCATCCTGCGCTTCGACGACCGTTTCACGACGCCGGCCCCGAACGGCGGGATCCTGCACGGCACCACGCAGCTCAGCGTCTACGACCACCTCCTCGCGCGCGGCTTCGAGGTCGGGTACGACCGCATCCCCGCCGCCGATCTGACGCGGGCCGACGCCGCATGGCTCGTGTCGAGCGTGCGTCTCGCCACCGCCATCACCGCGATCGACGGCACGCCGGTGCCCGTCGACACCGCCCTCACGGACGACCTCAACGCCTACCTCCTCTCCCCGCGCGACTGAGCCTCCGGGGTCCCCGGGCACGACTTCGGAGATGCCGGACGACACGCCGTGGCCCCGGCCCCGACACCGGCGTGTCGTCGACGGTCTCCGAAGCTGTGCACGGCACAGGGGTGACCGGGTCAGGGACGGCGACGCATGGTCTCGACGATGGCGCGCTCGACGAGGGGCCAGTCGTGGAGGACCATCGCGTAGTCGAAGCGGAGAGTGGGGTGGCCCCAGCCGGCGGCGGTCGCATCGCGGACCAGATCGCGGTGCCGGAGCGAGCCCTCCTCGTGGTTGGCGCGTCCGTCCGTCTCGATGATGAGCCAATCGTCGATGAGGAGGTCTACCCGGCCCGTCCCGACCACGCCGACCTGTGTCCGCACGCGCCACCCGTGGCGCCGGATCCGCAGCCGCACCAAGGATTCCAGGCCGCTGTCGGCGTCGGCCCGCGAGAAGGCGATGAGGTCGCGCCCCTCGGGCCCGAGCCGGTCACCGAGTCGGCGCAGCTCGACCGCATCGATGAGTCCGAGCCGCCGGGCGGACTCCAGAGCGACGAAGAACGCCTCCGGCCCTCGGCAGCCGTAGATCTGCCGGAGCACGAGGGGCACCCCCGGCTGCTCGAAGGCACTGCTCGACCTCGCGGCATCCCAGTGCGTCACGCAGTCGCAGTCCTCGTGCGGATACTGATGACGGTCGTGGTGCATCCAGACGTGCAGAGCCGGCTCGTCGAGCACCCAGATCCCGAGGTGCCGGGCGGCGGACTCACAGCCGAGGACCCCGCCGTGAGCGGCGGCGGTCACGACCTCCACGCACGCAGCGGCGGTCGCGTAGATCCCGCGCCGCACCCGGACGAGGGTACCGTCGCGCATCTGACGCTCGATCTGCCGTCGTCGGTGCCGGGCGCGGAGCGCGGCATACGTCCACACCTGCGTCCCTCGCCCCGTGCACATCCCGCCATCATTCGCGCCGCCGCGGCCTCTCCGCCCGGTCTCGACCTCAGAGTCCGCCCTCTGTGGACGATCCGCCTCACGGCCCCGTCGGTGCAGGACTCACGACCCGTGCACGGCTTCGGAGACCGAAGGGGACGCGCCGCGGCCCTGGAGCGGGTGCCGGCGTGTCGCGCGGTACATCCGAAGTTGTGCCCGGGGCGGAGGGGGAGAGGACGGACGGGCCCGATGACCGAAGGGTGTGCGGGTCAGCCGAAGCGGCCGGAGACGTAGTCCTCGGTCGCCTGCACCGACGGGGTCGTGAAGATGTTCGTGGTGTCGTCGTACTCGATGAGCTTGCCGGGTTTGCCGGTGCCGGCGATGTTGAAGAACGCGGTCTTGTCGGAGACTCGGGACGCCTGCTGCATGTTGTGCGTCACGATCACGATCGTGAACTCGTTCTTGAGCTCGCCGATCAGCTCCTCGATCGCGTAGGTCGAGATCGGGTCGAGGGCGGAGCACGGCTCGTCCATCAGCAGCACCTCGGGGGAGACGGCGATCGCGCGGGCGATGCAGAGACGCTGCTGCTGGCCGCCCGAGAGCCCGGAGCCCGGACGGTCGAGGCGGTCCTTGACCTCGTTCCACAGGTTCGCGCCGGTGAGCGACTTCTCGACGAGGTCGTCCTGCTCGCTCTTCGACATCCGCTTGTTGTTGAGCTTCACACCCGCGAGAACGTTCTCCTTGATCGACATCGTGGGGAACGGGTTCGGGCGCTGGAACACCATGCCGACCTGGCGACGCACGAGCACCGGGTCGACGCCGGCGCCGTAGAGGTCCTTGCCGTCGAGCAGCACCTCACCCTCCACGCGGGCACCGGGGATCACCTCGTGCATGCGGTTGAGGGTGCGGAGGAAGGTGGACTTGCCGCAGCCGGACGGGCCGATGAAGGCCGTGACGCTGCGCGGCTGGATGTCGAGGGAGACGCCTTCGACCGCGAGGAAGTTGCCGTAGTAGACGTTGAGGTCGTTGACTTCGATGCTCTTGGACACGTGGATTCCTATTCTGAGTGGTCGGGGCCTCAGCGGCCGTTGACCTTCGGGGCGAACAGCTTCGCGATCAGGCGGGCGAGCAGGTTCAGCACCATGACGATGAGGATGAGGGTGAGGGCGGCGGCCCAGGCGCGCGCGACGGCGGCGTCCGGGCTCGTGCCCTGGTTCATGTACTGGTTGTAGGCGAACACCGGGAGGGTCATCATCTGACCGTCGAAGATGTTCGTGTTGAGGCTCTGCGTGAAGCCGGCGGTGAGCAGCAGCGGGGCCGTCTCGCCGATCACGCGGGAGATGGCGAGCATGACGGAGGTCATGATGCCGGCGATCGAGGTGGGCAGGACGACCTTGAGGATCGTGAGCCACTTCGGCACGCCCAAGGCGTAGGAGGCCTCGCGCAGCTCGTTCGGGACGATCCGGAGCAGCTCCTCGCTGCCGCGGACGACGACCGGCGTCATCAGCACGGCGAGGGCGAGCGCGCCCATGAAGCCCATCGAGATGCCGGGGCGGATCAGGAGGGCGAACACCGCGTAGATGAACAGACCCGCGACGATCGAGGGGATGCCCGTCATCACGTCGACGAAGAACGTGATGGCCTTGGCGATCTTGCCGCGACCGTACTCGACGAGGTAGATCGAGGTCATCAGACCGACCGGCACCGAGATGATCGTGGCCGTCAGCGTGATGAGGACCGTGCCCCAGATGGCGTGCACGATACCGCCGCCGTCACCGACGACATTGCGCATCGAGTAGGTGAAGAACTCGGCGTCGAAGCGCTCGAGGCCGTTCGCCACCACGGTCCACAGCAGGGAGATCAGCGGCAGCAGGGCGATGAGGAAGGCCGTGGCGACGAGGGCCGTCATCAGGCGGTCGACGGCCTTGCGACGGCTCTCGGCGATGGACGAGATCACCGTGATGATCACCATGTAGAGCAGGATGCCGACGATGACGGTGCCCGCGATGTTGAAGTCGGCGAGCGGCGTGTCCGAGCCGGCGGCGGCGACACCGAAGACCGCGGCGGACACGACGAAGGAGACGCCGAGGAGGGCCCACGGAGCCCACTTCGGCAGGCGGCCGGAGGTGAGCGCGGTGCTGCTCGCGGCGGGCGGAGCGCTGGTGAGGGCGGTCATGTCAGTTCGCTCCCGAGAACTCGGCGCGGCGGGCCACGATCCAGCGCGCCAGCGCGTTGACCGCGAAGGTCACGACGAAGAGGATGAGGCCGGTCGCGATCAGCGTGTTCACGCCGGTGCCGTGCGCCTCCGGGAACGCGAGCGCGATGTTCGCGGGGATCGGCGTGGGGTTCGTGGCGGTGAGCACGAGGAAGCTGACGACCGCCGAGGGGGAGAGCACCATCGTCACGGCCATCGTCTCGCCGAGCGCGCGGCCGAGGGCGAGCATTGCCGCCGACACCATGCCGCCGCGGGCGAAGGGGAGGACAGCCATGCGGACCATCTCCCAGCGCGTGGACCCGAGGGCGAGGGCCGCCTCCTCGTGGAGCTTGGGGGTCTGCAGGAAGACCTCGCGGCAGATCGCGGTCATGATCGGGATGCACATCACAGCGAGGACGAGCGCGGCGGTGAGGATCGTCTTGCCCGTCGCGGAGACCTGGCCGCCGAAGAACGGCACCCACGAGGCGTTCTCGTTGAGCCATACGTAGATCGGCTGGAGCATGGGGGCGAGCACGAGGCCGCCCCAGAGTCCGAACACCACGGAGGGGACTGCGGCGAGCAGGTCGATGATGTAGCCGAGGAACGACGCGAGCCGTCGGTGGGCGTAGTGAGAGATGAAGAGCGCGATGCCGATGGCGATGGGGGCCGCGATCAGCAGGGCGATGAACGAGGCCCAGAGGGTGCCGAAGACGAGCGGCCACACGTACACCCAGAAAGACTCGCCCCGGAGGATGTGGTTGTCGGTGGTGTCGAGCTGGAAGGCCGGCAGGCTCTGGATGATGAGGAAGGCCGCGACGAGCGCCAGCACGACCAGGATGATGATGCCGGCCGCCAGCGCGGTACCGGAGAAGACCCGGTCGCCGAGGCGCTGCTTGGCCTTGATCGGTGTGGGCGGCGCCGGTGTCGGTGCCGGTGCCGGTGCCGTTGTCGGCTCCTGCGCGGTCGTGCTCATGATCTCCCTGTTTCGGGCCGGGTGGAGATGGATCGGGTGCTGACCTGGCGGAGCCCCCGCGCCCGCTCGGGGACGCGGGGGCACCGTCGTCAGTGGATCGGCAGGATCAGCCGACCTGGATGAGGTCGATCGCGGCCTGGACCTGCTCGCGCAGGCCGTCCGAGATCGGGGCGCTGCCGGCGTTCTCGGCGGCGGCGTCCTGGCCCTCGGCACTCGCGATGTACGTGAAGTACTCCTTCACGAGCTCCGCGACGTTGCTGTCCTCGTACTGCTCGCAGCCGATGAGGTAGCTGACCAGGGCGATCGGGTAGGCGCCGTCCGCAGCAGCGGCCGGGTCGACGTCGAAGACGAGGTCGCCCTCACCACGGCCCTCGGCGAGCGGCGAGCCCTCGACGAGCTTCGCGGCGGCCTCGGCCGAGTAGGAGACGAAGTCCTCGCCGACGCCCACGGCGACCTGGCCGAGGCCGTCCGCCTGGGACGCGTCGAGGAAGCCGATCGCGCCGTTGCCGGCGGTGAGGGCCTGCTTCACGCCGGAGGTGCCCTGCGCGGCCTCGCCACCCTGGATCGGCCACTCGTCGGAGACCTCGTAGGTCCAGACGTCGGGGGCCGTCGCGCTGAGGTACTTGGCGAAGGTCTCCTGGGTGCCCGAGGGGTCGGAGCGGTGCACGGGGGAGATCGCCAGGTCGGGGAGCTCGACGCCGTCGTTCAGGGCGGCGATGGCCTCGTCGTTCCAGTTGGTGATCGTGCCGGCGAAGATGCCCGCGATCGTGGCGGCGTCGAGGTTCAGCGTGTCGATGCCCTCGAGGTTGAAGGCGACGGCGACGGGGGAGATGTAGAGGGGGACCTCGACGATGTCGTCGGTGGTGCAGGCGCCGAAGCCGCCGGCGGCGATCTCCTCGTCGTTGAACGCGCGGTCGGATCCGATGAAGTTGCTGCCGCCCTCGAGGAAGTTCTCGCGGCCGGTGCCGGAGCCGGTGGGCTCGTAGTTGACCGTCACGTCGGGGTGGGCGGTCTGGAAGGCGGCGACCCAGGCCTCCTGGGCTGCGGTCTGCGAGGACGCGCCGGTCGCGTCGATCGTGCCGGAGAGCGTGGACTCCGAGGGCTCTTCGCTGGAGCCGCCGGCTCCGCCTTCGTTCGCGGCACAGCCGGCGAGGGCGAGAGCGGCGACGGCGCCGATGGCGCCGATTCGTGCGATTCGGGAGATCTTCACTGTGGATCCTTCGATCTTGGAGGGGTGGGGCCCGGTGCAGGGCACACAGTGACGCTAGGGGCGACGGTTAACGAGACTCTCCCGCGCAGGTGAACGGCAGGTGAACGGCCGGCGACTCTCTGGAGCCGGCCCCCCGTCACCGCGCGCCCTTTTGAATCGCCCACTTTGCGCCATTTCGGGCACAGATGCAGCGAAGTGCGCGACTCGAACGACGGGAAGGGTCAGACCTTGGGCGCGTGGGTCTCGATCGAGATGATGCCGGAGCCGGGGTTGGTCGCCGAGACGTGGACCACGGAGAACGCGCCGGTCTCCAGATCGGCAGCACTGCCGACGTACGAGCCGTGCACGGTGCCGGTCGCGAGGGCGATCTCCGAGAGTAGCGCGGGTAGCACGGGGCCGTGGCTGCAGAGTACGGCGGGCTTACCGGCGCGGATGCGGCGGCCGACGACGGAGCGGAGGTCGGCGACGCCGTCCTCCCAGGCGTCCTGGCTGATCTTCTCGGTGAGGACCGGCGTGCGGTCCAGGGCCTTGGCGAGCGGCGTGACGGTCTGCACGCAGCGCACCGCGTCGCTGGTGACGATCTTGCGCACGCCGAAAGCGCGGAGCGGCCCGACGATGGCTTTGGCCTGGCGCTTCCCGCGGTCGGTGAGCGGTCGGGCCGCGTCCGCCTTGTCCCATTCCGAGCGGGGCAGGGCCTTCGCGTGCCGGAGGGCGATCACCGGGAAGGTCCGCAGCACGCCGTCGTCCACCAGCGCCGCGAACGCATCGAGGATCTCGAGGTCGACGGGGTAGCTCAGCGCGGCACGGGCCTTCTTCACGCTGACCCACTCGAGGGCGGCGATCTCGCGGTTCGGCACGAAGGTCGAGGCGCGGATCGCCGCGTCCGTGGCCTCGGCCGCCCAGTAGTGGACGACCTTCTGCTTGCGGGACGCGAGGTGGTAGCGGCTGATCCCGACCGGCACGCCGAGCGCCACCCGGATGCCGGTCTCCTCGTGCACCTCGCGCACCGCGGTCTCCGCGAGCATCTCGCCCGGGTCGACCTTCCCCTTCGGCAGGGTGACGTCGCGGTACTTCGTGCGGTGGATGAGAAGGATCCGCAGCTTGCCGTCGACCAGACGCCACACGACGGCACCGGCCGCGTACACGGCCTTGTCCGCCCACTTCGCTTCGGCCGCAGACGGCGGGAGCTGGACCTGCCGCGCCGTCATCGAACCGCCCGCGCCCGACGACGTCGTTGGATCATCCCCATGGTCGTATCCTGCAGGTCGACGAGGGGCTTGCCGTCGGCGTCCACGGCGTGACGCTCCCAGACGCCGTCGCGGCCCAGGTGCCACGAGGAGGTCCGGTCGTCCATCGCCAGGTCGAAGAAGGCGATGAGCTCCTTGAGATGCGCGGGGTCCGTGACCCGGACCAGGGCCTCCACGCGACGGTCGAGGTTGCGGTGCATCATGTCGGCGCTGCCGATGTACACCTGCGGGTCGCCGTCGTTCTCGAACGTGAAGATCCGGGAGTGCTCGAGATAGCGGCCGAGGATGCTGCGGACCGTGATGTTGTCGCTGATCCCGTCGAGGTCGGTCCGCAGGCTGCAGATACCGCGCACCCACACGTCGACCTTCACCCCCGCGGCACTCGCGCGATAGAGCGCGTCGATGATCTCCTCGTCGACCATCGAGTTGACCTTGATGCGGATGTGCGCCGGCTTGCCTGCCTCGGCGATCCGGCGTTCGGCGTCGATCAGCCGGACGAGACCCTTGCGGAGGTGGAGCGGCGCGACGAGGAGGCGCTTGAACTTCTTCTCGATGGCGTAACCGCTGAGCTCGTTGAACAGCCGGGTGAGATCCTTGCCCACCTGGGCGTCGGCGGTGAACAGGCCGAAGTCCTCATAGATGCGGCTGGTCTTCGGGTTGTAGTTGCCCGTGCCGACGTGCGAGTAGTGCTGGAGCCGGCCGTCCTCCTCGCGGATGACGAGGGCGAGCTTGCAGTGGGTCTTGAGCCCGACGAGGCCGTACACCACGTGCACGCCGGCCTTCTCCAGCTTGCGCGCCCACACGATGTTGTTCGCCTCGTCGAATCGCGCCTTCACCTCGACGAGCGCGAGCACCTGCTTGCCGGCCTCGGCGGCGTCGATGAGCGCCTGCACGACGGGACTGTCGCCGGACGTCCGGTACAACGTCTGCTTGATGGCGAGCACATGCGGGTCGCGGGCGGCCTGCTCCAGGAACGCCTGGACGCTCGTGGTGAACGACTCGTACGGGTGGTGCACGAGGACGTCGGACTTGCGGATCGCCTTGAAGATGTCGGCGCGATTGCTCGACCCCGCGGGCTGGAAGGCGACGGCGGTGGTGGGCAGGTGCGGCGGATACCGCAGGTCCGGACGGTCGATCCGCGACAGGTCGAACAGTCCGCGGAGGTCGAGCGGCCCAGGGAGGCGGTACACCTCGAGGTCGGTGATGTCGAGTTCCCTGACCAGCAGGTCCATGGTGACGTCGTCCATGTCGTCGGTGATCTCGAGCCGGATGGGCGGACCGAACCGACGACGCAGCAGCTCGGCCTCGAGCGCCTGGATGAGGTTCTCGCTCTCGTCCTCCTCGATCTCCACATCCTCGTTGCGGGTGAGGCGGAACGCGTGGTGGTCGAGCACCTCCATGCCGGGGAAGAGGTCGCCGAGGTGGTTGGCGATGAGTTCCTCCAGCCGCAGGAAACGCTTGATCTCCCCGCCGCCCGGGACCTCGACGAAGCGCGGCAGCATGGGCGGCACTTTGAGGCGCGCGAACTCCTGGCGGCCGGTCCGCGCGTTGCGGATGCGGATGGCGAGGTTCAGGGAGAGGCCGGAGATGTAGGGGAACGGGTGCGCCGGGTCGACCGCCAGGGGCATCAGCACCGGGAAGACCTGCGCTCCGAAGTAGTCCGACAGTGCCCGGCGCTCGTCGTCGGTGAGATCGGACCAGTCGGTGATCTCGATGCCGGAGTCGGCAAGAGCAGGACGGACGAGCTTCGTCCAGGCGTCCGCGTGGCGGAGCTGCAGCGCGTGGGCCTCCCGCGAGATGTCCGCGAGGGCGTCGACGGGCGACCGCCCGATGTTGGTCGGCACGGCGAGGCCGGTCATGATGCGCCGTTTGAGGCCGGCCACACGCACCATGAAGAACTCGTCGAGGTTGCTGGCGAAGATCGCCAGGAAGTTCGCCCGCTCCAGCTCGGGCAGCGACGGGTCCTCCGCGAGTTCGAGCACCCGCTGGTTGAACGCGAGCCAGCTCAGCTCGCGGTCCAGATAGCGGTGGTCGGGGAGCTGCGAGTCCGGCGCCTCGACGGCGTCGTCGAAGTCGTCGTCTTCTGCGTCACCGAGTCCGGCGTCGGCGAGTGCGGGATCGATCATGGGGTACATCTAAGCACCGGCAGGTGTCGGGCGTGTGAACGGCGGTCAGCGCGAGCCGACCAGGCTGTCGTCCTCGTAGACGTTGAAGCGGTACCCGACGTTGCGCACGGTGCCGATGATCTGCTCCTGATCGCCGAGCTTCGCGCGCAGCCGGCGCACGTGCACGTCCACGGTCCTGGTGCCGCCGAAGTAGTCGTACCCCCACACCTCGCTGAGCAGCTGCTCGCGGGTGAACACCCGCGAGGGGTGCGTGGCGAGGAAGTGCAGGAGCTGGAACTCCTTGTAGGTGAGGTCCAGCGGCCGGCCGTGCAGCTTCGCCGAGTAGGACTGCTCGTCGATCGTGACGCCGGAGGCCTGCACCCGCGCCGGTTCCGCGACCTCGTCCCGCCGGGCGAGGGCGAGGCGCACGCGCGCGTCGATCTCGGCGGGGCCGGCGGTGGACAGCAGCACGTCGTCGATGCCCCATTCGCCGGAGAGCGCGCTCATGCCGCCCTCGGTCACCACGAGCAGCAGCGGCGCATCCTGGCCGGTGGCCCGCAGCAGACGGCACAGCGATTTCGCCCCGACCAGGTCGTGACGGCCGTCGACGATCACGATGTCGTACTCCGGGGCGTTGATGAGCTGCGCGGGCTCCGCGGGGATCTGCCGGGTGCGATGGCTCAGCAGCTCGAGGGCGGGCAGCACCTGCTCCGAGAGCGGAGCATTGGTCAGAACCAGCACCAGGGCCACGCGCACTCCTCACCGGCGGGGGGATCGACGCCGTGCCGCCATGATAGCGGCCACCGATGCGCAAGAATGGAGACATGTCAGAACCGGCACTCGCGCCCCGCAACGCCTTCACCGGCGTCATCGCGGTCTGGGCGACCGCGTTCGTCGGCAGTATCGTCATCGGGATCTTCGCTCCCGAGGAGTGGCGCATCCCCTGGATGCTGGTGGGCTTCGGGGCGGTCGTGCTGCTCTCCTTCGCCGTGCAGCTCTGGTACGGCCGCACGCAGGGTTTCATCTTCCGTGTCGCGAGCAGCGTGACCGGTGCGCTGCTGCTGATGGGGATCATCTCGGTCGGCTTCGGGCTGGCTGCCCTCATCCCCTCCTGACCCGGATCGCCGGGGGTAAGGTGGAGGTCATGGACATCATGGCGCTCGAAATCTTCTTCATCGGCCTGCTCGGCCTGGCGAGCCTCGCGATCGTTTTCGTCTCGGCCGTGGTGCTGCGCAACCTCTTCCGCGGCCAGCGCTGACGACATGATCGAACTCCCCACCGACCTTCCCGCCGACCTCGCCCCGCTGGCGTGGCTGATCGGCGTGTGGGAGGGGTCCGGGGTGATCGACTACCCGGTCGGCGAGGAGCGTCTGCAGGGCGAGTTCACGCATCGCGTCAGCTTCAGCCACGACGGGGGGCCGTTCCTCAACTATGCGGCCACGGCGACCTTCGTCGGTGACGAGGGTGCGCCCGCCGTCCCGCTGACCGCCGAGTCCGGTTTCTGGCGTCTGGCGCGCCCGGCCGCGGCGACCGACGCGGGACCGGCGCTGCTGCCGCCGACGGCGACGCCCGTCGCCCGCACGGTCGACGACGTGGAGGCGCTGCGGTCGGCCAACGGCGCGTTCCCGCTCGAGGTGTCGCTGGCGCGCTCGGACGGCATGCTCGAGTACTACCTCGGCGAGATCAACGGACCGCGGGTCGACCTCGCGTCGGACGCGATCGTGCGCGGCGCCGGCGCCAAGGACTACGGCTCCGCCTCGCGGATGTACGGACTCGTCGACGGGCACCTGCTGTGGGCGTGGGACATCGCCGCCCTCGGCACACCTCTGCGGGCGCACGCCTCGGCGCGTCTCGCCCGCGTCTGAACGGAGCACACGGTGAGCACCAGCGTCTTCGACGGCGTCCCCGGCGCGACAGCGGGGGAGCGCGGGATCGCCCACTTCGGCGATCCGTTCCGGGAGCAGCGCCGCCTCGCGGCCGGAACGGCGATCGCGCCCCTCGACGACCGGACGGTCATCGAGGTGTCCGGCCCCGAACGCCTGCCCTGGCTCGACTCCATCACGTCGCAGGCGGTGGTTCGCCTGCGCGCGGGGGAGAGTACCGAACTCCTCGTCCTCGATCCGCAGGGACGGGTGGAGCACGCGGCGGGCGTGCTCGACGACGGCACCTCGACCTGGCTCCTGGCGGACGCCGGCGACGCCGAGGGTCTGGCGAGCTGGCTGACGCGGATGAAGTTCCGCACCCAGGCCACGGTCGAGCTGCGCTCCGACCTCGCGCTCCTTGGCTTCGTCGACGGGGGTCCCGCGGCCGAGCGCGTGCGTGGCCTCGACGACGCCCGGATCTGGGTCGACCCGTGGCAGCAGGTCGCCGTCGGCGGGCATCAGTACGCTGACGTGGCCGCGCACCCCGGGGCCGACCTCGCCTGGCGGGTCGCCATCGTGCCCGAGACGGTGGCGCGGGCGCTCGCCGCGGAGCTCGATCGGGAGGACGCCGCTGGTCTCCTCGCCGCCGAAGCGCTGCGCATCGCCGCCTGGCGTCCGCGGTGGGCGGCCGAGGTGGACGAGCGGTCGCTGCCGCACGAGTCGGACTGGCTCCGCAGCGCTGTGCACCTGAACAAGGGCTGCTACCGCGGGCAGGAGACCGTCGCGAAGGTGCACAACCTCGGTCATCCGCCGCGGCGGCTCGCCCTGCTCCAGCTCGACGGCAGCGACGCCGTGCTTCCGGAACCCGGAGCCCCGGTGTTCGCGGGCGACGACGAGGTCGGGCACATCACCTCCTCCGCGCGGCATCATGAGGACGGGCCGATCGCCCTCGCCCTCCTTTCCCGCCGCGCTCCCGTCGGCGACCTCGTCGTCCGGGCCGAGGGGATCGACATCGCCGCGTCCCAGCAGATCATCGTCCCGGCCGACGCCGGCGCCACCGCGGACATCCCGCGGCTGACGCGGCTGTCCCGCCGACCGACGGCACCCGATCCCCGCGACGCCGGCGTCTGAGCCGACGGGAGCCGGTCAGCCGTTGGCGTCCGAGCCGCCGGCCGAGCGCTGTGCGGCGAGCTCCGCGATCCGTGCTCGGGCCAGGAACCAGCCGCCGATGAGCGCAGGGATCAGCACGCCGAGGCTGGCGACGGTCCAGGTGCCCGTCGGATAGTCGAAGGCCATGAGCACGACGACGGACGCGAGGAACGCCAGCGTCAGGTATGAGGTGTAGGGCGCCCCGAAGAGGCGGAACGACGGTCGTTCGACGAGGCCGCGCCGCGAAAGCCGGTACAGCCGGAGCTGGCAGAGGATGATGGTCGCCCAGGCCGCGATGATCCCCAGGGCGGACAGGTTCAGCACGATCTCGAAGGCCTGGGTCGGAACCACCGCGTTCAGCAGGACACCGGCGAGGGCGAACACCGCGGTGAGAAGGATGCCCACGACGGGCACGCCGCGACGGCTCATCCGGCCGGTCGCCCGTGGTGCGGCGCCCGAGGCCGCGAGCGAGCGGAAGACCCGGCCGGTCGAGTAGAGGCCGGCGTTCAGCCCCGAGACCGCGGCGGTGATCACGATGAAGTTCATGGTGCTGCCGGCCACCGCTCCCACGTCCGGCCCTCCCACGTGCGAGAAGAACGTCACGAACGGGCTCTCCCCGGCGCGGTACACCGTGTACGGGAGCAGGAGGGCGAGCAGCAGGACCGATCCGACGTAGAACACGGCGATGCGCAGGATCACCGAGTTGACGGCCCGGGGCATCACCTTCTCCGGGTTCTCGGTCTCGCCCGCGGCGGTGCCGACCAGCTCGATCGAGGCGTAGGCGAAGACGACTCCCTGCATCACGATCACGGCGGGGAGCACCCCTTCCGGCGCGAAGCCCCCGTGTGCGGCGAGCATCGCGACTCCCGTCGGTCCCTGATCCGTCTGCCAGCCGGCCGCGAGAAACACCACGCCGATCACGAGGAAGAGGGCGAGCGCGGCGACCTTCACGAGCGAGAACCAGAACTCCATCTCGCCGAACAGCCGGACCGAGACGAGGTTGAGGCCGACGACGACGATCAGGGCGATCAGTGCGAGCAGCCACTGCGGGACGACGCGGAACGCCGACCAGTAGTGGACGTACAGGGCCACGGCCGTGGAGTCGACGACCGCGGTCATGCCCCAGTTCAGCAGGTACAGCCAGCCGGCGGCGAAGGCCAGCTTCTCGCCGTAGAACTCCCTCGCATACGAGATGAACGATCCGGAGGAGGGGCGGTGGATGACGAGCTCCCCGAGGGCGCGAAGGATGAAGAAGGCGAACACGCCGCACACGAGGTACGAGACGGCCAGCAGGGGACCCGCGGCGTTCAGGCGTCCTCCCGCCCCCATGAACAGTCCGGTCCCGATCGCGCCCCCGAGGGCGATCATCTGCAGATGCCGTGCCTTCAGCGCGGTCCGGTAGCCGGACTGCTCGTGGGCGAAGTCCTGCGCCGACGTCAGGACGTCGCCGAGTCGTTCGCGGTCGTTCTCCTGTGCCTCCGCGGATCCTTCCGCCTTCGCGTTCTCGGTGGTCATCGCCTCTCCTGCCCTGGGAACGCATGGCGATCGAGTCGGCGCACGCGTCGGTACGGCCCGCCGCGTACGACGCTAGCGGTGTGCAGGCCCGGAGTGAGGTGCGCACCGGTATACAGCAGGAGTGCGTCCTCGCGGGGTGCCGTCAGGCCGGTGCCACGGCCTCCCACGGCAGGGTGAGCTCACCCAGTCGCCAGCGGCTCCGCCCGCCCTGCACGGGCCAGCCCTGCGCGCGCAGCGCGGCCACCGCGGCGAGGAATCGCTGCGTGGCGCCGAAGGTCGACAGCGGAGCGGCGCGCTCCCACTCTCGGTCCAGATCGACCAGCAGCGCGTGGATGCGCTCGCCGGGGACGTTGCGGTGGATGAGCGCCTTGGGCAGCCGCTCCGCCACGATGCTCGGGACCTCGAGCTCGCGAAGCCGGAGGGACACCGTGAAGCGGACCGGAGTACCCAGCGGATCCACGTCCACCCAGCTCGCGACGCGTCCGATCTCGTCGCACGTCCCCTCCACGAGCAGTCCGTCCGGAGCGAGGCGGTGCGCCGTCGTCCGCCAGGCGGCGGCGACCTCTTCCTCGTCGTATTGCCGCAGGACGTTCATCGCCCGGATGACCGCGGGCCGCCGACCGCCCGGGAGCGGCACCTCGAACCCGCCGCGGCCGAAGGAGACGCGGAGGTCGGCGGGGAAGGGGCTCCGGCCGGCCTTGACCTCGGCGAGCTGCTGCTCCGCGGTCGCCACCCGGTCCGGATCGAGCTCGAGACCGCGCACCTCCGCATCCGGCCGTACGCGTCGCAGCCGTGCGGCCAGCTCGAACGCGGTGACCCCGCTCGCTCCGAAACCGAGGTCGACGACGAGCGGGTCCGCCGCACGACGGAAGGCGGGGGAGGCGGCGATCCAGCGGTCGTTCCGACGCAGCCGGTTCGTCCCGGTCGTGCCGCGGGTCGGCCGACCGAGGGGAGATGACGCCATACGTCCATCCTCCCTCCTTCGCCGCCGTGCCCGCTCCGTACCCCGGATAAACTGACGACATGACTGCGAAGCGCACCCTGATCCTGCTCCGCCACGGCCAGAGCGAGTGGAACGAGCTGAACCTCTTCACCGGCTGGGTGGATGTCCGCCTGACCGAGCAGGGCAAGAGCGAGGCCCGTCGCGGCGGTGAGCTCCTCGCCGAGTCCGGCATCCTGCCCGACGTGCTGCACACGTCGCTGCTGAGCCGGGCGATCCAGACCGCCGACATCGCGCTGGATGCCGCCGACCGGCTGTGGATCCCGGTGAAGCGCTCGTGGCGGCTCAACGAGCGCCACTACGGGGCTCTGCAGGGCAAGGACAAGGCGCAGACGCTCGAAGAGTTCGGTCCTGAGCAGTTCCAGCTGTGGCGCCGCTCGTTCGATGTGCCGCCGCCCCCTCTGGACGACGCCAGCGAGTTCAGCCAGGTAGGCGACGCCCGCTACGAGGGCATCGACGGCGAGGTGCCGCGCACGGAGTCGCTGAAGCTCGTCATCGACCGCCTCCTTCCTTACTGGGACGCGGAGATCGTTCCCGACCTCGACGCCGGCAAGACCGTGCTCGTGACGGCGCACGGCAACTCGCTGCGCGGCCTCGTCAAGCACCTCGAGGGCATCAGCGACGACGACATCGCCGGCCTCAACATCCCGACCGGCATTCCGCTCGTGTACGAGCTCGACGAGAACAACGCGCCGACCGGTCCCGGTCGCTACCTCGACCCGGAGGCCGCCGCCGCCGGTGCCGCGGCCGTCGCCGCCCAGGGCAAGAAGTAACCGAGACCCCGGTTTCACGCCGAGACCCCCTGCTGCAGGCGACTGCAGCAGGGGGTCTCGGCGATAAGGCGGGGTTTCGGTCAGGCGTGGCCGAGCTGCTCCTGCTGCTCCACCGCGAGGGCGATGTCTTCCTCCTCGACGTGCCAGTCGCCCGTCGCGAGGTAGACCACCTTCTTGGCGACGGCGACCGCGTGGTCCGCGAAGCGCTCGTGGTACCGGCTGGCGAGCGTCGCATCGACCGTGGCGACGGCCTCGCCCTTCCAGTTGTCGCTGAGCACCTTCTCGAAGACGCTGGCGTGCAGCTCGTCGACGTCGTCATCGGCGTTGCGGATCGCGTCCGCGAACTTCAGGTCCTGGGTACGGAGGAGCTCCGTGAGCGTGCGGGAGATCTCCACGTCGAGCTCGCCCATCTTCACGAACGTGCCCTTGAGGCCCTTCGGGATCGCGCGCTCCGGGAAGCGCAGGCGGGCGAGCTGGGCGATGTGCTCGGACATGTCGCCCATCCGCTCCAGGGACGCGCTGACGCGGAGCGCCGTGACGACGATCCGGAGGTCGCGCGCGACCGGCTGCTGGCGGGCGAGGATCTCGATGGCCTGCTCGTCCAGCGCGACAGCGAGCTCGTCGATCTTCGCGTCGTCGGCGATGACCTCCTCGGCCAGCGCGACGTCACTCGTGGCGAACGCGCGGGTGGCCTTGTCGATGGAGACCGTGACGAGCTCGGCGATCTCGACGAGGCGGGACTGCAGGTCCTCGAGGGACTGGTGGAAGACTTCGCGCATGGTGGGCGCAACCTTTCGTTCGGATCCCGGCTGACGGTCCAGCGCGGGGCGGCGGGGCGTCCGCAGGGGGAGGGCTGCGCGCGCGCAGGCCTGAAGCGATTGTCTGCTCCGAAGGTTAACGAACGGTGCCCGGCGAGTGAATAGTACGTCTCCGCTCCCCGGGATGGCGCGGGAACCCGCCGGATCGACGGTGAACGCGCTCTACGCTGGAGTCATGACCCTGCCGCAGCTCGCGCTGTCCTCCCTCGCCATCGGGTTGGCGATCGGGGTGGGCCTCTCCCTCCTGGTCGTCTGGGCCTATCGGGCGCGGGCGCGGGCGGAGGAGGAGACGTCGATGACGATCCCGACCGGGATCACCGACGTGCTGCGCAGCATGGATGACGCCGCGTGCGTGGTCGACGTCTCCGGCCTCGTGCTCGCCACGTCGAAAGCCGCCGCGCGGTTCGGGATCGAGGTCGGATCGACGCTCGAGAACCCGGAGCTCCGGCAGCTCGTGCGGGGCGTCCGCTCGACGGGGGAGACGGCGACCGAGTCCCTGCGCATCACCCGCGGCGGTCTCAGCCTCGACCCCCGCCTGGTGTCGGCCAGGGCGAGCGCGATCGGCACGCGCCTGGTGCTCCTCATCATCCGCGACGTGACCGAGCAGGAGCGCCTGGACCAGATGCGCCGGGACTTCGTGGCCAACACCAGCCACGAGCTCAAGACGCCGGTCGGGGCCGTGAGTCTGCTCGCGGAGGCCATCGAATCCGCCGCCGACGACCCTGCCCAGGTGCGGGCGTTCGCGTCCCGGATCTCGGCGGAGGCGGGCCGCCTCGGTCAGCTCACCGGACGCATCATGAGCCTGTCCCGGCTGCAGGCGGAGGACGGGCTGACCGAGGTCGCCCCGGTCTCGATCGACGAGGTCATCGCCTCCTCGATCGAAGCCCACGTCGTGCAGGCCGACTCCGCGGGTGTGGAACTCGCCCGCGGCGGCGATCGCGGGGTGTGGGTCCGCGGCGACGCGCAGATCCTCATCGAGGCGGTCGGCAACCTGATCGCCAACGCCATCGTCTACTCGCCCCGCGGCTCCCGCGTGGGCGTCGGGGTGAAGGCCGACGACGACGTCGTGGAGATCGCCGTGTCCGACCAGGGCATCGGGATCGCCGAGGCCGATCGCGAGCGCATCTTCGAGCGGTTCTATCGCGCGGATGAGGCCCGCTCCCGGCGCACCGGCGGCACCGGCCTCGGGCTGTCCATCGTCAAGCACGCCACCCAGCGGCACGGGGGAGAGGTGCGGCTGTGGTCGCGCCCCGGCCGCGGGTCCACGTTCACCATCCGCCTGCCCCGGATCGATGCTCCCGCGAACGCCGGACAGGGCAAGAAGAGCAAGAAGAAGCGCGCGCGCAAGGCCGCCCCCGCGATCGGGGCGACGCGCGTCCGAAACGGAGAGACCGCATGACCCGCATCCTTCTCGTCGAAGACGAACCCGACCTCGCCGACCCGCTCGCGTATCTGCTCCGTCGCGAAGGCTACGAGGTGGAGATCGCCGAGGACGGCCCCGGTGCCCTCACGGCGTTCCGGGAGCGCGGCGCCGACATCGTGCTGCTCGACCTCATGCTCCCGGGGATGCCCGGGACGGAGGTGTGCCGTCAGATCCGCTCCACCTCGGCCGTGCCGATCATCATGCTGACGGCGAAGGACTCCGAGGTCGACATCGTCGTGGGGCTCGAACTCGGAGCGGACGACTACATCACCAAGCCCTACTCGTCGCGGGAGCTCCTCGCCCGGATGCGGGCGGTGCTGCGACGGGTCGTGCAGGCCGAGGGTGAGTTGGACGAGCGGGTGCTGGAAGGCGGGCGCGTCTCGCTCGACATCGATCGGCACACGGTGTCGGTCGCCGGCGAGCAGATCAACATGCCCTTGAAGGAGTTCGAACTCCTGGAGGTGCTCATGCGCAACTCGGGACGCGTGCTCACGCGCGGCCAGCTCATCGACCGCGTGTGGGGGAGCGACTACTTCGGCGACACCAAGACGCTCGACGTGCACATCAAGCGCATCCGCTCGCGGATCGAGGAGAACCCCAGCGAGCCGGTGATGCTGGTCACGGTCCGAGGGCTGGGCTACCGCTTCGAGGGGTGACCGCACACAAGAGAGGCCGGCACCCGTGGGTGCCGGCCTCTCTTGTCTGTCTGCGGACTCAGTCCTGAGGAGCGAGGTCCGAGTAGTACGGCAGTGTGCCGTCGAGGACCGGGATCTCGGTCGTGACGCCGGCGGAGTCGCCGGACTGGAAGTGCATCGCGACGGTGGCACCGGGCATGGTGTCGAGCCCCGTGATCTCCACGGGCTCCTCGTCGGCGCCGAAGCTGACGGTCCCGCCGGCCGGCACGGTGATCATGAAGGGATCGCCGCCCTCCAGCGAGACAGTGAGGGTGGCGCGGTCCTGCGACGGGTTGACGACGGCGCCGACGAAGTTGCCGACCGTGCCGTCCTCGTTCGCGATGATCAGGGCGTTGCGCACGGCGATGGGGCCGTCCTGATCGGAGACGTTCACGCCGTCGGAGGCCGCGTACTCGATCTTCGTCGACTGCGGTGTGATGAACGTGCACCCGGTCGCGCCGAGCAGAACGAGGGCGCTGATGGCGGCAGACGCGACAAGGCGCGATTTCACGGGTCCTCCTGAGGTCCGACGGGATATCCCTCCCCATTCTATGGGTAAGTCGGGAGCGCGCAGGGAACAGGGAGCGCGAACCTTAGCGCATATCCCCTGTGGTATCCTTGAGGTTGCCGAAAGGACATGTTTTTATGCTTTTTGAGGTTGGCGAGACCGTCGTCTATCCGCACCATGGCGCTGCGACCATCATCGAGGTCAAGGAGCGCATCATCAAGGGCGAGGCGAAGAAGTACCTAAAGCTCAACGTCACGCAGGGCGATCTCATCATCGAGGTCCCGGCCGAGAACGTCGACCTCGTCGGCGTCCGCGACGTGATCGGCAAGGAGGGCCTCGACCACGTGTTCGAGGTGCTGCGCGCGCCGTTCACCGAGGAGCCCACCAACTGGTCGCGCCGGTACAAGGCGAACCTGGAGAAGCTCGCGTCCGGCGATGTCATCAAGGTGAGCGAGGTCGTGCGCGACCTCTGGCGCCGCGACCAGGACCGCGGCCTGTCCGCGGGCGAGAAGCGGATGCTGGCCAAGGCCCGGCAGATCCTCATCTCGGAGCTGGCCCTGGCCGAGAAGATCGACGAGGACAAGGCGGGCGCACTGCTCGACGAGGTCCTCGCGTCCTGAGACGTCCTTCACGGAAGGCGGGTGCTGCGGCACCCGCCTTCTGTCGTCTCCGCGGGTAACGTGAAGCTGTGAGCATCCTCCCCGTCCCGCATACCGCGATCATCGTCGTCGCCGCCGGTTCCGGCACCCGTCTCGAGGCCGGAGCGCCCAAGGCGTTCGTCGGCATCGACGGCCGTACCATCCTGCGGCACTCCCTCGACGGCGTGTTCGCGGCGGCACCCCTGCAGGTCGTCGTCGTCGCGCCCGCAGGCTACGAGGGCGACGCGCAGACCGAGCTGCTCGCGGCCGCCGGCGATCGTGCCGACCTGGGCCGCGTGGTCACCGGAGGCGCGACGAGGCAGGAATCCGTCGCCGCCGGACTCGCGGCGCTGTGGGGGGACGTGCGCACAGTGCTCGTGCACGACGCTGCGCGCGCGCTGACCCCGCCCGAGGTGATCGACGCCGTGGCGGAGGCCGTGATCGGCGACGCCGGCGCCGTGCCGAGCCTGCCGGTCGTGGACACGCTCAAGCGGGTCGCGGACGGTCTCGTCGTGGGCACCCTGGATCGTGCGGAGCTCGCGGCCGCGCAGACGCCGCAGGGGTTCCCTCGTGGCCCGCTGGAAGCGGCGTACGCGGAGGCGACGGCTCAGCGTGTCGAGTACACGGATGACGCGGCGCTCTTCGCCGCGGCGGGGCACGCGGTGCGGCTGGTGCCCGGCTCCGAGCGTTCGTTCAAGATCACCACCCCTGCCGATCTGGAGCGCGCCCGCCTGCTCGTCGCGACCGCGCCCGCCACGCCTTCCGTTGCGCCTCGTACGTCGGCCGTCGTCGGGGGCGCGCCCCGCGTGGGCATCGGCACGGACGTGCATGCGTTCGGCGGCGACGGACCGCTGTGGCTGGCCGGGCTGGAATGGCCGGGGGAGCCCGCGCTCTCCGGGCATTCGGACGGGGACGCGGTCGCCCACGCGATCGTCGATGCCCTGCTCGGCGCCGCCGGGCTCGGCGACATCGGCGAGCACTTCGGCACCGCCCATCCGGAGTATGCGGGGGCCCACGCCGACGTCTTCCTCTCCCGTACCGCGGAGCTCCTGGCGGAGGCGGGCTTCGCGATCGGCAACGTGTCGGTCCAGTTCCAGGGCAATCGTCCGCGCTTCAGCGCACGTCGAAAGGAGGCCGAGGCGGTTCTGTCGGCGGCGCTCTGGGGTGCTCCGGTGGCTGTGACGGCCACCACGACGGACGGCCTCGGCTTCCCCGGGCGGGGCGAGGGAATCGCGGTCACGGCCGTCGCGGTCGTCATCCCGCGACCGGAGCGGGGTCTCTCAGCGCCCGCCGAGTAGGCTTGAGCGGTGACTCTCCGCCTCTACGACACCCGCGCACAGCTGCTGCGCGACTTCGTGCCTCTCGATCCCGAGAACATCACGATGTACGTGTGCGGACCCACCGTGCAGTCCGGCCCGCACATCGGCCACGTCCGGGCGGCCCTGAGCTTCGATCTCCTGCGCCGCTGGCTGACGCACCGTCACGGCCGCGTGACCTTCGTGCGCAACGTCACCGACATCGACGACAAGGTGCTCGCCAACGCCACGGAAGCCGAGCCGTGGTGGGCGCTCGCCTATCGGATGGAGCAGGAGTTCGCCACGGCCTACGCCGGCATCGGCATCCTGCCGCCCACGTACGAGCCGCGGGCGACGGCCTCCGTCCCGCAGATGCAGGAGCTCATCGCGCTGCTCATCGACCGGGGCCACGCGTACCCCGCTCCCGACGGGTCGGGCGACGTGTACTTCGATGTGCGCTCCTGGCCGTCCTACGGCGATCTCACCCATCAGTCCGTGGACGCGATGGAGGCGGCGCAGGACGCCGACCCGCGGGGCAAGCGCAACCCCCAGGACTTCGCTCTGTGGAAGGGCGCCAAGTCCGACGAGCCCACCGACGCGACGTGGGCGTCGCCGTGGGGGCCGGGGCGCCCGGGCTGGCACATCGAGTGCTCGGCCATGGCGAAGCGATACCTCGGCGCGGAGTTCGACATCCACGGCGGCGGTCTGGATCTGCGGTTCCCTCATCACGAGAACGAACTGGCGCAGTCGACCGCAGCAGGAGACGGCTTCGCCCGCTACTGGGTGCACAACGGCCTCGTGACCGTCGACGGCCAGAAGATGTCGAAGTCGCTCGGCAACTTCACGCTCGCGCGGGACGTGCTCGCGGAGCGGGACCCGCTGGTCGTGCGCTACGCCCTCGCCGCCGCGCACTACCGGTCGAGCCTCGACCTCTCGGAATCGTCCTGGACCGAGGCGGAGGCGGCGCTCGGCCGCATCCGCTCGTTCCTCGATCGCGCATTCCGGGGGGCCGAAGAAGGGTTCGGTGGCGGTGACGCGCAGAGCCTGCCCGCCGCTTTCGTCGAGGCGATGGACGACGACCTCGGCGTGCCCCAGGCATTGGCCGTCGTCCATGAGAGCGTGCGGGCCGGGAACTCGGCTCTCGACGCAGGTGACACCGCGGCGGCTCTGGACGCGGCGCAGGCGGTGCTCGCCATGACCGGTGTGCTCGGCCTCGTGGAGGACGCGGGCTCCCGGAAGGCCGGGGATGTGCAGGCAGCGGCGCTGGACGCGCTGGTGCAGGAGATGATCGCGCAGCGCGCCACCGCGCGCGCGGAGAAGGACTGGGCGGCGGCGGATCGCATCCGAGACGCGATCGCCGCCGCAGGTATCACGCTGGAGGACACTCCGGCCGGAACTCATTGGAGTATCGATGGCTAAGCCAGGGCGCCCCGGCGCGAGCAAGGGAAACAAGAAGGGCCCGACCAAGGGCACCGGCGGTCTCGGGCGCAAGGCGCTCGAGGGGCGTGGCCCCACGCCGAAGGCGGAGGACCGCGCATGGCACCCCGCCGGTAAGCGCAAGGCCGCGGCCGAGCGCTACGCGGCTGCGGGCGGAAAGGGCAAGCCCGGTGGGCGCCCCGCCTCCGGAGGCAACCCGAACCGCAGCGCCCGGTCGAAGGACAACACCACCGACACCGAGACGGTCACCGGCCGCAACTCGGTGCTCGAGGCGCTGCGTGCGAAGATCCCGGCGACGGCGATGTACATCGCGCAGCGCGTCGAGATGGACGACCGCGTCAAGGAGATGCTGTCGATCGCGACCCACCGCGACATCCCGGTGCTCGAGGTCACGCGTCAGGAGCTCGACCGCATGGCCGGCTTCGACGGCGTGCACCAGGGCGTGGCCCTCAAGGTGCCGCCGTACGAGTACGCGCACCCGCAGGACCTCCTGGAGCAGGTCATCGATCGCGGCGAGACGCCGCTGTTCGTCGCCCTCGACGGGATCACCGACCCTCGCAACCTCGGTGCGATCATCCGCTCGACGGCGGCGTTCGGGGGCCACGGCATCATCCTGCCGCAGCGCCGTTCCGCCGGGGTGAACTCGGCGGCGTGGAAGACCAGTGCGGGCGCGGCTGCGCGCATCCCGGTCGCGCTGGCCTCGAACCTCACCACGCAGCTCAAGGAGTTCAAGAAGCAGGGCGTGTTCGTGCTCGGACTCGACGGCGACGGCGACGTCTCGCTGCCGGCGCTGGAGCTGGCGGACCGCCCCGTCGTCATCGTCGTGGGCTCGGAGGGCAAGGGCCTGTCTCGCCTCGTGACCGACACCTGCGACCAGATCGTCTCCATCCCCATCTCCGCGGCGACCGAGTCGCTGAACGCGGGAATCGCGGCCTCGGTCGCGCTGTACCAGGTCGCGACCGTCCGCGCCGCGGACTGACCGAGAGGAATACGCATGGCCCGCATCATCGTCCTGGGAGGAACCGGCTACGCCGGACGCCACATCGTCGCGGAGGCGGTGAGTCGTGATCACGCGGTCGTCGCCATCTCGCGTTCGACTCCGGCGGATCCGGTCGCGGGTGCCGCCTACGTGCAGGGGTCCGCGCTCGACCCTGCGACGCTGACCGAGGCGTTCGCGGGTGCCGATGCCGTGGTCTCCGCGCTCTCCCCGCGCGGCGACATGGAGGACCGTGTCCTCGAGGCGCTGACGAACGTGGTCGGGCTGCTCGACGGCACCGAGACCCGGCTCGGCGTCGTGGGCGGCGCGGGCGGCAGCCTCGTCGCGCCCGGTGGCCCCCGTCTGTTCGATCAGGGGTTCCCGGAGGAGTACAAGCACGAGGCGCAGGTCGGCATCGACTCCCTCGCGCTCCTGGAGCGCACCGCGGACAGCCTGGACTGGTTCTTCGTCCACCCGGCCGAGGTCTTCGGGCCGTGGGCGGAGGGCGAGCGCACCGGCCACTACCGGGACGGTGGTGACGTGCTCGTCCGCGACGAGGACGGGAAGTCGTACATCTCCGGGGCGGACTTCGCCGTCGCCATCGTCGACGAGATTGAGCAAGCCAACCACCACCGCGAGCGGTTCACCGTCGGGTACTGACGCCGTCGGGCGCGGCGCCGACGTGCGGGCACGGTCTCAGACGAGGTCGCGCCAGTCCACCTCGTCGTCGTCGCCGAGCGCCAGCGTGCCGGTGACGACGGGGAGGCCCATCGTCTCGGTCGGCGGCCCCATGATGGTGGCCTCGTCGCGCCGGTGGCGGAGCACGTCGTTGATGTAGCTCGTCAGCACCTCCGCGAGGGCCACAGAGCGTCCCTGCGCCTGCGACAGGTACCAGCGGTGCTCCAGCACCTGGTGGAACACCTCGGCCGGCTCCAGCTTGGCGCGCAGGTCGTAGGGGATGGCTCGCACGACGGGCTCGAAGACGCGCGTGAGCCACTCGTGCGCGTACATCTCCTCGTCCGCCCACTGCTTGGTGGAGCGGGCACGGAACTCGTCGAGGTCGTTGAGGAGCCGCCGGGCCTGGTTCTCCTCGACGTCGAGACCAGTGAGACGGATGAGCCGGCGCTGGTGGTGCCCGGCATCGACGACCTTCGGCTGGATCTCCACCACGGTGCCGTCGGCGGTCGTCGACATCGACATCTCGTCGATGTCGAAGCCGAGGGCGTTGAGCCGCTCGACGCGTTCCGTGATGCGCCAGGTCTCGGCGGCGGAGAACGATTCCTGCGCGGTGAGCTCGGCCCACAGCGACCGGTAGGACGACACGATGCCGTCCGCGATGGCGACGGCGTCGACGCCGTGCTCCAGGCGACCGCCCGCGGCGAGGTCCATGATCTCGCCGGCGATGTTCGTGCGCGCGAGGTCCAGGTCGTAGGCGCGCTGTCCGTCCGTCAGACCCTCCTCGTGCAGCTCTCCGGTCTCCGCGTCGACGAGGTACGCCGCGAAGGCTCCGGCATCCCGGCGGAACAGAGTGTTGGAGAGCGAGACGTCGCCCCAGTAGAAGCCGACGTTGTGCAGGCGCACGAGCAGCAGCGCCAGCGCGTCGACGAGGCGGGTGGCCGTGTCCGGACGGAGCACCCGGGTGAACAGCGCCCGATAGGGCATCGAGAAGCGCAGATGCGAGGTGACCAGTGCCGCGGGGAGCGGCGCCCCCGACGCGTCGGTGCGCCCCGCGATGACCGCGACACGTTCCACGCACGGTACGTCGAGGCGCGCGAGGTTGCCGAGCATCTCATACTCACGCCGCGCCATCTCGGTCGTCGTCTCCTTGACGGCCACGACGCGACCCGAGAGGTCGGCGAAGCGGACGAGGTGGCGCGAGAGGCCCTTGGGGAGGGAGACGATGTGCTCGGACGGCCACTTCTCCAGAGGCGTCGACCAGGGCAGAGCGAGCAGACCGGGGTCGACCGTCTTGGCCGTGATCCGGAGGGATTCCTGCATGGGGGCTCCTGAGGGTGCCGGGGAAATGACGCGGCGCGGGCGACCGAAGTCAGCCCGCGCCGCGGTGGAGGTGTCCGATCAGGCCGAGACGACCGGCTTGTCATTCAGGCGGTCGCCGGACTCGAGGTCGAAGGCGTGCACGTGGCCCGGGTTCGCGGCGAGGGTGACGGTCTCGCCGGCGTTCGGGTGGTTGCGGCCGTCGACGCGGGCGACCAGATCGGTGCGCTTGCCGTTGATCTCCGTGTGGCCGTACAGGTAGCCGTCGGCGCCGAGCTCCTCGACGAGGTCGACGACGACCGACAGGCCCTGGCCGTCCGCCGGGCCGACGGTGATGTCCTCGGGGCGGACGCCGACCGTGACCTGCGAACCGTTGGCGCGGCCCACGGTGTCGCGGTCGAGCGGGACGATCTCGGTGCCGAAGCGCACGCCGCCGTCGGCCAGGTCGGCCGAGAACAGGTTCATCGCGGGCGAGCCGATGAAGCCGGCGACGAAGACGTTCTCCGGCTTCTCGTACAGGTCGCGCGGCGAGCCGACCTGCTGGAGCAGACCGTCCTTGAGCACGGCGATGCGGTCGCCCATGGTGAGCGCCTCGGTCTGGTCGTGCGTGACGTAGACCGTGGTGACGCCGAGACGACGCTGCAGCGAGGCGATCTGCGTGCGAGTCTGGACACGGAGCTTCGCGTCGAGGTTCGACAGCGGCTCGTCCATGAGGAAGACCTGGGGCTGACGGACGATCGCGCGACCCATGGCGACACGCTGACGCTGACCACCGGAGAGGGCCTTCGGCTTGCGGGTGAGGTACTGCTCCAGGTCGAGGAGCTTCGCGGCCTCGAGGACCCGCGCGGCGCGCTCCTCCTTGCCGACGCCGGCGATCTTGAGCGCGAAGCCCATGTTCTCGGCGACGGTCATGTGCGGGTACAGCGCGTAGTTCTGGAACACCATCGCGATGTCGCGGTCCTTCGGCGGCACGTCGGTGACGTCGCGGTCGCCGATGAGGATGCGGCCGGAGTTGACCTCTTCGAGGCCGGCGAGCATGCGGAGGGAGGTGGACTTACCGCAACCGGAGGGACCGACCAGGACGAGGAACTCGCCGTCTCCCACCTCGAGGTTGAGCTTGTCGACAGCCGGACGGGTGCCGCCGGGGTACAGGCGGGTGGCCTCGTCGAAAGTCACAGATGCCATCGTGTTTCTCCTTCACCGGCAGGTACGTGCCGGACGATCCGTAGTGAATGAAGCGGCGGAGCGACCCGCCGTGACCCTTCATCGGGTCGAAATCAGTATGGCACGAACCCTCGCACCTGGGTATTTCTCAGCCTCACTGGTTAGCATCGAACCCGGCCGTGCGCAGCGGCGATCACCGCCCGACGGTGGTCGGGGCCAACCCGGACCCCCTGAGACTCAAGAGGAACGATGTCGAGCGACGAAACGCCGAACGTCCCCGCCCCTCGCACTTCGCGCGAGGCCGTGCGGGAGAAGGCGCAGAAGGTGCACGCCCAGCAGTCGCGGGCGCGTCTCATGCGACGGATCATCATCGGTGCGGTCGCAATCATCGCGGTCGGCGCGATCGGGACCGCCGTGACGCTCGCCGTGACCTCGCAGACGTCCAAGCCGCAGCTCAGCCCGACCGGCATGGAGGCCGACGGCGTCGTGGTGACCGACATCGCGTCCGCGGCGATCGCCGGTACCGCTTCCCCCACGCCGGACCCCGAGCCCAGCGAGGCCGGCACTAGCGAGACGCCGTCGCCCGAGCCGTCGGCGGCAGGTGCTGTCGAGGTCCACGTGTACGTCGACTACCTCTCGCCCGACGCGGGCAAGTTCGAGCGCGCCAACGCCCGGCTGCTCGCGCAGTGGATCGAGGACGGTGCCGCGACCGTCAGCTACCACCCGGTCGCTCTCCTCACCGCCAGCTCCAACGGCACCAAGTACTCGCTGCGTTCCGCCGCGGCCGCCGCCTGCGTGGCGACGCACTCGCCGGACCAGTTCTACGCGTTCAACCACGACCTCCTCGACGACCAGCCCGATGTGGGCAGCGACGGGATGTCCGACGAAGAGCTCGCCAATCTCGCGGGCGCCGTCGGCGTGGACAACGCCAAGACTGTGCGCTCCTGCATCCAGGACGGCGACTACGTCAGCTGGGCGAAGGAGGCGACGACCCGCGCGCTCGAGGGGCCGCTCCCCGGCTCTGACGACCTCGTGCTCACCGCCGCCCCGATGATCGTCGTCAACGGCGAGGCCTACGTCGGCGCGCTGGACGACCCGCAGGAGCTGTCGACGTTCGTCATGTCGGTCGCCAGCGAGGCCTACTACGAGTCGGCGACTCCAACGCCGACCCCGACAGCCACCTCGGCGCCGGCGCAGTAGTCCGTCGCACGCGCCCGCCATCGCTAAGCTGTGATGGCATCCGCCGACTTGGCGCAATTGGTAGCGCACCGTACTTGTAATACGGGGGTTACGGGTTCGAGTCCCGTAGTCGGCTCCACACATGAAGGCCCGCGTCCCTAGAAGACACAGGGGATGCGGGCCTTCGTCGTTGCTAAGCGAGAAGCCCTGCCCACGATTTGCCCACACTCTGCTTCTTCGCAGCGGTGGCGAGGCTCTCTGCAACGGCGTCGAGGTCGTCGTCGAAGAGGTCGGCGTAGACGTCGAGGGTGATGCTCGCCGACTCGCGGCCGAGCATCCGCTGCAGCGCCTTGATATTGGCACCGGCGGCGACCGCGAGGGAGGCGGCGGTGTGTCGGAGGTCGTGCGCCGTGATGCGAGGGAAGGTCGCATCGACGGCTTGCAGGCGGGAGATTGCGCCGTCGAACCAGCCGTTTCCGAACCGGGGCGGGCGCAGATGGGCAATGCCGTCACCGAACAGTAGATCGTCTGGTCCCTTGCCAAGTGCGCACCGCTCGAGCAGCGGGACTAGGAACTTCGGGAACGGCACCGATCGCAGCTGCCACGTCTTCGGCGTGCCGACGCGGATCACACCGTTGACCTGCACGGCGTTCTCCTCGACGTGCAGCCTGTGGCGAAGGAGGTTGACGTTGCGGACCCGGAGCGCGGCGGCCTCGCCCCATCGGAGTCCGGTGTACGCGAGGGTGAGCACGAGCTCTGGCCGCGACGACTCGGCGGACAGGCGGTGCACCTGGTCGTGGCTGAGATAGACCCGGCCGGCCTTTCGCTTCGGTTTGCGGGGGAGGTTCTTGAGGCCGCGCGCGGGATTGCGTGAGATGCGGCGATCATCGACGGCTGTGTCGAGGATCCCGGCGAGGATGCCTAGCGCGCGGAGTGCGACGGTCGCGCTTCGTCCCTTCGTGCCGTCGGGCCTGTCCTGGGTGAGCTCGATCGCCCACGCCTTCACTTCGGAGGGCAGGATGCCGCCGACCTCTCGGCCGCCCCATCGCGGTTCGACGTGCAGGCGCCACGCGATCGGGAGTTGAGCGTACGCCGAGGGTTTCAGGCTCGCCTTCCCTGCGAGCCACGTCGGGTAGAGCTCGGCGATCATGGTGCGCGCGTGTGAGGGGTCGAGGTACTCGCCGCGGGCCTTCGACATGGTGACCGATGCGAGGAAGAGCTCGGCCTCCTTCTTTGTCTAGGTCAACGCCAGCGACATCGCCCGACTCGGGGAGGAAGCCGCGCGCGAAAAGTACGGAGACCGCGCCGGAAGCGGTGCCTACCGCATGGACGTGTCCGAGGCTGCGACGCTGCAGACATACCCGGCACCGTTCCCCTTCCAGGGGTCGCGCGGAAAGCAGTTCCTGCAGATCGGCAACGCTGTCCCGCCCCTGCTCGCCTTCGCCATCCTCCAGGCGCTGATCGCCCCGGTCGAGACGCGCAAGCAGGAACCCGTCATCGAGCGCATCGTCGTCGAGGCGGATCCCACCGTCGCCGCATTCGCACAGCTGAAGGCGCGGGCCGCGGAGAAGGCCGAACGTGCCTTCGCTCGCGCCGAGGAGCGCCTCGCGCAGGCCCTCAAGGGCTACGACCGTGAGGTCGCCGCTCACGAGAAGCGCGGTGACGGATTCTTCCCGGAGTCCTACATCGTCGCGCGCCGAGAGGCCGTGCTCGCGCGGAAGTTCCACGAGTCCAAGCGAGCCGCGCTCGCCACCGCCCGAGCCGAGATGACGGCCGAGACGCTGGGGGTTTTCTGATGGGCAAGATCCTGCCGCTCAGCGCCCAGCCGACGCCGCTCCCGCGCGAGCGCCGCTACGTCTGCCTGCCCTGCAAGACCCCCTACATGTGCGCGAAGAGCCGCGCCTGTCAATGCCACTCGATGGAGGAATCGCATGGGTGTTCACGTTCCCAGGAGGGTGCTCGCGAAGCTCGACGCCGAGCACGGTCGCGCGTGCGTGATGACCGGCACCCAGACCGCGCGCATCGTCCCGCAGCACCGCCAGGGCGGCATGGGCGGCCGCGCCGACAAGCACCAGCTGATCAACCTCGTCTGGCCTGACTCGATCCTGAACGGCTTTCTCGAGTCCGACGCCGAGTGGGCGGCGCACGCTCTCGCCTGGGGCGTCAAGGTGCCGCTCTGGGTGAAGGACGTCGCCGACGTTCCCGTCTACTTCGCCGCCGAGCTCACCTGGTGCGCCCTCGTCGGAGAGACGCGCACGCCGATGTCCGCGATCGTCGCGCTCGACACGATGCTCGAGATCTACGGCGACGACTACCTGCTCTGGAAGGCCGTCGCCGACGGCACCGCCCGCGCGCACGCGCTCTATCTGCGATCGGCAGGCTGACATGGCCGACGACAACGACAAGCCGGAGTGGGTGGCCGACCGCGGGCGTCGATCGGCCTCGCTGGTGTCGCTGTCGTCTTTCTCGATCTTCGGCTCATTCATCCGTGACGGATTGGGGTTGCCATGACCGAACACACCGACACTGAGCCCTCGTCGACTGTCGACCGAGTCGCGCGCAGCGCGAACCGGTGGACGTGGTTCTCGAGGATCCTGTTCGGGCTCCTCATCCTCGCTTCGATCGGCTTCGCGGTGTTCTCGTCGATTGCGAGCACCGCGAACCGCGAGGAACTCGCCTACGTCAAGGACCGGCTCGCCCAGTCCGAGACGCAGGGCCAGGCGCTCGCGGACCAGATCAGTCTGGGCGAGACACCCGTCGTCGACCCCGCGCCCGCACCGAGGCCGACCGCTCCCGTCGTCCTAAACGGCCGCGACGGGAAGGACGGGGCGGACGCGCCGCCGCCGACCGCGGCGCAGCTGCAGGCCGCGGTCGCGGAGTGCTTCACCACCGGGGCATGCACCGCACCGGCCGACGACAAGGGCGACCAAGGGGCACCCGGAGCCGACGGCAATGACGGGGCAGACAGCACCACCCCCGGGCCGACCGGTCCCGCCGGGCCAGCAGGTCCGGCGGGACCGTCCGGCTTCACGGCGACGCCCGTGTGGCTCGCCGCCGCCGAGAGCGAAACCGAGATCCCGGCGATCCGACAGGCCGTGATCTACATACCCACACCCACTGAAGGAGAACCCGCACCATGAGCAAGCTCACCGACCCTGCCTGGTGGAAGGCCGCAGTCCTGCGCGCCGTCTACACCGCGATTGCCATCGCGGTCCCGTACATCGCCGCCGCGCAGTTCGCCTTCGTCCCGTGGCTCATGGCCGCATCGGCCGCCACGGTCGGAGCGATCCTCTCGTTCGCGACATCGCTCTTCGGCCTGCCCGAGTACGAGGGCGTCGACCTGCCCTGGTGGCTCGCCGCGCTCGAACGCGTCGCGAAGACCTTCGGCCAGTCCCTCGCCGCCGGACTCACCGGAGGGGTCCTTCTCTCGGACGTCGACTGGCCGGTCGTGCTGCAAGCCGCTCTCGGAGCCGCGTTCATCTCGCTGCTCCGACTAGTCCTTGCAACCCTCCCGGCAGATCCGACGCGCGCGCCGAAGATCACGCCCGAGCGGACCGAAGACGGCACCTGGGCGGACATACCGAAGGCTGAGCCCGACCTCGGTGCCCTCGTCCGAGACCACCAGGAGAGCATGTTCTCCTGAGTGCCAGAGTCGAGTAGACCCCCACCCAGCCTCCGGCGGGTGGGGGTCTTTCGTCGTTGGGCCGACAGCTTAGTTGCAATTCGGCGCGAGTTCGTATGCCGTGGTTCCTTCTGCTGTGCTTTTGAGACCCCCGGGCGTCTCGTAATTCACTCGCATCCGTTGGGCTATGCCGGTCTGTCCCTCGAGCTTCACCACTACGACAACCGAGTAGTGCTGTCCTGCTTCCAGTCGAGCGGATTCGGCGGGGATTCTCTCGTCCCACAGGCCCCCTACCTCATCGCTGAGGGCCGCGACCGGCTGAGCGCCAATCGCTGTTGCTCCGTCTCTGAGCGCTATCACCGATGCGGAGCCTACGGTCTTCAAGCCCGCTGAGTCGAGCAGCTCCACGGACGAGACGGTGACGTCTGACTCGGCCTTCACGGTCTCTCCTAGAGCAATGTCCTCGTTGTTGGCAGCGGGTATGCAGAGCGTTCCCACGTCGCCCCCCATGGCAAGGTACGCGGGTCCTGAGGGGGTGCACGCGGTGAGCACCAGTGTGGCCGCCGCCATCGCGGCGGCAGCCACACGGTTCGGGTTCCGTGAAGTCATGTCTACTTCACTACTAGAGTTCCGGGCGTCGCTCCTGGGTATCCCTGGGATCCGCACAGTGACTTGGCTGCAGTGAACTTGATCGTCACCTTGCTCGTGGTGGAGTACCCCGTCTTTGCGCTCAGATCGAATCCGACGTAGGCCGAAACGTCGGCGCCGCCCGAGATGGTCTGTGCCGTGGAACTCGAACGAGTGAATGTGGATCCGGACACATAGCTCGTGCAATATGAAGCGCTGACAGACGCGGTGCTCGTGGAGGTTCCTCCCACGTGAGCAACGGGACGCAGCGAACGTGACTGTTCCCCGGTGCCCGTGCAAACGGTTTTGAAGACCTTGTACTGGAACTGTGTCTTAAAGGCGCGACCGCCCGATCCCGTGAGCGCGGGCCACGTCGTTGACGTGGAGCTTGCCCTGCTCACGCTGACGCTCCCGCTCGCGCCCCAGGATCCGCTCGGCGTCTTCACTGCAACGCCAAGTGTCGAACTCTGCGACGACGAATATGAGAATGAGGCGGAGAATCCACTAGTCGCCGATGACCCGACCCTGCCCACCTGCACCCAGTAGTTGCCTGCAACGCCCCCGTCTATCTGTCCGCAGGCCGCCGCCGCAGCTGCGATCGAAAATGACGATGATTGCTTCGCCGCTGTCGCCTGCGCATTGAACTCCTGCGAAGAAACAGACGCTTCGATGTCGAGGGACCGGACGCCCGCCCGCAGGTTCTCTTCTTGGGCGAACGAATAGTCCGAGATCAGGGACCCGTCCGGGCCGTACACCAACGCCTGATAGTTGACCGCTCCGTCCGCCCGGACGTTTCGTGCGGCCAATGCCGTATCGACCGGGACGGAGAAGCGGCCGTCCCTCCCCGTCGTTCCGACGCCGACTGGGGTCATAGGTACGGGATCGCCTTCGTTCAGGGCGGCGAGGACCTCGTTGCTCGGCCAGGCCGAGATCTGCACGGTCGCTCCGTCCAATGACACGCCGTTCGAACTCTCGACCACCCCAGAGAACTCTGGGGTCACCGGATTGGCGTTGTCCGCCATCGCCGGGGAAGCGACCATCGCCCCGACCAATCCCATCACCGCAGCAGCAGCTGCAGCAGATCTCTTGAACACTGCTTCCTCCGATCGATCGCCATCCCCGTTGGAGGCGCTTACATGGAGAGGTTATTTGCGGCCACCGCTACCGTCTGTAGGCCGTATGGGGGACAGGTCAGGTCAGATCGACTGTCGACCGTCATCCCGTTGGTGTCGAGCGATCGAAGGCAACGCGACGACATGGCGCAACTGGACGCGCCCAGCGCACAGACATCGCGGCGGACAACCTCACACTGAGCGCGACGTCGAGGTGCAGGGATCGCGATGGCATTGGCCGGGTGTTCCTTCCCCCGTCGAAAACGTGACTCTTACGCGCGGCGGGCATACTCCGCGGCGAGCTGCTGCGCAGTGCGATTCACCACGTCGGTGAAGCGCACGGCGTCGGGGAACTCCTTCGCCTTGCTCTCGATGACGACCACACCATCGGGAACGCCGATCGTCACATAGCACTTCGACGTGTTCTTCCGCGCGACGGCCCCAACGACGAAGCCGATCGGACCCGCGATGAGTGCGCCTGCTCCCATCCGAGTGAGAGTGGAGCGCTGAGAGGGTGCGCCCTGCGTCGCCTCCGCCTCCGCGCCCTGCACGCTGACCGACTTGCCGCCGCTCTTCAGTACGCCGTCACGGAGCTTGTAGCCACCGAACTCCGCCGACGGAAGTCGGGCGGCGCGCGTCGGCGCGCTAGGAGCGGAAGCGGACGGGGTAGTAGGAACGTCGATCCGACGCATCTCTGCTCCCGATGCCATGCGCAGCTCGTACACGAACTCTGCATAGGACTTGCGTGGGTGGAGAGCGAACGCCAGTGCCGACTTGGAGGGGTCGGGCGTTGCCGACCACCCATCGGCGGAGACGCGGAGATACATGATTGGACCGGTGACGATGTCATACGCCGAGATCTTGTCGAGCGGAATCTCCGACCGCTTCGTCATGCGCCCGACTCGACCGAGCAAGTTGTACTCGAAGATCAAGTGCGTGTCGGTGATGACGGCTCTGCCGTCGACGCTCTTGTGCTCGATCACGGTGCTCATGACGCCGACTATACCGACGCGTGCTCGTGCCCACCCTTTGCCCACAGATGCACGTATCCGAAGGGGGTCAACAGTGGTCGAAGGTGGTTGACGGCGCCAGAGATTATGCGGGGAATACGATACAGCGCAGCGCAAAGTAGAGTTCGAGTCCCGTAGTCGGCTCTCTAATCTTCGGTGATCGCAGGACCGTTACGGCTATGCCTTGGCCGCGGGCCTCAGCTGAGAGTTCATCATGCCCAGTGGACGAGTGCGCGCGTGAGGCGGTCGCTAGTCGAACGAGATGCTTGATCGTCTAGCGAATTCATGACCATTCCTTTGACTGTATCGAACCAGCGGCATCTTGTCTGTAGGTCGAAGTGAGGACAGACGCGATGGACTCGTCACCCATACGCTCCGAGCATGACCTCTCTCACGTTAGGCAATCGAGCTATCACCTTTGTCTCGGATGGCCAGGAGGAAACCTTCATCTATGAGGACGCAGAGGCTCTCGTCGTTGCCCTCGACGGGATCCTCGGTGGCGCACCCGCGGTGACGGAGGATCCGAACGGCTACGAAGTGACCTATTTCGATTGGGATGGCATCCGCGTGCTCAAGCCGATGGGCGCCGGCGCGACAGTATCGGTTTCACGAGCCTCCGTGGGCGGTGTTGAGATCGGCACGCTGGAGGGTGTGTCCGTCGGTACCGGTCGTGCAGCGGCGGAGGCCGCCGGGGCCGTAGACGTCGGCGAAGGAGACGACGCCTTGGGGATCTCGATCCGCGAGGTCCCGTCCGCGCAGTCGCTGACGCGCCCGGGCGCGGTCGGGCTCGACTTCGTGCGACTTCATCTGGCGGATGCTGCTGTCACCCAGCTGCAGGCACCTGCCTTCGACTACGGCGACCTATGAGCACGATCAGACCGATCTCCGACGAATGCGAGCCACAGATGGTTGACGCCGAGTCCTCTCCGTCGATGACGGTACCGAAGCTCACACTTCACGGAATCTCGCGACGTGGCTTGTTGACGACCGCAGGCCTAGCGATTGCCACGGGGACGCTGGGCGTGAACGCGGCGCTGGCAGCGCCGGCCGCCGCCGCCCCGCTTCTGCTGCGGAGCGGAGCATGGGGAGGGCACGCGAACGGGAGGATCCCGCTTTCATCGCTCTCGACAGTGCCATGGAACACGGCGCGTCGACTCCGCTCGGATGCGGTTCAGGCGCTGGGTGAACTCAACAAGGCATTTCGCGCCGCATTCGGTCGAGACCTGCCGCTCAATGACGCGTACAGGGACTATGCGGGCCAGGTCGAGGCGCGGAACTACTGGTGCAGCCAGGGGAACTGCGGGTTCGCGGCTGTTCCCGGCACGTCCAACCATGGTTGGGCCCTCGCCATCGACATCGGCGTGCCCCGGACCGCCTGGACGAATCCGATCTACGTCTGGATGAAGGCTCACGCGGCAGCCTACGGGTGGACTCACCCGGCATGGGCTGAGCCGACCGGAGCCCACCCGGAGGCGTGGCACTGGGAGTACACGGGATCGAACACACCGCCATCTACACAACCGGAGGACATCGTGCCCATCTACCATCGCCGTCAGGGCGACTACACCGCCCTTATCGGCACGAGTGCGAACACACGACTCTACTTCTCAGCTGGCGTGTTCGATATGGCCGCTGGGGCGGGCGGCGCCGGCCTCTACCAGGTGACGACACATGCGTACTTCACCGGTCTCACGCCCGAGAAGACGCTGCTTCTTCAGTACTACCTGCTTAACGCCTCTACCGGCGTCTACAGCGGGGGGTTCGCCGGATCCTTCCCCGGTGTCGTCGGGGGAATCGCTCAGATTGAGTTCAGCACCATGATTCCTGTTCCGTCGGGTAACCACCTCTTTGTGGCCGCGCGCAGTCCCCAAGGCGGGGTGAGCCAGACGAAGGTGGCGAAGGTGAGTCTCAACTTCGGCAACGTCTGACGCCAAGATGCAGTGCACGCCCGCATATCGCGTATAACTTCGGAGGGTGTTATGTTACTGGGGTGCAGGTGGTCGGCACCCCGCCCCGGCCACCTGCGCATCTTCGTGTTCCGCTTCCGGGAATGTTCGCGCCGCTCGTCGCGGTTGTCTCGAACATGACCCGCATCGGCTCCAGTGACCTCGACGTCTTCCCCCTCGCCCTCGGCGGCAACGTGTTCGGCTGGACGGCCGACCGTGACGCCTCCTTCGCCGTCCTCGACGCCTTCGTCGATGGGGGTGGCGACTTCATCGACACGGCGGACTCCTACAGCGCATGGGTTGCCGGCAACGAGGGCGGCGAGAGCGAGACGATCATCGGTGCGTGGCTCGCGTCGCGGCGGCCCCAGGGGGTCGTCGTCGCGACCAAGGTCAGCCAGCATCCGGCCTTCCGCGGTCTGTCGGCCGGCAACGTCCGTCGGGCGGCCGAAGCGTCGCTCGCTCGCCTCGGAGTGGACGAGATCGACCTCTACTACGCGCACTTCGACGACGAGTCCGTGCCGCTGGAGGAGACGGTCGAGGCGTTCGGCGCCCTCGTCACGGACGGGCTCGTGCGGCACGTGGCGGTGTCGAACTACACGGCCGACCGCATCCGTCAGTGGATCGACATCGCGGACCGACTCGGCGTCGCGCGTCCCGTCGCCATTCAGCCGCACTACAACCTCGTGCACCGCAACGACGTCGAGGACACCATCATCCCCGTCGCCGAGGAGTTCGGGCTGAGCCTCGTGCCGTGCTACGCGCTGGCGAGCGGCTTCCTCACGGGCAAGTACCGCTCGACGGACGCCGGGGGAGAGGGATCTCCGCGGGCCGCCGGCGCCGCGAAGTACGCCACCGAGGCAGGGCTGCGGATCATCGACGCCCTCGACGAGATCGGCGGAGCGCACGGCGCCTCGGTCGCCGCGACGGCCCTGGCCTGGCTGCGTGCGCAGCCGACCGTGGTCGCGCCCATCGCGAGTGCCCGGACGGTGGATCAGGTGCCGGATCTGCTCGCCGGTGCGCGGCTGGAGCTTTCGCCCGAAGAGGTCGAGCGCCTGAATCGCGTCTCGGCCTGGACACCGCCGCAGGGCTGACCCGCTCTCACCGACCGACGAGGCCGAGCCGGTGCGCGAGGATCACGGCGTGGATCCGGTCGCGTGCCCCGAGCTTCGCCAGGATCCGCCCGACGTGCGTCTTGACGGTGGACTCGCCGACGTAGAGAGTCGTCGCGATCTCGGCGTTGGTGAGCCCCCGGCCGATCGCGACGAACACCTCGCGCTCGCGTTCCGTCAGGGACCGGTACCCGGCATCCGCGACCTCGTCGACAGCGGCGGTCCCGAGCTGCGTGCCGACGTGCTCCAGCAGCACGCGGGTGATCCTCGGCGCCAAGGCGGCGTCCCCGCGATGCACGGCACGGACGGCGGAGAGCATCTCCTGGCGCTGCGCATCCTTGAGCAGGAACCCGCTGGCTCCGGCGCGGATCGCACCGAAGGCATATTCGTCGAGATCGAAGGTCGTGAGGACGAGCACTTTCGTCTCGGGGTGGGCGCCGACGATGGCCGTCGTCGCCGCGATCCCGTCGAGCTCCGGCATGCGGATGTCCATGAGCACGAGGTCGGGGGCGAGCGCGGCGCTCTGCGCGATCGCCGCCTTCCCGTCCCCCGCCTCTCCGATCACGACGATGTCGGGCTCCGCCTCCAGGACCATGCGGAACCCCAGACGGATCAGCTCCTGATCGTCGACCAGGAGCACACGGATGGGCGATGTCATGTGTTCCCCTCCCCGCGCGGCGACACGGCCGGCGCCTCGGACGATGTCGGCAGGACGGCGCGCAGGAGCCAGCGGCCCGCACCGTCCGGCCGTGACTCCAGTGTGCCGCGGACGTGAGCGGCGCGTTCCAGGAGACCCCGGAGGCCGAAGCCCCCTTCTCCGGGAGTGCCTGCGACACCGTCGTTGACGATCTCGATGACCACGGTACCGGGCGCGTACTCCAGGCGCACGGACACGGTCGAAGCGGTCGGCGCATGCCGCATCGCGTTCGTCAGTCCCTCCTGCACGATCCGGCCGAGCGCATGGGCGACATCGGACGACACCTCCGCCTGGCCCGCTGTGGCGAGGGTGACCGGATACCCGGTCCGCTGCGCGGCCGCGACCGTCTCCTGCGGAGAGGCGGGCGAGACCGGCGCGAGCAGGAGCGGGGCGTCGTCATCCCGCAGCACGCCGAGCATCGCCCGCATCTGGGTGAGCGCGCTGCGGGCGGTATCCGCCGCGGAGGTGGCCGCCGCGCGTGCCTGTTCGCGGTCCGGAGTGGCGGCCGCGCCCTCGGACAGTGCCACGACCACGGTCAGGGAGTGCGACACGATGTCGTGCATCTCCCGCGCGATCCGTGCCCGCTCCGCCGCCGCGGCGAGCTGCGCCTGCTGGTCCCGCTCCACGAGGAGCTGTCGCGAGCGGTCGATGACAGCGTCGAGATACCGCTTCCGACTCCCGACGTTCGCGCCGATCAGAGTGCCGATGAGACCGAGCACGACCGTGCCGAGCAGGGCGTTGACCGCCTCTTGCAATGTGAAGATGCCCGCCCAGAGGAGAAGCCCGGCTCCCGAGGCGCTGGCTGCGACGCCGATGCCGAAAGCGGTCCACGCGGCACGGGTGGAGCGGTAGACGGCGAGGGAGTAGCCGGCGAACAGCAGCAGCGGGCTGCTCCCCGGCAGCGCGGTGAACAGGAGGAAGACGTCGAGCAGGATCGCCGCGATCGCGGGGAGCCAGGGCTTCCGTCGGCGCCAGAGCAGGGTGGCGGAGGCCACGACCACGCAGAGCGGCAGCAGGGCGGCGAGCACGAGCCCGACGGGGCCGCGGTCGGCATCGTCGATGCGCGCGGCGGGTGTGATCGTGAGGACGATGCAGAGCAGGGCGAGCAGGACGTCGGCGAGGACGGGATGGCGCGCCCAGAAACGCCGGAACAAGCCGGGAGGACGAGGGAGCCGCAGCCCCTCGTCCTCCCGGACCGTGTCCGTTCCGCGTCGCTTCGCCGGCACCCGGTCTCCTACGCGTCCCGCGTGCGGAGGACGGCCCACGCGGCCAGCAGACCGCCGACCACCCAGCAGCCGAGGGTGAGGAAGGCGACCGGCGCATCCAGCGTCGCCGTGTCACCGGGCAGGATCGCGCTCTGCGCGGCGGCCACGGGGAGGTAGGCGGAGGCGTCGATCACCCAGGCCCAGGCCTCTCCCGCCATCGCGAAGAAGCTCGCGACGATCGGCAGGACGAACAGCAGACCGACGGTCGCTGCGATCGCTCCGGCACCCGAGCGCAGGATGAAGCCGAAGGCCACGCCGATCAGCGCGAAGACGGCCATGGCGAGCGAGGCGACGACGATCGGCAGGACGGAGGTCGCGGGGTCCGACCAGTCGATGCCCTGCTCCCGTCCTGCGACCACGGCGGACACGGCGACCGCGGCGACGCCGAAGATGACCAGCGACGACAGGAAGAGGAAGGCCGCGAGCACGAGCGACTTCGCCAGCAGCACGGACCCGCGGATCGGGTCGGCCGTCAGCGTCGAGCGGATCATGCCCGTGGAGTACTCGCCGGTCACCGAGATCGCTCCGATGATGCCGGCGAGCAGCATCGTGAACTGGATCGGCATGACGACGGCCTGGATCGGGTCGAAGCCGGGGGCGTCGATCGCTTGAGCGATGAGGACGGCGATGCCGATCGTGAGCGCGGCGGCGATCGCGATGGACCACCAGGTGGACCGGAGGGTGATGAGCTTGATCGCCTCACCGCGCACGGCGCGCGGGAAGGTGAGGCGCCGGCCCGAGTCGGTGGCGGGGGGCGCGACGGCCGGAGTCGTCACGGCGGGGGCGGCGGTCATGAGAGCTCCTTCGTGCGGTACTCGACGGCGTCGCCGGTGAGGGCGAGGTAGGCCTCTTCGAGGGATCCGGTGGTCGGGGTGAGTTCGTGCAGCGGAATGCCGCGCTCCGCGGCGAGGTCGCCGATGCGGGCTGCCGGGAGCCCTGCGATGTCGAGCAGATCGGGAGCCGCGCTGACGATCTCCACGTCCGGACCGCCCACAGCGGCCACGAGGTCGGTCGGGCGGGGTGTCCGCACGCGGACGCGGTTGGTCGTCCAGGAGCGGACGAGCTCCGCGAGCGGGGCGTCGGCGAGGACCTTGCCCCGTCCCATCACGATGACGTGGTCCGCCGTCTGCGCCATCTCGCTCATGAGGTGGCTGGAGAGCAGGACCGTCCGTCCCTCGGAGGCGGCATGCCGGACGAACTGCCGCACCCAGCGGACGCCCTCCGGGTCGAGGCCGTTGACCGGCTCGTCGAGGATGAGGGTGTGCGGATCGCCGAGCAGCGCGGAGGCGATCCCCAGTCGCTGCCCCATGCCGAGCGAGAACTTCCCGGCGCGCTTGCGGGCGACCGCGCCGATGCCGGCGAGCTCGATGACCTCGTCGACACGGGAGGTCGGGATGCCGTGCGTGGCTGCCATCGCGCGGAGGTGATCCCGCGCTGTCCGACCGGTGTGCACGGCCTTGGCATCGAGGAGCACGCCGACCTCGGTCAGCGGGGCGCGGAGCTTGCGATACTCCTGGCTGGCCACGGTGGCCCGGCCCGCCGTCGGACGGTCCAGCCCGACGATCATGCGCATGGTCGTCGACTTCCCTGCGCCGTTCGGTCCGAGGAAGCCGGTGACGCTCCCTGGCTGCACGGTGAAGGACACGCCGTCGACGGCGGTCTTGTCCCCGAATCTCTTGGTGAGGCCTTCTGCGGTGATCATGGGCACCACGCTACGGATCATCGGGCCGGCGCGCGTCCTCCTGCAGGACGATTCCCTGATGCGGTGCGCTCGTCCTCCAGGAGGACGGCACCGTGGAGGACAGGTGCGCGCGGAGGCTCCGATAGTGTCGACAGGTGACCCCCGCCCGCCGCATCCCTGCTCCTCTGGCGCTCGGGGGAGCCGTCGCGATCGGAGTCATGACCGCGATCCAGGCGCGCATCAACGGGGTCCTGGGCGTGCGCGTCGACAACGGCATCGTCGCCGGCTTCCTGTCCTTCGCGGTAGGACTCGTGGCCCTCGCCGTGGTCATCTCCTTCCTGCCTTCGGCGCGCCGTGGTGCCCTGCGCCTCGGGCGCGGCATCCGCGATCGGAGCATCCCGTTCTGGATGCTCCTCGGGGGAGCCTGCGGCGCTCTCACCGTGTCCACCCAGGGTCTGACGGCGGGGATCCTCGGCGTCTCCCTCTTCACGGTGGGTGTCGTGGCAGGGCAGACCCTGCACGGCCTCGTCCTCGACCGCATCGGCTTCGGGCCGGCCGGTGTCGTGGCCGTCACCCCCGGTCGGGTGATGGGCGGGGTGCTGGCGCTCGCCGCGGTCGGGATCTCCCTCTCGGGCGACGTGCTGGCGACCGCGCCGCTGTGGATGCTCCTGCTGCCCTTCGCCGCGGGTGTCGGCATCGCCTGGCAGGCGGCGACGAACGGGCGGCTGGCTCAACGCGTGCAGTCGCCGATCGCCGCCACGCTCATGAGCTTCATCGCCGGCACCCTGGTGCTCGCGGTCGCCGCCGGCATCAGCGTCGCCGTGCGGGGATGGCCGGCCGCGCTGCCGACCGAGCCCTGGCTCTACCTCGGCGGCTTCCTGGGGGCGGGCTACATCCTGCTCGGCGCGTTCATCGTCGCGCACACCGGCGTGCTGCTGATGGGGTTGGGTTCGGTGCTCGGGCAGCTCGTCACGTCCGTCGTGATCGACCTGCTCTGGCCGGCGCAGGCGGGACCGGCGCTGTGGCAGGTGGTCGCGATGGTGATCGTGGCGGTCGGCTCGGTGCTGGTCGCGGTGCCCTGGCGACGCCGCCGGCTCTAGGAGCGGGTCTTCTTGGCGGCCTTCTTGGCCTTCTTCTTCTCTTTCTTCTTCGCCCTCTTGCGGGCCTTCTTCTCGGCCTTCTCGGCCTTCTGCTTCTCGGCCTCCCGTGCGGCCGCCTCAGCAGCGGCCCGCGCCTCCGGCGAGAGTCTCGGCGGTCGGGTCAGGAGCGCGCGGGCGTCCACGGTCTTGCGGCGGCCCGGGCTCTTGCCCTCGGGTTTCGCCCCGACGTAGAGCCAACCGAGAAGCTCCTCGTCCGGCCCCAGCCCGTGCATGCGCGCGACCGGTTCCGAGCGCGTGTACTGGCCGGTGCGCCAGATGACGCCCCATCCCGCCTCGTCGAGCAGCAGGCTCAGGACGTGGGCGACGCCGGAGGCCACCGCCTCCTGTTCCCAGCGTGGCACCTTCTCGCTCGCCCGGTAGCTCACGACCACGGCGATGAGGAGCGGGGCCCGCAGCGGTTTCGCCGACGGCTCGGCGTCCCCCTGCGCCTCCGCGATCGCGGCGCCGAGCGCCTCGCGGTCCTGGCCGCGCAGCTCGATCAGCCGCCAGGGGCGCAGGGACGAGTGATCGGCGACGCGACCGGCGGCGCCGATGAGCGTCACCAGCTCCTCGCGTCCCGGGGCGGTGTCCCCGACCTTCGACCAGGACTGCCGTGCGCGGACCGCGTCGAGGGCGCTCACGACTCGTCGGGCGTGAAGTTCAGCGCGATCGAGTTCATGCAGTAGCGGTCACCGGTGGGGGTGCCGAAGCCGTCCGGGAAGACGTGGCCGAGGTGCGAACCGCAGGATGCGCAGCGGACCTCGGTGCGGACCATGCCGAGGCTGTCGTCCTCGAGCAGCTCGACGGCGTCCGGCCGGACCGACTCGTAGAAGCTCGGCCAGCCGCAGCCGGAATCGAACTTCGTGCCGCTCTTGAAGAGCTCGGCGCCGCAGGCGCCGCAGGTGTAGAGTCCGGCGCGCTCCTCATCGAGCAGCTCGCCGGTCCACGCCCGCTCGGTCGCCGCCTGGCGCAGCACGGCGTACTGCTCTTCGCCGAGCTCGTCGCGCCACTCGTCTTCGGTCTTGTTCACGCTGTAGGGCATCGTGTCCTCCTGAGTCCTCTCCATTCTCTCTTGTGCAGGGCCCTCATGGCGCTCCCCGTCAGAATGGACGCATGAAGGATGCCGTGCAGGAGCGCTATGCCCGATTCGCGGCCGTGGAGGCTCCGGGGCGCAGTGCCCTGTACGGGGAGTGGGCGGCCGGGGTCGCCGAAGACGACGAGATCAGCGAGGTTCTGCTGCGGATTCCCGCCACCCGTCGCCAGCCTCCGCTCGTGTTCGCCGTGTCCCGCCTGCTCGGCGCCGGTCACGGTCCGTACCGCGAGTGGCGTCGGTTCGTCCTGACCAATGCCTCTCGACTCGTCGAGGAATGCACGAGCCGCGCCCTGCAGACCAACGAGCCCCTCCGCACCGCGGCACTGCTGCCGGTGCTCTCCGAGATCGAGGGCCCGATCGCGCTGCTGGAGGTCGGCGCCTCCGCCGGCCTCTGCCTCTATCCCGATCGCTACTCATACCGTTTCATCGACGACGGCGGGTCCGTTCGTCGCGCGCTCGACCCCCTCGACGGTCCCTCCACCGTGGTGCTGGAGAGCACCGTCACCGGCGACCTCCCCCCGCTGCGCATGCCGGAGGTGGTGTGGCGCGCCGGGATCGACCTCGCCCCGCTGGACGCCGCCGACGAAGAGGATCGGCGCTGGCTGCGGGCGCTCGTGTGGCCGGGAGAGGAGGGGAGGGAGCAGCGCATCACCGCCGCGCTCGACATCGCGGCCGCCGAGCCGCCGCTTCTCGTCGCCGGAGACGCAGCCGCCCATCTGGAGGAGCTGGCAGGATCCGCGCCGGCGCATGCCACGCTGGTGATCACGACCCCCGGGGTTCTCGTGCACATCCCCCGGGAGCAGCGGGAGGCGCTGATCGAGACGATCGCGACGCTGCCCGCGCGCTGGGTCACGATCGACCCGCCCGCTCTCCTCGACGTCTGGGACCCACCGGTCGTCGCGGAGGCCTGGCCCGGATTCGTCGTCGCGCTCGACGGGCGGGTGCGCGCCGCTGCCGACCCGCTCGGCGCCCGGTGGGAGTGGCGCGCGGGCGATCCGTCGACCACGACCTAATCTGAGGGCATGCCCGCTGACCACCTCACGGAACGCGATCGCGCGATCCTCGCCCTGGAGGCCGCCTGGCCGCGCCACGGCGGTATGAAGGAGGAAGCGATCCGTGCGCGACTGGGCATGAGCGCGGCGCGTTACTACCAGCTGCTCGCCCGCCTCATCGACTCCGAGGCGGCCCTCGCCTTCGATCCGATCCTCGTCGGCCGACTGCGTCGACTGCGGGACGCCAGAAGCGCCCGGCGCACGTCCCGGATCCCCGGGTTCACCGGATGACCTGATCCTGCGGGGTCGTGCTCGTCATGGAACGGTTTACCAGCGACGTGCCGCTAGCATCGAGGGGTGTCCAAGCCCCCCCGTGACCGTTTCGACGAGGTCCCCCGTTCCACCGGACGTGTGGGAGCACACCGTGCCGAAGCTCCGGGGATGAACGGCTGGGTCGTGCTCCTGTGGTCGTTCGTCGCCGCTCTCGTGCTCATCATCGCCGGCATCTTCGGCGCTCTGGTCGTCATGGGACGGATCGACCTCTTTCCGGAGCCGACGTCGTCCGTGGCTCCCACGCCCGAGCAGACCGGGGTGATCGACCCGACCTACTCGGTGCTCATCCTCAACGCGACCCCCGACAGCGGGCTGGACGACCAGATGCGCGACACCCTCATCAACGCCGGCTGGGCGGCGGCGACCGTGCTCGCCAGCGACAGCGCCAGCGACGACTTCGAGACCACGACCGTCTATTACGTCAGCGCCGAGGACGAGGAGGCGGCGAAGGGCCTCGCCGGCGTCATCGGCGGCGCCGAGGTGCAGCAGAGCGACTACTACGCGGGCCAGACGGAGGACGGGCAGAAGCAGCTCACCATCGTGATCGGCGTCGACCGGGCGGCATCGGTGCCCGAGACTCCCGCGCCCTGACCCTCGCCCGACTCCCGGACGACGCGGCTTGCACTCGATGGTGTCGAGTGCCAGAATGGCGTTAGCACTCTCTCACTCTGAGTGCTAAACCCACCGTCTACGTCCAGGAGGGACGACAAAACTCATGGCAAAGATCATCGCCTTCGATGAGGAGGCCCGCCGCGGCCTCGAGCGTGGCCTCAACATCCTCGCCGATGCGGTCAAGGTGACCCTCGGCCCGCGTGGTCGCAACGTCGTGCTCGAGAAGAAGTGGGGCGCCCCCACGATCACGAACGACGGTGTCTCCATCGCCAAGGAGATCGAGCTGGACGACCCGTACGAGAAGATCGGCGCGGAGCTCGTCAAGGAGGTCGCCAAGAAGACCGACGACGTCGCCGGCGACGGCACGACGACCGCCACGGTCCTCGCCCAGGCCCTGGTCCGCGAAGGCCTGCGCAACGTCGCGGCCGGCGCCGACCCCATCTCCCTCAAGCGCGGCATCGAGAAGGCCGTCGCCGCCATCACCGAGGAGCTGCTGAGCTCGGCGAAGGAGATCGACTCCAAGGAGCAGATCGCCGCGACCGCCTCCATCTCCGCCGCCGACCCCGCGATCGGCGAGCTCATCGCCGAGGCCATCGACAAGGTGGGCAAGGAAGGCGTCGTCACGGTCGAGGAGTCGCAGACCTTCGGCACCGAACTCGAGCTCACCGAGGGCATGCGCTTCGACAAGGGCTACCTGAACCCGTACTTCGTCACGGACCCGGAGCGCCAGGAAGCTGTCTTCGAAGACCCGTACATCCTGATCGCGAACCAGAAGGTCTCCAACATCAAGGACCTCCTGCCCATCGTCGACAAGGTGATCCAGGACGGCAAGGAGCTCGTCATCATCGCCGAGGACGTCGAGGGTGAGGCCCTCGCGACCCTCGTGCTGAACAAGCTCAAGGGCATCTTCAAGTCGGTCGCCGTCAAGGCTCCCGGCTTCGGCGACCGTCGCAAGGCGCAGCTGCAGGACATCGCGATCCTCACGGGTGGCCAGGTCATCACCGAAGAGGTGGGCCTGAAGCTCGAGAACGCCACGCTCGACCTGCTGGGTCGTGCGCGCAAGGTCATCGTCACCAAGGACGAGACCACGATCGTCGAGGGTGCCGGCGAGGCCGACCAGATCGAGGGTCGCGTCACGCAGATCCGTCGCGAGATCGAGAACACCGACAGCGACTACGACCGTGAGAAGCTGCAGGAGCGTCTGGCGAAGCTCGCCGGTGGCGTGGCCGTCATCAAGGCCGGCGCTGCGACCGAGGTCGAGCTCAAGGAGCGCAAGCACCGCATCGAGGACGCCGTCCGCAACGCGAAGGCCGCCGTCGAGGAGGGCATCGTCCCCGGTGGTGGTGTCGCCCTCATCCAGTCCGGCACGAAGGCTCTCGACGCTCTCTCGCTCGAGGGTGACGAGGCGACCGGTGCGAACATCGTCCGCGTGGCGATCGAGGCTCCGCTGAAGCAGATCGCGCTGAACGCCGGTCTCGAGCCGGGTGTCGTCGCCAACAAGGTGTCCGAGCTCCCCGCGGGCCAGGGCCTCAACGCCGCCAGCGGCGAGTACGGCGACATGTTCGCACAGGGCATCATCGACCCGGCGAAGGTCACGCGCTCTGCGCTGCAGAACGCCGCGTCGATCGCCGGTCTGTTCCTGACGACCGAGGCCGTCGTCGCCGACAAGCCGGAGAAGGTCGCTGCTCCCGCGGGTGACCCCACGGGCGGCATGGACTTCTGATCCTCTGAGAGGTTCAGAGACTCCGTCTCACAGAAAGCCCCCGGCTCCGGCCGGGGGCTTTCTGCGTCTCAGCGGAACAGGCTCGCCGAGTATTGATCCGCTTCGGCGTACTGGGTGGCCACGGCGCCGAGCGACGTCCCGATCCCGTCCAGGACGAGCTCGACGTGCTGCTGAGCGCCCTGCCACTCTTCGGCGCAGCCTTGGAACGCCGTGGCGGCGGTGCCGACCCATGCGGTCTGCAGCTGCCTGAGCTGGGACATGAGGGTGGCGGATTCGGTGCGCAGGCGCTCGATGGTGGCGCGGGTCGCGGCTTCCGCCGCATGGACGGCGTCGGTGTCGACGGTGAAGACGGTCATGGGAACTCCCTTCGAAGAAGGCCGACGATACGCCGACGGCAGCGACGACGAGTCGGGGGTCGGATCACCGCGCCGGAGGCGGGAGAACGCGCCATGAGGGCCGTCTGTGCAGAAGCGGCCGCTACGGCTGGTCGAGGCGGTCCAACGGCTGCGTGTCCTCCAGAAGATGCTCCGGTGTCGAACGCGCCGGAGCCAGCGGCAGGGTCACGGTGAAGGTGGCTCCGCCTCCTGGACTCTCGGAGACGGCGATGTCGCCATTGAGCGCCTTGAGGATCGAGGCGACGATGGCGAGCCCGAGACCGGATCCTCCGGTCTCGCGCGCCCGCGACGTGTCGGCGCGCCAGAACCGCTCGAAGATCTGCTCGCGGATCTGCGGTGGCACGCCCTCGCCGTGGTCGACGATCGAGATGCTCGCGGTCCCGGCGACGCGATCCGAGTCCACGACGATCTCGATCGGACTGTCTTCCGGCGAGAATCGGCGCGCATTGCCCAGGAGGTTCGTCACCACCTGTCGGACCTTGTTCTCCTCGCCGAGCACGATCGGCGGCGTCCGGACCGGGATGTCCGCCACCTCGGTGAAATCGATGGCCGGGGGCTGCTCGGGCGTCCGCGGACGACGGCGCAGCCGCGACAGGGTGGCCCGGGGGCGCGTCTTGGGGGCGGGTTCGGGGGCGATGGGCACCACAGGCGTGCGGATGGGAGCTGTCGGCACGTTCTCGACCGTGCGGTCGATCACGGAGATCACCCGGCCAGGGGCGGCGGCGCGCACGTCCAAGGCGGCGTCGCGGGCGATGGGACGGAGGTCGAGAGGAACGATCTGCGGCTCCCGCTCCTCATCCAGACGGGCGAGCGCCAGCAGGTCCTCCACGAGGACGCCCATGCGAATGGCTTCCTTCTCGATGCGCTCCATCGCCCGGGCGGTGTCCTCCTCGCCCTTGATCGCGCCCATGCGGTACAGCTCTGCGTACCCGCGGACGCTGACCAGCGGCGTCCGCAGCTCGTGACTGGCGTCTCCGATGAATCGGCGCATGTGCTGCACCGTGCGGTCGCGCTGCGCGAGGGAGCGATCCACGCGGTCGAGCATGGTGTTGATGGCCGCATTGAGGCGGCCGACCTCCGTGGTCGGCTCCAGGTCGGTGAGCCGCTGTCGGAAGTCGCCGGCGGCGATCGACATGGCGGTCTGCTCCACCTGTCCGAGTCGTCGGAAGGTCAGGGTCACGAGACCGCGGGTGAGCAGCGCCGCGACGAGGATCGTGATCAGGGCGATGGTGATGTAGATCCCGAAGTACTGGCTGATGATGCGGTCGGCTTCGGCGAGGGGGAGTGCCACCATCTGGATGCTGAGCGGGTCGCCCTCCTGCTGCACGACGGCCGCGGCGGCGTGGTAGACCCGGCCGTCCGTGTCCTCGAGAGCGAGCACCTGGTCCTCGTTCGCCTGGGCGTCGGACAGGGAGTACTCGGCGGGGAAGACCGGAGCCCGGCCGGAGGCACTGGGCGCGGTCGCGCGCAGGGCGCCCTCCGCGTCGTAGATGGCGAACGAGAAGTCACGGGGCTTCTCGTCTCTCGGCGTATAGGTGGTGACGCCGTCGATCGTCGTCGTGTCGAAATAGCGGTTGACGAGGTCGCTGGTCACCAGTGCAGGGAGCTGCGCATTGATGTTCTCCACGAGGGCGTTGCGCAGCAGCGGCACCGTGCCGATACCCGCGACGAGCAGGCCCAGCGCGAGGACGGCCACGGTGACACCGGTGACCTTGGCGCGAAGGCTGATCCGTCGCCACCACGCGGTGACCGCATCCGGCTTGTGCGCCATGCGGTCCTCCCTGCTGCGACGGCGGTGCCGTCGACGGACGGCGGGTACGGGGTCGACGGTGTCAGACCGTCTTGCCCACCTTCAGCATGTAACCGAAGCCGCGCTTCGTCTGGATCAGCGACTCCTCCGTGTGCGGGTCGATCTTGCGCCGGAGGTACGAGATGTAGCTCTCCACGATGCCGGCATCGCCGTTGAAGTCGTACTCCCAGACGTGGTCGAGGATCTGCGCCTTCGACAGCACCCGATTCGGATTCAGCATGAGGTAACGCAGGAGCTTGAACTCGGTGGGGCTGAGGTCGATCGGCTCCTTGCCGACGTGCACGTCGTGCGTGTCCTGGTCCATGGAGAGCTCGCCGGCGCGGATGATCGACTCCTCGTCGGCCTGCATGGTGCGGCGCAGGATGGCCTGGGCCCTGGCGACGATCTCGTCCAGGCTGAACGGCTTCGTGACGTAGTCGTCACCGCCCGCGTTCAGGCCCTCGATCTTGTCCTCCGTGCCGTCCTTGGCGGTGAGGAAGAGGATGGGTGCGGTGAAGCCGGCGCCGCGGAGGCGCTTGGTCACGCTGAACCCGTTCATGTCGGGGAGCATGACGTCGAGGATGATGAGGTCCGGCTCCTCCTCGAGGACGGCGGAGATCGTGGCGGCGCCGTTGGCCACCGTCTTCACCTGGAACCCGGCGAAGCTGAGACCCGTGGAAAGCAGGTCGCGGATGTTGGGCTCGTCGTCGACGACCAGGATGCGCGCAGCAGTCATGACCCCATTATGGTGACTTCGGCCATGCGCGGGCTGATTATCCTGCGGAACGGCGTGGATGCGGCCCATCCGCCGGCCGGTGGATGTGTTGCACAGCCGTCCGGGGGAGGATCGAGGCATGAGCTCGATCGAGGACGCCACCGCCGCCCCCGTCTCCCCGTCCGCCCCCTCGCCGGAGGTGTCCGCTCGCGGGGTCGAGTACCACCGGCTGGCGCTCCTCCGCCCGCGCCCCCGCTGGTGGAAGCCGCTGCTCACCGGCCTCCTCGGCATCGCCTTCTACCTCGCGATCCTCGTGCTCGTGATCGTGCCGCTCGTGATCGTGGCGGCCCTCGCCCCGGAATGGGGAGCGGAGCTGCAGATGCTCTTCCGCACCACCGCCTTCTTCCAGGTCGACCGTCCGTGGCTCCTGGTGGCGCTCGTGCTCCCGCTCATCCTCATGATCCCGGCGCTGCTGCTGGCCTCGCGGGTCGTCCAGGGACGAGGCGTCGGCCTGCTGTCGTCGGTCACCGGGCGGTTGCGGATGGGCTGGCTCGGCCGGACCCTCGCGCTGGCGCTCGCGGTGTTCGTCGTCTACTTCGCGGTGGTGCTCGGCTGGTCGGCGGCCGCGGGCGATGCCGTGACGCCGGACTTCTCCCATCCGGGGCTCCTGCTCATGGTGGTGCTCCTGCTCGTGCTGATCCCGTTCCAGGCCGCCGCGGAGGAGTATGTGTTCCGTGGCTACCTGATGCAGCTCGTCGGAAGCTGGCTCCGGCACCCCGCCTTCGCCATCCTGCTGCCGGTGCCGCTGTTCGTGCTGGGACACGGGTACGACGTCTGGGGCGCGGCGAGCGTCGGCCTCTTCGCCGTCGTCGCCGCGTGGCTCACGTGGCGCACCGGTGGGCTGGAGGCGGCCATCGCGCTGCACATCGTCAACAATCTGATGATCTTCCTGCTCGGCTCCGTCGCCGTGGTCGATGCGAACGCGACCTCGGGGACGCCCGTCGATCTGCTGGGCTCGGCGGCGGCGATGGTCGTCTTCGCCGCCGTCGCAGATCGGTGGGCGCGCCGACGAGGGATCACTCGGACCGCGGCGATCAGCGACGGCGCGGCGGGGACGCATCAGCTCCCGCGGATGCTGCGCGGCTGAGCGCCCGCACGCCGGTCAGGCGGCGATCGCCTCGGCGTCCATGATCGTGTAGCTGTAGCCCTGCTCCGCGAGGAACCGCTGGCGGTTCTGCGCGTAGTCCTGATCGATCGTGTCGCGGGCCACGAGCGTGTAGAAGCTCGCGGTGTGGCCGGACTGCTTGGGGCGGAGGAGTCGTCCGAGACGCTGGGCCTCCTCCTGCCGCGAACCGAACGAGCCGGACACCTGGATGGCGACCGACGCCTCGGGGAGGTCGATGGAGAAGTTCGCGACCTTCGATACCACGAGCAGCGAGATGTCGCCCTCGCGGAACGCCCGGTAGAGCTCCTCACGCTCCTCGACCGGGGTGGACCCGGTGATCTGCGGAGCGTCGAGCGCCTGCGAGAGGGCGTCGAGCTGGTCGAGGTACTGTCCGATGACGAGGATCTGCTCGCCCTCGTGCGCCGCGATCAGCTCGCGCACCGCGTCGATCTTCGCCGGGGCGGAGGCCGCGAGCCGGTAGCGCTCGTCGTCGGTGGCCGCCGCGTACTCCAGGCGATCCGCCGGGGGAAGGTCGACCCGCACCTCGAAGCAGGCGGCGGGGGAGATGAACCCCTGTGCCTCGATCTGCTTCCAGGGGGCGTCGAAGCGCTTCGGGCCGATGAGGCTGAACACGTCGCCCTCACGGCCGTCCTCCCGGACCAGGGTCGCGGTCAGGCCGATCCGACGCCGCGCCTGCAGGTCGGCGGTGAGCTTGAACACCGGCGCCGGGAGCAGGTGTACCTCGTCGTACACGATGAGCCCCCAGTCCAGCGCGTCGAGGAGCGCGAGGTGTGCGTACTCGCCCTTCCGTTTCGCCGTGAGGATCTGGTAGGTCGCGATCGTGACGGGCTTGACCTCCTTGGCCTGGCCGGAGTACTCGCCGATCTCCTCAGGGGTGAGGCTGGTGCGCTTGAGAAGCTCGTCCCGCCACTGCCGTGCGGACACCGTGTTCGTCACGAGGATGAGCGTCGTCGTCTTGGTCGCCGCCATGGCCCCGGCGCCCACGATCGTCTTGCCTGCGCCGCAGGGGAGCACGACCACGCCCGAGCCGTCCTTCGAGAACGCGTCGACGGCGTCCTGCTGATAGGGGCGGATGGCCCACCCGTCCTCGGCCAGCTCGATCTCGTGGGGGGTGCCCGGCGTGTAGCCGGCGAGGTCCTCCGCGGGCCAGCCGATCTTCAGCAGCTCCTGCTTGATCTGACCGCGTGCCCAGGCGTCCACGACGAACGTCTCCGGCGTCGGGTGCCCGATGAGCAGCGGTTGGATGCGCTTGTTGTTCGCGACCTGGGCCAGCACGGCGGGGTCGGTCGAGCGCAGGATGAGCACGCCCTCGTCGTCGCGCTCGATGACCAGGCGCCCGTACCGGTTGACCGTCTCGCGCAGGTCGACCGCGACGGAGGGCGGCACGGGGAAGCGCGACCAGCGGTCGAGCGTCTCCAGCATGTCCTCGGCGGTGTGCCCGGCCGCGCGGGCGTTCCACAGACCGAGCCGCGTGATCCGGTACGTGTGGATGTGCTCGGGCGCGCGCTCCAGCTCGGCGAAGATCGCGAGCTCGTGGCGGGCGCTCTCGGCGTCGGCGTGGGCGACCTCGAGGAGCACGGTGCGGTCGCTCTGGACGATCAGGGGGCCATCAGACATAGCTGACCAGTCTACCGGCCCCTGGCTGCACGGGGCCTAGGACGGGACGACGGTCGCGGCGCGGATGCTCGACACCGGAAGGGTGCGCTCGACGTCAGCCGCCCTGTCCCTCCCGCGCAGTCGTCCACCGCCGATCCCGGTGGCTTCGAGGAGGAGGTCCCTGGTGGAACCGTCCGGCATGCCGACCGTCACCCGCAGCACGGCCTTCGCGCGCACGGCCGCCTCCAGCTCCCTGTCCAGCCACGCGGCGTCCGCGTCAGGACCCTGACGTTCGCGCAGTCGGGCGATCAGCGGTCCGTAGCCGGGGTCGGAGTCGGGATCCGGCACGGCGGCCGGGTGGCGTGTGCGCACCGCGACGGTCCCGTCGCGCTCGACGAGCGTCGCCGGATACCGGGCGTCGGTCAGCGCCCAGTAGACGGTGTCCTGCCCGACTTTGGTCGTCAACGATCCCACGTGCACGGCGAGCCCGAGGGGGCGCAGCGACTGGTCGACCGCCATGGCCTCGAGGAGGTGCGCATCAGCGCTCTCCACCCGTGTGCGTCCGGTCTCGTCATCGACCGAGACCCGTACGAGCCCGTGACGCTGCGCGGTCTGCGCGACGAGGTAGCCCAGGGGCTGCGGGATGCCCGTGAGCGAGATTCCACCGAGGAACTCCAGGATCGACGCCTCGTCCTCTCCGGCGGCGAAGGCGTGTGCGACGGACTCCGCCGTGAACCGGTACGACGAGGCCTGGGAGGCGGACTCTCGGCGGGCCATGGTGCGCAGGCGCACGTCCAGTGCGGGCTGCAGCGGACCGGGGGCGATCGCCGTGAGGTCGTTCTGGAGGAAGATCCGGTCCACTTCTGCGGGCAGGACCGTCGCCAGGGGCGAGGGGTCCGCAGCCTCGCCGCTTCGCAACGGCGGGGACCACGGGGGCTCGGAGCCGTCCTCGGCGATGAGGCCGAGCAGACGGGCGGCCTCGAGCTGTCGGGCTGCCTCTTCCGGCCAGGCCGGATCCCACGGGTGGGCCAGAGGCCATTGGCTGGGTGGCAGCCAGCCGCCCGTCGCGGTGCGGATCCCGTGAGGGAGGGTGTCGCGGAAGGCCGTGGCCAGGAGGCCCCAGCGGGCGGGAGCGGGGGAGCGGAGCCAGTCCTCTGCTGCCGGTGTGGTGCGCAGCAGCCGCTCGACGGGGGTGGCCAGGCCGGCTCGCACGGCGAGAGCTACCAGCGGGTCCACGCTCTCGACGGCGAGACCCGCCTCGGCGAGCTGGCGCTTCTGTCCTGCGCTCACCGCCCCGCCCATGAGGAGTGCGAACGGCTGCTCTCTGGCGAGCAGGAGGATGTCGGCGAGCACGCCGACAGTGGTGAACGCGCGCTCGGCGGCGTGCGCGGCCGCGGACTCCTCCGCGGCCGGTGCGGGCGTCTCATCGAGCGGAGCAGGCCGTGGTCTCCCGGCGACGGCGTCGGCGACCGGGGGATGCAGCGTGCCGTCGCGGCGGAGCAGGGCGAGTGCGGTCAGGCGCTCACGCCCGGTGCCGGCGTCGCCTCCCGTCGCAGCATCGACGAGCGCGGCGGCCTCCCCGGCGGTGAGGGTCGGGAGCACGCGGCCGATCGACGAGGGCTCCAGCAGAGCCTCCGCGGCGTCGAAGAGATCCTGCCAGGCGGCGTCAGGGCGCACGCCGCGCGCGGTCAGCAGCGCCGCCAGCTCGTCATCGCTCGCCGCAGCCAGGTCGTCGGCCAACGGGCGTGCGTGCGTGCTCATCGATGCGGCCTCAACGACGCGACTCGGCGCGGCCCTTCCGCACGAAGCTCATCACCAGCAGCACGATGATCATGACGAAGGCGAGAGGCAGTCCCCAGTACGGGATCGCCGCGATCACCGGCCAGAGGCCTTCGCCGAACGCGGCCCGGTCCATGCCCAGTGCCGTGCCGATGATGATGACGAAGAAGCAGATCACCGACGCGGCCGCGATGCCGAGCGCGGTGAACGCCAGGATGCGGTCGATCCGACGGATGGGGACCTCCGGTCCGGGACTCTGCGTACTCATCGGCCCCAGCCTACTCGCACGCGCGGGAGCGGTTCCGTTCCGCCCGTGACCGGTAGGCTGGGAGCACGCGCACGAGCGCGTTCCGTCAGCATTCGATCCAGCGAGGTTCTCCCATGCCCACCGGCAAGGTCAGGTTCTACGACGAAGACAAGGGTTTCGGCTTCATCGCCAGCGATGACGGCCAGGATGTCTTCCTGCACGCCTCCGCGATGCCGGCCGGCACCGCCGTGAAGGCCGGTGCACGCGTGGAGTTCGGCGTGGCCGACGGCAAGCGCGGCCTCCAGGCCCTGTCGGTCCGCGTGCTCGAAGCGCCGCCCAGCCTGGCGAAGGCGAAGCGCAAGCCCGCCGACGACATGGCCATCATCATCGAGGACCTCGTGAAGCTCCTCGACGGCATCGGCGGCGATCTGCGCCGCGGCCGCTACCCTTCCTCCAGCCATGGCCGCAAGATCGCGGCCGTCCTGCGCAAGGTCGCCGATGACCTCGAAGCCTGACGCCGACGCGCGTCTCGTCGAGGCGCATGACCTCGCGCTCTCCGCTCTGCGTGAGATCACTCCCGCCGCCACGATCGGGCCGGCTGCGGGTTTCACGTCGGAGGACGACGGATCCGTCTCGCTGCGGTTCGAGAACCGTCTCCCCGGTTACCCGGGCTGGTACTGGACCGTGACGGTCGCTCGGGTCGACGACGAGGAGCCGACCGTCCTCGAGGTCGAGCTGCTCCCCGGCGACGGAGCGCTCCTGGCCCCGGAATGGGTCCCGTGGGCGGAGCGCCTTGCCGAGTACCGTGCGCACCAGGCGGAGCTGGCCGAGGCTGCGGCAGCCGGCGGTGAGGACGAAGACGCCGACGGGGACGACACCGACGGCGACCTCGACGACGGCGTCGACGATGACGAGCTCGATGAGGATGGCTCCGACATCCTCCACGCCGGCGATCTCGACGGCGTGGACATCGACGAGCTCGACGACTCCGACGACGACGATGCGTCCGAGGCTGAAGACATCGACGACGACGCCGAGGAAGACGACGCCGACGACGAGGCAGAAGACGAAGCCGAAGACGACGAGGCGGAGGACTCCGAAGACCACGACGCCGACGCCCGCGATGCGGACGCCGGCGACGACGAGGAGTGAGCCGGGCGGTCAGCCGCCCAGGTTCTCCTGTACGAAGTCGATGGCCCGGATGAGCTGACGAACGTCGTCCGGCTCGATCGAGACGAAGGTCGCCACCCGCAGCTGGTTGCGGCCGAGCTTGCGGTATGGCTCGGTGTCGACGATGCCGTTGGCGCGCAGCGCCTTCGCGATCGCCGCGGCGTCGACGCTCTCGTCGAAGTCGATGGTCGCGACCACGGGCGAGCGGTGCGCCGGGTCCGCCACGAACGGGGTCGCCACGGCGGACGCCTCCGCCCAGTCGTAGAGCACCGACGACGACTCCGCCGTCCGTGCCGCAGCCCAGGCGAGCCCGCCGTTGTCGAGGATCCAGCGCAGCTGGTCGTCCAGGAGGAGCAGCGTCGTCAGAGCGGGGGTGTTGAGCGTCTGGTTGAGCCGCGAGTTGTCCACCGCGTGCTTCAGGCTCAGGAACTCCGGGATGTACCGCCCCGAGGCGGCGATCCGCTCGATGCGGTCGATCGCGGCGGGGGAGACCGCGGCGAACCAGAGTCCGCCGTCGGAGCCGAGGTTCTTCTGCGGGGCGAAGTAGTAGACGTCGGCCTGCGCCATGTCGAGGTCGATGCCGCCCGCGGCGCTCGTCGCGTCGATCACGGTGAGCGCTCCTTCCGCGTGGACGCGCTCGATCGGCGCGGCCACGCCGGTGGAGGTCTCGTTGTGCGGCCAGGCGTACACGTCCACACCCTCGACGAGCTCTGCGGTGCTGCGCGAGCCGGGGTCGGCGGAACGGACGTCGGGAGCCTCCAGCCAGGGGGCGCCTGCGGCTTTGGCGAACTTCCCGCCGAACTCGCCGAACACGAGGTTCTGGCTGCGGCGCTCGATCAGACCGAAGGCCGCGGCGTCCCAGAACGCCGTCGAGCCGCCGTTGCCGAGGATGATCTCGTATCCCTCCGGGAGACGGAAGAGGGCGGCCAGCTGCTCGCGGACGCTGCCGACGAGGTTCTTCACGGGCGCTTGGCGATGCGATGTGCCCAGGATCGAGGCTCCCGTCGTGACGAGCGCCTCGAGCTGCGCGCCGCGCACCTTCGAGGGACCGCAGCCGAAGCGGCCGTCTGTGGGCAGGAGGTCACGGGGAATCTCGATCGCCATGGCTAGATTCTAGGGGGATCACGCCGCCGTTCCTCCCGCCCCCGCCCCGTCCGATGTCGCCGGGGGAATGTAGGCTTGCCTAAGAACTTTCGGAGGGCCACATGACGGATCTGATCGACACCACGGAGATGTATCTCCGCACCATCCTCGAGCTCGAGGAGGAGAACATCGTGCCGCTGCGGGCGCGCATCTCGGAGCGCCTCGGCCACTCCGGTCCCACCGTCTCGCAGACTGTGGGGCGCATGGAGCGCGACGGCCTCGTCGTGGTGTCCGAAGACCGCACGCTCGAGCTCACCGACGCCGGACGCCGCAAGGCCGTCGACGTCATGCGCAAGCACCGCCTCGCCGAGCGCCTGCTGTCCGACGTGATCGGGCTGGACTGGGCGTTCGTGCACGAGGAGGCCTGTCGCTGGGAGCACGTCATGAGCGAGCAGGTCGAGCGCCGTCTCGTCGAGCTGCTCGGTCACCCCACCGAGTCACCGTACGGCAACCCGATCCCGGGCCTCGACCAGCTCGGCGACCTTCCCGCCCGCACTTTCGACGAGGGTGTGATCGGTCTCGTGCAGCGGCTGAATGCAGCAGGCGAGCCTGTCGAGGGGACGGTCCGCCGTCTCGCCGAGCCGGCCCAGGTCGACCCCGAGCTCCTGGAGCAGCTGCGCGACGCGGGCGTCGTCCCGGGTGCGCGCGGAGACTTCCGCTTCAACGAGGGCTACGTGCTCATCCAGATGGACGGCAAGGAGGAGGGCCTGGAGCTTCCGGTGGAGCTGGCCTCGCACATCTTCCTCGTCGGCGAACCGGCCTGAGAACCCTCACCGAGGATTGTCAGTTTCCCAGGGTGACATGATCGTTATCTTCCGGTAACCTCGGTCAGGTCCTCAGCGAAGAAGCCCGCTGGGGGCGAACCGCGAAGATCCGCCTTCCGGCTCGTCGTCTTCCCGAGAGGGATGCGCTCGAACCCGAGCAGTGCATCTCTGCCCTCGGGCAGAGGCCGACGAGCCAGCGCCACCCGAGGTGCGAAGGCTCAGGAGGACCACGTTTTGGCCGCAGACATCGAACCGACCGCGAAGACATCTGAAGATCGAGTACCCGCCCGGCGCACCGGTGCCAGGGTCAGTGCTCGGAAGATCGCAGCCCCTCTCCGGTCGGTGGCGATCTTCGGTGCCGTCGGTGCTCTCGTCGCGGCCGTCGCGTTGCCCGCCTACGCGGCCTCGAAGCCGACGGACGCCACGGCGCAGACCGTGCAGCAGCTCGCCGCAGTCGACGCACAGTCGCTCGTCGTCGCATCGGAGGCCACGGCGGCTCCGCTCGTCCGTGGGGCCTTCAGCGCGACCACGCCGGAGGAGATCGAGAAGAAGAAGGCAGAAGAAGCGGCCGCCGCCGCGGCCCGTGCTGCCGCTGCTGCCGCGTCCGCATCCGCGTCCGCGCCGTCCTCCGGCACCTTCAACACGTCCGGCTACGCGCTCGTCGCCCCCGGCTCCGGCCAGGTCCGCTACCCCCTGCCGCTCGGTTCGTGGAACGTGAGCCGTACCGTCGGCGGCGGGCACAACGGTGCCGACATGCTCGCGCCGGCCGGTACACCGATCTATGCCGCCGCCGCCGGCGTCGTGCGCGCCTCCGCGGAGAGCATCGGCGGCTACGGCGTCGCCGTCATGCTCGACAGCGTCGTGGGCGGACAGCAGGTCCAGACCACGTACGGCCACATGCTCTACGGGTCGCGCCAGGTGCAGGCAGGCCAGACCGTCGCCGCCGGGCAGCTGATCGGCTACGTGGGCAGCACGGGCCGGTCGACCGCGAACCACCTCCACTTCGAGGTCTGGATCAACGGCGGTCTGGTCGAGCCGATGTCCTGGCTTTCCGTCAACGCCGGCTGAGCGGGACACGTTCTCGAGCATTCATCTCCCGTTTCGCCTCGGTCCTCGCGGGATGGGTTAGCCTGAACCCGTCGTCATACAGACGGGAGAGGCTGATGGAGCGAACACCGAGCATCCGAACCATGGACGCTCTCGGTCGTCACGTCCTTCGGCATTGCCCGCAGGGAAGCCGCGGTGCTGCCGCGCGCGAGAGGCGCCGTCTGTAGACGGCGCCTTTTCTCGTCCCTGCGAACACTCTTCCTCCTGCACGACGTCGTGTGAGTCGAGAGTGCCGGGAAGCCGTCCCGGCGGATCGAGAGGATGACGAATGCGCACACTGGTCCTAAACGCCGGATACGAGCCGTTGGCGATCGTGTCCTTCAAGAGAGCCCTCGTCCTGGTGATGAACGACAAGGCGACGGTCATCGAGAGAGTCGAGGACGACCCTGTCTGGGGTACCCACGGCGTCTACGATCGCCCGGCGGTGATCATCCTCTCCCGCTACGTGCGCGTCCCCCTCAGCCGTCGCGTGCCGGTCACCCGACGTGGCGTGCTGCGGCGTGACGGGCATCGCTGCGGATACTGCGGCAAGGCTGCTGCGACCATCGACCACGTCCTGCCACGGTCGCGCGGCGGCGCGGATTCCTGGGAGAACCTCGTCGCGTGCTGCCTGCGCTGCAACAACCTCAAGAGCAACCGCACCCCGCAGGAGATGCGGTGGCAGCTGCGGTTCACGCCGCGCCCGCCGCACGGCACGGCGTGGACGGTGCGCGGGGTGGAGCGCAGCGATCCCCGCTGGGAGCCCTACCTCGCCCTCGCCGCGTGACGGACAGCGCGAGGGCGCGCAGCCGTGGTCCCGTAGACTGGGCTGCGCGCCCTCGTAGCTCAGCAGGATAGAGCAGCCCTCTCCTAAAGGGCAGGTCGCAGGTTCGAATCCTGTCGAGGGCACTCCCGTTTCCGCGCGCGTCAGGGCCGACCGCGCCGCCAGAGCTTCGACGGCCACCAGATGGCCTTGCCGATGTCGTAGGCCAGCGCCGGCACGAGCAGCGAGCGCACCACGAAGGTGTCCAGCAGCACTCCGAACGCGACGATGAAGGCGAGTTGCACGAGGAAGAGGATCGGGATCACCGACAGCGCCGCGAAGGTCGACGCCAGCACCAGGCCCGCGGACGTGATGACACCACCGGTGATCGAGAGCCCGCGGAGGATGCCCTCCCTCGTCCCGTGCTGCGTCGACTCCTCCCGCACCCGCGTCATGAGGAAGATGTTGTAGTCGATGCCCAGGGCGACGAGGAACACGAAGCCGTAAAGCGGGACGGCGGGATCGGCGCCGGGGAAGTCGAAGATGCCGTTGAACACGAGTGCCGAGACGCCCATGGCCGTGCCGAAGGACAGCACCGTCGTGAGGATCAGCAGGACCGGCGCGAGGATCGAGCGCAGCAGGAGCATGAGGATGATCATGATGACGACGAGGATCACGGGGATGATGAGGTTGCGGTCGTGGATGGACGCGTCGTTCGTGTCGATCGAGGTGGCCGTCACCCCGCCGACCACGGCGCCGAGGTCGTCGAGCTCTCCCCGCAGCTCGCGCACGGTGGAGGCCGCCGCAGCGGAGTCGGCGGCGTCCGTCAGCGTCCCCTGCAGGAGCACCTGACCGTCGACCGTCGTCGGCTCGGGAGCCGGGGTCCCGGGAGGGCCGACGGCCGTGATCCCGTCGGCCGTCACCGGAGCGGAGCCGCTCGGGGAATCGGCTGCGGTGACGGTCACCCCGTCGATCCCGTCGTTCGCGAGGAGCACGTCGGCGGCATCCTGCAGGCGGTCCTCGTCCACGATCACGGAGACCGGGCTCCCCGAGCCTCCGGGGAAGTGCTCGCCGAGCGCGACCTGGCCGTCGCGCGCCTCCGACGCCCCGAGGACGAGGTCGGACTGCGGAACACCCTGCGCGTCCAGCTGGGTCACCCCGGCCGCGCCCGCGAGGAGGACGAGTGTGGTCGCGATCCAGATCACGCGGGGGCGCTTCTTGATGAGGCCGGACAGCCGCGCCCAGAGGCCGGTGGTGCGCATGCCGTGCTCCTCGGCCACGACCTCCGGCTCGAACCGGGGGCGACGGGGCCAGAAGACGGCGCGCCCGAACAGCAGCAGCAACGAAGGCAGGAGCGTGAGCGCGGACAGCATCGCGAACACGATGCCGATCGCCGCGACCGGGCCGAGGGTGCTGTTCGACTTCAGATCGCTGAGCAGCAGGCACAGGAGTCCCGCGATCACCGTGCCGCCGGAGGCGACGATCGGCTCGACCGATCCCTTCCACGCGGCGAGAAGGGCGACGCCCTTGTCCTGCGCGACCCGCAGCTCCTCCCGGAACCGCGCGACGAACAGCAGCGCATAATCGGTGGCGGCGCCGATCACGAGGATGAAGAGGATGCCCTGGGTCTGCCCGCTGAGCAGCAGGATCTCCCACTTCGCCAGCCACCACACGACGAGCAGCGCGACGCAGAGCGCGAACAGGCTTGTGGAGAGCACGACGAGGGGCAGCAGGAACGAGCGGTAGACGAGGACGAGGATCACGAGCACGGCGAGCAGCGCGACGCCGAGAAGGAGGCCGTCGATCCCGGCGAAGCCGGCGGCGAGGTCGGCCGTGAAGCCTGCAGGTCCGGTGATGGAGACCGTGATGCTGTCCGGCACCGCGGCGCGCAGCTCGTCGCCGAGAGCGGTGGTGGCATCGCTGAGCTCGGCGTCGCCGTCGATCGGGATGAAGGCCTGCACGGCTCGGCCGTCCTCGGACGGGATCGCGGGGGAGACGTCGTCCGCGACGCCCTCCACGTCCGGCGCGTCGGCCACCGCGTCGGAGATCGCCTCGAGTTCGGACGGCGTCAGCTCCTCCTCCGAGGTGAACACCGCGATCGCCGGGATCGCGTCGCTGTCGGTGAACTCGCCGAGGAGCTGCTGGACGGTCGTCGCGTCCGCAGACTCCGGGAGGTAGGTGGTCTGGTCGTTCGACGACACCTCGTCGACCTTCCCGAACAGCGGACCGCCGAGGGACGCACCCGCCAGCCACACCAGGATGAGGGCGACGGGCAGGAACACCCGCAGCCACGAATGGCGTCGGGTGCGCTCGCGGGTCGGCGGCGTCGGTGCGGGGGCGGGGCGAGACATCGGGGTCCTTTCAGGCGGGCGGTCGGGGAGGGTGCGACGGGTCAGGAGACCCAGGCGAGGATGAGGATCATCGTGGCGAGGAAGCCCGCGATGTAGTTCAGCGCGATGAACCGGCGCCAGGCGCGGTTCGTGCCGGCCGAGGTCTCGTCGGTGACGTTCCACCACGGCGCGGCGTTGATGATGTAGGGCACGGCGAGAACGGCGGCGAGCGGGCCGGGCCACGGGGTCAGCAGCATTGCGCCGCCCGCGATCGCCCACAGCGCGAGGGAGAGCCGGACGGTGGCCCTGGCTCCGATCACGGTCGCGATGGACGAGATCCCGCCCTCGCGGTCGGGCCCGATGTCCTGCACCGCGCCGAAGGCGTGGGCGGCCATACCCCAGAGGAAGAAGGCGACGAGGACGAGGACGGCGGTCGTGGTGACGGGGGCTCCGGCGAGCGAGAGTCCGACGAGGGCGGGGCTGACGAAGTGCGTGCTCGAGGTCACGGAGTCCAGGAAGGGGCGCTCCTTGAACCGCAGCACCGGCGCGGAGTAGGCGAGGACGGCGAAGACGCTGACGGCGAGCCACAGCCACGACGCCGGGGTGCCGACCGCGAACAGGTAGACGAGGAACGGCACGTTCGTCGCCGCGGCCGCCCACAGCGTCGCGCGATGGATCCGCGGGGACAGCAGCGCGCCCTCGATCCCGCCCTTGCGCGGATTGGCCAGATCGGAGGCGTAGTCGAAGACGTCGTTGATGCCGTACATGGCGAGGTTGTACGGGATGAGGAAGTACAGCGTGCCGATCACGAACGTCGCGTCGATCTCCCTGGTGCTCAACAGGTAGGCGGCGGCGAAGGGGAAAGCCGTGTTGATCCAGCTGATCGGTCGGGAGGACAGCACGATCTGGGCGATGTCGCGGCCGAGGCCCCCGGTGCGGGACGTCTGATCGGTCATGCCTGCTCCTGTCGGGCGGCGGCGCGCGTCCGGGAGCGGCGCCCGCGGAGGGCGGTCCACAGTGCAGGGAGCAGCAGCACCCCGGCCAGCGGGTAGGCGAAGTCCTCGATTGGGGCGAGCCCGATGTGCACGCCGGCGAGTGGGCCGGGGGCGTAGTGGAAGAGCCCGGTGGCGATCATGACGGTGTCGAACACGGCGGTCAGCACGAGGAGGGCGAGGGCCGTGAGCGTGAGGGCGCCGAGGTGCGGGGTCCGCCGCGCGCCGACGCAGAGCGCGACCGCGGCCACGGCGGCGACGGCGAGGAAGACCGCCGACAGCTGGAGGTAGCTCATGCCGACGCTCCTTCCGCGTCAGTACGGCCACGGCGGCCGTCGAGGAGGCGCACGGCGCCGCCGTAGAGCACCATGGTGCAGACGACGAGGAAGACCAGGAAGATCGGCTCTTCGAGGGGGAGTTCGGGGGCCAGGACGATGCCCGTGGCGATCGCCGCCTCACCTCGGAAGAAGATCCCCGCCGCGATGCCGGCCACATCCCAGACGAGGAAGAAGGCGAGGCCGACGGCGGTGACGACGGCCGCCGCCACGGCGTCGCGCCAGAAGAAGAGGCGGAACCGCCAGTCCAGCAGCAGCATGCAGCCGAGGGACACGAGGAGCGCCGTCAGGTAGATCGCGCCCATCATGCCCGCTCCGCGCTCGCCGGTCGTGGGGCCGGCTCCGGCAGCGGACCGGGGGAGTGGTCGCCCCGGATGCGCTTGAGCACGATCTCGGCACTGATGAGGCACATCGGCACCCCGACGCCCGGTGCGGTGGTCGCCCCGGCGTAATACAGCCCCTGCACCCGGCGGGAGGCGTTCTGCGCGCGGAACATGGCGCTCTGCGAGAGGATGTGCGCGGGGCCGAGCATGCCGCCCCGCCAGGAGTGGTAGTCGTCGCGGAAGTCGGCCGGCCCCACCGTCTCCCGGACGACGATCCGTTCCCGCAGATCGGGGATCCCCGCCCACATAGCGATCATCTCGATCGCGGCGTCCGCGGCCTCCTCGACGGCCGGGGAACCGGCGCCGTCGCTTCCCCCGTGCCCGAGCTCGACGTCCGCCGGCACCGGGACCAGCACGAAGAGGTTCTCATACCCGTCGGGCGCGACCTCGGCGTCGGTGGCGCTGGGGCGGCAGACGTAGGTGGACGCCGGGGTCGGCACGGCAGGGGTGCGACCGAAGATCGCGTCGAAGTTCGCGTCCCAGTCGTCGGTGAAGAAGAGCGAGTGGTGCGGGAGCTGGGGCAGCGCACCGCGGACGCCGAGCATCACGAGCACGCCGCCGGGGCCGCTCGTGCGCCGCGCCCACCAGGACTCGGGGTAGGACTGCAGGGTGGGGGGCAGCAGCGTCGTCTCGGTGTGGTGCAGATCGGCGCCGGAGACCACGATGTCCGCGTCCTCCACGTGCTGGTGGCCGTCGCGGTCCGTCCAGCCGACGCCGGTCGCGTACGTCGCGCCGTCCGCGTCCTGGGTGCGGATCCCGGTGACCTCCGCCCCGGTGACGATCCGCGCGCCGGCATCCTGGGCCAGCGCCGCCAACCGCTCGACGACACGCCAGAAGCCGCCCTGCGGATACAGCACGCCCTGGTCGAGGTCGAGCGCGCTCATCAGGTGGTACATCGCCGGCGCCGTCCGCGGGTCGGTGCCCAGGAAGACGGCGGGGTAGCCGAGGATCTGCCGCAGCACCGGGTGCCGGAAGCGCCGGGCGGCGAAGGCCTGGAGGCGCGTGCCGAGCAGCGAGAAGAGCCGAGGCAGCGCGCGCACCACCTCGGCCGCGGCGAGCGTCCTGGTCCGGGTGAACGGGTTGTAGAGGAAGTAGCTCCGTGCCATGGCGCCGGCGTCGTGCGCGGAGGTGAGGTAGGTGTCGAGGGCGGCGGCGGACCCCGGTTCCATCGACTCGAACAGCTCCGCGACGGCGCCCCGTCCGGCGGGGACCGTCACCGGATCGTCGCCGGACTCGGGGGAGCGGAAGACGCGATAGCCCGGATCGAGCAGCGTCAGGTCGAGCTGCTCCGCGGTGCTGGTCCCCATCATCGCGAAGTAGTGGTCGAACACCTCGGGCATGAGGTACCACGAGGGGCCGGAGTCGAACCGGAAGCCGTCGCGCTCGATGGTGCCCGCCCGTCCGCCGACGCGGTCGTTCTTCTCCAGCACCACGACGTCGTGCCCGTCGCGCGCGAGCAGCCCGGCCGTGGCCAGACCGGCCACACCGGCGCCGATGACAACGATGCGGCTCATCGGTCCCGCTCCAGGCTCGTGACGACGACGGCGCGCGCGGCGAGCAGCGCCTTGATCGGATCCGGCACGCGGACCCGGCGGCGGTACAGCTCGGCTGCAGGGGTCCGCGCGACGCGTTGGGTCAGGGCGGCGAAGAGGGCGAGGGCGCTCCGGACAGCGGCACGGGCGTCCTTCGGGAGCAGCGGGATCGCGGCTCTCGCGTCGGCGAGCTGACGGTGGACGGTGTCGACCCAGGCGTCGCGGTCCGCGTCGGTGAGACGTTCCGAGCCGCCGAGGTAGCCGCGCTGCAGGCGGTCGGTGTCGTCGGCGAGGTCGCGGAGGAAATTCACGTTCTGGAACGCGGCTCCCAGCCGTCGCGCCCCGCGGTCGAGGATCTCGAGTTCGGCCGGCGTGCGCGTGGCATCGCGGAGGAAGACCCGCAGGCACATGAGGCCGACGACCTCCGCCGACCCGTAGACGTACGCGGCGTGCGCGTCGGCGTCGTAGGCCGTGAAGCCGGAGGGGCCGGCGATGTCGGCGCGCATCGAGTCGAAGAACGGCTGGGTGAGGTCTTCGCCGATCCCACACTCGCGCGCTGTCCGCGCGAACGCGTGCAGGATGAGGTCGCTGCTGTAGCCGGTCCGCATCGACCGATGGGTCTCCGCGATGTACGAGTCCAGGGCGGCGGCCTGGGCGCCCGCGTCGAGCCCGGCCTCGGCGGCGACTCCGTCGACGATCTCGTCCGCGATGCGCACCATGGCGTAGATGTTGCGGACGTGCTGACGGTGGCGTCGCCCGAGGAGGCGGGTGGCCAGGCCGAACGACGTCGAGTAGGTGCGGATCACGTCGGAGGTCGCGATCTCGGCGGTGCGGCTGAAGCGGCGCAGCGCCGCGTCGTCGCGGTGCTCGGCGGGGGTCGCGGTCATCGGCTGCGGCCCTCGATCCGGTCGGCCAGCGCGAGGACGACGCGTCCGGCGTCGGCCGAGAGCGTGCCCGCCTCCTCGGCTTCCGCGAGGACGGTCGAGACGGCGGCGAGCTGCTCCTCCACGAGTCCGCGGACGAAGCCCTCCGCGCCGCACTCGCGGAGGCGGTCGCGCATCTCCGCCGCGTCGTCGATGCTGAGGTCGGTCTCGCCGAACCGCAGCTCGATGCCGGGCCAGTGGCTGGTCATCCGTGCATAGGCGATGATCGCGGTCTCCTTGCCCTCGCGGAGGTCGGAATAGGGGTCCTTGCCGTGGAGGTCCGGGTCTCCGAACACGGAAAGAAGGTCGTCCTGGAGCTGGTAGGCGAGCCCGAGGTGGCCGCCGATCTCGGTCAGCTGCTCCTCGGCTGCCGTCGGCGCCCCGGACAGGATCGCCGCCGCGCGGAGCGGGAGGACGAAGGAATAGGCGGCGGTCTTCGACGCGCTCGTGGCGAGGATGGTGCGGAGGTCCGCCGCGATGATGCCATCGCTGAGGGCCACGTCGGAGTGCTCGCCGGCGACGGTCTCGAACACGGTCGTCTCGAGGAGGGAGAGCAGTCGCTCCCTTCGCGCGGTGGGGAGGTCGGCGCGCGCGAAGCCGAGCACGGCGCTGGACAGCAGGAGGTCTCCGAGGAGGATGGCGCTCGAGCGGCCCCAGTGCAGAGCCGCGTCGCCGGACTCGTCGGGACGACGGGAGACGAGAGAGCCGATGAGATTGGGACGACGGCGGCGCGTGAGGTCGCCGTCGATGACGTCGTCGTGCAGGAGGAACGCGAAGTGCAGCAGCTCGACATGAGCGGCCACATCGATCGCCCGTGCGGTGTCCTTCTCCGTGAGCGGAGCCGCGGTGAGTGCGGTGAGCAGGTCCATGAGCATGCGCGGACGCAGGAGCTTCCCGCCGAGGGCGTGCTCTGCGGCGGTATGCCACAGTGCTGCGAACTCTGACCCGTAGTGCTCGGCGGCGGCGGTGCGCTCGGTGAACCGCTGCCGCAGCACCGCCTCGATGCGGGTGCCGAGGTCTTCCTCTGTCAGCGTGACGACCATGGTTCAGACCTCTCCGTGTCGCCGGAGGAGCGGGAGCTGCTCCGCGAGCCAGGGGCTGAAGGCGAAGGGGGTGCGGGTGACCGCGGCGAGCAGGTCGTCCACGTCGACCCATTCCCACTCCGCCACCTCGTCGGGGTTCGCGACGGGCTGCCCGTCGACCACCGCGATGTGTACCGGGCAGATCTCGTTCTCGACGATGCCGCTCGCGTCCACGGCGCGGTAGCGGTAGTCGGGGAGGGCGAGCCGAACGTCGGTGACCTGGATCCCCAGTTCCTCGGAGCCGCGTCGGCGCACCGCCTCGATCATGTCCTCGCCGGGCTGCGGGTGACCGCAGAAGCTGTTAGTCCAGACGCCCGGCCACGTGCGCTTGCCGAGGGCGCGACGCGTGACGAGCAGGCGTCCCTCTCGATCCTGCACGTAGCAGGAGAAGGCGAGGTGGAGGGGGGTGTCGGTCGTGTGGACTTCGCTCTTCGGCAGGATGCCGACGGCAGTCCCGTCTTCGGCGAGGAGTGTGACGTTGTCCATGGCTCCCTCTCGTCATTTAGCTAACCTGGCGAAATATCAACTTAGCATGAAGCTGTTGGTGTGTAACATGATCGCATGCCCTCCGAGCCCCGCACCACCCCGGTCGCCGAGGCTTCATCGACCGCAGGGCCCGACGAGCTCGCCCAGGGCTCCATCTACGACGTCGACGCCAGCGACCCCCGCAGCACGCTCGTCGACCGCTCCGGTGTCGCTCCGGAGGACCTGCGTCAGATCGGGCGCCTCATGGAGGCGCTGGGCGGGTTGCGCGAGGCCGAGCAGCGTCTCTCGCAGGCGTCGCGGAGGTACATGCAGCTGAACGAGACCGACATGCGGGCGCTGCACTATCTGATCGTGTGCGACAACCGCTCGGTCGTGGCGACGCCCAGCGGGATCGCCCACCACCTCGGCGTCTCGACCGCGGCGACCACGAAGCTCCTCGACCGGCTGGAGAAGGGCGGGCACATCCGGCGGGCGCCGCATCCCACCGATCGCCGCGCCCTCGCGATCACCATCACCCCGGAGACCAGGCACGCCGCGATGGAGACGGTCGGGCGTCAGCAGGCCAAGCGCTTCTACGCGGCCGCGCGGCTGTCGGCGGCGGAGCGCGACGTGGTCATCCGCTTCCTGCAGGACATGACGGAGGAGATCACCCTCCGGGACGAAGCCTGGGCGATCGAGGGCGCGAAAGAAGATCCCGCCCGACCATGAGGTGGGGCGGGACCGGATCAATGAGCGGCGCGGTACGCGTCGAGGATGGGGGCCGGAACGCGGCCCCGCTCCGAGAGCGTGTACCCGTTCTCCTTCGCCCAGGCGCGGATCGCCGCGACCTCGGGATTACGTGAGGGCCGCTTCCGCGACGAAGACGAGGACGAGGAGCGGCCCCCGCCGGAGGACGCTCCGGATCCCGCCCGACGCCCAGCCGTGATGTACGGCTCGAGTGCCTGGCGCAATTCCTCGGCGTGCGCGGAATTCAGATCGATCTCGTAGGAGGTGCCGTTCAGCGAGAAATGCACGGTCTCGCCTTCTCCGACCTCCAGGACGGTGCCGTCGATATCGTCGACCAGCTGGTGCACAATTCTTCTCGCCATGCCAGCGACTTTATCGCGGCGGCGGGAATGCGCACAACAAAGGCGCTTCCTTCATGGCGCCGTGTGACGCATCCGCGGAGAATGCCGATTCAGGGGAGCAGGCCCGCGCGACGCGCTTTGGTCACGGCGGCATGCCGCGTCGACGCGTCCAATTTCGACATCGCGGTTCCGAGATAGGCCTTGACGGTGCCTTCGCGCAGACCGAGATGGGCGGCGATCTCGGCATTCGTCGATCCGAGGGCCGCGCACGCGAGCACATCCGTCTCGCGCGGGGAGAGGTGGATAACAGGGACCGGCCCGGTCGTGATCGGGAGGTCGTCTCCGGCGAGGGTCAGCAGCCGGCGCTCGACCTGCGCCAGTCGTGCGCGGACGTCGGCGTCATCGACCGTGGCGGCGATGCTGCGGAGCTCGGCGAAGCTCTCGCGCAGCTCCTCGCGCTGCGCGGGCGCGACCGCTGCGGGCGCGGGTGATGCAGCGCGGAGGCGGCGCTGCACCTCGTCCCGGATGCGCAGCTCGTCGGCGACGGACTGCGCGACCTGCATGGCCGGGGCCGTCGTCACGCCGCCGATCCTCTCCTCGGCCCAGGCTCCGGCATAGAGCACGCCGCGAGGGCGGCCCTGGACGACGATCGGCAGGGCGAGCAGCGTCCGCAGACCCTCGCC
>SNQW01000065.1_pt1 | contig 111957 bp, 104 predicted proteins | sample 2580511 | NCBI WGS metagenome assembly SNQW01 (sample SAMN10953775, study PRJNA522744) | food fermentation metagenome | isolation source: 8-hour incubation of native-enriched microbial consortia from nixtamalized... | place: Mexico | collected 2017-09-24
AGCCGGAGCACGTCAAAATCCGCCTGGTGCCGCATAAGCGGGGAGGCGAAAAAAGGGCAGACCGTCACGATCTAACCGAGTTTATTGGCGGGCATGTGGATATCCAGACATCGGCGGTACAATTGTTCCCTCAGGCCTTTCGGCTGTATTTGCCCTTGCGGAGAGTGGTAAGAGAGGCTTGGAAATCGCTGAAGAGTACGTATGGAGCCTTGGGGCTGAAGCATCTGCAGGCGTACCTAAACGAATACACCGGACGCCGCTGGCTGCGCCTGCAAGGAGGACTGTCCGGAGCGGAAGAAACGATGCGGCAGAAGTTGCTGCAAATGTGTGTGGCGATTCCGGCGATCCCTTACCGCCGGCTGATCGCACGCCAACCAAACCAGCCCCTTGCAGCTGCGGCCTGATCGAGACGCTAGAACGGTGGGGTTACTTGATGCAGATCAACTTAATGGGTCCTTGATCTCCTGTCCTGATCTCCTGTCTTAATCTCTGGTCTGTTTCACCTCCCCTAAACTTGATTCCTTCTCCTAAGCCCGTCTAAATTATCTCGAGCCTATTCGCTTTCCCACCAAATATTTCTCCCGAGCTTGTCTTTCTCTCTGCTGCCTGATTAAACGGGATAATCGTGTAAAGTCTCCGGACAGCTGGTGTTGATCTGTCGTCCCGCCCCACTTCCCTATCCTCAAGCTTTCAACGCCCTTCCGTGGTTCTTGCCACGATCGGTTTTCGACTTGAGTTATAAATCATCGCCTTGCCGCTCTGACGACGGCAAGGCGATGATTTTTTGCCAGCAGTAGGAGCCCCCCCTGCTATGTCTTCTCCACCGTTCCGGATTTTTCCCGATTCTGCTGTTTGATTAACAGCCGGAACAGTTTCTTCCATAATATTTTGAGGATCATATAAATAGGTACGATCAGCAGCATGCCGATGATGCCGAATATTTTGCCGCTGCCCAGGATGAGCAGAATGGTCGTCACCGGATGGATATCCAGCGTTTTGCCGAACACGTAAGGCGAGATCAGGTTATCCTGAATTTGCTGCGCCGCCAGGATGATCACCAGCGACCAGATTCCGACGTACGGAGACTCGATCAAGCCGATAAGCACAATAGGAATGGCGGAGATGATGGCCCCGAAAATCGGGATGAAATTCATAATAACCGCGATGACCGTCAGCAACAAGGCATACGGAAGCCCCAAAATCCAAAATCCGATAAGCATCAAAATTCCCAGCGCTACGTTGACGATAACCCGGCCGACGATATAATTGTTTAGCACATTGTCGATTTCGCGGACCGTTCTCAACGCTTCTCCGCGATAGCGCCGCGGAAACATCTTCGCCAAAGTTACTCCGAAGCGCTGACCATCCTTGAGCATGTAATACAGAATGATCGGAAACGTGAACAAGGCGATCGCAAAATTGGAAAGCAGCGAAACCAGGCCGGTAATGGAATTGGCCAGCAACGTGACACCATTGCTCAGATATTCGGTCACTTTGGAGAAATCAATTTCTTCCAGCGGCAAAAAGGATAGCTGCTGGTTTTCCGCCAGCTCGTTCAGCTTGACATTCAGCATGTCGAGCAAGTTTGGGACGTTTTGCAGCAGATTGACCATTTGGGTTTGCAAAGGCGGCCATACCCCCACGATAAACGCGACGGCGACGATCAGCATAACCACATACAGCAGCAGGATAGCCAATGTCCGCTTGACCTTGCGCCGTTCCAGAAAATCCACCGCCGGCCGCAGCAAATAGTAAAAAAATCCGGCGAGCAGCAGAGGAACCAGGACCGCGCTTATCATGACTTGTATGGGACCATAAATAAAATCCAGCTTGGAGCCCAAATAAACGACGGCAATGATAATAAGCAACAAGGTGCCATAACGAATGGACCTATCTAACAGCTTTACCTCCCCCTCATTTGTTTGATTTTGACCGGGCGTACTTAAGGATGAAGAATTCCCCGTTCCAGAGCCGTAGCTACGGCTTGCGACCGAGAATCAACTCCCAGTTTATTATAGATGTTCGTTAAATACGCCTTAACCGTTCGCTCGGAAATGCCCATATCAAAAGCAATTTCTTTGCTTTTGTACCCGCGGGCGACGAACTGCAGGACCTGGACTTCCTTCTCGGTAAGCGAAGAAACCTGCTCCTTCCGCGGGGTGTCCTCCCGGTGCTCTTTCGCAGCCAGCGCTTTGGCCAAAATATCGGCCTGCAGCAGCGTCTCTCCTCGCATCGCCGATTCGATCGTACGGAACAGATGATCCCGGCCCGTGTCTTTGAGCAAATAACCTTTCGCCCCCAAAGCAAGGCCGTTAGCGATAAGATCATCTTCGTTATAAGTCGTCAAAATAATGACCGGAATACGGCTGCCGCTGTTATTCAACAGCTTCATGGCTTCCAGCCCGCTTATGACGGGCATATTCAGGTCCATTAAAATCACATCCGGGTTGAGCTCATGCGCCAGCTGAACGGCAATCTCCCCGTTCTCCGCTTCACCGATGACCTCGAATCTCTTATCGGTTTCCAAAATCAACTTGAGTCCTTCTCTCACGACGAAATGATCGTCGACAATCAGCACTTTATACCGGTTCATACTGTTTCTCCTTCAAGCAGTGAAGCCTCCAATTGAATTTTTGTACCTCCCGCACCGCTAAAAACATTGAGTTCTCCACCGATCAATCTGGCGCGTTCCTGCATCCCCAATATGCCATAGCGCCCCGGTTGCTTGCCGAGCATATCCATATTAAAGCCTGTCCCGTTATCCCTGATTTCAATAAACACCCGGTTGTTCGCATCGGACACCGTTACCCATACTTTATCGGCCTTGGCATGCTTGGTCACATTGGTCAAGCACTCGCTAATGATCCGCAGACTATGTTCCGTCAACTTTCCGGACAGGCGTAGGGAAACTTTAATATCCAAAAATGTCTGAATCCCTGTAGCCTGGATAAAACGCCGGACTTCATCAGCCACCGCCTCTTTAAAGTCGACGTCAGGCCCCGATTTGGCCCGCAAGTCGTCGATCGCCCGGCGGGCATCGGCCAGCGTTCTCCGCGCCTGCTCCATCGCTTTCTTAACGATATCCCGCGACCGGTCCATATTTCCCTGCGCCATAAATGCGTCGACGGCCTCCAACTGCATGATCAAGCCGGCCAAGCCCTGGGCCAGCGTATCGTGGAGATCGCGGGCCATACGCTGCCGTTCATTGGCGATAGTCAATTCTTCGACTTTCCGATGTGCCTTCTCCAGGTCGCGCAAAAAATTTTGCGTCCTAAGACGCGCGTGAACCTGCCTAAAAAAGAGCAGCGCGTACGCCATAACGATGATCATCATTAAAACGAACATTAGGGACACACCAATGATCCCATCCTTACTGCCTATATACAGAACGCAATAAAAAAACAGCAGCATGTTAAACAGAGCTGTAAGGAGTATTTTCCGCTTTTGATTATATAAGCCTACGCTCTGGCCGACCAATACGGGAAACAAACCTATCAAAACGGGAAAACAGCCCTCCGGCATCAAGAAGGCGCACGTTACAATCAGCAAACCCTGCACTAAAAAATATAGCCAAGGCTGTCTTTTGGCAAAGCGGTACGAATTCCAGTGCAGGCAGATATGGGCCGCAATGACCCCGGTAAATAACAAAGCGTTAAGAATGCGAGGTTCGGCTAGATATTGCAATGTCAACGTGCTGATAGATACCATCAACGCCCAAAGCAATACCGGGAACCTGGATACGAACAATTCATTAATCGAGTCTGTCAGAGGCGACTCTACATCTTCCGAATTTCTTTTACCGAACATCCGGCCCCCTCCTTTATCTCTATTATAAGGCCTAAACACTCCCTTTTAACCGTACTTTCGTACATGTACCTTTTTGTTCAAAAGAAAACCGGCCTTAGTAGATTTTTAATTTCACCTCAATTACAATAAATTTAGCCATATATGATCAGGAGTTTAACCAAATTTGTTCTAGGGGAATCAACATATGATCAAATCACAACGAATAAATCAAATTAAAGAATATGTCTTTGCGCATGAGTCGGTATCCTTGGAGGAACTGGTCAAACACTTTGACGTTTCAAAGAACACGATCCGCAGGGATATCCAGACCCTTGTCGAAGCGGGGATTCTGAAGAAAGTTTACGGAGGAGTATCCGTCAACCACTCCGCACTCGTTGTCTTTAACGAACGAAGAGATCAAAACTTGACCAAAAAGCAGGAGATCGGGAAGCTGGCTTCCCAGTTTGTGGAGGATGGGGAGGTAATTTTTGTCGACTCGGGGACTACCACTCTCGAGCTTCTTCCTTACATTCATCACAAGCAGCTTACGATTATTTCCAACAACTTCGACTTTATTCACCAAGCCAAAGCGTATCCTTCCTTGGCCATCTTCTCCACAGGCGGCATGCTTGAACGCAAGACGAACTCTTTTGTCGGTTTTCAGAGCATTGAATTCCTTAAAAAATATAACATTAACAAAGCTTTCCTCGCTTCCACCGGCATCACCCTAACCAATGGAGTGACCAACTCGTCGCCGCTCGAGACCGAGGTAAAAAGTACAATCGTGGAGAAAAGCGCGAAAGTTTATTTGATGATTGACGACAGCAAATTTGACAAATACGGCATCACCACGTACTGCTCCTTAAGCGACATTGATTACCTGATCACCAACAGCCTGCCGGATGAGAGTTATCAACAATACGCTCTAGAACACGGCATTACGATTGTCACGCCATAAGAAAAAAATTCCGGCATTAAACATAAACGACACGCCCCGGCCTGCTTCATGAATGGGCCGGGGCGTGCCGTTTTGCGGCCGCACGATGATTAGTACTGCTTGGATTTCTTCAACATCTCCACCTTCCGCCGATACGCCCGCCGGATGCTCTCTTTGTCCGCTACCTCGGCAACCCCGACATGCCACCAACTGTCATAGCCGTCCGTCATTGTCTTCGGCAACACCTTCATGTCGATCAGCGTAGAGGTCGTCTGCTTCTTGGCATCCTCCAGCGCCAGCTTGAGTTCTTGGGCGGTGTTCGCTCGATAAACTTTGGCGCCGTACGCTTCGGCTACTTTGGCGTAATCGATGTTCATGATCCGGTTGTCCTTCGTCCTGAACTCGCAGTAATAGCTGCCGGAGCCATGATCCATCTGTAAATTGTTGATACACCCGAAGCCCGAATTGTCAAACAGCAAAATGTTGATTTTGTGACCATATTGAATCGCTGTGACCAGCTCCGAGTGCAGCATCAGGAAACTGCCGTCGCCTTGTTCGCGGCCAGTGTCCCCGTAATGCCCATGCCCCCCAGGTTGTTGGCAAATGTGCTTTCCACGGCCGACTTGCCGGCCTGCGTCTCTACCAACGGAATCCCGTACTCCTTGGAGAAAGCGATAAGCTCTGCGCGCGCCTGCGAATATTTCACGCCTCCGCCCACAACAATCAGCGGTTTACGGCTGCTGCGAATCAACCGCTCCGCCGCTTCCAATTCCCGTTCGCTTGGCTGCAGGCGATCCACATAATGGACGCGTTTTTGGAAGAAGGCTTCATCATAGTCGAAAGCTTCTCCCTCAACATCCTGGGCAATGCAGATGGTGACCGGTCCGCTCTTGACCGGATCGGTCAGCACTTCAAAGCCGCGCAGCAGGCTGCTCATTAACTGCTCCGGCCGCGTCACCCGATCCCAGTAGCGGGAAACCGGCAGCAGCGCATCATTGGTCGTAACCGCGATGCTGTATTCCTGCTCAAGCTGCTGCAACACCGGATCGGGTTAAGGTATCCGCGGCCAGAAACAGGACAGGGAGGTTATTGGCCAGCGCCGTGGCGGCCGCGGTCACCAGATTGGCGGACCCCGGCCCGGACGAGGTGGACACCGCAAAAATTTTCCGCCGGAGCTTCTCTTTGGCATACGCTATGGCGGCATGAGCCATACCTTGTTCGTTTTTGCCTTGAAAAACTTTCAGATGGCCGGCATCCTGCTCCAGCGCCTGTCCGATGCCAAGCACATTGCCATGGCCGAAAACGGTGAATATGCCTTCAACAAACGGTGTTTCCCGGCCGTCAACATGAATATACTGCTGATTTAGAAACTTGACCAAGGCTTGCGCCGTGGTCAATCTGATCTTATTCCCCATGCTGCTACTCCCCTTTATATTGAAGTTTCCGGTTATTGCCGTGCCAAAATCCACTCATGATCCGGGTCGTTGCGGAATTTCCAGATCCGCTTGGGCCCTGCCATGACGTTCAAGTAGTAGGATGTATATCCGTCCGGTACGCCCACCGGATGATACCCTGCCGGTACAAGCACCACATCCCGATGCTCTACGGACATCGTTTCATCCAAACTGCGGTCGTCCGTGTACACTCTTTGAAAAACAAATCCGGCACAGGGTTCCACTTCGTGATAATACGTTTCTTCCAGAAACGATTCCTCCGGAAGACGATCCTGGTCATGCTTGTGCGGGGGATAACTCGAGAAATTTCCACCCTCCGTGTACACCTCCACCACAAGCAAACTGCTGGCTGAAGGATCGTTGTCAGGCAAAATGTTGTGCACCGTACGTTGGTTCTGATATTTGCCCCGGCGCTCCACGCTTACGTCCCCGGCTTTAATCCATCGGGTCGGAAGCTGCTGCAGGGAAGGGGCATAACACAGGGCGACGGTTGCAGCCGTCACCGCTTCAAGGCTGAACCGCTTGCCGCCGGAAACAAACACGCTGTCGGTCGGCTTTTTCTCGAATACGCGCTCCCTTGTCCCGATCCCCGCAAAACGATGTTCGCCTTCAGTCACCGTAATCCGGCCCGATAGCGCGACGATACAGCATTCCTGATCCGTCAGCGTTTCCTCGTAACGCGCCTTCGCCTTGAGATCAATCATTTGGAAGCCGACATATTTTAACATGGTGTCTTCGGTCAATAGCTGGTGGACGATGGCGACATCGCCTTCTTGAACTAAATTCGGTTTACGCAGTAAAGGACTGGTCACGGATGAATCCCTCCATGTTCATTAGAATCCAGAGACTCCCATAGGTTAACTATTGATAATATTTTAGTTATGTTTTATATTAAATGTATTCAAATTTACAGGAGGACAACAACATGCCGTTATTACGCTTTGACGTTATTGAAGGACGCAGCCCGGAGGAATTGAGAAAACTGCTGGACGCGGCTCATGATGCGATGGTCGAGGCCTTCCAGGTTCCGGTTACCGACCGGTATCAGATCGTGCATCAGCACCCTGCCCATGAGATGATCATTGAAGATACAGGCTTAGGTTTTAAGCGGACCGATCAGGTTGTCGTGATCAGCATCGTAAGCAAAGAGCGGACACCGGCGCAGAAGGAACGATTGTACAAGCTGCTGGCTGAACGTCTCAAGCAGGAATGCGGTATTGAGCCAACCGATGTGATCATCTCGCTGGTACAGAACGGACCGGCGGATTGGAGCTTCGGCATGGGGGAAGCCCAATTTCTAACCGGAAAGCTGTAAGCAGGCGTCTTTGAGGACATGTACAGAACAGCCGCATTTTTAAAAGCAGGGTAAGGGCATGCATAAGAGCCGGTCAACTCCTATCGTTTGATGCAGGCACATGCATGCCCCTGTTTTTTAAAGCAATCCCAAGCCTTCCTTCATCGCCTTTAACGTAACCTCGCTGAACCACTCGGGTTTGTCCGGATAAGCAAACACCGCGTTGGTGGCAATGCCGTCAAATTTCATTTCCTTCAGCTTTTTGAAGATTGCCGCAAAGTCGACTTCTCCTTCGCCAATGTTTAAATGCTGGTGAATGGTAATTTCGGCGGCCTTCGGATTGACAATATAGCGCAATCCGAAGGCCGCTTTATGATTCATAATATCTTGTGTTTCTATCTATTGCATCCGATTTTGATTATATTTTGGTCAAAAAGTTATAGTTCTATGGAAGTATGCGCAAATAAAAACGGCAAGCTCGCCCTTTTGGGCAACGCTTGCCGTTTTTATTGACTGATATCAATTAAATGATTGAGTCACAAGGAAGAAACCTGTTCCCAGGCGGGAATTTCCGCCGGAAACTGCTTTTTGGGAAGAAAGTGCATGCTCTTTATATAGCGGATCGTGCGGCTCTGCGCGCGCATGATGACGGAATGCGTCTCCGCATGATCGGAACCGATAAAGCGGACCCCGTTCAGAAATTCTCCGGTCGTCACGCCGGTGGCGGCGAACAAGACATCGCCGGAGCCGACCATATCCTGCATGGAAAGCACCCGGGTGGGATCGGCAATGCCCATTTGCAGGCAGCGCTGGACCTCCTGCGGAGTGCTCGGAAGCAAAATGCCCTGCATCTCGCCGCCGAGGCATTTCAAGGCGGCCGCTGCCAGCACGCCTTCCGGCGCGCCGCCGGAGCCAAGGTAAAGGTCAACGTCGTTGTCCGGCAGCGCGGCCGCAATGGCGCCGGCGACATCGCCATGAAGCAGCAGTTTGATCCGGACGCCGGCTTTCCGCAATTCGGAAATCAGGCCCGCATGGCGTTCCCGGTCAAGAACCATGACGGTCAGTTCGGAAAGCGATTTGCCCGTAATTTGGGAGGCTTTGTTCAAGGTGATGCCGACCGGATCCGTAATGCTCAATTTACCGGCCAGTTGCGGGCCGCAGGCCAGCTTTTCCATGTAAATGTCAGGGGCGTGCAGCAGGCTGCCTTTGTCGGCGACGGCGATGACGGCTTGCGCGTTGCTGAGACCCGCGGCCACCACTTCCGTGCCTTCGAGCGGATCAACGGCAACGTCCGCGGACGGTCCCAGGCCATTGCCTACTTTTTCCCCGATATAGAGCATAGGCGCTTCATCCATTTCCCCTTCGCCAATGACCACGGTTCCGTCGATCGAAACGGAATCGAACATGGAGCGGATCGCCGCGGTGGCAGCCTCGTCGGCCGCATTTTTATCGCCTCTGCCGACCCAGCGGGCGGCGGCCAGGGCGCCAAGTTCCGTCACCCTTACAATTTCCAGCGTCAGTTCTCGTTCCATACAAACTCCCCCCAATAGCGTTATAATCGGAAATTTTTTAAATATAACCCATGATGATGCCGGCCGTCTCCTCAATCGCTTTATCGGTAATGTCGATAACCGGACATTTGAGCCGGGAATATAGCGCCAGGGCGTAATCCGTTTCTTCCCGGATTCGGGCCAGGCTCGTGTATTGCGTGTCCAGCGGCAGGCCCAGCATTTTCAGCCGCTCCGAACGGATTTTGAGCATATGCTCCGGCTCCATCGTCAGGCCGATGAGGCGGCTCGCAGGCAGGCTCAGCAGATGCGGCGGCGGCCCCACCTCGGGCACGAGCGGATAGTTTACGACTTTTTTGCCGCGATGGGCAAGGAAGATGCTTAAAGGCGTCTTGGAGGTGCGCGATATGCCCATTACCACAATATCCGCCTCGAACATGGCTTCAAGATTCCGTCCGCCGTCGCTGGCCACCGTAAAATCGATGGCTTCTATACGCCGGAAATAATTTTCATTAAGCTGATGCAGCAGGCCGGGCCGTGCTCGCGGGGCATCGTCGAAAGTATCGATGAACGCCTGCATCATAGGGCCCATAATATCGACGATGCGCAGGTCGAGCCTGACGGCTTCCTCGCGGATCACTTCGCGGAGCTCCGGCTGCACCAGCGTGTAGGCCACGAACCCTTTGTGGCGCGCGGCCTCCTCCAGCAGCTTCCGCAGCTCATCTTCATGCCGGATGTTGCCGTACCGCTTGATCTTGACTCGTTGATTCTCAAATTGATGTATGACGGCCTGCACAACCGCCTCGGCCGTATCTCCCAATGAATCCGAGCAGATCGTGATCAAATGTGATGTTTCCATGCTCTCTCGATTCCTCCTGTTTCCCTATCAATGGTTCTCTTTGTCAAGAAGCAGCTTTAAGATCGAAGTTTTCGTCAAACGGCCAACCACCGTAAGCCTTGCGCCGCTCTCTTCCTCGTTAGCCGGAACGACAACCGGCAGGCTGTCTACCTCGTGCAAAATCATTTTTTGCGCCGCGTCGAGCACCGTATCTTCGGGAAATACCGTAACCACCTTGGGTTGGCGTGTCATGACCATGCTGACCGGCATGGACGCGGCGCCAGGGTTGCCGAGCGTAACCTTAAGAAAATCTTTGCGCGAGGCAACCCCGGCGAGCTTGCCATCGTCATCGCAAACGAAAAGCGTACCCACGTCCTGCAGGAAAAGCGTAACGACGGCATCTTGTATGGTGGTGATTTCCCGGATAATGATCGGCATGCCCTGAATATCTTTGACTTTGCTATTTTGCAGCAGGTAACCGTTGCGCAGATCGGAAGAAGCTTTGCCTCCCGGGAAATAACCGACCTTTGGCTTGGCGTTGATATAATCGAGCATAACCAGCAGCGACAGGTCCGAGCGGATCGTAGGTTTGCTTAAGTGCAAGCTTTCAGCAATCTGTTCTCCGCTGATCGGTGCGTTTTTTTGGACGATATCGATAATTTGCAGTTGACGGGCTGTCAGTTCGATCACGGTTTACCTCCACTTCATAAACGAACTTGCACACTTTTTTAAACGTAAATCTTATATATAGTCAGCATTTATGTTTGAATAATACACAATATTTCAAGCGAAATCAATATATAGAACGTACTATATTTAATTTTTTTTAAAATAAAAAGACCTCCTGGCCGAATAGGCCAACAGGTCTCCACCGGTGCAATTTATTGTTCATTCAACATTTGTATAGCGCTTTCATATGCGCGCGGTGTCGCGAATGCTCCCTGAATCGATTCCAGCCATCCCAGCGGTTCGCCTTTAATGGTAGAACAACGAATCCCCGCGGTTTCGCACAAAATTCTCCCGGCCGCGTAATCCCAAGGTGCCAGCTTGGAAACGTACACCGACTGTTTTCCCAATAAAAGCTGAATAAATTCCGTACCCGCACAGCTCTGTATCCGGACCCCGCAGCTTCCCCAGGCCAGCGCTTTGACGTTGGAAACATTGTCGGCAAACATCTGCCAGTTAATAGCCACCAAGCTGTCCTTTAATTCGTGATCCTGCAATGGCGGCAGTGGTTGACCGTTATAATATACGCCGGTTTCCGGCCCGCCCCAAACGAGCCGGCTGCGCATTACATCATAAATGAAACCGCATTTGCCGATGCCATCTTCCACAACAGCGATCATGACCGCAAAATTTTCTTTCTGTTTGATGAAGTTCATCGTTCCGTCGATGGGGTCCAGTATCCATATGCGGCCGGCCAGATCCTCCACCCGGTCCCCCGTGCCTTCCTCGCCCAGGATACGGTCGCCGGGGTAGAACTCCCTGATATTGCGAACCAGAAACTGTTCGATCCGCCGGTCCATGTCGGTCACCAGATCAAGGGCCCCGGTCTTTTGGGATATTTCTCTTTCTTCTTGAAGCGAGCCGCGCAGCATTTGCCCCGCCTCCTCAAGCCAGCCCAACACCTGTTCAACATCCAGGCCGTTCATCTTTTGTCCCTCCTTACACTTACAAAATCGCACCCAAGGCCAACACACAGAGCAGTCCCGTCACCGAAAGCACCGTTGTCAGCGTAGTCCACGTACCAAACGTCTCCTTCAGCGTTAGTCCAAAATACTCCTTGATCATCCAGAACCCGGCATCGTTCACATGGCAGGCGATTACGCTGCCCGCTCCCGTAGCCAGCACCATCAGCGCCGGATTCACATCTCCAACTGCAATCATCGGCGTCACCAGACCCGCTGTAGTGAGCGCGGCCACCGTGGCGGAGCCGAGGCACAGTCGCAAAATGGCCGCGATCATCCAGGCGACAAGCAGCGGGGACAGATTCGTTGCCGAGAACAATTGGGATACGTAATCGCCGATCCCGCCGTCGACCAGCACCTGCTTAAAGGCTCCGCCGCCGCCGATCACGAGCAGCATCATGGAGATTTGCGAGATAGCGCTTACCAAAGTATTGCTGATTTGCTTCATCGCGATCCCTCTGGCTATACCCATAGTATACATGGCCACCAGCAAAGAGAGAAGCATCGCGGTGCCGGGCGTTCCGATAAAATTCAGCACTTTGAGCACGGCCGAATCTTCGGGCATCACCATTTTGGCGGCCGCGGCAACGCCCATAAAAATCACGGGAAGCATGGAAGTCAGCACGCTGATGCCGAAACCGGGGGTTTCGCTAAGCACAAAGCTTTTTTGATCGCCGACGACAACGGAAGCGTCCGTTTCCCGCTCGTACACCCGGGGATACACTTTCATCAGCACTTTGTTGAACAAGGGTCCGGCCACAATCGTCGTCGGAATGGCGATAATCATACCGTACAACAGAACCTGTCCCAAATCCGCTCCATAAGCTGCCGAAATGGCGGTCGGCGCCGGATGCGGCGGCAGAAAGCCGTGGGTTACGTTCAGCGCGGCGGCCATCGGAATGCCGAGATACAGGAAAGGCATCTTTAGTTCTTTCGCGATGACGAAAACAATCGGGATCAAGAGCACCAGACCCACTTCGAAGAACAAGGCGATTCCGACGATAAATGAAGCCACCACGACCGCCCACTGAATCCGTTTACGGCCAAACTTGTCGATTAGCGTAATGGCGATTCGGTAACCGCCGCCAGCGTCGGATACCAGCCGGCCGAGCATGGCGCCGAAACCGAACACCAGCGCCAAATGCCCCAGCTGGCCGCCGATTCCGCTTTCAATGGTGGTAACGATGGTCGTCGGATCCATACCGAGCAGCAGTGCCACGACAAACGCGGTAATCGTAAGCGATACAAACGTATTCAGCTTTGCTTTCATAATCAGAACAAGCAGCAGCGCAACCCCAAAGCAAACAATTAATATCGGCATAAACTAACTTCCCCCGCTTCAATTATAAAGTAATCACCAGATGTGAATAACCGGCAAATTTATTGGCTTTGCGCGGCAATGAGCTGCTCGATTTCGGCCACCGTCGGCATCGCTTCCGATGAACTGTGCTTGCTGACGACGATGGCAGCCGAAGCGCTGGCATATTTCAAGGCTTCAGCAATCTCTTTTCCTCTCATTAAGGCATACAAGAAAGCGGCCGCATAGGAATCGCCGGCTCCGAACGTTTTGAGCACCTTGGATTTATAAGCTAATCCCCTGTGCACCTTGCCGTCCCGGGTATAAGCGTAGGAACCCTGCACGCCGTGTTTGATAACCACCAGCTCCGGGCGATAACGGAACAATCGTGCAACAGTCGCCTCGTTATTTCCACCTTCTCTTCCTTCAAGTACATCAAACTCGTCCCGGGTTCCGATCACGACATCCGCCTGTTCGGCAATGGCCGAATAATAAATCGACGTTTCCTGCGGAGACTTCCAGGTGTAGCCCCGGTAATCCAATTCGAAGATGACTTTGGTATCGTTGTCCCGGGCAATTGAAACCGCTTTAAAAACGGCTTCGCGCGAAGGACTGGCGGCCAGCGCCGTACCGGAGATCAGCAACGCCGAAGCGGCGGCAATATATTCTTCCTCGATCTCATCCGGCCGCAAAAACAGATCGGCGACATTTTCACGGTACATCAGGATGCTGCATTCCTCCGGACTTTTAATCTCCGTAAAAGCCAGGCCCGCCTTGCGTCCTTCCGTGTCGTCAATCATACAGGAGACATCGACGCCGCTCTTCTTCATGGAATGCCGGATAAAGCGGCCGTGCTGGTCGGCGGGAACTTTTCCGATAAATCCGACTTGCAAGCCGAGTTTGGCCGCGCCGATCGCGATGTTGGCGGGCGATCCGCCTACATATTTCGAGAAGGTCAACGTTTCTTCCATGGGCCGGTTATATTCTACCGCGTTTAAATCAATGCAAGCTCTCCCCAATGTGATGAGATCAAATTTTCGTTGTTTTTCGTTTTGCAGCATTGCAATCTCTCCCTACTTGAATCAGTTTGCCTGCACGCCTGGCCTCTCGGCGCAAAGGCCGCAGGCCAGGCGTACAGGAATTTATAATTTGGTAATCCGCTAGCCGATGCTTACCGCGATGCTTTTCCCGCGGAACCGAACTCCCGGATTTTGCCTCTGACAACTTCCTTGATCGCCTCTGTTCCCGGCGACAAAATCGCACGCGGATCGTACAGGCCGGCATCGGCGTCAAGCGTCCGGCGGAGCGCCGACGCCCAGGCCTGAAGGCATTCCGTGTTGACATTGATTTTGGCATGGCCCAAAGCGATAGCGCGCCGAATCTGATGTTCGGGAATGCCCGAAGCGCCGTGCAGTACCAGCGGAATCCCGACAAGCCCGGAGATCCGCTCCATTTCCGCAAAGCCCAGCACCGGCTCTCCCCGGTAAGGGCCATGGACGGAACCAAGCGCCGCGGCGAGCGCATCGATCCCCGTTTCCTTGACCAACGCGGCGCATTCTCCAGGGTCCGCATACCGAATGCCGCCGATCAAGCCGTCTTCCATCCCGCCGACCGTGCCGACCTCCGCTTCAACCGACACTCCGCGGGGGTGCGCGTAGTTCACGACCTCGCCGGTCATCGCTATATTCCGCCCGATCGGATCATGGGAACCGTCGATCATCACGGAGCTGAAGCCGGCGTCAACGGCCTTTTTGCAATTCTCCGGCGTTTTTCCGTGATCCAGATGAAGCGCCACCGGAACGGTGATCGCCATCTCTTTGACAAGCTCCTCCACCATCACCGCGATCACTTTATAGCCGCCCAAAAAGGGCACCAGCCGGTCCGAAGCGGCCAGGATGACGGGAGAACGCTCTTCTTCAGCGGCCTGCAAGATGGCCTGCGCCCACTGCAGGCCGTTCAGATTGAACTGTCCGACCGCATATTGCTCCGCCTTGGCTTTTTGCAGCATTTCTTTGAATGATACCAGCGTCAATGGCCCCTTACCTCCCAACTGTCCTGAACATGATGATTATTCAAAAGCCGGCGCTGCATATCGGGCGGTCACGACCTTCTTATGCGTGTAGAAGTCCACACTGTCTTTGCCGTTGGCGTGCAGCGTGCCGAAGAAGGAGGATTTCCAGCCCGAGAACGGGAAGAAGGCCATCGGCGCAGGTACGCCCAGGTTTACGCCCAGCATTCCGGCATCGATGTTTTCCCGGAAATACCGGATGGCGGACGCATTGGAGGTAAAAATGCAGGCTCCATTGGCGAATTCCGACCGGTTGGCGATCTCCACCGCCTCCTTGAGGTTTTTCACGCGGATCACGGACAGCACTGGCGCAAAAATTTCCTCCTTCCAAATCGTCATCTCCGTCGTTACATTTTCAAAAATCGTCGGTCCGACAAAATAACCTTGATCCGGCGTGTTTTCCCGTCCGTCGCAGATGAGCGAAGCTCCCTCTTCCAGACCTTTTTCGATATATTGCAGGGTCCGACGTTTATTCTCTTCCCGGATCACCGGGCCGAGAAACACCCCGTCGTCCAAACCGTTGCCGATTTTAACGCTCTGCGCCTTTTCCTTAAGAAGGGCGATGAACTCATCGGCGATCCCTTCTTCCACAGTGACCACGGCGCAGGCCATGCAGCGTTCTCCGGCCGAGCCGAAAGCGGCACTGATTACATTGGTCACCGTGTCCTCCAGATTCGCATCGTTTAGGACAATGGTATGATTTTTGGCTCCGGTTAACGCCTGCACCCGCTTCAGGTTTTGGCTGCCGCGCTTGAACACGTATTCGCCGACCGGCTTCGAACCGACGAACGAAACCGCCTTGACCTCCGGATGATCGAGAATACCGTTTACGACATCGTGGGCTCCGTATACGACGTTGAACACGCCTTTAGGCAATCCGGCCTCCTCGAACAGCTCCGCCAGCCGTCTGGTCAGCAGCGGCGTACGCTCCGACGGCTTCAATATAAAGGTGTTGCCGAGCGCGATCGCCATCGGAAACATCCAGCAGGGCACCATCATCGGAAAGTTGAAGGGCGCGATTCCTCCTACCACGCCAAGCGGATAGCGGTAATTTACAGCTTCTACATCCGTGGCGATGCTGGCCAGCGAATCGCCCATCATCAACGTCGGTGCTCCGGCGGCAAATTCTACGTTTTCGATGCCGCGCCCCACTTCGCCCAAAGCCTCGGTCAGGTTTTTGCCGTTTTCAATCGTGATCAGCTTGGCCAGTTCCTCCTTGTGCCGGGTCAATAGTTGCTGATAATTGAACAGAATTCGAGCCCGGCGAGGTACGGCCACTTTCTGCCAACTTTTAAAAGCCTCGGCCGCGACTTCAACCGCATGATCAATTTCTTCTTTCGTCGATAAAGGGACACGGGCGATAACCTGGTTAGTCGCCGGGTTGTACACGTCTTCATAACGGTCGGTGGCGCTCTCCACCCATTCGCCATTAATATAATTTTTTAAGATCTCCACTTCTGACACTTGCGTCATCATAGCATCCTCCCAATTTCAAAAATTCCAACCTTCAATCAAGTTTTTGATAACAGTTGATCAACTTATGGTCATATATTATTATTTAAACCGTTTTCAGTCAATGGTAAATACAAAAATTTTGCTATATATTAAAAAAAATTAACATTCCTCTTGCCTTTATTATTTTATGTTTCAAATTATTGGGTGAGTGTTGGTAATGTTTAGGTAGACAAACTGTTTAGCTCTGTTTCAGGTTGCAGCATTCATAATAATCGGGTATACTCTAACCATAATTTAACTGGCGTGAAGCACATGCCGCTTTAATACGAGCCTTCGTTGGCTGCCGTATTGGAGCGGCTTTTTGTTTGCATGAACTTAAAGTGTGATAAAATAAAAGAAATGGAGTTGAATGTCAAATTGACGACTGAACTTCTTGACCCACGGAATGATTTCGTTTTTAAGCGGATTTTTGGCAGTGAAGACAACAAAGATGTGCTGCTGGCTTTCTTAAATCGAACATTTATGGAATCGGGCGAACCGCCGCTCACGGAGATCGTCCTTTTGAATCCCTATACGGATAAGGACGCTCCGCTCGACAAACAGTCGATCTTCGATATCTGGGCCAAAACTACGGAAGGCAAACTTATCAACGTGGAGATGCAGCTATTCAATAAATACGACATTGAGAAACGGACGCTCTATTATTGGAGCAAACGCTACTCCAGCCAGTTGCAGGAAGGACAATCCTACAAGCAACTGAAAAAATGCGTTACGATCAATATTTTGAATTTCACGGTCATTGCCAACGAGCGGTATCATAATGTCTATCATTTACGGGAAGATCATACGAGGGTTAAGCTATGTGATGACATTGAAATGCACGTCATAGAATTATCCAAGCTGGATGATCGATCGATTCCGGTGGAGGGCGGTTTGGTAAATTGGCTGCTTTTTTTGAAGAGTGCGGACAAATCGAACTGGGAGGCGCTGAAGATGAATGAACCAAGCTTGAAGAAAGCGATGGATACGCTGGAGTTTTTGAGTCTCGATCAGGAAGCCCGCCGCAAGTACGAGGAGCGCCAGAAATACTTGCATGACCAGGCGTCCATGATTGAGTGGGCAACGGAACAAGGTATGGCTAGAGGTATGGAGAAGGGCATTGAGAAAGGCATTGAGAAAGGTATGGCGCAGGGAGAACATAAGAAAGCCATGGAAATTGCCAAGAACATGCTGGCCATGGGCATTGAGGTTTCCGTTATCGTGAAAGCGAGCGGACTAACGAAGGATGAGGTTGAAGCTTTAAAGTCCACTCAATAATTCGGAAAATAAACGTCTTGCCTTTTTGAATAAAAGCAAGACGTTGATTTTTATGTTCCAATCTATTCGTATTATTTCACCACTCCCGGTAGCAGCTAAGCCCATTCATTATGCGTGGCGATGGACTTATAATCTTTCAATAAATTTTCGGGAACGGTTTTAATCAATTCCTCCACCGTCCAAGGACCCTCGTTTTTCTTGATCTCGCCAGCCGGTTCAGGATCCGAGTAAAGGGCCACTCGTCCATTGGCTGTGATCGAAAACACCGCGCCGCTGATGAAGGCTGCTTCCTCGGTAGCCAAATAAGCGACGAAGGGCGCCATATTTTCCGCCGGTCCATGCGCCTCTTCCACTTCCTTCATTTTCGCTTCGTCAACCTCCATGGTGATCCCTTGGGTCTTTATCAACTCTCTTAACGTTGCGCGGAAATTGACGTGGCTGCGTGAAGCGGCTTGGGGACAAAAAGCGTTGCAGGTTATGCCAAACGGCCACAATTCCTTCGCTGCCGCCTTCGTCAAACCGACAATCCCCGCGTTCGCGGCACTGTACGCGCCGAGCCCGGCGATTCCCACCCACGCGTCGGAAGCGACATTCAGGATACGACCGGACTTCTGCTCCCTCATGAAAGGAAGTGCATGGCTCAAGCAGTTGAAAGCACCTTTGAGTTTCGGTACCGTTTGATAATCCCAATCTGCTTCCGTCGTTGTTGCCAACATCCCGAAGCCCATACCCGCAGCGTTATTGACCAGGATATCAACTCTACCGAACGTATCGACGGCCGTTTGAATCAACTTGCCTGCAGTGGCAAATTCGGACACATCACCATAAAAAGGTATAGCCTCCCCGCCCTCCTTGATGATTTCGTTCGCGGTGCTTTCGGCATCGCCTTTTAATGTGAGAAGTTTTGCCCGCTCTTCATCGTTGAATTGTTCGTCAAGTTCCTTCTTAAAGGAAGCCGTGCCGGTCGATCCCGGTTTGCGGTTGTTGGTAACGACTTTGGCTCCTTCACGAGCCAGGACAAGCGCAATCCCTCTCCCGACACCCTGTCCGGATCCTGTCACAACAGCTACCTTACCTTCTAATCTTTTGGTCACCATCGTTACCTCACTTTCCCCTATTGGTCTAATGGAGCTTAGAAAGCCCTTACACCTTCTTTTAAGTATGACAGACACTCATTTGAAAATATGGTATATTACATATAAAAATCGTATAAAATCGCGGTTTGTATGATGTTCACAACGAATGATTTTCCTGATTTGGCTTATCTGTGTAAACAGCTTCACGAAAGTTTACAGCTTCCGGTTTACTGCCAACCGAATGCCGACTTTGAAGAGGAAATACTCTTAAACGCCAGCCTTTCACCCCATCCCTTCTTTGCGGATCCGGCTGAGCTTTTCCGTTCTGTGGTAAGTCAAGGAACGGATTTGCATGGCCCGATTCTCCGCGAAACCAATTTCATGGAGCAATTTATCGTTCTGCCGGTTAAACAAAACAGCCCTGGTCAAGCCGTCATCGTCATCGGCCCGGCCATCCGGCAAAAGCTGAATGACGAGATTTGCGCCAATCTCTTAAACGATTACGGATTGCTGAATCCGGAGCGAACAAGATGGACGGAGTATTGGAACAGTCTTCCGGTCATGAACCGCCTGCGAATGCTGCATATCGGCGTATTGACCAACTGGATGATCAACCGGGAAGCATTGGATATTACGGACGTACTTCAATCCAGCTTGCAATATGGACTTCCGAATCGGCAGAAGGAGAAAGTGGAGCTTGCCCTGGCGGAGCGCCGCGAGTTTTCCATCTTCCATGAGGGGATCGAAAGGGCAAACCAAATGTTTTCTTTAATTCGCAGCGGGAATAAAACCGAGCTGATGCGGAAGCTGGCCGAAGCAACTTACGATGAAACCGAAGTACTCTCTAATCGCAGCCATCTTCGCAGCGTGAAAAACCTCGCGATCAACGGAGTCTCCATCAGCATGCTTGCGGCCATCGAAGGAGGTTTATATGAGGAATTAGCCTTTACGCTCTGCAATATGCAAATGCAACATATCGAAGAGCTGAACGAGGTCAAAACGGTGGAGGCCGCCGCCATCCAAGCGATGTTGGATTTCGCCGACCGTGTTGCCCAATGCCGCAAAAACAGTGTTTCGAAACCAGTCTATGTTTGCAAGGAATACATCTACAGCCACCTGTTCGAAGAAATTCGTTTACAGAAGCTTGCGGAGCTGTCCGGGCTTAACCCCGAATATTTGTCGCAGTTATTTAAGAAAGAAACCGGGCTGACATTGACGGACTACATCCAATGGGAACGGATCGAAGAGGCGAAGAAGCTGCTTGCCCATTCGGGCGAGCCGATTTCCACCATCGAAGCGCGGCTCACCTTCTATGACCAGTCGCATTTTATTAAGGTCTTCAAGAAACATGCGGGAGTAACCCCTAAGCAGTACAGGAACCGAATTCGAGCAGACTGAACAAAGCCAATGTTTGTGTTAAAACTAACTTTAAAATAAAAGTGGAGGGATATGTGTGGACTTTCTATCTGTAATATCTTTTTTAGGTACAGCAATAGTTCTTACCCTTATGCCAGGACCGGATAATTTGTTCACCTTGGCTCAGAGTATATCAAATGGGAAAAACGCGGGGATTTTTACTACACTCGGGCTTTGTACTGGAATAATAGTTCATATTACTGCCGCAACCATCGGAATTACAGCTATCATTTATCAATCGGCTTTAGCATTCACATTAGTTAAATACGCAGGAGCAGCATACTTGTTATACTTAGCCTATAAGTCATTTAGACAAAAAGTTTCAAGTTTTAACCTTAACAGCGAGGACTCCTTAGACTACAAATCCTTATACAAAAAAGGAGTAATAATGAATGTTTTGAACCCAAAGGTTTCTTTGTTTTTCTTGGCATTTTTCCCGCAGTTTATTCATTATGAAAATGGCAATGTTTCCATGCAAATGCTTGTTTATGGAATCTTATTTCTAGTCCAATCTTTAGTGATTTTTATGCTAATAAGTATATTTGCTGGAAAAGTAGGTTATTTCCTGCGCAAAAATAAATCATTATCTAAAAGGATTAACATCATCCAGGGGTCTCTGTTCACACTTATAGGTTTAAAAATCGCCTTTAGCCAAAAATAGTAATTTGCAGGCTTATTGGAGGAATTATGGATAATAAAAGGTATTTTTCAATTGGGGAAGTCTCCAGATTAAAAAATGTCACGATAAAAGCCTTACGTTATTATCACGATATTGGCTTGTTAATACCTGCATACACTAATCCCGATAACGGTTATCGCTATTATACAATTCATCAATTCATCTATCTGGATATTATAAAAATTTGTAAGCAAAGTAATGTAAGTGTTAAAGAAATTAAAGCCTTATTTGCTAAAGCCGATACTGATTACCTTAAACTTTACTTAGAACAGAAAAATGAAGAAATTCATAAAGAAATAAAGAAATTAGAGAAACTTAATAAACGAATAGAAATCTTAAAGGCAGCTATTCATTCATCTGAAGATGAACTTATGAACCATGGATTTACAATTCAGACATTTGAAGAAAGATACTTTTTAAGTTTACCTACACAAGGCGGAGAACTTAATGAAATAAAGTCATTCGATAAATTAGATGAAAAATTAGGCGAATTTGCAATCCATACATTTCAGTATGGATTAATTTATTCATGTCACGATGATCATTGGGAAATCAGCGATGTGTTTCGTCTAATAACATCAGATGATTACAGATTACTTAAAGATACCTCTAATGGATCTGAATTGCCAAAGGGAGAATATTTAACTATTAATTGTACGAGAGATACTGAAATTGAAGCATTCCAATCCGTAAAAGAATTTTTGGAGAAAAATAGTTTGACGTGCAATCAGGTTTATATGTTTTATTTAGTGGCAGATGTTTTTAATCCATATAATCACTTCTCCCAATTTCAAATAAGTCTAAAGCCCACCCCATAAAATGAGGTGGACTGACTTTTAGCTTAAAGAGGTTGTTCAAAAAGTCCGCTTTTGATCACGAAGTGAATCAGGAAGTAACTCGGCATCGAATCTTGAATTCACCCGGGCCTTCCGGTGCTCACGTACCCAAAACGTACGCTCCGCTCCTCAGTCCCTGGCTTCATCCAACCTTCTCGGTGCTGAAAACCGGCCTTTTTGAACATGCACTTAAAGTTTGTATTCATAAATAAAATTTGTATTTTCGAATTTGCCGGTAGGTAGATTAAATACAGTTATTTCTTCATCAAGACGGACAAATCCATTATGGTCATAGAATCCATAGTTACTCGTTGTGTCTGTATACACGTAAATTTTATTTGCTTTTGTATCTCTTAAGTAAGAGATGAGCTCATTAAATAACTTTTTCCCTATCTTTTTTCCTCTAGCTTCTTCTGAAACAGCAAAGAATTCTAAGCAACCCTGAAACTCATTTTCTTTTCCTCTAATTAACTTGCTGTATGCCTCATTAGTCATGGAGGTGAGTTCAACAAACATATTCCGCTCAATGTCATTCAGATTTAAAAGTTGTAGCAATTCACTTGTATAATCTTCTTGCAGCAATCTATAAGATGTTGTTTCACCAACTCTTGAACCAAAAATGACACCAATGACTTCTCCATCTAAAGTAGCTACTCTTCCAAAAGTGCTTTTGTTCAAAATTGGACTTATGAACATCAATGTAACTGCAGCATTTATTACGTCTTCATCTTCGATAAACCTCTTCGCGTTCCACGTATTGGAAATGATCGATTTAATAGGTTCGATATCCTCGCTTCTAACGTCTCTGATATCCAAGTTCATTTTACTTTCCTCCCTTTTAATTGATCCGCTTACACATTGAGTTTAATGTCTCCCCTAAAGGGGAGAGTCAAGTATTTATTGCAATGCTTTTTTTCAAATCGGTGCCCATAATCATCTCCACAATTGTTTAGTTAATGTTTATACATAATTCAATGTTATTCCACTCAAAAATTCATTTTTTTTAGCTAAAAAGGTTATAAACAACGCTTTTTTCTTGTTCTAGAGCAGTATATAACAACATATTCATGGTTTCAGGAGGAGGAAAATAACACTTGAATTAAGCTTTTTTAAGTTTATCCAAATAAACTATCTTCGGAATGAAAGTGACGAGAGGTGAACATGGTTGCATATCAGAATGAAAGACATTCATAAATCATTCGGAGCGAGTCGCGTGCTGGCCGGCGTGGATTTTGAGTTGCTCGAAGGTGAAGTTCATGCGCTGATGGGGGAAAACGGGGCGGGCAAATCCACGCTGATGAACATCTTAACCGGCATCCACAAGCGGGACGATGGGGTTATCCTCATCGACGGAAAAGAAGCCTCCTTCACCCATCCGCGTGAAGCGGAGGATAACGGAATCGTGTTTATTCACCAGGAACTGAATATCTGGCCGGAAATGACCGTGCTGGAAAACCTGTTTATCGGCAAGGAGGAAACTAACGGTTGGGGATTTTTAAATCAGAAAAAAATGAAAGCGCTAGCAGAAGAGCAAATGAGCAAACTCTCCCTCTCGCTTCCTCTGGATCAGGCTGCCGTGAAGTGCTCGGTTGGACAACAGCAAATGATCGAAATATGCAAAGCGCTGATGACGAAAGCCAAGGTGATGATTATGGACGAACCGACAGCCGCGCTCACGGAAAAAGAAACCCGGAAATTATTCGAGATCATCGGAGCGCTCAAACGGGAAGGGGTTTCTATCGTCTACATTTCGCACCGGATGGAAGAAATTTTTGAAATTGGCGATCGCATTACGGTAATGCGCGACGGCATCACCGTCGACACGAAGCCGGTTTCCGGAACCTGCTTTGATGAAGTCGTGCGAAAAATGGTCGGACGCGAATTGACCGACCGTTTCCCCAAACGCCACACTACACCTGGTCCGGTCGTCCTGGAAGTCAAAAACGCCTCCAGGAACGGGGTTTTTCATGGAGTCCATTTTGCTGTGCGATCCGGTGAAATCCTCGGCATCTCGGGTTTGATGGGTGCCGGGCGGACGGAAATCATGCGGGCTCTATACGGTCTTGACAAGCTCGACACCGGCGAAATCCTTCTGAATCATCAGGCTGTGCACATTAAAAATCCGCCTGACGCGGTCAGACTGGGAATCGGATTTATTACCGAAAACCGTAAAGATGAAGGCCTTGTTCTGGAGTTTTCCGTAAGGGAAAACATGGTTCTTCCCAGCCTGTTCAGGCTTAACCGTAACGGATTGATCGACAAGAACAAAGAGAGGTCTTTTGTCGAGCCGCTAACAACCCGTCTGCAAATCAAAACGGAATCGATCGAAACCCCGGTAAAAAATCTTTCCGGAGGAAACCAGCAGAAAGTGGTTATTGCCAAATGGATCGGCATCGGCCCCGGGGTGCTGATCCTCGACGAGCCGACAAGAGGCGTGGACGTCGGGGCCAAACGCGAGATTTACCAGCTTATGAACGAGCTGACGGAGAGAGGCGTAGCCATTATTATGGTCTCTTCGGAACTCCCGGAAATCCTTGGGATGAGCGACAGAATCCTCGTGATCCATGAAGGGCGAATCGCCGGAGAATTGGCAGGTTCGGAGGCCACGCAGGAGAAAATTATGACTTTCGCCGCAGGGGGGGAATGAAATATGAACATGTCCGGCAGCGACATCAAACCGGCTTTAGGCGCTAATCGTATCTCTTCGGCCATTCAGAAGCTTGGACCGACGCTGGGACTCATCATTCTCGTTATCGTTGTCACCGTCATGAACCCGGCTTTTTTAGAGCCGCTTAACATTTTAAATTTGCTGCGCCAGGTAGCCATCAATGCCTTGATCGCCTTCGGCATGACTTTCGTCATCCTGACGGGCGGCATCGATCTTTCGGTCGGCTCGACGCTGGCGCTTTCCAGCGCGATCATGGCCGGTATGATCGTCGGCGGCGTAAATCCTCTAATCGCCATCGGAACCTCCTGTTTGCTCGGAGCCGGACTCGGAGCTGTAAACGGCGTGTTCATTACGAAAGGCAAAATGGCGCCGTTTATCGTCACCTTGGCCACCATGACGATTTACCGCGGGCTTACCATGGTCTTTACGGAAGGAAATCCGATCACGGGCCTCGGCGACAGTTTGACGTTCCAAATGTTCGGGCGCGGCTATTTTCTGGGAATCCCCGTTCCGGCCATCACCATGGCGATCATGTTCGTTTTGCTCTGGGTGCTGCTTAACATAACTACGTTTGGACGCAAAACCTATGCCATCGGCGGAAACGAAAAAGCGTCTGTTATCTCCGGCATTAAGGTCCAGCGCATCAAAATCATGGTCTACTCGTTAACGGGCTTTTTGGCGGCGTTATCCGGAGCCATCCTTGCCTCCAGGCTCGATTCGGCCCAGCCGACCGCTGGCGGCTCCTACGAGCTTGATGCCATCGCCGCGGTTGTTCTCGGAGGCACCAGTTTGTCCGGCGGGCGCGGCCGCATCGTCGGAACCCTGATTGGCGCCCTGATTATCGGCACCCTGAACAACGGGTTGAATTTGCTCGGCGTCTCCTCGTTTTATCAATCGGTCGTTAAAGGCATCGTCATTCTTGTCGCGGTTCTGATGGACCGAAAGAAAGCAATATAGGGGGATGCGAAATTGAGAAAAATTCCTTATCTTTTGCTAGCCGCTCTGATCATGCTGCTGCTCTCCGGCTGCTCGCTGGAGCCGCCCTCCTGGGCCAAAACGGGCGGCAAGAAAGACTTGAATCATGTCAAGCTTGGACTATCCATGTCCACCTTGAATAACCCCTTCTTCGTATACTTAAAGGATATGGTCGTGCAAGAGGCCGACAATCAAGGATTTGAGGTTATTGTAGTGGACGCCCAAAACGACTCGGCCAAACAGAATAATGACGTCGAGGATCTGATCCAAAAAGGTGTCGATGCTTTGCTGATCAACCCCACCGATTCCTCCGCCATTTCGGCGGCGGTCCAAAACGCCAACGCCATCGGCATTCCGGTGATCACCATCGATCGCTCGGCGGACAAGGGCGATGTCGCCTCACTGATCGCTTCCGACAACGTAAGCGGAGGCAAAATGGCGGCACAATACATCATCGATACGCTGGGCGAGGGGGCGGTTGTTGCCGAACTGGAAGGCATACCGGGAACATCGGCCGCCCGGGAACGCGGTGAAGGCTTTCATTCCCTCGCGGACAGCAAGCTTAATGTCGTCGTTAAGCAGGCGGCCGATTTTGACCGCACCAAAGGCCTTAACGTCATGGAAAATCTGCTTCAGGCTAACCCCAATATCCAGGCGGTATTCGCGCAAAACGACGAAATGGCGCTGGGAGCGGTCGAAGCGGTTGCCAGCTCGGGCAAAAACATCATAGTCATTGGCTTCGACGGAAGCGCAGACGCGCTTAAAGCGATCAAGGAGGGCAAACTTTCCGCTACAATCGCCCAGCAATTCGACCTGATCGGGCAGAAAGCGGTACAAACCGCAGCCGATATACTCAGCGGCAAGCCCGTGGAAAAATATGTACCGGTCGCGATCAAACTGGTAACGAGTTATTGAATGCGGTATATTTTTATAAAAAACGTAAAGGTCAACCATGCACCGGTTGACCTTTACTAATAAGAAGTGGCAATGACTATATAAATTGAACTAAAGAAATGCGGAAGATAGGCAAGAGTGTGAAATCATTCTGAAGAAACGGCAGTGGTCGCCTTTGCGAGCGGATTTCTTCCTTGTTGGAATCTATAAAATCAAGAAATCCGCGAACAACAGCGATCGTAAGAACATTTCACACGGCTGCCCTGATCCGTACAATCAATAGTTCAACTTATATAGAAAGTAAAGCTATAACTTCCGGACCCAGCTAGTAGCGTATGGCCTTGAGCGGTTTGCTCCACTGCAAGCAGACCTTCGGTTTGGTCTAACGACTTCCCGCTTTCCAAAACACGCCCGCGCTCATTCGTTGCAATGATGACTTCCGCCGTCGTATTCGCAGGAATAACTACATCCATCTTCACCGTACCCTGATCCTGTTTAATCCATGATACCCTTATGGTTCCGTAAACGGAGTCGAGTGAAGCTTCAGCCCATGAGAACTGCTCGCCGATCTGCGGCTCGATCCGGATTTTCTTGTACCCCGGCTCGAGCAAATCGATGCCGCCGACAACGCGATAGAGCCAATCCCCGATGGCTCCATATGCATAATGGTTGTATGAGTTCATATCATCGCTCCAGAACGAGCCGTCCTGTTTGATGCCGTCCCAGTGTTCCCAGATCGTGGTCGCCCCTTGGATCACGGAATACAGCCAGGATGGATATTCCTTCTGCAGTACCAGCCGGTACGCCAGATCGGTATAACCGAACCGCGAAAGGACCAGGCACAGGTAAGGCGTACCGACGAACCCCGTCGTCAGGTGTACTCCGTTTTCTTCGATATGCTCGGCTAACATCTTGGCCGTGCGCGGACGATCCTGTTCCGCCAATAAATCGAACATGAGGGCCAAAACGTAAGCGGTTTGCGTTGGAGAAGCTACCCGTCCATTCGGTGTGACGAACTCCTTGCGGAATGCCCGAACTATATTTTCGTGCAGCCCTTCATACGCTTTCGCATCTTCATTTTTGCCTAGCACAGCCGCGGTTTTGGCCAGCAACTCTGTCGAGTAGGCATAGAACGCGGTGGCGATCAAATCCTTCGGCGTCGCCCCGACGTAGCTGTTCTCTTTGGCATCCAAGCCAAGCCAGTCTCCGAAGTGAAATCCGGTATTCCACAGAAACTCGTCTTCACCTTGTGCCCGAATGTACTCCACCCAAGCTTTCATGCTCGGGTATTGTGTTTCCAGAGCGCGAATATCCCCATAACACTGATACAACGTCCAAGGACAAATGACGGCGGCGTCTCCCCAAGCGGCAGAACCGTATCCGGCGATCGGCACGTCGGGAATGACATGCGGAACGCGTCCGTCCGCCTCTTGATCTGCGGCCAAATCTTTCAGCCATTTTTCAAAAAACGGAACGACATTCATATTAAAGGCGGCGGTGCGAATAAAGACTTGCGCGTCTCCCGTCCAGCCCAATCTTTCGTCGCGCTGCGGGCAGTCTGTTGGGATATCCAGGAAATTGCCTTTCTGTCCCCATAAGATGTTGTGCTGAAGTTGATTCACCAGTTCATCCGAGCAGCGGAAGCGGCCGGTTGGCTCTAAGTCGGTATGAATGACGCAGCCGATGAATTGCTCCAGCAATTGATCTTGCGGTACACCGGTCACTTTCACATAGCGAAATCCTTGGAAGGATAAGTGCGGTTCGAACGTTTCCGCTTCGCCGCCCCGGCATATATAAGTAATCGTCTGCTTGGCCGAGCGCAGATTTCCGGTATAAAAATTCCCATCACGGTCCAAAACCTCCGCATGCTGCAAAGTAACGACCGTTCCGGCTTCGGCGCGCACCGTAAACCTCATCCATCCGACCATGTTCTGGCCCATATCGAGCACGGTTTCGCCTTTGGGCGTTGTTATGACAGTGACAGGCTTGATGGTTTCGATAATCCTGGCCGGCTCGTTTTCTTGGGCAACTAATGCGGATTCTGGAGGATCCGCAATCATCGCCTTTGCCCAATCCTGATCCGCAAATCCGGGCGAAGACCATCCGTCCATCTCGAGTCTGGCGTCGTAGGTTTCGCCATGATACAATTCCGACATCCGAAGCGGTCCTGATGAAACACGCCAGTTCCCGTCCGAAACGATGATCCGTTCGGAGCCGTCGGACAACGTAACATGCAACTGGATCAGCGCGGCGCGAGTTTTGCCGAAGTGCTCCTTTTTACCTTCCCAAGCCAAATATCCTTTATACCAGCCGTTTCCCACAATACAGCCCAGTGCGTTATCACCTGCGGAGAGGAGTGACGTCACGTCATAGGTTTGATACTGAAGCCGTTTATTATAGCTGGTCCAGCCGGGGCCAAACAGCGTGTCATCCGCCGGAGCGCCGTTGACATACAGCCGATACAAGCCAAGCGAGGTCGCGTATACCCGCGCTGAAACCACATTGTCCGGCAGGGTAAAGTTCGTGCGCATATAATCGCATGGTTCGTCACTCGACTCGTCGCGGAACGGCGGCGCCGTAATCCAGCTTGCCTGCCATTCCCCGGCCGACAGGAATGCGGTTTCCCAGTAAGCGGGGGCGCTCCATGCCGATACGTTCCCTTGGCGGTCCCACACGCGCACTCTGAAATAATAGCGGGTACGGGATTGTAAGGCCGGGCCTTGATATTCAATATGAACACTACGATCCGACTTCACATTTTCGGAGTTCCAGACGATCTCCGATCCAAAATCGGGATCGTAAGCCACTTGGACCTGATAGGCGTTTTGCACAAAACCTCTGGTTTCCGCGTGGATCCGCCAACTGAGCCGGGGCCTCAAATCGTCGATTCCCACGGGATTTTTTCGATAATTGACGCTAAGGTCGGAAACTGTAAAATGTGTCATGTTGTCGCTCCTTTTTATTTATTGATCCTTTACCTTGACAGGTGGCATCATTACGTCTATTGTACGGGGCGGGGCCATCTCAATCAGGGGATGTTTCCGACATTTTTATAGGTGGATCTGGACATTTTGCAACCGGTTTCGTATGATGGAGCCAGACCGAACAAACCATGAGAGAGGGGCAGCAAAAAGCATGAGTGTCAGACGCAGCTCTTATGTGATGTCAGGAGAGAGCTTTTTCGAGCCGGGTGTGCCGATTTTTGTGAACCGGGCTTCCGAAACGTTCGAATTGACCGAGCATTCCCATGAATTTATCGAGATTACTTACGTCAGTGAAGGGGCGGGCGTCCACTACATCGATGGGGAAGCCGTTCCAGTCGAGCATGGAACGCTCTTTTTCATTCCGGTTGGGCACAGCCATGTGTTTCGGCCTATGACACCGGGGAGAGACCGTCCCCTTATCGTTTACAACTGTTTGTTTCCGGCGGTGTATTTAACGGAACTTCGGTCCGGCTTCCCCCAAGGTGCGGACATTTGTGAATTATTGGCCGACGAGCGCTTGCCCTGGTTTTCGATGAAAGATGCCGCCGGAGAATACCATGCCATGTTCCGCGAAATGTATCGTGAATTCTCGGCAAAACCGCCGGGATATTTGGCTGTGCTCGCTTCCCTCGTGGTGCGGATATTGACAGGTTTGTACCGGCACCGCCTGCAGCTCGGCACTTCTAACGGGGACCGCCCGCAATGGCTGACCGTCGACGAAGCCATCACCTATATTAACCGTAATTATGCCACCGATCTTAAGCTTGGCGAACTCGCCGCCAAAGCGAATCTTAGCGAGCGGCAATTCAGCCGCCTGTTCCAGCGTCAGACTGGCATGAACTTTACCAACTACCTGCAAAGCATCCGCATGGACGCCGCCTGCCGTTTGCTGACCGGAGGCCGCAGCAGCGTAGGGGAGGTTGCCGCCGCGGTCGGATATGCCGACTTAAAATTTTTTCACCGGCTGTTTAAGAAAAAAATTGGCACCACCCCAAAACAATATCGTGAGGTGTTTTCGCAAGGTTAAACCATCACCCTGAAATCGATTAGAATTGAATGATCACGCTTTCATTTCTAGGAATAGAGCAAGGCAGCTTTTCAGCAATTTAATGTTTCGGTTGTTTCCTCAATACCGCTGGCGAACAACCTTCCATTTTTTTAAATACCTGCGTAAAATACATGTAATCCGAAAAACCAACTTTCTCACCGATGACGTACAAAAGTTCATTGGTATGAATAATCAGCTCTTTCGCTTGAGCAATCCTTAACCGGTTTACATATTCTTTAAAGGAAACGCCAAATTCACGTTTAAACCGATGACTAAAATAATTGGGCGTCATTCCCACATGCTCGGAAAGCTTCTCGACTGTAAGCTCCTGTGTATAGTTCTTGCGAATAAACGCATCCGCACGTGTCATAACAGGACTTAGTTCTCTCGATAACCGCATGCTCATCTTCTCAAGCGCGGACACAACGATCCGCTTAAAATCATCCATGGCCAAAGCCTCCGACCTTTCGTCGATAACGGCGATATTTTTATGGATATATTCGACTACATCACTGGGAGCGTTTCTTATCATGACCATAAGAAACTGAAGCAAGTTCTTTGTATACGTGGCGATGCTCTTTCTGCTATATTTACGTTCCAGCTTAAGCTGTGCAAATTCATTTTCAACCACATCAACCAGAGAAGCCAAATCCCCTTGAAGCAACTGTGCTTTAAATTTCGCATGATCCAGCAAACCAGCTATCGTTTCATCTGCGAATTCCATCGTTTCATCTTTTACATGTATAGAACCCTTGCCTTCGTACAGCCTTAAAGATAAAGCTTGATTGGCCTCGTTATACATCTCTATAAATTCCGACACATGGCCGTAACTGCTTATTCCAGCCGAAAATGAAAGCTTACCCTGGGATTGCAATTCACGGTTCCAAGCACGCAACTGATTCAACAATTCACTTACCCATTGCCGGGAGTACAAAAAGGACGGCGTCTCGGATTTGAGCAAAAATACAAGGCTGCCTTCTTTAGATCTTAAGCAGATTCCTTTTTCAGCCAGTTCACTGGATTCAAAGAGACGGCAGAGCATCTCCGCTGCGGCTGTTACTGATTCGATATTCGTATTCCAGTCTTCGTCAATCCGAGCGGCTACACAAATAAGCCCCCCCGCTGCGTCAAACCCATAATGTTGCTGCAAACCTTCCAGAATGATCAAACGGTCCGTTATATTGCCCGCAAGCAGTTCAGAGCTGAAACTGGCTTTATAGGACTCGAGATATTTATTAAACTCTTGTTCCGTCATTTGTTCCCGGATAATCTCCTCTTTGACCCTCTTGATCAATGCGACTAGACTCCGTGCCCGAATAGGCTTCATTTCATAATCTACAGCATCCAGTTGAATGGCTCTCTTGAGGTATTCAAAATCGTTATATCCGCTTAATATGATCACCTTGGTTTGCGGTCTAATCCTCTTAATTTGCTTCAGAAGCTCCATTCCGTTCATTCCGGGCATTCTCACATCCGTCAGCACGATCTCCGGCAACATGTCCGTAAATTTTTGCAGGGCCTCAACTCCATTGGAAGCCGTGATCACGATCTCGATATCCAAGGCATGCCAGTCGATTCCCTGCTCTATGCCTGTTCTAATCTGATCATCATCATCCACAATTAACAGCTTCATTTAGAATCACCTCCCATTTTTTATTCAATAAGAGGAATGTACACTTCAACTCTAGTGCCGCCCCCGTGCTTGCTGGTGAAATGAAGGCCGTATTCCGGCCCGTAACTGATCTTGATCCGATCATCTATGTTTTTTAAGGCAAATACGTTTTTCGTTTCTCCTTCTTGGGTCATCATTTGATGAATTTTGGTTTCATCCGTCCCCAGGCCATTATCGATAACGATGAAACGAATTCCCTGCTCCGCTCTTGTTGCACTAACTTCTATTATGCCCCCATCAATAACCTGTTCCAGCCCATGCACGATCGCGTTCTCCACTAAAGGCTGCAAAACTAATTTAGGCATTTTATAATTCATCAGGGCAGGATCCACATGGATACGGAGCTTGATCCTTTGACCGTATTTTCGTTTCTGAATAAGCATGTAATTTTCTAAAAAATCGACTTCTTGACGAATGGTGACAAAAGGTTCTCCCTTATTGAGAACATGCTTGAATAATTCGGCGAGCGCTTCGATCTGCTCGCTTACATCATAATTTTTCTGCTTTAAGGCAAGCCAATGGATCGAGTCTAAGGTGTTGTATAAGAAATGAGGGTTGATTTGCGCCTCCAATGCCTTGATTTCTGCCTCCCTCTGCTTAATTCTTCCAACATATACGTCATTTATCGTTTCTTTCAGTTGATGAACCATCCGTAGGAAACCATTGCTAATGTCACCAATTTCATCTTTGGAATCTATCGTCAAAGCAATATTGAAATTTCCGCTTTTCAGCTTCATCATTTCTCTCCGTAATAGCTGCAGAGGTTTAAGTAAATATTTGTGCTGTACAAAAGAGAACAGAACGCCAAAAAAAAGACACAGCAGGATGGCGATAAGTAAAATTAAATTAATTGTTCTCCTTAACGTTGAAAACGATTTTTCCGGAATGATTTGCACTAATTTCCAATCAGGTTCCTCGATCGTATAATAAAAAGCAACTTTTTTGTCATTATCGATCGTCGTTTCCAGGTAGCCTTCTTTTGTACTAAAAATTTCTTGAATATTCGCCACATGATCCAGTTTGCTTCCGACCAAATTTCTTTCCGTAGAAGATAAGACAAGCCCCTTGGAATCCAATAGAAAAATTTGAGCGCCGGCATTAGACTGCAGATTGCTGAATATCCGATACAGGTTTTCTTCATCCAAATTGAATCTTTCGATTCCGATCATTCTTCCATACATGTTCAGATCCATGATCCCTCTGTAATAGGCAATTTCTCCGGGCGCGGTTACCCAAAAGGCTCTTCCCTGAAGACTCATAGCACGTTCCCTCACGGCCGGATCCATCTCCGGGACCTGCATCCCTTTTTGGAAGACAAGCTCTTGGCTTGAATATAAGCTTATTGACTTATAGTATTTTTGGGAACCCAGTATATCGTCCAGCCAATTGTTGACGTTCCAATAAATTTTGTCGTAATCCGTTAATTTATTGTATTTTCCGCTGGCGAAATCTTGAATAAGTTCGTTGGACAATATTCGCTTTGATTTATCGTTCGTATCGGCCACGATGGATTCAAAGTTTTGGCGGGTTTGCTTTAAAGTCTCGAGTACTGTATCATAGGTTCTTCTTTGCGTTAAGCTGGCGAATTGATAATTCAAATACAATCCCACCAAAATTAAGGGAAGGATAATAAATATCATGATGCAGGAGTACAGTTTCAACCTCAATGATAAGTCCTTAAACTTGATAATACTTATCACGCTCCAATGGCATTAGTGCGTGTTCAAAAAGTCGACTTTTTGAACAACCTCTATCAGTCATGCTGGATAGCCTCTTGTCTAAGCATGTCCAGCTCTTTCAAAGCATCCATGCCATAAAATAAAAAGTTTACCGGCATGTTATTGCCCATATATTCAGCTATTGATGGTGAAAGCGACAATATTTCTGGCTCTTTATACATTTTTCCAATGTCTTTGGAATATTCAGCGAAATGGGGGTCATCCGCTATCACACCTTTTACCATGACTGGCGCCCCGCTGTTCACCCGATGTTGAAGCACTTCAGCGCTCGTCAAATACTTGAGGACTTCGACCGATGCTTCCGGATGCTTGGCATTGATTGGAATCATATAGCCGTTGTAACCGCCCAACACTTTTGTCCGAGTTCCCATATGAGGCCAGCTTATAATTTGAACATTCCTTAATCCGGAGTCTTTGATGGATTGTTTGACAAGGCTGTTGAGGTTTGCCTTAATGGCTACCCTGCCGCTTAGAAAAGCGGTATTGACTTGATCCAAAGTCGTCGTCAAAGCCCCTTTGCCCGGATACACATACTCTTTATCGTACAATTCCTTGACTTCATTAAACACGTTCACAATCGTTGGATCGGTAAAAGCAATTTGGCCTTTAGACCATGCAAGTAATTTTTGCTCATCCGGCCAAACCGAGTAAAACAACTCTCTTACTGCCCAAGAAGCCCAATCTTTTTGCAGCCCCAGAGGGGCGATCCCCGCCTTTTCCTTAATGATTGACAGTATATTCTTAAATTCAGCCCAGCTCATAGGGCCATCCGGAAGATCCACTCCCACTTGATCAAGAATGTCTTTATTCACTTCCAGTACCGGATAGACCGGGGTATTCGGCACCGCATATACCCTTCCATTGTAGGTTCCGGTATTCAATGCCCCGTCGAGGAAGGACGTTTTCCATTCGCCGTTATTAGCTTCAAGGTAGGGGGTGAGATCCAGTGCCAGGTTTCCGTTAACCAAATTTTTCATTTGGGTGGGCCAATACATTACAAGATCAAGCGCTTCTCCCGAAGCGACAGACGTTTTGATTTCTCTCTCCGCATGGGCTGCTTCCCATATTTTAAAGGTAATATCATATTGATCTGCGAAGTGCTTTGACACCAGCTCTTCTTCAAGCTTGGCGTTTGCGTCTTCCGCGCTGGCGATCATTAGCGTCAATTTTATTCTTTGTTCGGACGGGCTGCCGGTTTCCGGTACGGGTCTGTCCGTAAGTTCCGATGAATTTGTCGGGTTGCCGGCACATGCGCATAATAGTAACATCAAGCAAACGGAAATCGCAGTTCTCACTTTTGTTAAATTCATGGTGTCCTCCCGGTAACCTTGTTTCCGAAACCAATTCCCCCTCATTATAAGGTACCCAGATAAAAAAACAAATCGAGTATCATGCATCTTGGGACTAAAAGTGCGAGTTCAAAAAGTCGGGTTTTCAGGACCGAGAAGGTTGGATAAAGCTAGGGACGTCAGGAGCGGAGCGTACGTTTTGGGTACGTGAGCACCTGAAATGTTTCCGTAGGAAACATGCTTCGGAAGCATATGCTAGGGCCCGGCTGAATTCAAGATTCGACGTCGAATCCACTCCCTGAACTGCTTCGTCATGGAAAGACGACTTTTTGAACAACCTCTACAAGCAGGTCAACCCAAAAGGCCGACCTGCTTGGAAACCGGTATGCTTGTAGTTATGACACCTCCACATCCGCGTAAAAACCTCTTGTTTTTCCGTCAATGAACAAGTCGGAGCAAATCCGGAAAGAGCCTTTCGCCCGGATGTCCTGGGAAGAAGCCCCAACCATAACCTCGATTTCACCCGCTTCGATTTTCCACGCCATGTTGGTATCCAGGAAAGCAAATTGACTCGGATTCATACGGAATTGAACCGTTCTCGTCTCGTTCGGTTTCAACGGGACTCTAACGAAACCGGCCAGTTCTTGTACGGGACGTACGACACTCGCATATTTGTCGCGAATGTAGAGCTGCACGACTTCCTCGCCGAATACCTCTCCCGTATTCGTGACGTCGATCGTGACGATAACTTGTTCAGTAGGCTCATACGCTTCCTTGCTGACCGTCAGGTGCGAATAACGGAAGGAAGTGTACGATAAGCCATGTCCAAAATAATACCGGGGCTCGCGAGGGCAATCCAGATAACTCGTATAATCGTTCATTGTGCCGACATGGTAGCTTGATCCTTGATCGTGATTATAGAATAGAGGCACTTGTCCGGCGTTGTAAGCAATCGAAACGGGCAATCTTCCGGCCGGATTATAATCGCCGAATAAAATATCCGTCACGGCTTTCGCCCCGTATTGTCCCGGATTCCAGGCTTCGAGAATAGCGTCGATGTGCTCGTCGGCCATGTCGCTCGATATCGGTCTGCCGTCAAAATGAACGGCGACCGTCGGCTTCTGCAAAGCCGCCAATTTACGAATGAAGCTTTCCTGGCATTCCGGAAGCCCAATATTCGTCGTATCGATCCCTTCGCCCGTTGTACTGAACATGCCCCAGCCATGCTTCCCGCCCAGAGTAAGGATGACCACATCCGCTTCTGCCGCCACCGACAATGCCTCAGCATGCATGGACGTATCGTTCCCGGCATAGGCGTAACCATAAGCGTAAGTCACTTCGGCATCCGGGCATTCCAGAATGATTTGTTCGAGCAGATGATGACATGTCGGATAATACTTTCTTACGAGTTCCTCCGTTTTTGGGCTTTCGACCTGCACGATACTTCCGGGATACGTGTAGTGATCCTTAGCCACACCGAATTCGCTTGCATTCAGATTGGAAATTTTCTCAAAGTCCACGCCCGCCATCGTGTTCCCGACATTGTGCATGGCATCGAACAAGCTCGTATACGAATAGCCGCCGAACAATGATCTCGTGGATGCCGCATGGTGGCCAATAACGGCGATTTTCTTCTGCGCGTTCTTTTGCAACGGAAGCAGGCCATTATTCTTCAGCAGAACGATCGATTGCCGCGCTGCTTCCAAGCTGGTTGCTTCGTTATTGGGATCTGTATAAATCCGTTCCACGGCAACGCTCGGCATCGGATAAGGATTCTCGAACAAACCCAATTCAAACTTCGCGATCAATACGCGGCGGACAGCTTGATCGAGCAATTCCATGGAGACCTTCCCGCCCAGGATACGCTGCATTAACTCGTCGTTATAGCAGTCTTTCGCAGGCAATTCCACTTCCATGCCGGCCTTCAAGGACATTTCACCGGCATCCGTTAAGGTCGCGGCAACCCGATGCCTCGAATGAATCTCCGAGATGGAGACGTAGTCGGATACGATCAAGCCGTCAAAGCCCATCTCCCCGCGCAGAAATTCGGTGAGGTACTTGCGGGAACCGGCTACAGGCTCGCCATCGATGGAGCTGTACGTATTCATGATCGATTTCATGTCGGCAAGCGTTATGACCGCCTGGAATGGCTTCGCATATACCTCTCGGAGCATTCTTGGCGGAACCGGGGTTGACGCAGCATGAATGCCTCCCTGGGTCATATGGTAGCCGATAAAATGTTTGGCGCATGCCAGCATCCCTTCTTTGAGGTCGCCATCGTTTTGCAAGCCCGACACATAAGCCGTTCCCATTGCCGCCGCCAATGCCGGATCTTCCCCATACGTTTCGCCTTGACGTCCGAATCGAGGATCGCGGTTAATATCCAGCACCGGAGCGAACGCATGCGAAACGCCGACGGCCCGGGCCTGATCGCGAATAATGCCGGCCAGTTCCTTCTGAAGCCCGGGGTTCCAGGTAGAGGCTTGGCCGATTCCCGTGGGGAAGCTTGTTGCTTCAGGAAGCATAGCCCCTGTTAATGTCTCCACATGAAAAATAGCGGGAATGTTGTGATCGCTTAATTCCATAATTTTATGCTGGATATGTGTAACCTTTTCAACTACGGACTCCTTGTTCTCCAATCCGCCCGCGAATAACATGACGACTTCCCCTGCGCCCTGAGGAAAGCCCTGCTCCAGCTTTTCAATCGACCCTTTATCCGGCATATAGCCGACAATTTGGCCCATTTTTTCTTCAATGCTCATTCTTTTTAATAAGTCATCCGCACGTTCTTCAGCCGGAAGCGAAGCGTTCATAAATTTTGCATTAACAAACTTATTCATAATCCTCAACTCTCCATTCCTCTTTCCAGTCTAAATAAGCCATCTCTCCATCAAATCGGACCGGCAGCCATACGTAATCTGCGACCGATGTATCGATATTCATGTCACATGAATAATGGACCTCATCCATAACAAAATCGGTATCCGGTTCAAACATTCTTCTATATATCTCCGCAGCTTTTTGATAGCCCTTTCCGTTTGCGTGGTCTTCCCCCGCTAAATCAGGAAGGTTTGGCATCCATCGGTCAGCTAAAGCAATGTACAAATCTTTCTTAAATGGATGTCTAAATACAGAAGTAATCTGCGAGTTATAAGAAGTTCTCGAGATATCACACGGGTGCGGATCACCCAGAACCTCCCACGGACCATGGAAGGATTTCGCTAACGCTACCTCCGAAGGGTTCGGGTGATATCCGGTTGTCCCGGACGTAAATATATAATGCCGTCCCTTCCTAAAGAAGTAGGCTGGGGCTTCACGTACATATGGCGGCTGAGCATTAGGAAAATGCGTGGAATAATATCCTGTCACATCCGTGTAGTCCTCCGTCAGATCCGCACAAATAAGCTCACTGTGAACTCTTTCGAAATAATAGTAGGCCTTACCGTCGGGTCCCACGACTAAATCGAAATCTCCCGCACTCATATTCAACGGGCGAAGATCACTTTGCACCATCGTATAAGGCCCCAGAATATGATCGGCCGTCAAAACCGTGGATTTTTGCGTCCCATCCCTTTTCATAACCTTGATCCAGCATACAAATTTTCCTGTCATTTGATTAAAAATAATATGCGGCCTGTCCATATATTGAGCAGGATGCAAAGGAGAAGACTCATCTTCCTCATCCGGAGGAATAATGACCCCCTGGTCTTCCCAGTTGTATAAGTCTTTAGAGGCATAACATCGTACTCCCCAATGCCAGATTCCGCTTCCGGGCTTCGTTTTTTCTTTATTTTCACCGTACCAATAGAAGGTATCTCCCACCGCAATAACAGATCCCCCATGTGCCTGAATACGTTTTCCTTCGGTATCCAGCCATACCTGTCCGGGTCTAATTGAGTTATATTCCATTTTCATCGTTCCTTCCGAATCCATTTAACTGAACTTACTATTCTTTTACTCCCCCTAATGTAATCCCTTTTACAAAATATCTTTGGAAGAAAGGATACAACACCAGGATAGGTAATATCCCAATTGCTGCAATGGCCATTCTTATCGTCGTTGAAGGCAGCTCCGATACTTTAGCGCCGATAGACTGGGCTTTGGAAGCATTTTGCAGCAGGACTTGGATATTTTCGTTGATATTGTTCAAAATGATTTGAATCGTATATAAGGAAGCCCCGTCACGGCCCGACAAATAATACATCCCGTTTTGCCAGTCATTCCAATAAGACAGACCGGTCATTAATCCAATCGTGGCAATAATCGGCAAGCTTAGCGGCATGATGATTTTGGCGAATATTCTGAATTCACTGGCGCCATCAATCGTGGCCGCTTCTTTTAACGCTCCGGGAATACTATATGAAATGTAATTCTTGACCAGAATTACATTAAACGCATTCATCAGAAGAGTCGGAATCAACAGTGCCCATATCGTGTCTTTAAAATCCAGGTAATGAACGTACGTGTAATAGGTGGCAACCAAACCTCCATTGAACAGCATGGTGAATATCAGAATGAAGTTAACGATTTTCATCCCCGGTATATGGGATTGGGATAAACCATAGGCAAATAGAGTCGTAATGAAAACACTGACAATGGTCCCAATGAATGTTACAACCAGCGTCATAAAATAAGCTTTCCCGATCGTCCCCCACTGCACCGCAATATATTTATAGGCTTCCAAACTTAGCTTTCCGGGAAAAAAGGAATACCCATGTTCAGTAGACCAGGCTTCCGCAGTAAATGAAGAGATCATTAACAGCAAAAATGGCAGTATCGCACACAGTGCAATGATGCCGCAAACCAGGTGGGCGATAATTTGTGTTACTCTAGCCTCTCGCGTTCTCATACTTATCCCCTTCCCCCTTAAAACAACGCATTGTCACGGTTATATTTCTTAATAAAGAAATTTGCGGCTAAAATAAGAATAAATCCTACGATAGATTGATAGAAACTGGCGGCGCTGGACATCCCGTAATCACTGTTGCGCAACAAGGCCTGATACACATAAACATCCAAGGTTCTCGTTACAGAGTAGAGCGCTCCGCTGTTTTGCGGCATCTGATAAAATAGACCAAAGTCAGACCGGAATATTTGACCGACACTGAGTATAAATAGTGTAATAAACGTAGGCTTCAGAAGCGGTATGGTAATATGCTTGATCTGTTTCCATTTGCTCGCTCCGTCAAGCGTCGCGGCTTCATAATAGTCCTGGCTGATTCCGACAATGCTGGCAAGATAAATAATCATGCTGTACCCAATACCTTTCCAGGTATTAACAAGAATCAGAATAAACGGCCAGTATGTCTTATCCATATACCAGTTTATAGGGTCTTTGCCCAAAGGCTCCAGGATCGAGTTATTAATTAAGCCCGTTTCCGAAGACAAAAAAGCGTACCCAAGATAGCTTACAACCACCCAACTCATTAAATACGGAAGCAAGGTTACACTTTGATACGCTTTTGAAGCAAACTTGCTGCGGATCTCATTAATCAAAATGGCCATGGCTATTGCGGCAACGGTGCCGACAATGAAAAAGGCGACATTATAAAGAATGGTATTCCTTGTAATCACCCAGGCATCATTTGTGGCAAATAGAAATTTGAAATTGTTGAGTCCGCTCCAAGGGCTTCCGAAAATGCCCTCTGAAAAGTTTAATTTTTTAAAAGCAATAATGACTCCAAACATCGGGATATAGTTATTTATTAGAAGATAGAGAAGCCCCGGCAAAATCATCACATAGACTGGAAGAAACTGTTTCCAACGTTTCTTCTTTTTTTCTTTAACCGCAAGCTGCTTGATTCCATTAGCCGTCATACAAATCCCCTTTCTGCAAGCGATAGGGCCGCCTTCCGGCAGCCCTCTTTAAGAGGTTGTTCAAAAAGTCGTCTTCCCATGACGAAGCAGAAACCCGACTTTTTGAACTCGCACTTTAATGTTTACTGCTTGTTACTTTGCAGCCACTTATCCAGTTGTGTCTGATTTTCTTGGATAATCTTATCCATCCCTGCCGCTTTCAGCGCAGACAAGAACTCAGGCATCGCCTTCGCCGGATCCAAAGCTCCGCTATTAATAGCTGGGGTAAACTGTTCTATCACCGTTGAAACGGCGGCGATTTCCGACGATACATTAGTCTGAACAAAACTATACCCTAAAGCCGGCGAGTACCTCGATTCAGGGATGCGATCATCATCCTCTTTCAGAATTTTGTTCTTATCAATCGGCGCAGGAGCCACAACAGGCCACTCCAAGCGGTTGCCATAAATACCATAGGGTTGATAATAAGGAAGTTTAGAGGTGTCTTTGTCCAAATACTCAATTAAAGTGCCTTTGTCCGACTGTTCCACCACTTTATATGATTTTCCTTCGATGCCAAACTGGAGTAACCACGCCGCTTCTTTATTTTTATAAATATAATTCAGCACTTCCATGGCTTTGGCAGGATCTTTTGACGCCTTCGTGATGTTCCACATAATATTTTGACCGCCATTGTTCGCGACATATGGATCGAGCATGGGAATTCCGGTAAATTCCATACCCGCAGACGCACCATATTCACTAGCCGATAACCGGTCATTCCAATAGAACATCCCTAAATATTTTTTGGTTAAAAGCAGTGAATCCGGTGATTGTTTTGTAATCGCAGCATCCGAGGAAATGTATCCTTTTTGTGCCCAGTCATACATTTTATTCGCATAACTTGCGTATTCGTCAGTAGCAAAAAGATTGGTAACGGTCGTATCGTCAAATCCACGATTCAACATCAGTACTCCGGTCGCAAGCGATCCGCCGATTTTGTCGTATTCCATGTAAGAACTATTTAATGGATCTTGCGTAGTATTCCAGGGGATGGTCATATAGAAATCTTTACCTTCCCCCGCTTTAATTTTCGCAAATATTTGATCCAAATCGTCCAATGTGTACTTTTTGTCAGGATCAATGGTAATGCCGTATTTCTTCAAGAGATCTGTTCTTGCCAGATAACCATAGGTATTACCTTTAATGTACACCGGGGGGACACCGTAGATTTTAGAATCATAACTGGCTCCCTGCAGTAACACTCCTGCCTGTTCTTTAATATCCTTTCCTTGCTGGTCAAGCAAATCATTCAAAGGAATAATCATTCCACTGTCTGCCGACGGCCCCAAACTAGTAAAAGCAGTCAACATAATGTCAAGCTGTTCTCCACTGGCTACGGCAAGAGAAGCTTTTTTGGCGGACTCATTTAAGCCAACCGGTTCAAATTTCACTCGTGCTCCGACATCCTTTTCCAGCATGGCGTTGAGAGCATCCTCCACCTCTTGAAAACCTGATCCCAGATTTCCCGGCGTCGGATACTGCCAAATGATAGTTGGGACTTCGGCAGCGGCATTGCCGGTACCCTTAGCATCATTCGTTCCTTTAGCATTGTTTGAACAAGCAGTTAAGGCAGACAGAGCAAGAACTAATGCCAGCGTTACAAATTTCCTCATCTTTACTTCCCCCTTTGTAATGGTTTAAGCGGTTTTCTAAAAATATTAGCGCTTACATTTCAAATTATATAATTGCGGCATTAGGGCGGGTATCTTGAAAAACTACAATTACTTTAGCTTTTCTTTAATAATTAGTTAGAAATTTATTGGAGTCAAAGAATGCAAAAATCAAGCAAAAACCGAGGTATCTCAACAGATAAGATACCTCGGTTTGTAAACAAGCTTATTTATATTGATACAACTTTATTTGCAACGCGGCCGGATTGTTTCCGATCTTGATATGGTAAACTCCTTCGTCACCGTTGAGAACACGGCCAGGGACCCATTCATTTTGAACACTTTTCCCCTCTTCAATCCTTACATAACTTGTCTTCATCGAACTCGAGCGCTTCGGCAAAAATTCAACGTAAAAGCTGATTCCGGCAAAAATATCGTGGCCGTCGGCTTCGACGGAAGCGCGGATGCGCTTAAAGCGGTCAAGGAGGGTTAAGTTTCGCTAGAATCGCGCAGCAATTCGACCTGATCGGCCAGAAAGCGGTACAAACTGCGGCTGATATACTTAGCGGCAAGTCCGCAGAAAAATATGTACCGGTCGAGATTAAGCTGGTAACGAAAGATAGTCAGTAGCTGAAAACCGCCAGAGAATGTTAGCTCTGGCGGTCCTTTGATATGAAGGGAGTTGCCTCCTGGGGCCCCAGACTCCGACTTGCCGAAAATAGCGGTAATTTATGGCGCTAACATGGCGGCTTTCCCCCTTGCCCGCCATATAGCGGAACTTTTGGGTCCTATTTTATTGCCAGGGTGGGAACACGCCCCTTTTCGCGGTAGCTCACCAATAATAGCGGTAAAGAATTCCTCTATTGGGGATGAACTCACTTCTTTGCCGACAATAGGGCCCTTTTTTACCGCTATTCCGCAACCTCCGCAGCCTCCGCACGCATGAAGAACTCATTCCAGCCGCGTTTAGCTCTGTTGTAAGAAAGAACGTTCAGCCGCGCGCTCCCCTTTTTTCCGTGAAAAAGTACAGCAGCGCCAAAACTGGAAACAAAACGCCAACCCACATCGCCGCCTGCCAGCCGCCCATGGCGTAAGCCCATCCCCCGATCGCGGAACCGATGGCTCCGCCGGCAAAAAAGATCGCCATATAGAGACCGTTCAGCCGGCTGCGGACCTCCGCTCCCAAAGCGAAGATGGCGCGCTGTCCGAGTACCATGTTGGCGGACACGCCCATGTCCAAAAGGATGGCGGCAGCCACCAGGATAACAATAGAGAGAATCGAACCGCCGGCGAACAGCATCAGCAACAGTCCGGAAAGAATCACCAGCACGATGGACAATCCGGTGGCCGCACGGATCAGGCCCTTATCCGCCAGACGCCCCGCGATAGGCGCCGCCGCCGCGCCGGATACCCCCGCCAAAGCAAACAGGGCAACCCCTGTTGAAGAAAAGTGAAACACCGGACTCGTTAAAACGAGCGGAACCGTGGTCCAGAACAAGCTGAACATGCCGAACAAAAAAGCGTGATAAAGCGCCCGGCGCCGCAGAATCGGCGTCGTCTTCAGCAACTGCAGCATCGATGAGAGGATCGCCGGATAGTTGACGGTGGTTTGCGGGCGTCTTGCCGGAAGTACCTTTGCCAGAACAAGAGCCAGCACCAAAAGCATGGCAGAGGATAAAATAAAGATCGCGTGCCAGCCGAAGTAATTTTCCACCAAACTCGAAACCGGACGGGCCAGCATGATCCCCAATAACAGACCGCTCATGACGTTGCCTACATTACGTCCCCGCGTTTCCTCGGGAGATAGATGAGCCGCGTAGGGAACCAGAACCTGGGCCGCCACGGACCCGACGCCGATCAACAGGGAAGCGGCCAGAAACAGCGCCGCGCTTCGGACTTCGGCGGCGACGATCAACACGATGGCCGTCAAAATCAGCAGCGTAACCACCAGCTTGCGGTTCTCCAGCAGATCCCCCAAGGGAACGATAAATAACAAACCGATCCCGTAGCCGATTTGGGTCAGCGTGACGATCAAACCCGCGGCTCCCGAAGATAACCCTACGGCCGAACTGATCGATTCCACCAATGGTTGCGTGTAATAAAGATTGGCTGCGATCAAACCGCAGGCCACAGCAAGAATCAGCGTGATCCATGACGAAGCGGTATTCTCCTCCGGCTTACTTTTTGCGATGACATTCATGAAAAACACTCCTTTTTATAAGTTATAATGCAGAAATACTGGAATATTCGTTCCAATATGAGAACAGGGGGCCCATTCCCCTATGTACTCGTAATGGGCTTCATTTTCAGGAACAATCGTTCCGATATACCGAAAAAAAATAGCTTCACAGCATCTCCAAAACCGCGTTTATCATATCGCGGGCTTTAGCGCTGTCGCTTTGGACCTTGGCCATTACGTTGATGCTATGGTTGAGATTCAACAGCAGGTACGCGAACATGTTAATATCTTTGTCGGGGGCAATTTCTCCCGCCTCTTGCCCTTTCTTTAACGTCTCGTAAAACAGCCGCTCCAATTCCGCATATCTGTGGCGAATCGTATTCTGCAATGGCTCATCCACGGCTTCAAGGCCAACCGATGCGTTCGTAATCAGACATCCGTTCGGATAAGCTTCGCCGTGTTCGGCAAATGCGTTTGTGATATGCAGCTCAAAATACTGGCGGATTCCGTCGATCGCAGAAGGGGCATGGATCATCAGATCGCGTTTTTTTTGCGACATTTTTTTGTAACATTGGATGGCTTCATAATAAAGTGTCTGTTTATCCTGAAACGTTTCGTACAAACTGGATCGGCTTAGTCCCATAGATTCCAGCAAATCCGGGATGCTTGTTCCCTCATATCCCTTTTCCCAAAAAACGATCATCGCTTTGCGCAGCACTTGCTCCCGGTCAAATTCTTTAATCCGTCCCAAAGGTACCGTCTCCTTTCCAACACAAGTATAAATTAATCGGAACGAATAGTCCAGTATTTTTTAAAAAAAGCCAATTCCCTTCCCAGGAATCGGCTTTTTGCGTTTCTTACTTATTCAATATTTCATGCGCGCTTTTTCTCACAAAAGCCAACTCGGCCTCGCTCATTTCGCAGTATTCGCTGTTTTCATTCGTGGTGTTGGCGTCTTGAACATACGTCATTACCGTATCCTTTTGCATGATCGTGTAAAACCAGGTGTCCTGAGGAATATTGTAGACCTTCCCCGGTTCCATCTCGATCAATTCAATATCGAACTTGCCGTCCTTCCGGTCCGCCGCCAGCAGGATCGCTTTGCCTTTCACCAAAATGAATTGTTCATCGGTTTCGCGATGGACTTCCAGGCGATAAATGCCGTCGATATCGTTATCCGGTTTCCAGTTTTTGATGCATACCAGCCATTTCTCGTTTTTGTACACGCATTGGATGCCTTCGCCTTCATGAATGAATATATCCGCCTTCATCGGTTTACCATTCCTTTCGCATTCCGCAGATGGGTATTAGGATAAGTGCTTTTCAAACCACGCGAGCGAATCCCGCATCGCTTTTTCCGGGTCCAAAATATATCTTCGATCCAGCAATTCCAGCCCGAGATATCCCTTATAATCGATATCGTTCAGCGCCTTCAACGCCTCCGCCATATCGAGCCGGCCTTCACCGGGAACCAGATGCCCTCCGGGATTACCGTCCACAAAATGGACATGGTTTAAATCATCTCCAAGTTCCTTGATGAAGTCGTGAATGGTGTCCTTGCCTGTCGTGGCCATCACATCCGTATCCGCCAACCCTTTCAAATAAGGGCTTCCGACCTCTTTGATCATCTTGGAAATATGCTCGGCCCGGTTAAACACGTGCGTGGAAAAGCTGGTAAACGCCTCCACGGGAAGGTAAACTCCTTCTTTTTCCGCCGTTTTGCAGATTTCACCCAAGGATTCCCGGCACCATTTCCACGCTTCCGTCTCATCGGCGTCCAGATAGGCAATCCCCGTGGTCACCAGCACCCGGTCGCATTCGAGAAGCGACGCGGCTTCAATATGGCGGCGAAAAAACTCGACGCTGTGCTTGCGGTACTCCGGATCGGGATGGCTGATGCTGACCGGATAGACGTACTGCTCGGGGGTCAGGCAGATGACCTTCAACCCGCGTGCTTTTATTTTTTGCTGCAAACTTTTGACGTCTTGAAGCGAAAAATAGTCCAAATGGAAATGCGGACCCGATGCCCACAGTTCAATATTGCGGAATCCCAACCGTGCGGCGGAACTCAAAAAATACTCCAGGGAATACCTTTTATAATGATAGTTTGCGGCGGCCACTTGCGAGAGTTGTATCATTGTCCGAATACCTCCTTTGTTTGTGTCAAACAGCTACAATAAAGCGCTCCCCCGTTACTCTCCGATGACCTGAATGTAAACTTTCCTGCTCTTCGGACCGTCGAATTCGGCCAAATACACATCCTGGGCGTCGCCCGACACCAGCTTCCCATCCTGCACAACGAACATGCAGCTGTTGCCGGAAATCATCGACTTGAGATGCGAGGGAGAATTGCTGCCCGTTGCGCCGTACGACGGCAGGAAATGCGCATGAGCGTATGGCCAATCCTTGGGCGCCAAACGTTCCAGCAATTCCTCGATATCCGTCTCCACGCATTCCAGTCCTTCGTTGACCATAATGCCGGTAGTCGTATGCGCCGAGATAACAGCCGCCAGACCGTTGACTATGCCGCATTGTTCCACAAAACTTTGAATCTCCCTCGTAATTTTGATCATCTGAAATTCGGCCGTTGACCTGAGCACAAGCGTTTTTAATTTAACCAAGGCCGCTCATTCCTCCTTTCTCCCAGGAAAACCTCAGCATTGCCGCTCAGAATCTTCTGCAATGTCTTCGGCCGGAACTCCATCGCCTTAAGCGCCGGCAAAAGCCGCTTCGCCTTGAATCGGGGCGTGTTGGTGCCGAACATGACCTTGTCTCTCAGATTGCGTTCTATCCAGAGCGGACCCATATTCACTTTGAAAATCTGCGTATAGAAGTCAAGGGCATTATCCATATAGAGCAATGACGTGTCCGTGAACACATTCGGATATTTCAGCAGCAGCATCACCGTCTCTTGAATCCATGGCCAGCCGAAATGCGCCAGGCATATGCGAAGCTCGGGATACGCGATCGCCACTTCCTCGAAACGCAGCGGGTGCGAATATACGGCCGGAGCGTCAGGCTCCCAGCTCATCCCCGCGTGGAACATGATCGGTTTGTCGTATTTCACGCAAATCTCGTAGAGTGGCTTCAGCCTGTCATCATCGGGGTAAAATTTCTGCTTTGAAGGATGAAGCTTCAGGCCGCTCAGCTTCAGATGGACAAACGCGTACTCCAGCGCCTCCGCCGCATCCTCGCGATACGGATCCACACTGGCAAAACCGATAAACCGGTCCGGCGCAAGATCAACCAGCGTTCGCACCTCTTCATTCGCGACAATCCAGCCGCCGCTTCTGGTCGTCAGATCTAACGGGAGCAGCACGGAACGCGTTACGCCATTGTAGTCCATCTCCTGAAGCACCGACTCGACCGGAGTTGGCGACTGTTTGAATATGCCGAACTCCCGTTTTCGATATTCCAACGTCTCTTTGTCCCCGCAAATTGCCTTGTGGAAAATTGGATGTGTGTGCACATCAATAATCAAAGAAAACACCTCTTCTCTGGTCTGTACTGTTTCAGTAGGGTTCGAATTTGGTGACCACCCCGGCTGCCGTTCGAGCACCATGATTCAGCGATTCCGCAATCGACCAGCCTTGCAGTTCGCCGTACATGAAGCCGGCACAGAAGGAATCTCCCGCCCCGACCGTGTTGACAACCTCCACAGGCACGATCTGACCGCGATACAACGTCTTGCCGTCATAAGCCAGACTGCCGCGCTCCCCTAATGTCGCGATGACGATACGCGGCCCCAACGCCTGCGCCCATGCGATGAATTCCGTAATATACGCGTCCTCCTCCGTATAGGAGAAGAATGCGTAATCCACATCCGGCAAAATCGGTCCGGCAATATCCTTCTTCGTTCGCGTGGAGAAATCAAACACAATGGAGACGCCCCGCTCCCGGAAATAAGGCAGTTCCCGCTCGATCCTGCCGGACAGGTTGGTGTGGAGTGCATCGTGCTCCGCAATAAACCGCCGGTCATCCTCATTCAAGGCGAAATGCGCCATAACGCCTTCGATTTTTTCCTTGTGCACGCGATCGTTCCCATTCAGCTCCATCTTGAAAACCGCCGTACTGCCCTGCCGCACGCTAAGATGGGATACATCGATCTTCTCTGTTTTCAGCATGTCGATCATCATGTCGCCGTAAGCATCCGTCCCGACAACACTAACCAAGGAAGCCTGAACTCCCATTCTGCGCATATGAATCACAAAATCGACACTATTCCCGGTTGGATACATCCTGTTCAATTGATCATAAACATCCATGCAGCTGAATCCAACTCCCGCTATTCGCACGCCCTCGGTTCCCCTTTCTTTGTTCAAGGTTATAATAAAGCGCTTCCAAGCAAGGTAGCTACGATGACGGAGATCACGGTATTAATTAATCCCGGTATCATGAAACTGTGATTTAATACAAATTTACCGATTTTGGTCGTTCCCGCGGTATCGAAAGAAATAGCGGCAAGGCACTGCGACGCGACCGGCAAAAAGTAGTTGGCATTAACGGCCATCCACGCTCCGATGACGATATAAGGCGGCAGATGCAGGGCGATGGCGATCGGAACCATAATCAATGTCGTGGCCCCTTGGCTCGTCGTCAAAGCGGCGACGACAAACATGATCACCGCAAGCGTCCAGGGATAACTATTTACGATGGTGGCGACATGATCCTGAATGAAAGCGGTTTGTCCGTTGATGAAGGTGCTGCTCATCCAAGCCAGCCCAAAAGCGCACACCATCGCCAGCGCACCCGCCCTAAATATAGGGCCGTTAAGAATCGTTTCAATCGCCGGACGGCCAAAGATAATGATGAGCGTAGCGCAAACCAGCATAATGATTTCAATCGTATTCGGCAAGGATAAAAGCGTAGTTTCGCCACCCTGCACCCAGGACGGACGCAGGTTGGTAAACAGGCCCATGACGACAATCGCCAGAACGCCCAGCAAAAAGAGCACTACCGAGGCTTTCGCGCCCTTGGTAACCGCTTGTTTCTCAGCATTTTGCTCCGGTTTGGCAATTAATCCTTCCGCCAGCCTCCGCAAATATTCCGGATCCTCCTCCAGCTCTTTGCCCTTGCGCATCGTCAATACAGCGCTTGCAACAACCCCCAAAAGAGTAGCCGGTATGGCAATCGTCAAGATGGTTCCCAAACCGATGCCAAGCGGGGCCATAAATCCGATCATCGCGGCGGTGGCCGCCGATACCGGCGAGCAGGTGATCGCCTGCTGGGAGGCGATAATACTGTTTGAAATCGGTCTTTCCGGTCTGATTTTATTATCGATGGCCAGTTCATTGATAATCGGCAATAAACTATAGACGACATGTCCCGTCCCCGATAAAAACGTAAACAACCAGGAAATAATCGGAGCTATGATCGTAATATTTTTAGGCGACTTACTTAGCATTTTTTCCGCAAGATGGACGAGAAAATTGAGCCCGCCCGAAGACTGCAGCGCCGAGGCCGCCAAAACGACCGCTAAAATAATCAGCATGACATCGATGGGGGGAGCCGCCGGTTGGACGTGGAAAATAAAAACAAAGATCGCCACGCCCACGCCGCCGAGCAAGCCCATAAATACATCGCCTTTTCTGGCGCCAAAGAAGATGAGCAAAATGATGATGATCAGCTGAAACCAAAACATGAAGGTTCGCCCTCCTTATGGTAGTCTGAATGCGCTTACAAATTGCCGATTTATGGTGTCTCTTTGTGAGTCGGAGGGCCCTTTATACGATTGCCGTGCCATGGCCAAATGCCCCGTTGATCCGGCAAATCTTCGCGGCAAATGCGGCTCCCTGCTCCATGCTTGCTTTGATTCTGCCCAGCATTTCCTCATCCGGACCCGAGAAAATGTTGCCGTCTTTCGAGCTGCGGATCATCCCGATAAGAAAGGCGGTTAAATAAGAATCGCCCGCTCCCATCGTGTCCACCGTTTCCGTCAATACGGCCGGCTGGTATATCCACTGATCTTTATAAAGCGCGTATGAGCCGTTTTCCCCCACCGTTCCGATCACTATTTTGGAGCCGAGCGTTTGGGCTTTGCGCATCTCTCTTTCTCGTTCGCTTTCCGTTAAATGACTGCAGGAAAGAAAGGATATGTCCGCGTACCGGCATACTTGCTCCAAATATTCGTCATTCCAACGCACCGAAAAGTCAAAAGAGATCGGTACATGGCTTGTTTTTAAAATCGCCAGATCCTGCTCGATATAGCTGTTTAGACTGGTGTGAATCACGGAAAATTGTTTAATGTAATCCAGATCGTCTTCCGTAAAATCCCATGCCTTTTCCTTGGCGATCCCGCCTTTGTTCGAACCGAGAAATACACGGTCGCCGTTTTCCAGCGTAACCCGCGCATATCCGTTTTCCCCTTCAAAATTCCGGCAATGACTATGCTCGATCTTCAATTCGTCCATCACCCGCTGAATATAATGGGCGACTTGGTCGTTGCCGAATTTTCCCAAATAAGACGCTTCCATTTCACACATTCTGGCATAAGCGCAGAAGTTCAAGGCGTTTCCACCAGGGTACATCAAACCCTGGTGGACATACTTGTCTACTACGTTGTCGCCGATGCCGATAACCTTATATTTTTCCATTAGTATTCAACCTTCCACATATATCTGCGGGTTGTAAGCGGATGCTCTCTTTCCACCGCCAAAGCTTGATTGTAAACCGGATAAACGTTATTAAACAGGGAATGGTTGAAGTAATCAACCACGGAGCTGTCGATGGTGGACAAGCCCAGGTCCTTGGCGTCCAATACTTCCACTCGCTTGGCATAACGGTTCAGGAAGTTCAGCGCTCTTTCATCCAACGGCCGGGTGCTTCCTTCGGAAATCTGAATGACGAACGGAATCTCCGCATCCGTAATCTCAAACGGTCCGTGGAAAAATTCGCCCGAATGGATGCTCGAGGAGTTGATCCACTGCATTTCCATGAAGATACAGATGCTTTCCATATAAGCGGCCCCGTAACCGGCTCCGCTGGCCATGGTGTAAATGACGTTATCGTCCTTGTGATTTTTGGCGAACGCCAGGGCGCGTTTGGCCACGTGTTTGCAAGCGTTTTTAACAATATGATCGATTTTCGCCACACCATCGAGGAATTGATTATAATGCTCGTATCCCTCAGTCTGATTCAAGGCCTCTACCGCCGTCAACAGGGCTTTAATGGTTTTTTCTCCAGCGATATCCTTGCCTTCGCCAAAGGTGTATTTCACCACATAATCAGCGTGCTCCGTAATCGGCGAATCCGTGAGCCAGGTTAACGCAATGACCGGAACGCCCGCCTTTTTGCCGATCTCGGCCGCTTTCACCGTCTCCGGCGTATTGCCTTTATGCGAAGCTACGACCAGTACCGAATTTTCGCCAAATGCTTTAGGCGTGTTGTGTACAAACTCGTTGCTGTTATACAAGCCTACTTTAATGTCTTTGGCTTCTTTCTCCAGAAAAGTTTTGGCTGGATAAAAAGCGCCATAAGAACCGCCGCAAGCTACATAATAAACCTGCTTAATACCTCCGACTTCTTGTTTTCCCGCCACAATTTCTCCAATAATTTGTTTTATATCCATTGTCTTCTCCTTGTATGATACATTTAGTTTGTTTTCATTCCTCACCGGTGTTTTGTATTGGAATGTCTTGATAAAAGAATAACACATGGTAATACATTAGGCAATAGCCATCGGTTAAATAAATTGAATTAAAAAGGGGACGAATAAGGGGAGGCGGGTGAAATATTCCTACAAATACGCAGGTTTATAGGCTGTTCACAGCTTGTACATATTGTTATAATAGAGAGGTACAGAATAAAACAATATAATACAAAGTTTTTTGGAGGGTAATACCATGGTCGATCATTCGGAAACCGCGCCATTATATAAACAGCTGCAAGATAAAATTTTGGACTCCATCCATAACGGCACGCTGAAGCCGGGGGACAAACTCCCGACGGAATTGGAGCTCAGCGAAAACAACAATGTGAGCCGGGTCACGGTCCGCGCCGCTCTCGATTCGCTTACTTCTGACGGGTATTTGGTGCGAATCCCGGGGAAAGGCACCTTTATTACGAAGGAGAAGATCAAGAAAAACGTCACGGAGACGATAGGATTCAGCGATACTTGCAGACTGCAAAACAAAGTCCCTGGGGCAAAAGTGATCAAGTGCGTGATTGAAGAGGCTACCGCTGCGGACCAGGAGCATTTGGGTCTAAAACCCGGGGATAAAATCATTAACATCGAAAGAATCAGATATGCCGACGATGTCCCTGTATCTGTGGAATATACCCGGCTTCCTTCTTCCTTTTCGTTTTTGCTGCAGGAGGATTTGAATCATAAATCACTGTACGAAATTTTAAGAAACAAACACAAAATTACATTTGGCATATCCCGAAAATATATCGTGATGGAATACGCCTCCTTCGATGTGGCCACCTACTTAAATATCGAGGAAGGCCATCCGCTGCTGTGCATCCGAAGTACGGTCAGCAGTACGGACGGCCAGAAGATCCATCGTTCCAAACAATTGATCTTGGGGGATAGATTTGAGTTGATTGTTTGATGTTTCCCAATTAAATTATCAGATTCATTATTTTTCCATGTATTTCTCCGAAATCATAAAGGGATATTATGTTTGATTGCGTACAAAATTGTAATGGATGGAGGAATAAAAAGTGGCACAGGTTGATACGAATACTCTGAAAAAAGCGGAAGCTGCCGCCTCGATTGCAAAAGATCTTATTGCTCAAGCGATTGAACAATCCGCCGCCAATCAAACGCTTTGCGAAGAAGCTCTGAAACAGGCTTCCACCGAGATCACGCAAGCTCAAACGATGATCGGCCAGGTCCAATCATCGATTCAGACGGCGCAAGCGCAACAGCAATCCAAGCAATAGCACTATGTAAACGGAGTCCCCCCTTTAGAAACGATCGCCTAAAGGGGGGGCTGTATCGTTATTGATTTTTTGGATTGGCTAACGCTTCATCCAGCAGCGCTTGTCCGGTCTTGGAGACGTTGTCCAGCGCCTCTTCCAAGGAAATTTCTTTCCGCGCCGCTTTGCTCATCTCCGTGCTGGTCAAGGCATCGAGGCTTTCCGTAAACGTATCGGGAATATCGGCTTTCCTACTATAATCGACCATCAATGGATCCAGTTTGTAAAAAGCCTGCAAACGGCTTTCGCTATAATGGTCCATCCGCGTTAATAAATTGCTGTTAAATACACGCGCTTTTATCGCGGCATAATCGTCGCTGTTGACATACTTCACGAAATCCCAAGCAGTCTCCAGGTTGGGCGTGCCCGCGCGAATGGCGAAAATTTGCCCCACTTCCATATCCCTTGAAGATGACCGATCCAGCGGGTCGACCGGCCCCGTTACGGTATCGAACTGAAAAGCTTTGAAGTCCGGAAGCGTTTTGGTCATGCCCGCCAAGACTTGCATGAAACCGGCATCATCCAGCTTCATCGCCACGCGGCCTTGCACAAATAAATCATGATCCAGAAAATCCTGCTGAGAGCCGCCGTAAAACGGAGTTTCCGGCAAATATAAAGCGCCGGATTGAGTTGCGTTTATCGCCATGTTCCATACGTTCTTCCAGGAGTCCGTATTTAAGGTCACTTGCATCGTTTTCGGATTGACGGCGGATAATCCCTGGGTATTGGCAATCCTTGCCGCCAAGTCATCGGCCGTTTGCACGAACGGAACGCTTAACCCGTAAATGCGCTGCTGCTCTTTCCCATCCGCAGGAAAGCGCGCCGCCAGCTCCAAGATTTCCTGCCAAGTCATGTTATCATGCGGAGGCGTAATTCCGTATTGCTTAAAAAGATCCGCGTTATAGTAGAGGGCCGTATTATAAAACGTCGGACTAAGCCCATAAAGTTGTCCGCCCCCCAATTCCTTCAAAAAGTCAATAATGGAGCTTGGCATGCCTGACAGCTCATCATGATCCGCTTGAATGTATGGCTCCAAACTGGCAAGCATCCCTTCCTGAACGTAACGCGCATATTCATCCGCCGATAAATAAAGTACATCCGGATTTTCAAGCCGAATAAATTCATCCAACGCCTCACGATAACTTTTCTCCGGCGGAAGAGTACTCTGGTCCAGGACCGCGACATCCAAATCAACATCCCTGTATTTGCTCAAAAATAAATCGCCGTAGTCTTCAAAAAAACTGCTGTCCCCAAAATACATCACTTTTAAAGATCTCTGTTGCGCTGCTTTTTCCGGTACTGCAAAACAGCCTGCAACACATACACAAAGGCCGATGGTGAAAATGATCGACCATACTTTTCGACGTAGCATTTCGCCGATTACCTCCTAAAGCGGGATAGACTGCAAGATTGCCAGATTACCGTATGGCCCCTGCCGGTAAAACTTCTACCGTCAATAGTTCGGCCGGCAACTCCAAACGTTCGGCCAGCGTTCGGATGATATCATCCCGGATGGCGGCGGGGCCGTTGCCGTTTTTGCTCAAAGCCCGGAGCACGAATTCATCAATACGAGTCTGTTCATCTTCCAATTGATTGTAAGACACATAGTCCAGTATTGAACTGGAAGCGTACACTTTGGCCGTGTACGGGCTCGTTTCGCTCCCGCAACGGCTGCTCAGCGGAATGCTCTCCGCGCCGGTGAAAGCAAAAGCGCCGTCCGCCAGCTCAAAATAAACCGTATCCGTGTACGGGATGCCTTGTTGTTTATATATGGCATAGATGTCGGCATCGCTTAACTCGTTGAGTTTGCTGCCGAGTTTTACAAGGTGCAGGCTCTCCGTCTCCTTCCCCCCCGGGCCTTTCCCCGGCATTGAAGCTTCGCCCGCCGCAGAAGAAGTCTCGTCAATGCTATAGGAGGTGCCTTCCATGCTGCCGATGCCGTTGAAAAATACCACGGAGGACGCCGTACCGGTGGAAATTTCCAGATTGGGCTCGGGACCGGTTGCGGAAGCAGGACCCAACTCGGCGTGTACGGCAGTAGCTATGACAACCCCGGACACCATAACCGTAACCGCTAAAATTGCCGAGAGGACAGCCGATCGCCGGTTTTTCCGCGTTGCCTTCAAAATATGTATCAACCTGCTTTTCATCCATGCGGCATTATCGCTAAAGCCGGTAAAGATTCCCGCCCGTTGGTTGGCCACCCGCTCCAGTACATTTAAGATGGTTTCCCCATAGAAACGCCTTTCGCTTTCGGGCATCCCGCCGACAACCCGTTCGTCGCAGGAGATTTCCATGTAACGGTCGAGGTCTTTCCGCAAACCATAAACTGCAGGATTAAACCAATGTATCGCATTTGCCAGCAGAGCCAGCGCTTTGATGAATAAATCATGCCGTTTGTAATGAATCAGCTCGTGGCGGAAGATCAGCCGCAGTTCCCGTTCGTCCAGATCAATTTCCGGTAAAATCAAGACCGCTCGCGGCATTCCGACCAACATCGGCGTGTGCACCCCATCATTCGATTGAAGCAAAACGCTTCCCTTGATCCCCATTTCCCGCTTGACGGACGCAAAGATCTCCAGCGCCCTTTCCTCCACAGGGAGATTGGTGCGGCAAAGTCTGGCGCGAAACCGCCAGTAAGCCGCGGCCCATCGGCCACCTGCCGCCGCAACCCCGAACAGCCATGCGATCGTCACCCATAAACCTGCTTCTTGAAACCAGACCCTAAAATCCGAAGAACCATCATCATCCGTCAGCGTTGGCGCAGTACCGGGCGCCGCTGTCCAAATCCGGCTTTCCGTACCGGCATCCGCCGAGGATATCGCGGGCGGTTGCCGAGGAACGCCGGCCGCAGCCGGTCCATTGGGTTCAATGAAGCGGGGGTACACCGATCCGCCAAACACTCCGATGGGCAGGAGCAAAAACAGGAGTACGACCTTCCTGACGCGGTAGTGCCACCTTCCATCGAACATTTTTTCGGTCAGCGGCTCCATTAGCCGTAGAGCGCCAAACAGGAACGTTCCGGTAACCGAAAGGACCGCTATCGTTAAAATCAACGCATTTCCCATCTTTACTTCCTACCTTTCGGAAAACCATTTTTTCAATTCTTCGATCTCCTGCGGCTTAATATCGTCGGCATCGTATAAAGCCGCGATAAAATTTTTGACGGAACCTTTGTGTACCGAATCAAGAAAAGCCCGGGTTTCCAGATGCTTATATTCTTCCTCGCTAAGCGCCGGGGTGTAGAAATTGACCTTTTTTCGCTTTTCTGTCCGCAGCAATCCTTTTTCCGTCAACCGGCTCAAAAACGTCAATACGGTTGTCGGCTTCCAATCCTTCCGCTTGTTGAGTTCGGCAAGAACCGCTTGGGACGTTACCGGTCCTTCCGCCGCCCATATAACACGCATCACTTCCGCTTCCGCATCCGACATTTTTTGTATGGAATTCATGAAACCTCTCCTTTTATTCTCCAGTTTAATTTTCTACAAGTTGTAGTTTAAATATATTCTACAACTCGTAGAATTCAAAGTCAAACTAAAGTCATAAAAAAGCCGCTCCTGAAAAGGAGCGGCTTATATCACGGCCATTTATTCCTGTTTGTATGTCCGCTAATTGGCCTTCTTGACGGCAACGATGCGCAGGCGGCTGGTGTCGATCATCCACTGGCCTTCCCGCTCAAGGCGCGGCTTAACCTTTTCCTCGATAGCCCGGTAGATCGACGTTTTGTCAGCAGGGGTGACGTCCGGGAAGAAATATCCGGAGAAACTGTCCAGCCAGAATCGGACGCCCGCATCCCCCTTGAGCGGAGTGGGGCTGTCGAAGTGCTGCGCAAACGTCACGCGGAATCCGGTTTGTTCCAGCAGGCCGGCGTATTCGCCAATGGTGGGATGGTACCACGGATTCCGTCCCGCCCATGCATAACCATGCGCCTCCAGCGCCTCCTTCATGGCGCCGGTCAGCACGGCGACATTGCCGCTGCCGGCGAATTCGGCGACGAACCGCCCGCCCTCCCGCAGAGCCAGCCAGATTGTGCGGGCTACGGCGGGAGCATCCTTGATCCAATGCAATGCCGCATGGGAGAACACCGCGTCAAAGGTGGCATCCGTCCGGTAGTCACAAGCGTTTTCCACCTGGAAATTCAATTCGGGATACTTCTGTCTGGCCCGCTTCACCATTTCCTCCGACAGGTCGATCCCTAAGGGAATTGCTCCGGCGGCGGCGATTTCGGCCGCCAAGTCCCCGGCCCCGCAGCCTATGTCCAGGATTCGCTCCCCGGGCTGGGGCTGCAGCAAGGATAAAACTCCGGCTCCCGGCTTGGCGGTGAAATTATGTTTAGGATCGTATGATTCCGGCGGCCAGCGGTGGATAGAGGATTCGTTCCCCATAAACTCAGTCTCCTTTTTGACAAAAAGCCCATAACTCCTTGTGCGCAGCATATTTGCAAGCCAATTATAGATATTATATATCTATGATAATTCCAATACAATCATTCTGTCAATCCATGTTGAAATGATCGATCCGGTGGCTGGAATAATAAATTGTATATTATGTCACTTTATTGGAATTTTTGGGAGGTTATAATACTTAACAAAGTTTACTTATTCCACATATTGGTGATAAAAAATGGCATATTTCTCTAAAGAATCCGCTAAAAAAATTCTGTCTGATGAGATTAGCGTAGAAACTTTGCTGCGTCAGTATCCGCAGTACAAAGAAGTTGTTTTAAAAGAACTAAGCATCATCAAAACCCAAAATCATTCGAATTTATTCGATGCCATGATTGCAAAATATACGACAAGCGCAAAGCTTGCCAGCAAAAAAATAATAAACAGCGGCATGAACGAAAAAACATTAAATGCTTTTTTGCCTGACATCATCAAGGCGCGATTTGCTATTTACTTGCTGGAACATTTAAGTATTGCCGCTTCTTCTGAAAGCGCAGCCAAAGCAATACGGTTCAACATGTGGGATGGAACGATCTTGCAGCGGCTTTTATTCAGGGAAGCTTTCGAAAGAAAACCCGTTTCCATGGGTTTGTTCCGGTTTTTTTGGAGATTCGTTATACATAAAAAAATATTAATGCCCCTGGTCAACAAAAAAGGCATTTATTGTTTCTATTCAAAAGAATTGATTTCACGGCTTTCAAAGATCATTGGAGATAAAAAATGCCTTGAAATTGCCGCCGGTGACGGTACATTAACGAAATTCTTGAACGAAACCGGCGTCAACTGTAAAGCAACCGACGACTATAGTTGGGAACATTATATTACTTACCCCGACTTTGTAGAAAAAGCCGACGCCCGAACCGCCCTGCATAAATATAACCCTCAAGTTGTGCTTTGTTCCTGGCCCGTTCCCAAAAACACCTATGAAAAGCATGTTTTCAAGACAAGTTCAGTGGAAATGTACATTGTGATCGGTACCAATAACCCGAAACACACAGGAGATTTCGAGTCGTATTATAGAGCCGATAACTTTATTATGGAATTAAGTGAAGAGTTAACCTCTCTCCTCTTACCTCCGTCTGATGAAAATGCGGTTTATATTTTTCGGAGGCGTGTATAAGGCTCAAAACCGAAATCGGTGCTTGACCGGGGAATAGGTGCGAGTGCGTAAAGTAACGTGAAAAATCTAACGGTTGCCATCGAGCCTATTTCCCGTTTTTACGCAGGTAAAGGAGCTATTTCGCCTAAATAGGCGCGCATACAACCGTTAGAAAAGAAACCTTCGTTTTTTCAGGCGAATAAGCGCTATGACAACCGTTAGCATAAAAATATACCAGATAGATCGATCATTCGAGGCAAACCCATGGGTCAAGAAACCGATTCCTAGGTTGAGCCAATGAGAGGAGGGTGATAAAAAATAGAAAAGGAGCCGTGCTGAACACGCCCCCATACATTTGCCGCTTTAAGAGCGGTCTGTTTCTTCACCTCATACATCGCCGGTTAATCTTTCCCGCGGATTTGCCTCGATTCCTTCTAAACGCTTTACAAATGTGGCTCTCCAGTTAACCGACAGTTCTTCCACCTCGAGGATCTTTTTAATGCCTGCAAGATCATCTTTCTCGTGATGCATGATCCGGTTTGCGTAAGAAACCGTGACTGCTTTGGGATGGCGGGAAATCCTGATAAGACCATCTGACTTGGATACCGCCCCTTCTTTCAACACACGAAAATAAAAGCCGGTATATCCGGTTTCCTGCACCTTGAGCGGCATGTCAGGCACGCCGTATTTTATGGACAATTTGTAGCAAGGCTGCCGCGGTTGACTAACCTGGACCATGGCTTCTCCCAGCTTAAAAATATCGCCAATGCAAACGTCCGTTTCCAATAATCCCCGAATCGTTAAATTTTCCCCGAATGCTCCATAGTCCAACGTTTTCTGCAGTTCATTTTCCCAAAACGGATAGTGTTCATAGGGGTAGACGCATACGGCCTTTTCCCTGCCGCCATGATGAACAAGGTCTCCCTGACCATCCCCCTTAAAGTTCAACCAAGATAAAAATAACGATTCACTTGCAGGAAGTTTGTTGATGCCGGTGGAAATTTCCTTGTTATTAAACGGTACCTGTACGGGTCTGCCTACATTGAGCGAAAGTATTTCAACATGTCTCATAACGGATCACCTCAACGATGATTTTTTTCCAGGGCATCGAGCAAAGTGAACAAAATGGCATTCGATTGAGCCATATATCCCGGCTGGTTAAGCATTTCGTGCGGACGCTGGACATACACCCCCTGATCAATCTCGTCGGCACAGTGTGCAATCAACTTATCGATGCCGGTATGGCTTGATTCCAAATGGAATTGCAACCCGACCACATGATCTTCGTATTCATACGCTTGATTCGTACAACCCCTGCTGAGTGCAATTCTCTTCACTTTATCCGGCAGTTGGAACGTGTCCGCATGCCAATGAAACGCTACAAATTCGTCCGGAACCTCTTTAAAAAATCTGGAATGCTTCGCCTCTTCCGTCAGCTTTACCGGGAACCAGCCAATCTCCTTATACTGGTTGCTGTATACCTTGCCCCCGATCACTTCAGCGACCAATTGCGCTCCCAAGCAGATCCCCAGCACCAGCTTCCGCTGCCGGATCGCTTCTTTAATAAATTGTTTTTCCGCAATCAGCCAAGAAAACATCTCCTCGTCATAAACGCCCATGGGCCCGCCCAGAATGACAAGCATATCGAATTCCGAAAGGGATGGAAAACAATGATTTTCATATAATAAGGTTCCTGTTATCTCGTGTCCCTTTTCCTTAGCCCAGACCGCTATATGTTCCGGTGATTCAAAGGGAACGTGCTGCAAATAATGAACTCTCATGTTGTTTCTCCTCTTATCTATTAGATATTTCTTATGGTTAAGATTATAATCATAGTAATTTCCTATTAAAAAAAAGACTGTGGGGCTGACCTATGGAACTGAAGCAATTAGAGTATTTTATGGCCGTATGCCAGGAATTGCATTTTACCCGCGCCGCCGAGAAGCTGGGGATTGCCCAACCCTCGTTAAGCCAGCAAATTCGTTTGCTCGAGCACGAAATCGGCACGCCCTTGTTTGATCGCGTCGGCAAACGAACCCTGATTACCGAAGCCGGCAAAACGCTGCTGCACCACTGTTACAATGTTTTTCACGAGTTATCCCAGGCACGCGCCGCGATTAGCGAGCTGCAAGGCCTGAATAGGGGAACCTTAAAAATCGGCACCCTGCTGACGGTAGTCAATTACTTGCTTCCGCCAACCGTGATCGGTTTTCACCGCAAATATCCCAATATCGAGCTGTCCATTCTCGGTTTGCGAACCGGGGATATTTTCGAGGGACTGCTGAAAAACGAACTCGATTTGGGCATCGTCTATTTGCCGATGGAGCATGAAGAACTGGAAGCGATCCCGTTATATAAAGAAAATCTTGCCCTTGCGGCCCCTGCCGATCATCCGGTCACCAAAGAACCGTTCGTTACGCTTGATATATTAAAAGAAACCCCCAGTGTTCTATTGCCAAGCTCCTATTTTTTGCGACAACGGATCAATGAGCAGTGCCGTGCCCTTGATATAAGGCCGCAGCAGGTCTTGGAAATGACAACCATGGAATCGATCATCAATATGGTCGTTCAAGGCGTCGGCGTCACCATTTTGCCGAAAGGCTACCTTGATTATATCGACAATCAGCAGATTCGGACGATCCCGATTAAAAATCCGGTGCTTACCGCCGAAATCGGCCTGGTTTACCGAAAAAACAAATATTTATGCGCGGCAAGCCGAGTGTTTAAGGAACAATTGCTGGCGACACTCTCCCCTCTTCCTTCGTGATCGCTCTTAATACCTGGTCATGTGCCGCTATCGTCATTTCGATGTCCTCCCCCGAATGGGCTGCCGATACGAACATGGCTTCAAAAGGAGTAGGGGCTGTCAAAATGCCGAATTCCAGCATGGCTGCATAATACTTTTTAAATAACGGCATATTCGATAATTGAGCCGTTTCATAGTCGATGACATCATGCTCCGCAAAATAAGGGCACAGCAGCGAACCTACCCGGTTCACTTTCAACGGAACTCCTGTCTTTTCCGCATTCTGCAAGAAGCCTTCAGCCAACCTGGCCGCTTTTCTCTCCAATTCGGCATAAATTCCGGGCCTCGCAAGTTCCCGCAAGGTCGTATATCCTGCCGCCATGGCCAGCGGATTGCCGGATAACGTTCCCGCTTGGTAGATGGGCCCAGCCGGGGCGATCTGCTCCATGATTTCACGTTTGCCGCCGTAAGCTCCCACCGGAAGTCCGCCGCCGATCACTTTGCCGAGGCAAGTGAGATCCGGCCGGATTCCGTATAACCCTTGCGCCCCATGGTAGCCTACGCGGAATCCCGTGATCACTTCATCAAAGATCAGCAGACTTCCGTAACGTAGAGTGATCTCCCGCAATCCTTGGAGGAATCCGGGTAATGGCGGTACAACCCCCATATTCGCCGCGACCGGCTCGACAATGACGGCGGCGATTTGTTCACCAAACCGCTCAAAAGCAGTGCGTACACTGTCCAAGCTGTTATAAGCCACAGCAAGGGTATTCGCCGCAATGCCTTCCGGTACTCCCGGGCTATCCGGCAAGCCCAATGTAGCCACACCTGACCCGGATTTGATCAGCATCGCGTCGGAATGTCCATGATAGCCTCCTTGAAATTTCAATATTTTTTGACGTTTCGTATATCCTCTTGCCAAACGCAACGCGCTCATGACGGCTTCCGTACCGGAATTCACCATACGCACCATTTCGACGGATGGAACGGCTGCGCAAATCAACTCGGCCATTTGGGTTTCCATCTCCGTCGGCAATCCGAAGCTCATCCCCCGTTCCGCCGCTTCCCGTATGGCTTCGACTACCTGTGGGTGGGCATGTCCCAAGATCAATGGCCCCCATGAGCCGATATAGTCAATGAATTCATTTCCATCGATATCATATACGCGCGAGCCCTTGCCGCCCGCTGCAAAAACAGGAGCCAAACCGACGGAAGCAAATGCGCGAACCGGACTGTTTACCCCGCCGGGGATCACGCGTTTTGCCTCATCGAATGCCGTTTTGGAAAACAAGTCCTTCCTTTTAGATTTCAACTTCATATACGTTCCCCCTCCTTATCCATTCACATATAGCGGAAATTGCGAGCTTTCGCTCGCTCCAGCTTTAGTACTCCGATTCAGTATAAATCGCGGGAAACGCATCGTTCAATTCTATTGTTTATATCATTACGATAGGTTTTTCCTATGAATGTCTCCTGGCACCTTTTCAGTACTGCGCAGCCGGTTTTGCCAATATAATTTAATGACACGATATTACGATGGCTTCTTCTATTTTCAGGAGAGGAAGATAAGCCTATGCCGATACGCCCGCCAATATTGCAGCGAGGCGATACCGTTGGAATCGTTACATTGGGCAGCCCACTGGCCGCAAACATCATTAATGAACGGATCGAAGTTTTGAGGGCAATGGGGTTCAATGTCGTATTGGGCCAATTCGTATATGCGCAAAACGGGTTTCTCGCCGGCACAGACGCGCAGCGGGCCGCCGATTTGATGATGATGTTTGAAAACGAGCAGGTAAAAATGATACTGCCCACCCGAGGCGGCACCGGAGTAGCCGGAATTCTTCCGTACCTTGATTACAGTGTGATCCGGAATAATCCCAAAATCGTTACAGGCTACAGCGACATCACGGTATTGTTAAATGCACTGCATCAAATTGTGGATTTAATCACATTTCATAGTCTGCTGCTGATTGACTTCAAATCCGAAACGCCCGCCTATAATTTCGACCAGTTTTTTTCCGCGACATCCCTGTACTCGTTGACCCGGCCGATCCAGAATTCGCCGGGATTTCCGCTGATCAGCCGGGTACCGGGCAACGTTACGGGCCCGCTTGTCGGCGGGAATCTGACCTCTTTTGTCGATACGTTGGGCACGCCTTTTGAAATCGATACACGAGGGAAAATTCTCGTGCTTGAAGAAACGCACGAACCCACCAATACCGTCTACAGGTATTTGAATCATCTGAAGCTGGCCGGAAAATTAAATGATTGCATCGGCATTATTATGGGGGAATGCACGGGCTGTCAGGCGGCTTACGGCATATCCTATGAAGATTTAATCGAAGAATTCGTCGTTCCGCTCGGTAAACCGCTGATCACGAACCTGGCCACAGGCCACGGCCTTTATAAAGCAGCTTTGCCGATCGGCGCCATGGTGAATCTCGATTCGGTCAATAATTCAATCACTGTGGTTGAACCGACCATCAGCTTGTAACGTTTGGTTATCTACGACCACGCCCAAAATCCAACACCGTTTCAAGCAAAAAAAACCGCCAAACCCCCGGAATCCCTGGGGTTTAGCGGCTTTGTTCGCTGTATTTTGATTACATCTTTACGTTTTCTTCCCGGGCCATGGAACGGATATAAAAGGCGCCCAGTACGGAGCAAAGCAGGAAGGAGAAGAACGCCATCGCCGCGGCCTGTTCGCGCTCCTGGAAGACGCTGAACACCTGCTGCATCGAAACCCCCAGCATTTGCGGGGAATTTGCTCCGAGCAGAAACGGCGCGGTGAACGATCCAATGACCCCCATAAACACGAAGGTCAGGGCGACGAGAAACGTTTTGTACGTAAGCGGAAAAATAAAACGCGTAAACAGCTGCAGCTTCCCCGCCCCCACGTCCTTCGCGCTTTCGATCACCGAAGCGGGGATGCCGGCCAGGGCGGAGCTGAGCAGCATCGTCGTAAAAGGGATGTTGAACCATAAATTGGCGATAATGATCCCTTTCTCATCGAAAATGATCCGCGGGAGCACGAGGCCGGTTCCGTCAAGCCACCGGGCCAGCCAGCCGTGATTGCCGAGCAGATTGATCAGCCCATAGGTGGCGATCACGCCCGGGATAAACAGCGGGATCATATACGTCTTGCGAATCAGTTCAACGATCGGCCCCTTGTTAAAGCGCATGTAGACGGCAAGCACATAGCTGATGAGCAGCACGAACGCGCAGGTGATCAGCGTGATGCGCAGCGTAAACAGGATATTGGCGCGCAGCCCCTTGTCGGTGAACAAAAGCTGATACCGGCTTAGGTCGTATCCGCCCGCTCCGTTGCTGAGGCTCATGAAGAGAGACTGGATGATCGGAATGATGACAACGATCAGCAAAATGGCGAAAGAGGGGATGACCATCGCCAACCCCGCCATCGCTTGCTTCCACGCTCTGCTCATTGGGCCGCAACTTCGCTCTGCCAGCGTTTGTTGATCTCCGTGCCCAGGTCGCCGATGTTGAACGTCCGGAACCCTTCGGCGACTCCTTTAAACTTGTCCTGCGTCTCCTGCGGCATATTCGCCAGCTCGATGCCCGGGAAACCGTTCATTTTCTCGACAACAACCGCCTGGGCTTCCGGCGACAGCACGAAATCCAGGAACTGATAGATCGCTTCCTTCTTCTCCGACGCGCTGTTCACCATCAAATAGGTCGGGCCGCCATTGAACCCGGGCGTAATTTGCTGCATTTTGATCGTATCCGGGAGCAATCCTTCGTTAAGCTGCTGCAGCACCATATCGGACCAGGCGGGAATGATCGACACCTCGCCGTTCATCAGCAGATCAAGCGTGCCCTGGTTTTTCTTCGGATAAATTCCTTTACCGTACACGTATTGTCCCAATTCTTTCAGCGTGTTAAAGCCGCTGTCCCACTTCGCCATCACGGACGGATCGGAATTGTGAATGTCCTCCTCGGGCAGATCCTTATAGATCACCGTCTGCACAAAAGAACTGCCGGAGCCGCCGGTCGACGGGTCGTTGTAAGCGAACTGTCCCGGATTCGCCTTGATCCACGCCAGCAGTTCGTCAAGGGTTTTCGGCGGATTCGCGACCTTCGTGCTGTCATAAGCGAGCACGACGGCCGACGAACGGTACGGAATGGCGTAATTGTCCACGTCCTTCATCGTCTGGGCGTTGACGTTGCCCAGATTGGGGATCGCATCCGTGCTAAGTTGTTCCCATACGCCATCCTTCGTGCCTTGAGCCACGAAGTTGATGCCGTCCTCGTAAAGATCGATGTCTCCCGAGCCTTTTCCCGCCTGCTTGGCCGCAAGGATACGATCGTACGTCGGTTCGGCGCCGGTTCCGGAAGGAATGTACACCATATTGACGTCAACCTGGTCGTTTTGCTTCTCAAACATGGGCACGAGCGTATCCCACAGATCTTTGACGTTTTGCGAGCCGGTGAAGTAGAAGTTGAACGAAGTCGGCTCGCTGGTCGCAGCCGCCTCCGCGGAAGCATTGCTTTGGCCCGGCGTATTGGCCGCGCCGGTTCCGCCTCCGCTTCCGCATCCGGCCAGCAGCAGCGCGGACAACATAACTGAAGAGAACATCGTTAACCATGGCTTTTTCGTAAACATGTTATCAACCTCCGTTAATGGGTTACGTCTGCCGGATATCCGGTCATTCTCGCGATTGTGACACCAACCTCTTTACCGATCCACAAATCCGCAGCCGCTTCCTTCGCTTGAAACGTACGCAGGATGCCGAATTCGGCCAGTTCGACGGTAACCTCGGCATAATGCCCCAGCACCATCACCTGCTTGATTTTGCCCGTCAGGACATTCTCCTGTTCCGGCTGGCCGTGGATGCCCACGTCTTCCGGGCGAACCGCCGCCGTTACCTTACCGCTTAAGCCTTTCACATTCGGAAAGCTTAACGTTCCGATCCGAATCTTCCGCTCATCCGCCACCCCCTCCAAAAAGTTCATCTTGCCGATAAAACCGGCCACATATAAAGTCTCGGGCTCATCGTAAATCTGCTGCGGCTTGGCAATCTGCTCGATGCGCCCGCTGTTCATGACGACAATCCGGTCGGAGAGAGACAAAGCCTCCTCCTGATCGTGCGTGACAAATACCATCGTGAGGCCGGTTTGCATTTGGATGTCGCGCAGCTCCTCCCGCATCTCATGCCGCAGCTTGGCGTCGAGCGCCGAGAAAGGCTCGTCCAGCAGCAGCACCGCCGGTTTCAGCAGCAGCGACCTGGCGAGCGCGACGCGCTGCTGCTGGCCTCCCGATAATTCGGCCGGGTATTTCTTCTCGAAGCCCGGAAGGCGGACCAGCTTGAGCGCGTCAGCTACCGCGCCGCGTATTTCCGCTTTGGGCATTTTGCGGATTTTGAGCCCAAACGCCAGGTTGTCATAGACGGTCATATGCGACCACAGGTTGTAGCTTTGAAATACCATCGAGGTCGGCCGCTTCTCCGGCGGAAGCATGATCACGCTTTGGCCCTCGATCAGAATATCGCCCGAGTCCGGCGCCAGAAACCCGCCGATGCTGCGCAGCACCGTCGTCTTGCCGCACCCCGACGGACCAAGCAGCGTGACAAGCTCGCCTTGCTCCACTTCGAGATTAATGCCGCTAACCCCGTCGCCGGTTTTATAGCGTTTGGTCAATTCCCGTACTGACAGTTGCATGCTCCTTCCCCCTCTTTTGTTCTCTGCTCTTTCGTCATTTCGTCTGGAACCCGCTTGCCAGCACGTCGGCGCTTACCAGCCGCTGCGCAGCCAACAGCAGGATGATGGTCGGCAGCGTCAGGATGATGGAAAACACCGCGCCGGCGCTGCTCGGGAAATCGGCAATAATCGAGTACATGACGACCGGCATCGTTTTGAAGTCGGGAATGCCGACCAGGAACGTCCCTTGCGCTTCATCCAGCGAATTCAAAAAGGTAAACACCGACGCCACCATGATCCCGGGCATCGCCATCGGCAGCGTAATGCTGCGGAACACCCTGAACGGGCTGGCCCCGACGTCCCGCGCCGATTCCTCTTGGGCGGCGTGCACATTGCGGAACGCGGCCGTCGGAATCCAGGTCATGAACATCAGCACGTTGATCATATGGATCAGCACAACCCCAAGCAGCGTGTTCATCAACCCGATGCGGTAAAACAACACCGCGATGGAAACGTAAAGCCCCATCTTCGGAAAAGCATGCGTCAGCAGAAACGAAAACAGGAACATCCGCTTAAGCGGAAACTGGATTCTCGCAAACGCATAGGCGGCCGGGATACACAGCACGATGGACAGCCCGGTCACGATCGCGGCGATCAAAAACGACAGCGAGATCGACGAGACGATGTCATCCTTGGCCAGCACGAAATTCCACCATTTAAACCCCCATACCTGCGGAAGCACATCCGGATAAGTCCATTTCTCGCTAAAAGCAAGCACGAGCAGATTGACCAGCGGCCCGGCGAAAAAAATCGCAAACACGGTCAGCAGCACAAACTCGATGATGCGCCGGATCCCCACCGATTTCCAATACCACAGCATGGTTTCCCCTCCCTTTGGCTTAGGTTGATTGCCTGATGATAATTTTACTTTCATATTCGATCAGCTTGGGCAAATCCGCGTCCCCGCCAATCAGCCGGTCCAGAATCTCGACCGCATCCCGGCCGATGCCGACGGCGTTGACGCTTACCGTGGTCAGCGCCGGCGAGTACATGCCCGCGAGCTCGATATTGTCGTAGCCCATCACGGCCACCTCGTCCGGAATACGCACGCCTTGCTCCAGCAGCACCTTCATCGCCCCAAGCGCGAGCATGTCGTTCGTGGAAAACAAGGCCGTATAGCCGCCTTGCCTGAACGCTTCATAATGCTCGGCCATCAGCCGGCAGCCGTAATCAAACTGGGATTCCGGCGACTCGGCGATCGTCATGCCGCTGCCTGCGGACACCCCCAGCTGCTCAAGCCGCTTGCAGAAGCCGGCGAGCCGGAGCGAATGGCTGCGGTGGGCGCTGGGACCGGCAAGAACGAAAAACCTGCGGTGCCCAAGTCCGTACAGGTAATCGGCGGCCCGCGCGCCGCCCGCTTCGTCGTTGCTGACAAGGTGGATCACGTCGGGATCATCGGTAGAACCGTTCACCATCAGGTAAGGAAGGTTAAATTTTTTGACATAATCGATCACGTTTTTCCGCAGCCTGCTCACCAGAATAAGCCCGTCCACCCGCTGCTCCAGCATATAATCGGTCGAGCGCAGGGACATCTCCTTGTCGGTCTTGAGAAAAATGGAGTAGCCGCGGGCTTCCGAGGCCATCAAAATTTCATCGATGATTTTGCCGTATAACGGATGCGATACGATCGGCAGCGTCTCGCGGAACACGATTACGCCGATGTTGTGCGTACGCTTGGCGACCATCGCTCTGGCTACCGCGCTTGGTTTGTAGCGGAGCTGCTCCGCCACGCGGAGCACGCGCTCCCTCACTTCGGGGCTGGCATAACCATTGCCGGAAATGACCCTTGAAGCGGTTGATTTAGATACTCCCGCCAGCCGCGCGAGCTCCTTCAAACTATGATTCAGCTTATTATTCAACAGTGACTCTCCTCTGCAAATTCCATTCCGCCTTAACCGCCATCAGTTTGGCCACCTCGCGGGTCGTGATCGACGCCACCCCCATCTCCGCCATCCGCCGCATATCTGCCGCGTCCGAAACGGTCCAGACATACACGGCCAGGGATTCCCGTTCCGCGATCTCCAGCAGCTCGGGACGGACGAGCTGATGAGGGACGTTCAGCCCGAAGCAGCCGGTCTCCCGGCCCTCCGCGCACGCTTTTTCGGCGGCATCAGCGTATTTCATACGCTGAAAGCTGCCTGCGTCCACGTTCAGCAGCTTGCTTATATGCCGTCCATGGCGGTCGGCTTCGGCCGCTACGGGATATTCGCACCCGCTTAAAAATACCTGCTTCGCCATATCCAGCCTTGCGATCAGGGCGAACGCCGGCTCCAGGCTGGCGGACGTCTTGATGTCGAGGTTCATCGTCTTCCCGGCCGCTTTTACCACTCGCAGGACAGTCTCAAGATCGGTGAGCGGTTCCGCCAGGCTTTCGTGCAGTTCGGCCAGCGTCATATCCGCAATCCTCCCCTGGCGGCCGTCCGCCAGATGCACCTCATCGTCATGGCTCAGCACCAGTTCTCCATCGCGGGTAACCCGGATGTCGTCCTCGTAAATGTCCGCGCCCAACGCCAAGGCTGAATGCAGAGATTCCAAGGAATGCTCTTTATTGCCCATGCATCCCGTATGAGCGGTGACCAGCGGAAATCGCTTCATCGGCGTTCACTCCTTCATCAAAATAGATGGCATTGGTAAAAGCGATCAAGGTGTTGGCGCCGCGAACATTTCCCCATAATTCGGCCCGGAGCCACTTCCGGGCGACGTCATGGACGGGCAGAACATATTCGCCTAACCCGGCATGGGCGGTAGAGACCGCATCGAACCCTTGATTGGAGCGCAGCATCAGCCGATAGGTTTGATCGGGCAGCGTCCACAGCCCTGGCCTAACCGCGAAATCGAGCGATACCCGCGCCCGGATTTCGCCGCCTTTCATGTCCGGCGGAACCGCCGAACCGAGTTCATAACGTTCATCGCCAATGTCGAGCGCAAGCCCGAGCAGCGGACCGATCGTGACGGAGGCACGCCCTTGCCGCAGAGCCTGAACCAAATGCTCCTCCGCCGGCTTCACGTCATCCGGAACTCCCAGATAAGTGACCGAAATTGGCTCCTCCGTGTCTTCTTGCGCATGCCAGTCCCTCCCCGAGGTGGCGGCGATGCGATAACCTTCGTTCAGCTTGTCCGTCCATAAGGCGTAGGCCCGCTGATTGCCGGTTTGAATCGGAGCAAAGGTGCCCGACCATACTTCGATATAATCAACGGTGGACCAGTCCGAAAGCTCATATTCCCAAAAGCAGCCGGTGCAGGCCGGACTGCCGATCCGAAACGGGTGGGCCAGCCCGGCGAGTCCGCCGTGCCGGTGAACGGCCTCGATCCCTTCGCCGACGCCGTACCTGTCCGCCTCCCGCCAATCGGCAAAGGCATCCAGGCCAAGCGTCACCATATGCCCGTAAAACGTCGTCCATTCCATGCCGGGAAGGATCAGCAGACCGCTTTCGCGGGCAACGTCTTCTTTATGGAAGAGGCCTGACATCGTGTTGTGATCCGTCAGCGCGATCGCGTCAAACCCCAGCTTGACGGCTCCCGCCGCCAGCTCGGACAGCGTCTGGCGGCCGTCGCTGTGCAGCGTGTGCGTATGCAGCTCGCAGGCAAGCCATTTCAATTTCATGACGGCGCCCCCTCTTCGGAACTCCAGATTTGCAGGCGGTAATCGCATGTATCCGTTACGATGCAATGCATGCTGAGCGTCACGCGCCACGGGCCGGCTTCCAATCTCCCCGCCATAAGCCCAGGGGAAGCCGCAGCCTCGGACACAAACAACTCTTGCACCGGATCGTGGCGGTGGCACGCTCCCCGATAACCTTGCCCATCATCGAGCGAGAGGGTGATCAGATTTTTCAGCGGCAAAAATTTATCCGCCTGCAAGGCCGCTTGCTCCTTCCGATCCGGCAAAATGTACAGCTCAAAGCTTTGCGCAAGCAGTTCCAACGCCCGCTCGCGATCTTCCAGCACCTTCGGCGCGTACTCGAACCGGAGGTTCAACCGCTCGCAAGCCTCGCCCAGCTTAAACGGGATCCGCACATGCGTCTTGGAATCCTCAGGAGTGGCGCAGCCTCGTATATCCAGCAAGTTCATCGTGTTTTCACCTTTTGTCAGATTATGGGATCGGTCCCACACTGGGAACGGTACCACACGCTTTTATGTTACAAACGAAGGATTAGCCCGATATCATCACTGTGTTAATCTTCTGTAAATGCGGACATACAGCAAACCCAGTACCGTTCGGCACTGGGTTGTTTTTTAGGGAAACTGTATTTGCTTAGCAGGAATAACAGCGAAAAACATAAGGACAAAAAAGGTCGTTATTCCGGCGATATCCGTCCATTTGAGAGAAATAGGGGGAATTTATGTCGCTATTTTCTTCAATCGCAAGGAAATGCCCGCATTCCGGACCATTCATAGGATAATAAGTACAAAAAATGCCGCTAATGGGGGGGGGGGAGCATGATCATATCCGGATAATAAGTACATAAAGTTCCGCTATTTTGAAGGCCCAGCCACCTCGCGCTCGCGCAGGAACTTCATGCCGTCCTGGATGTCGACGTCGTCGGTACTGTCGATCAGCCACTGGTATGTAGCCCGCGCCGTGTTCTCGAGGGTCATGACGCACCTTTGTAGGAAAACTCGATGGTTTTTCAATAGTTTGTCATGATTCCAGGCAATTCGCTACGCTTGGTACGGAGGAAGCTCCATAACCTTCAGCACACCGTCCGTTTTTTTCACCGTATACGTGAATTGGTTCGTGACCGTATCGAATTCCCTGGTCTCGAACAAGGTTCCGTCCTCGAGCTGAAACGTTACCGTAAACTTATACGAGTCTGCGCTTTCCTCGGTTTCGGCGGTAATTTCCTTCATCGAAATATCGGGCAGCAGCTTTAAATATTGCTCAAATAATTGCTGTTTGTCGTCAGGGTCGGCATCGGGGAACAAATTGATAAGCCCCTCGTAGCTGCCGCCGTATAACGCGGCCAATTGTTCGGCGTCCTTTTCGGCGATAGCCTGCATATAACGCTCCAATGTTTGGCGCGGACTCTCGTCTGCCTTCGTGCCGCTGCATCCCGCGAGCAGCATGACACAGATGAAACAAGCGAATGCGATCTTTTTCATCGTTCTCCCCCTTACTTCAACGTGATCTCTTTTTCCCAGGTCAACTCGTTGTTCTCATCATTCGCGAATGTAAAGATGACCCGGCCTTTCTCGTCCTTCAGCGAATCCGGATAAAAGAAGCCGGAAAACTGGCCGTTGCCGCTAATGTAGAATCCGTCCTCCCCGGTCTGGCCATGTTCGATCGCTTCTTCGTACGTATTGGTGATCTCGTTTTGATCCGAAACCCACTTCATTTCCTTCAACATGTATCCTTCCGGCAATTGCTTCACGATGAAATCAAAGCTGTTGCCTTCGATCGGTTTGGCCGTCTGGTCGATGACGATTAATATTTTCTCTTCCGGGCCGGCTGCATTTTCGGTTTGCGAGACATTATTTTCGGCCTGCGGGGCAGCGTTACCGGCTTGTATGCCGGACTCGGATACCGCGGGCTTCTCGTTGGCGGCGTTAGGGTTCAACCCGGCGCCCGGTTGATTGCCGCATGCGGACGCAAGCATCAGCAGCAGAACGAACAGCGCTGGCAAAAGATAGATTCGTTTGTGTTTATTCTTCATCATAATATCCTCCGTTTTCCTTCAGGGTAAAATAAAACGCGACGCCCTGATCCGTATTTCTTGCCCCATACTCGCTATTATGGAGCTCCAATATATGCTTGACGATGGCAAGCCCCAGCCCCGTTCCGCCATGAAGGCGATCCCTGGAACGCTCCGCCCGGTAGAAGTGATCCCAGATTCGGCTCAAATCCTCCTCAGCCAGCGGCGCTCCGATATTTTCGAGGACCACGGTTATTGTCCCCACAGCCGTCCGCTGGATGTCGATTGTAATAACGGTGCGCTCCACGGCATGCCGAATCGCGTTGCTCAGCAAATTCAATACGACCTGCTCGAGCCGCCGGGGGTCTGCCGTTACGAAGAAATCTTCCCCTATCAAGCCGTCCAGCTTAATTTGTAGATGCTTGTTCTCCAACTGCCGGGTGAACGAATCGGCCGCCTTTTGAATCAGGCGAGGAAGGAGTATACTCCTTGGATGCAAGCGTATGGCCTTGGCTTCGTATTTGGACAGTTCCAACATATCCATGATGAGATCGTTCATCCGGTCCGTTTCCTTGACGATAAGGGCAAGGTAACGTTCCCGCTTGTCGCTGGCCACGCCGTCCTGCAGCCCTTCCGCAAAGCCTTTCACGATACCCAGCGGCGTTTTCAATTCATGGGAGAGATTCGCGATCAACTCTTTCCGAAGCTGTTCGGAACGCTCCTGCTCGCTCATATCCTTCCGCAGCTGCTCGTTCGCCGTGGTCAGTTGCTTTAACGTAGCATCCAGATTACGGGATAATGCGGTCAGACTGCGGGACAGCTCCCCGAATTCATCCTTTGCCCGGATTTCCGGCTGCGCGGTAAAATCCAGATCGGCCAGACGAGCTGCCGAGCGGCTTAGCGCAACTAACGGGCGGGAGATGATCCGGGAATAAAAAAACGACAGCAGCAGCACAAGCACAAGGATGACCGGCGCAGCATAAACGAAATATTGCCGGAGAATGCCCACGGCTTCCCCAACCGGCTGCAAGGAAGTCATGACGAATAAATACCGGATCCCGCTTCCGTCAACCGACAGCGGCTGAATGATCACCGCGTAGCCGAGACCGCTCCATTGATCTCTCCATTCCTTGCGGACGCTGCGCCCTTCCTGCAGGAGCGCGATGTTTTGCTCCGCATCCGGCGCCCATTCCTTCAGCGCTTCGTCCGCCAGGGTGTCCTGGTATAGCGGATTGTACGACCGGTTCTCGGGAAGCAGCATATCCGTTACTTTCCCTTGTACGCGAACCAGGCCATCCTCCAAAGCGGCATCTTTCCGCCGAATGTATACAGGCTGCATAATGGTGTCTTCTTCATCCATGAAAATGCCGTCAACGACGATTCGGTCCCCGACTTGAATGCCGTGCGGAATGTCGTCTAACGTCATACCTTCCGGCGAAATGGGAACCTTGACGGTCGTGCCGCCCGACAGCATCTCGAGGAAATAAGGATTTACGGCCTTTCTTTCAAATTTCCCGTTCAGGAAGAAGGCGCTGGCATCGTTATCGTTCATAAAAGCGCCGAGCAGCCGTGCTGCGCGCTGATCTTTGAATGGCGTCTCATTGATTTGCTGTGTGAGTTGTTTCATGTTCCGTTCCAGCGCGCCGATTTTGGACGTCCGGTAAAACCGTTCGAAATACAAACTCTCCGCGAGCATAACCAGGGAAAAAATAAGGAGAATCAACAGCGAAGTGACAACGAAAAGTTTATATACTACGCTATTCCTTCTCAAGGTGCCATCTCGAACTTATAGCCGGAACGGATGACGGTGCCAATATAGCGGCCCTCGTCTCCGAGCTTGGCTCTCAGTTTTTTGATATGGGTATCTACCGTTCGTACATCTCCCAAGTAATCGTACCCCCATACCGCATCCAAAATATACTCCCTTGGCAGCACCTTGCCATAGTGCTTTATAAGAAAAAGCAGCAAGTCATATTCTTTCGGAGACAGGTTGACCGGAGTTTCCGTCACCGTTACCGTATGCGCGATTCTGTTAACCGTTAAATCGCCATAAACAAGCAATTCCCCTTCGCGCCCTACGGTTCCTTCCGTTCTTTTCATTAACGCGACCGCTCGCGCGACCAATACCCTGGGGCTGAAGGGCTTTATGACATACTCATCGGCGCCGAGTTCGTAGCCCATAATTTGATCATCGTCTTCGGACTTGGCCGTGATCATGATGATCGGTACGTCCGATTTCTTGCGGATGCTCCTGCATACCGCCCAACCGTCCAGCTCCGGCATCATAATGTCCAGGACTACCAAGTCTACGGATGTCTGCTCAAACGTATCGAGGGCGATCCTTCCATTGCTTGCCTCGTATACTTCCCATTGCTCTCTTATAAAATAGTCCGTTATAAATTCACGCATCAGCGCATCGTCTTCGACCAGCAAAATCTTTCGTTTCATCGCCGCGCACACTCCATATGCTTAATTACCGCCATGCTGCCAAGGCCCTTCCTAATCGTGCGTGTTCAAAAAGTCGGCTTTTCAGCACCGAGAAGGTTGGATGAAGCTAGGGCCTGAGGAGCGGAGCGTACGTTTTGGGTACGTGAGCACCTCAAATGTTTCCGCAGGAAACATACTTCGAAAGCATCCGCTTGGCCCGGCTGAATTCAAGATTCGATGCCCGATCCGCTTCTTGGCCTGCTTCGTGATCAAAAGACGACTTTTTGAACAACCTCTAATCGTCTTGAAATGCATGCTCGTTCATGTACGCTTTCACCTCCGACTGCCCCCAAAAAGCAGTCTAGAAGAATCTTGTGTCCTTCGTGTGTACTTTACTGTACAACATAAAAATGCATCCTTATCATTGTATTTGCTATAACGACGTATTACAATGTAAAAACAACCCTGACGAACGTTCGTTCAATATGGGAAGGAGCATGGATTTGACAGCCGATGCGATTAAGAAAGTAGCCCGCCGGCATTTTGCTTTAAAAGGCTACGAAGCCACTTCATTGGATGCTGTTGCTAAAGAAATCGGAATTAAAAAGCAATCTCTCTATACGCACATCCAAAGCAAAAGCGAGCTGTTCAGCACGGTAAGTTTAGTTAAAAGGCCGCCCGGTATCTGAAATTGGGCGGCCTTTTCATGGCCTACTGGAACTTAACGAGGTGATAGCTTTTTTCCCGCGGCGAATGACGGCGTAGGCTTGATGCAATCGTTGGCCTTCCCCCACGACAAGGTCGGGATCCGTTGCTTTAAACCCGTCCAGATAAACGGCTCCGGCTTGAAAATCTTCCCTAGCTTGTCTTTTGGACGGCGCGGCCCCCGACAAAATCAATAATTCCAACAACGTCATTTTCTCACGCTTATCGACATGAATCGTTGAAACTCCGCAGGATACGGCTTCCAAATCGTCCGGAGCTAAAAGATGCAACTCTCCCCGAAACAAGATCTCCGATGCTTTTTCGCATGTTGAAGCTTCCTGTCCTCCATGGACCAAAGCGGTAACTTCTTTGGCAAGTGCGCGCTGTGCCGCTCTTTCTTCAGGCTTGTTCGTTAAAGCCTCTTCATATTCCAAAATTTCCTCGCATTCCAGGAACGTAAAGTACTTCAGAAACGGAACAACGTCAGCGTCGTCCGTATTAAGCCAGAACTGATAAAACTCGTAAGGAGAGGTCAACTGCGGATCAAGCCAAACCGCTCCGCCTGCAGTTTTTCCGAATTTCGTTCCATCTTTTTTCATAACCAGCGGCATGGTCAGACCATAGGCTTTCTTGTGCAAAACTTTATCGATCATTTCCAGGCCTGCAGTGATATTTCCCCATTGATCGCTTCCTCCTATTTGCAGAGCGCAATCGTATTCCTTATGGAGAAACGCAAAATCGTAGGCCTGAAGCAGCATATAGCTCAATTCCGCAAATGAAACGCCTTGGTTTAAACGGGATTGGACGGTTTCTTTGGCCAGCATGTAATTTATCGTGAAGCGGGTTCCGCAATCCCTGAGAAATTCAATGATATTTATGGAAGCAAACCAATCGTAGTTGTTAAACACCCTTGCCGCTTTAGGAGCATGGTCAAATTCCAGGAAACGCGAAAGCTGGAGCTTAATGCTTTCGTTCCACGCCTCCACCGTTTGTTTTGTCAACCGCACGATATTTATAACTAAAATACCCGGCAAACCTATTGCCGTGACGTCGCCACAAAAAATAGCCACACTTTAAGAATGGCCGTCAGGAACCGCTTGGTTTTATTCCATCTAATACTGCTGGAACTTCTGCTTCATCATTTTTTCCTCCAGCCGGATGCGGTTGAACAGGGTAAGAAGATGCAGGGTGAACAGCGGCGCAAACACGATCCAAGCCTTCGAAATAATTGCAAAACTCAACACCTCCGGGATAATGTTCAAAAAATAATTCGGATGCCGGACATATTTAAACAGCGGGCTTTCGATCAACTCATGGTCCTTGGCAATATACAATTTGAAGGTCCAAAAGCGACCGAGCGTGCGGATCACATATACGAGGAACGCCATTGCAACCGCGTAAATCAACAGCCCGATATACGTATGCGAACCGATCGGCACATCCATTACGAAAGCGTAAACGATCGTGCTTATGTAGATGAGGAATTGCACCACGATCAGCAACTTGCTGTTGGTTTGCCCGTATTCCACCCCCCCGCCCGCAATGATCTTTGCTTCGTTCCGCCCGGAAATAATGGCCGAAGGCACGCGGAGCAGGGTGAGCACGATCAGTATGATGCCGGTAATCATTTCTAATTGTTCCCTCCTCTTACAATTTCATTTGTGCTCGCTATGTGCTTGCATAGGATTAAAAACGCATTTATCATGAGATGTACAGTTAAGCATGGCTTTCATGCAAAATAGGGTTGGACTGTTTGAGCAAAGGGGCCTGAAATATGAATTTCTATGAACAGCGAATTTTACCTGCATCGCGGCAGATGAAAGATTTGGAGAAGGCCGTGGCATCATCGTATGAGTACCTGGTGCTGCTGGATGTCCATATCGCCCAGCTCAAGCACGCCTGCGGCATGGTGCATAAAGCGAACAAGAAGTTGTTTTTGCACATGGACCTGATTCAAGGCCTGCAGAGCGACGGTCACGCGACCGAGTATCTTTGCCAGGAGTACCGGCCGTACGGGATATTGTCCACCAAGTCCAGCGTCATTCAAAAGGCGAAGCAAAAAGGCGTCGTCGCCGTGCAGCGCATCTTCTTGATCGACAACAGCGCCTTGGAGAAAAGCTGCAAGCTGCTGGAAAGCACGCAGCCGGATGTCATCGAAGTTTTGCCCGGCGGCATGCCGAGCGTGATCCGCAAGGTGAAAGACCGAACGAACCTGCCGATTCTGGCGGGCGGATTCATCTCTTCAAGGGAGGATGTAGAACTGGCTCTGCAAGCGGGTGCCGAAGCGGTGACCACCTCGAACAAAAATTTGTGGCGAGAATTTGAAAAAAAGTGATTGACAACGTTTACAAATTTAAATAAAATTTGAATCAAGTTAATAATGTTACGGAGACTTGGAGATCTACATTGAACGTGCCCCTCATCCCCGCATGGGCGGTTTAGGCGCACACTTGATGTAGGTCTTTTTGCGTTCTCTGAACATTCATAATCATTGGGAGGGGTTATCATGTCAGCGTTTTGGGGAGAGTTGATTGGAACCATGATTCTGATTGCACTAGGCGGAGGCGTATGTGCGGGCGTATCGCTTAAAAAATCTTTTGCGGCAAATTCCGGTTGGATCGTCATTACGATGGGGTGGGGACTGGCGGTCGCGATGGGGGCGTATGCGGTAGGTTCGATCAGCGGCGCCCATCTCAACCCGGCGCTCACCTTGGGCCTGGCGCTGATCGGGAAATTCCCCTGGGCCGACGTCCCCTCGTACATCGCGGCGCAAATGCTTGGGGCTATCCTCGGGGCCGTCATCGTGTATCTGCATTATTTGCCGCATTGGAAGGCAACGGAAGATCCGGGCACCAAGTTGGGCGTATTTGCAACAGGTCCGGCCGTGTACCATCCTTTCTCCAACTTGATGAGCGAAATGATCGGGACGTTCATCCTGGTGCTGGGGATTTTGGCCATCGGCGCCAACACGTTTACGGATGGGCTAAACCCGCTGATCGTCGGCTTTCTCATCGTCAGCATCGGCTTGTCGCTGGGCGGAACGACCGGGTATGCGATCAATCCGGCGCGCGACTTGGGGCCGAGAATTGCGCACGCGCTGCTGCCGATCGCGGGCAAAGGCGGCTCCAACTGGAAGTACGCCTGGATTCCCGTCGTAGGGCCGCTGCTGGGCGGGGCGCTGGGGGCGTTATTTTACAAGAACGTATTTTTGGGCCAACCGGACCCGGCCATTTGGGTCGTCGTGGGCATCGCGGCCGTCATCTTCGGCATCGTGCTCATTTTCTCCGGCAAAAGCGCCAAGTACAGCGTGTCAATGTAAGCTTTGAACACACACTTAAAGGAGGAACTTCACATGGAAAAATACATTTTGTCGCTTGATCAAGGTACAACGAGCTCCAGAGCCATTTTATTCAATAAAGCAGGCCAAATCGTCCACGTCGCGCAGAAGGAGTTCACGCAAATTTTTCCCGAGCCGGGTTGGGTAGAGCATAATGCCCTGGAAATCTGGGGAACGGTGCTCGCCGTCATCGCGACTTGCCTGATCGAATCCGGCGTAAAGCCGGGCCAAATCGCCGGCATCGGCATTACGAACCAACGCGAGACGGTGGTCGTATGGGATAAGGAATCCGGCCGCCCGGTCTACAATGCGATCGTGTGGCAATCCAGACAGACGAAATCCATTTGCGACGAGCTGCAAGCCGCGGGTCATGGCGAATTGTTCCGCTCCAAAACAGGGCTGCTGATCGACTCTTATTTTTCGGGCACAAAGGTCAAATGGATTCTGGATCATGTTCCGGGAGCCCGGGAGAGAGCGGAGAACGGCGAGCTTTTGTTCGGCACGATCGATACGTGGCTGATTTGGAAGCTGACCGGAGGCGAGGTGCACGTTACCGACTACAGCAACGCTTCGCGCACGCTCATGTACAATATTCATGAATTAAAATGGGATGATGAGCTGTTGGAGCTGCTGACGATTCCGAAGCAGATGCTGCCTGAAGTGCGTTCCTCTTCCGAAATTTACGGCAAGACGGTCAATTACCATTTCTTCGGTGAGGAAGTTCCGATTGCCGGCGCCGCCGGCGACCAGCAGGCCGCCTTGTTCGGGCAAGCTTGCTTCAAAGAAGGCATGGCCAAGAACACCTATGGCACCGGATGCTTCATGCTAATGAATACCGGCGACCAGCCCGTTCAGTCTTCGCATGGTCTGCTGACGACGATCGCCTGGGGCATCGACGGCAAAGTCGAATATGCGCTCGAGGGCAGCGTTTTCGTGGCGGGCTCCGCGATCCAGTGGCTCCGCGACGGCCTGCGCATGATCAAGGAGTCGAAGGACAGCGAGCTGTACGCAAGCAAAGTGGATACGACAGACGGCGTGTATGTCGTTCCGGCGTTTGTCGGACTGGGGACGCCCTATTGGGACAGCGAAGTGAAAGGAGCCATCTTCGGCCTGACGCGCGGCACTTCCAAAGAGCATTTTATCCGCGCTACCCTGGAATCGCTCGCTTACCAGTCCAAAGACGTGCTCAGCGCCATGGAGGCCGACTCCTCGATTGAGCTTACGAAACTGCGCGTGGACGGCGGAGCGGTGCAGAACAATTTCCTGATGCAGTTCCAGAGCGATATGCTCGGCGTACCGGTGGAATGCCCACAAGTTTATGAGACGACAGCGCTCGGCGCCGCTTATCTGGCCGGTCTGGCCGTCGGATACTGGGAGAGCCGGGATGAGATTGCGGCGCAGTGGAGCATCGACCGCATCTTTACGCCGACGATGCCGGAAGCGCGGCGCAATGAATTGTACGCTGGCTGGGCCAAAGCGATTGAGGCCACAAAGGTATTCAAATAAGGCCGGAAATATGCTACAATTTTTAATAAGTTAATATTTAAATTCGGTTGGAGAAGCTTGAAACCGCAATTACACTTTAGCCCAGGGCTGAGGTGTTGTTGCGGTTTTTTTGTTCACTTCAAGAGGTTGCACTATTACGCCGTCTTTATGGCGAGGGAGGTTATTGGGATGACAGTAAGATTTTCCGCAGCAAACCGCAAAGCGATGGTGGAAGCCATGAGGCAGCAGCCGCTGGATATCATTGTGATCGGCGGAGGGATTACCGGGGCCGGCATCGCCCTGGATGCGGCGACGAGGGGGCTCCACACGGCGCTGTTCGAAATGCAGGACTTTGCCGCAGGCACCTCCAGCCGTTCGACCAAGCTGGTGCATGGCGGCCTTCGCTACCTGAAGCAATTTGATATCAAAACGGTGTCCGAGGTCGGCAAAGAACGCGCCATCGTTTACGAAAACGGCCCGCATGTGACAACGCCGGAATGGATGCTGCTGCCCCTGCACCGCGGCGGCACGTTCGGCAAATTCAGCACGGGCATCGGCCTGCGTGTCTACGACTTCCTGGCCGGAGTCAAGCGCAGCGAACGGCGCCGGATGCTGCCGCGGCAGGAGACGCTGGCCCGCGAGCCGCTGCTGAAACAGGAGGGGCTGCTGGGCGGCGGTTATTATGTGGAATACCGGACGGACGACGCCCGCTTGACGATTGAAGTCATGAAAGAAGCCGTTCGCTACGGCGCAAAGGCCATGAACTACATGAAAGTCGAAGCTTTCTTATATGAAAACAACAAGGTCGCCGGGGTGCGCGTGGTCGATCAATTGGACGGCTCCGCGTATGAGTTCCGGGCTAAGAAAATCATCAACGCCGCGGGCCCCTGGGTCGACGAGCTTCGCGACAAAGACGGGTCCAAGACCGGGAAGCACCTCCAATTGTCCAAAGGGGTCCATCTGGTCATCGATCAGTCGAAGTTCCCCTTGAAGCAGGCGATTTACTTCGATACACCGGACGGCCGGATGGTCTTCGCCATCCCGCGCGACGGCAAGACGTACGTAGGCACGACGGATACGTTCTACAAGGCCGATCCTGTTCAGCCGGTCATGACGAAGGAAGACCGCGATTATATTATGGCGGCGATTCGTTACATGTTTCCGGCGGTTCAGCTTGCCGAGGCGGACATCGAATCCAGTTGGGCCGGCGTGCGGCCGCTTATTTATGAGGAGGGAAAAAGCGCCTCCGAAATTTCCCGCCGGGATGAAATCTGGCAATCTCCGTCGGGATTGATTACGATCGCGGGCGGCAAGCTTACCGGATACCGCAAAATGGCCGAAACGATCGTCGATCTGGTCATGCGGCTATTAAGCCAGGAGGAAGGGCTCAGGTTCGTGGCGGCGAAGACGAAAAACATGCCGATTTCCGGCGGCCATGTGGGTGGCTCCGACGCCTTTCCACAGTTTGTTCGGCAAAAAAGCGAGGAAGGCGTTCGCCGCGGTTTGGATGCTGCGCTTGCCGAGCGCTGGGCGCGTCTGTACGGCTCCAACGTCGACCGGATCTTCGAACTCGCGGAGCGCCGGCGGGAAGACGCGGAACGGAGCGGATTGCCGCCGGAAGTGCTCGTCCCGCTCCTGTATGCCATAGACGAAGAAATGACCGTCAAGCCGGTGGACTTCTTCATTCGCCGCACGGGCGCGCTGTTCTTCAACATCCGGTGGGTGCGCGATTGGAAGCAGCCTGTGATTGAATTTATGTCCTCCGCCCTCGGCTGGACCCTTAAGCAGCGCGACGCATATACGCAAGAGCTGGACACCGCCCTGCATCAAGCGGTCGTTCCGCAGGTGGAGCAAGGCAGGGAATAAAGCCCTCCCTAGGAAAAAAATAAGCCCCGCATTCCAGCGGGGCCATCTTCTCGCTCATCACCTCAAAACACCTTCTTATGCTCCCGGTCCTCCTTCAAAATCTCCACCGCCTCGCGGAACCGCAAGCTGTGCACGATTTCGCGCTCGCGCAGGAACTTCAGACCGTCCTGGATGTCGACGTCGTCGGTCATGTCGATCAGCCACTGGTATGTAGCCCGCGCCTTCTCCTCGGCGGCGATATCCTCGTACAGGTCGGCGATCGGGTCGCCTTTGGCCTGGATGTATGTGGCGGTCCAAGGAACGCCCGCCGCGTTCTCGTAGAACAGCGCCTTGTCGTGGTTCACGTAATACGGGTCCATCCCGGCGGCCTTCAGCATCTCCGGCGTCGCGTCTTTGGTCAGCTTGTAGACCATCGTCGCGATCATTTCGAGATGCGCGAATTCCTCGGTGCCGATATCGTTCAGGAGCCCGATGACCTTGTCGGGGATCGTGTACCTTTGGTTCAAATAACGCAACGCGGCCGCCAGTTCCCCGTCGGCTCCGCCGTACTGCTCGATCAGCAGTTTGGCCATCCGGGGGTCGCATTTGCCTACGCGAACAGGATATTGCAGCTTTTTCTCGTATATCCACATATCGCCTAATTAACCTCCTTTAGCTTCAATCACAGGAAGAGGTAGTTCAAAACATCATCTTCAAACCTTCTCGGTCCTGAAAACCCGACTTTTTGAACACACACTTAAACCTGCCAAGGCCACGGGCTTTGCGACCATTCCCAGGGGAATTTCGAATAGGCTCGCCCAAAGTTTTGCAGCGGTCCGTAAAGCTGCTGAAAATGATTGGCGAGCTGTGTCCGTTCCCGGGTCAATTGGTTAAACTGCTGAATGGCGGCCAGGTCGTCGGGGTGCGTGTCAAGGTACAGGTTTAGCTCGACCAGCACGAAATCCAGCGCCTGCAGCTTTTCCAGCAGTTCATAATATTGCGAATCGAACGGCTGGTTTGCATTCTCACTCATGGGATCACCGTCCTTTTCCCCATTTGGATTCATAAGGGCTGTACAAAGCGGGCCACAACGTACCGTGTCTCAAAGCCTCCATCGGGCTGAACTGCGGCAAATTCGGCGGTTGAAAATGTATAAATAACTGCGGAGGGGTGCTGTATGTTTTGTGGGTGATCGGCGGACAAGGATCAAATGGGCCAATGAAGGGGGTAAATACACGCTCTTGGGGATGGTTCAAAGAAATTTCCTCCTTTTCCGGGACAAATTTCATGCTGTCAGGAAACCATCATTTCCCTGCATCTTACCAATAACATATGACGTTCGCCCAGATAATGAACCGAAAATCCGCAAAAATCGCAAAAAGTGTCTGGCTCAACCTTATAATCCTTGCTTGCCAGTCAAGTCGAAAACCGATCGCGGCAAGAAATGCGGAAGGGTGTTGAAAGCTCGAGGATTGGGAAGTGGGGTGGCCGGCAAATCCACACTCCCTGTCCGGAGGCTTTGCACGATTATCCCGTTTGATCAGGTAGCAGAGAGAAAGACAAGCTCGGGAGAAAAATATTTGTGGAGAAGCAGATAGGTTCGAGATAATTTAGACAGGCATAGGAGAAAAAATCAGGTTTAGAGGAGGTGAAACAGACCGGACAAGAGATCAAGACAGGGGATCAAGACAGGAGATCAAGGACAAGACGCGAGGGAAATGAAAAGACCGTGATTATGCTGTAGCCTGAACTCTTCCGTCTGCAGCAACACCCGCACTGTTCATGCTAATCCCTACCCATTAAGTTGATCCGCATCAAGTAACCCCCACCGTTCAAACATCGCGATCAGCGCCTCCATGCAGTCTTGCTCGCTGTTATAACGGCTGCTGAATGGCTGAAGTTGTTCCCGCATTGATCTCCATGTTTACTCGCCCCCGAATCAAGAATATACGAACATAAGTTCCATTTATTTCATTATACCAAACGTACGTTCCCACATCAAGCCAAAAAATCTCACCTGAACCACCTCATTTTTTCCCCCTCTTTTTTTCCTCTCTCTTTTTTTGGAACCCTTGCTCTAGCCCCCACCCCCTGCTCCCTGAACGTAAGGGATAATCGTGCAAAGGCAGGTTGCAGGCAGGAACACCAAGACATGAACCCGGTAAAGTCCAACGCACGCTCCTTCAGCGGCTTGTTTTATTTGCTGTGCGACGAAGCCGGCACACTCGATTGGCTGGTTGCCTTACAACAGTTGCTTGCTCGACTTGATCAACGAAGCAGCCCAAAAAGCCGGGAAGACACTAAAGCCCAGGTTTGTTAACCTGGACTTCCTTTTTTTATTTACTCGGCAATAATCAACAAACCGTACTATTCATCCTCCAACTCAGCTTCATCCGGCTCCAAAATTTGCAGTTTCGTAATTTTCACCCGGGTGATGCGAAGGCGGCCCGATTCGGCCACTTCAAACAGGGTGTCGTCGACCTGTATTTTTTTCCCTTTGGCCGGAGCCCCTTCCAGCTCCTTGAACAGCCACCCCCCGATGGAGTCGACCTCTTCATCTTCGATGTCACTGCCGACCAGGTCGTTGACTTCCTCGATCAGCATCCGGCCGTCCACCGAATAGACGCCTTCCGCCAAAATTTCCACTTCCGGACGTTCGTCCTCGAACTCGTCATGCAGGTCGCCGACGATCTCTTCGAGAATTTCCTCCGCAGTCAGCAGCCCGGCCGTGCCTCCGTATTCGTCCACCACCAGCGTCAGCTGGGAATGCTTCTTCTGCATCAGGCGCAATACATGGCTGACTTCCATCGACTCCGGCACGTTCAGAATCGGCCGCACCATTTGCGCCAAATCCAGCGGGCGATCCGCTTCCGGCAGCAGCAGGTCGGTAATATGGACAAAACCGATGATTTGGTCTTTATCCTCAACCGCAACCGGATACCTGGAATGCTTCGTTTCGGCCACGATCTTCATGTTTTCTTCCCAGCTCAGGTTCGTGTACAAGCAGTCCATGTCCGTGCGCGGCAGCATAACCTCGCGGGCGAGCATGTCCGAGAAATCGAAAATATTGTCCACCAGCTTCATTTCGTCCTGATCGAAAACCCCGCTTTTGGCGCTTTGATTCATCAAAATGCGGATCTCCTCTTCGGAGTGCGCCGCTTCCGCCTCGCCGGCCGGCTCGATGCCGATTAGGCGCAGCGCCCCGTTGGCCGCCGAATTCAAAAGCCAGATGACCGGCAGGAACACCCGGTAAAACATCAACAGCGGCCACGACAGCCACAGCGACGTCTCCTCCGATTTCTGGATCGCCAGCGATTTTGGGGCAAGCTCGCCCATGACGATATGCAAAAAAGTAATGATCGCAAAGCCAACGGCCACGGAAACCGTCGAAATCAGCGTCGGATCCGTGGCGCCCATTTTATGCATGAGCGGCTCGACCAGCAGTTCCGACACGGCGGGTTCGCCGACCCAGCCCAAACCGAGCGAGGCCAGCGTGATACCCAGCTGCGTTGCCGACAAATACGTGTCAAGCCGTTTATTCACCTTCAGCGCATAATTCGCGCGCCGGTTTCCTTCTTTAACCAGTTGGGTGAGCCGGGACTGCCGTACTTTGACAAGCGAAAATTCGGCCGCCACGAAGAAACCGTTCAGAAAAACGAGAATAAATACAATAAGCAGGTTTAAAATCAGCTTTCCTACTTCAAATTCGGTATGACCATCAGGCAATGGAAACGCCTCTTTCCTATAGAGTTATCGCTTGGCGGGCTTTAAAGTCGATATTTTTGTAGTACATATCGGCGACAAGCAGATTGGGACCGCAGCAGCCGGCGGCATCGCAGTGGCAATTCACCGTCTGGTTCAGCGGATGCTCCGTTTGCCATTTGGCGAAAATGTCGTCCAAACGGCCTTCCTTCACATTGCCGAACGCCGGAATAGCCGCAAAATCCGTGACGTAAACATCACCCGTAAACATGTTCACATTCACGCGATTCCGGCCGTCCGGGTCGTTGCGGACCGTGACGTTGGGTTCTTTCCGCAAGCGCCGCAATAGCTTAAGATCATCTTCACCATCGCTGCACGCAAAAAACGGCAAAGTCCCGAACAGCATCCAAACCGACGGGTCCCGCTCATCCAGCAGCTTATGTATCGCCTTGCGCATTTCCGTGAGCGCCAACACCGGCAGACCTTCGGCAAAATCGGCCGCATACATCGGGTGAACCTCATGCCTCCGGCAGCCCATCTCCACGATCATCCGGTGAATTTGCGGCAGCTTCTCGTGCGTCCGGTAATTGATCATCGACTCCGCGGAAATGAACATCCCCGCTTCGCTTAGTTTGCGCGTATTTTCGATCATTGTATCATACAGCTTATACGCCGCTTCCGCCGGAACGGAATGCCCGCTTCGCGCAAACCCCACTTCGTGAAAATCGCGCTCGCTCGTATAGTTGAAAGAAATGTGCATCACGTCCAAAAACGGCAGCAGCGGCTCGTACCGGTCATAATTCAAGGTCAGGTTTGAGTTGATCTGGGAGCGCACTCCGCGCGCCTTGGCGTATTTGAGCAGCGGGATGATTTTCTCCTCCACGGTCTGCCGCCGGAACGTCGGCTCTCCTCCCGTGATGCTGATCGTCTGCAAATGCTCCACTTCATCCAGCCTTTTCAGAATAAGCGGCAGCGGCAGCTGTTCGGGCTCCTTTAGCACCAGGCTGTCGCCGACCGCGCAATGCTCGCAGCGCATATTGCATAAATTCGTAACCGTCAATTCCACGCTGGTCAGCACATGCCGGCCGTATTTCCGCAGCGAACCGATCGGGTCCCACGGGTCGTTCTGCGGACTGATCGCCTGACTCCAAGCTCCCGCCATATTATTCGTTTCTATCATGATTTTATCACCATTCCCATCCCGTCAATCTCCGTAATCACCACGGCGAATTGAACGGACAAATCAATTTCAAAGGGCGATTTCAATTCCGCGCCCAGCGGATCGGTTAAAACCCGCACCACCGGACGCTGCGGCATATGCCCGTTAATTTTCACCACAACGCCGCTTTCGCCCGTACTTAACTTCACGGTCATGCCTAACGGGTAAATCGCCACCCGGTCGCGGAAGACCTCCAGCTTCGATTTTTCGTACCAATCCCCGCATCCGGCGTACAGCACCTCGAGCGCCTGATGCGGCAGCATCGCCTTGCGGTAGACGCGGTGCGTCGTCATGGCGTCGTAAGCGTCCGTAATCGCGATCCAGCGGGCAAACTCATGGATCTCCTCGCCCCGCAGCCCCCGCGGATAACCGCTGCCGTCTATCTTCTCATGGTGCTGATAAGCGCAATGCGCCGAAATCAAAGGAATGCCCGGCTCATCCTTAAGCATTTTAAAGCCCAGCTCCGGGTGCAGCTGAATCTGCTTAAACTCCTCGTCGGTCAGCCGGGAGGGCTTGTTCAGCAGCGACAACGGCAGCTTTGTTTTGCCCACGTCATGCAGCATCGCCCCCAGGCCAAGCATCGTCAGCTCGTCTTTGCTGTACCCGTGAATTTGTCCGAGCAGCAGCGTATACACGCATACGTTCAAGGAATGACGATACAGGTAATGATCCATGCTGTTGATGTTCATCATCATAATCATGGCGTCGTTTCTGGCGCTGAGATCGTCGAGAATCGACTCGATGACGCCGGTAAACTTTTTTCCCAAATAGGGATATACCACACCTTTGACGGCCGGGGTCGCCCAATTGCGAAACTGGGTCCGGATCTCCGAGAGCGCATGCCGCCGCGTTTCATCCTCGATCATGTCATTGACAACGACATCATCCGTACGCGGATCCGCAATGTAGACGAAATCCAGCCCGTGGGACTTAAGACGCCGAATAATCGCATCGGTCAGCTCAGCATTTTCGGAGAGAAGAACGACCCCGTCCTCATTATAAATCTTTTTGCCTAATTTCATTCCGGCCTGCAGCGAGCCGACGGGTATCAACCGCATGTTATCCACTTCCGTCTCTGTAATTTCGTAATGTCCCTATGGAACAGCGGCTTATTTTGGGTCGTTAAACTTCCAGCCATATGCGGTATTAGCGCATAATAAAAATCCAGAATAGCGCGGCAAGAATAAAGCGATAGTAAGCGAAGTGGCGAAGCCGGATTTTTTGGATCAGCTTAAAAAAGGCCACGATCACTACATACGCAACGATAAAAGCCACGATAAACCCGACCAAAAAATAGCCCAGCGTATCTGAAGTTAAATATCGGTAAGAATCGAGCATTTCGTAACCCGAAACCGCGCACATGATCGGAATGGCGATCAGGAACGAAAAATCCGACGCCGCCCGGTAGCTCAGCCCGCTGAGCATGCCGCCCGCAATCGTGGAGCCGGAACGCGAGAAACCCGGCCACAGTACGGAAATGCATTGGTACACGCCGATCAGCAAAGCCTGCTTGTACGTAAGCCGATCGATGTCCGGCGCCGTAATGTTCGCTTTGCGTTTGGAGAACCATTCGGCAAACAGCATAAAAGCGCCGCCTACGACTAAGGCCCACAATACCGTGGAAGGGCTGAACAGGCTTTTGATGAAATCCCGGAAAACATAACCGACAAGAAGCGCCGGCAAAATGCCCAAAAAAACATGCAGCAAATTTAGCCGCTGTGACGGAGCGTTCGGGTTGACGGTCTTCACTTTTTGGCTCAGGCCAAGCAAATCCAGAATCCGCTCCCGGTAAACCCAGGCCATCGCCAAAATGGCCCCAAGCTGGATGACGATCTCGAATGTTTTCATCTCCGGCGACTGATCGTCGTAGCCGAACAGCTTGGCCGTCAGGATCATATGTCCGGTCGACGATACGGGAATAAACTCCGTCAGGCCTTCCACAATAGCTAAAACAATCGCGACGATAAAACTCATCCCATCCTCCTGATCAGGTGTGACGTCTATTCTTTTATTCTACTTTTTTCCATCGCTGCTGAAAACAATTTTCCGCCGCGCCGTCCGTTTGCAGCTCCAGCCGCAGCAAATCGCGGAGGAAATCGGGGAGCATGAACCGCATATCGCTTCCATTTTTGAGCCGCTCGTAGCCGACGCCGAACGAAAACATATCCAGCGTTCCGACATCGTAGGTTCTCCGGGCTTCCACGGGCTTTCCCGCCACGCGGGCCTCTACGATCCGCCGGAAGGGAGGGGCGTCCGGATTGTAGAGGATTTCCATGCCGTCGACGCAAATGCTCCCCAGTACTTTCCCCCGGAAACCATATCCGAAAATGACCTTTTCCTTCATTTCATCCAATAGCGATTGCTCCAGGCTGTAAAGGATGTCCTCCCCGCTCAGCTTCATTCTGCAGGGGTTAATGGGCGACGGGCACCGTTCATGCAGCATCCCCGCGCTAATTTCGCCCGCGGGAAGGCCGGACAGCAGCTGTCCGCTGTTCACGATCGACAGCTCGCTGCCCGTATACCTCCGGACCGCTTGCGCGAGCAGATTCCCGAACGGAGATTCCGCGCCGTATTCTATAGGCAGGCTTCGCTCCGCAACGGCCACCGTACGGCTTAACCGTTCTTTGGCTGCGGCCAGGTTGCGGGCAATCGCCGCTTGCACCCGCCCTTGCTTGGGCCCGTCCCCCACTTCGAGGCAAACGCCGCCGATTTGCAAAGGCCGGCCCTGGCCCGGCGGATTTTTGCGGACGACGATCTTTCCCAAATAACGGCCGAATTTACCCGCCGCCGTAATCATCGCCGAGCCGATTGGCTCGGGCGTCTCCAGCAAGTGATGCGTATGTCCGCCCAAAATCAGGTCGATCCCCGGGACCGTCGCCGCCAGTTCGCGGTCCAGCGTCACCCCCAGGTGGGACATGACGATAACGAGGTCCACTTGGCCGCGAAGCTGCCGCACGTCCTCGGCAATCGTCTCCCGCGGATCGAGTGCGCTTAGGCCCAGCAGGTCATAAAACTCGGCAAAAGCGGCCGTCGCCGCAACAAGGCCGATCGTAAACCCGCCTTTTTGCACAATCAGCCGTCTGTGCATCCAGTCCGGCGGACGTCCGGTCGCTTTTTCCAGAATGTTGCCGCACACGACAGGGCTTTTCAATTCCGCATATGCTTGTTCAAGCTGGCCGGGGGTAAACGTCAGCCCTTCATTGTTGCCGATCGTCACGGCATCGTAGCCCGTCAGGTTCAGCACGTCGACGTTGGCTCGCCCCATCGTCCCTTCGGTTTCCACGGCGGAACGGTCCATATGATCGCCGATATCGAGAAGGAGCGTAGGGCCGGGCGCCTGAGCCCGCAATTCATCGATCATGGCGGCGATGCGCTCCATGGCGTCGAAATGGCTATGTATATCGTTCGTATAAAGTATCGTTAATGTGTCCTGGTCCATCTCCGGCATCACATCTTGCCCCCTTGCCTTCTCCTTTAAATCGGCCTATTCTAAATTTTAGAGTTCAAAGAGTATTATATACCTTTAAATTGAACATTGTCTTCCGATAATGATATATTACAATCAAACCAAGCCGAGGAGATTTACTTATGAAAATTAAAATTGCCTTATTCGCCGGACTGGCGGACCGGATCGGCACGTCCAGCCTCGATTTCGCATTTCCGCATCCCGAACATCAGCAAGTGACCGCAGCTCAATTGAAAGAAGCCTTGGCCGCGGCTTACCCTGCCGCCTCAACGTTGATTGACGCTTCGTTCGTGGCGGTTAACCAGGAATATGCCGCCGGGAACGCCGTCATCACCGAGCGTGACGAAGTCGCCTTGATTCCGCCGGTATCGGGCGGGGAAAACGCCGCGGACGATGACGAAACCCCGCGAGAGAGCGAGCTTTACGTCATTACCGAAGAGCCGGTTTCCGTCGAGGAAGTCACCCGTAAAGTCATCACTTCCGCGCATGGCGCAACGCTCACTTTTACCGGCACGACCCGGGAATGGACCGAGGGGCGCCGCACGGTGCACTTGGAATATGAAGCTTACGTCCCGATGGCCTTGGCCAAACTGCGGCAAATCGGCGCCGAGCTCGGCGAGAAATGGCCGGGCGCGCGGTGCGCCATCAGCCACCGGATCGGCCGCGTCGGCCTGGCCGAAATCAGCGTCGTGATCGCCGTATCGGCCCCGCACCGGGATAGCTGCTACGAAGCGAGCCGTTACGCCATCGAACGGCTGAAGCAAATCGTGCCCATTTGGAAGAAGGAAATCTGGGAGGACGGTTCCGAATGGAAAGGGCACGGCTTGGGTCCATGGAACCCCTCTGTCCCTGGGACTTATAGCTCCGTACGGTGACTGGCGCCCCATAATTCTCATTGTCAATCCAATTATTACCTGTTATTATGAAGGAAAACTGGTGATTATGAGGTGTCATCGTCCTTGAAAGTGCATATCATGGAACTCAGGTCCGGCGACCGTCTTCAAACCGACATATTCAATAATTATGGTGTTTTTGTTATGCAAAAAGGCACCCGGTTGACAAGCGATGCCATCGTAAGATTGATGCAGCACGGGGTCGACTATGTGGATATTGAACCGCAAAGCCTGGATGCGGATGTTCCTTCGGAAGAAGGACCTTCCCATCCGGGACAAAAAGTCAAACCGATTTTGGACGACGCCGTGGACGGTTTTGAACAGATTTTCTTGGAAGCGCTCACCGGCGGTACCTTTGACAATGCCAAAGTGGACAAGCTGCTTAAGCCGATGGTCGATCAACTCGTTGACCATAAAGACGTCGTATCCTTGCTCCTGCTCATTGGAGGCGATGACAACTATACTTACCATCACTCCATGCAGGTCGGCATGCTCTCCTATTATATCGCTTCATGGCTCGGCTATTCCAAGGAGGAAGCCTATCAGGCCGGCAAGGCCGGCTATTTGATCGACATCGGCAACTGCAAGGTGCCGCAGGAAATTTTGTCCAAGCCGGGCAAGCTGACGCCGGAGGAATTTGAACAGGTCAAAGGACATCCCGCCTACGGATATGAAATTATCCTAAACTCAACCGGGGACGAAATCGCCGCTCAAGTAGCGCTGCAGCACCATGAACGCGAGGACGGGAGCGGGTATCCAAACGGTTTGCGCGCCAAAGACATCCACCCTTTCGCCAAAATCGCCGCCGTCGCCGACGTTTATTCCGCGATGACCACCAATCGCGTGTACCGCTCCAAGCAGGAGCTGCTGACCGTACTGCGCGAGCTAAACAGCCTCAGCTTCGGCAAGCTCAGCCCCGAGCCGACGCAGGCGCTGATCCGCCATTTGCTGCCGAACTTCATCGGCAAGAAGGTGCTGCTCAGCACCGGCGAAGTCGGTTCGATCGTGATGACGAACCAGACCGATTTTTTCCGCCCGCTCGTCCAAACCGATGCCCGCTTCGTCGATCTCTCCAAAGAACGGGAAACCATCATCGAAGATGTGTATCTGTAAGCTATGCAAGGCCGCTCCATGGGGCCAACCGGCCCGGGGCGGCCTTGCGTGCGCCCAATCCACTAAAGCCCAAAGAGCATACACTATGGCAAAAACGTGGAGGCGCACAATATGCCGAACTACCGCATCATCGTCGATCTTTCGGAAAGAAAATTGTATTTGCTGGACAACAACACCGTTGTCCGCGCGTTTCCGGTCGGAATTGGAAAAATGCTCACGCAAACGCCGCAAGGCACCTATACGATCGTCAACAAAGCCGTGAATCCGGGCGGCCCGTTCGGCGCCTATTGGCTGGGGTTATCCAAACCCCATTACGGGATTCACGGCACCAATGATCCTTCTTCTATCGGCAAAGAAGTATCGCACGGCTGCATCCGCATGTACAATCCGGATGTGATCGAGCTGGCAAGAATCTTGCCGATCGGGACGCGCGTCACGATCAGGCGATAGCCGTAACTTGTGCTGAATTAGAGGCAATAAAATCTCCTCAGGCCCCCTCCTGAGTCCGTTAAGATGACGAAATGCAAAAGTGCATGCGATATTCGTCGAAATCCCCCGAAATAGGCGGCTCAACTGCAAAAGTGCATTTCATTTCCGGGCAAAAGATACTTTTTGATCCGATAGCCCCAAATCAGATGTATTTTTGCACTTCATCCGCTCAAAAGCAGAAATTTGCGGAAAATCAAATGTACTTTTGCATCTGATCCCAGCGAGCCTTCTTTCTTCCCATGAAAAACGAGCAACTGCCGGTACCTGATTCATGAAGCCACGGTCAAAACCGGGAGGCTTTCCGCTCTATTCAGCGACTACTCTACCGGTAGATGGTGGTTTTCCCCGCTATGTAAAAAAATCTATGTAAAAAAATCCGCAGAGAAAATCTGCGGATTTTACAACCTAAATAGTGGATAGCCTAACTTTCCTTAACCGATCGAACCTTCCATTTCGAACTTGATCAACCGGTTCATCTCTACCGCGTATTCCATCGGCAGCTCCTTGGTGAACGGTTCGATGAAGCCCATGATGATCATTTGCGTCGCTTCTTCTTCGGAGAGGCCGCGGCTCATCAAGTAGAAAAGCTGCTCTTCCGACACCTTGGAAACGGTCGCTTCGTGCTCCAGCACGATGCTGTCGTTCATGATTTCGTTGTACGGAATCGTATCCGACGTCGACTCGTTGTCGAGGATCAGCGTATCGCATTTGATGTTGGCTTTCGCGCCTTCCGCCTGACGGCCGAAGGAAGCAAGGCCGCGGTACGTCACTTTGCCGCCTTGCTTACTGATCGATTTGGACACGATCGTGGACGTCGTATCCGGCGCCAGGTGGATCATTTTCGCGCCGGCGTCCTGAAGCTGGCCTTTGCCCGCTACCGCGATGGACAGCACGCTGCCTTTCGCGCCGCGGCCTTTGAGCACGACCGCCGGATATTTCATTGTCAGCTTGGAGCCGATGTTGCCGTCGACCCATTCCATCGTCGCGTTCTCTTCGGCCACCGCCCGTTTCGTAACAAGGTTGTAAATGTTCGGCGCCCAGTTTTGAATCGTCGTATAACGCACGCGGGCGTCCTTTTTCACGATGATTTCCACGACCGCGCTATGCAGCGAATTCGTGCTGTAGATCGGCGCTGTGCAGCCTTCCGTATAGTGCACGAAGCTGCCTTCGTCGGCGATGATCAGCGTGCGTTCGAACTGGCCCATATTTTCCGAGTTGATGCGGAAATAAGCCTGCAGCGGAATTTCGCATTTAACGCCTTTCGGCACGTAGATGAAGCTGCCCCCGGACCAAACGGCGCTGTTCAAAGCGGCAAACTTGTTGTCCGCCGCCGGAACGACGGTGCCGAAGTATTCGCGGAACAGTTCCGGATACTCGCGCAGCGCGGAGTCCGTGTCCATAAAGATAACGCCTTGGTCTTCCAGGTCCTTCTGAATGCTGTGGTAAACGACCTCGGATTCGTATTGCGCGGATACCCCGGCGAGGAACTTCTGCTCCGCTTCCGGAATCCCCAGTTTATCGAATGTTTCCTTGATCTCGGCAGGAACTTCCTCCCAAGTTTTCCCTTGCTTTTCCGAAGGTCTTACATAATATTGAATATCGTTAAAATCGAGCTCGCTCAGATCTCCGCCCCAACGAGGCAGCGGCATCTTCTCGAATTGTTCCAGCGACTTCAGCCGGAAATTCAGCATCCATTCCGGTTCGTTTTTAATCCGGGAGATTTCCGTCACGATTTCGCGGGTCAAGCCTTTACCCGATTGGAATACCGCCTTGTGTTCGTCCCGGAAGCCATATTTGTACTCTTCCAATTCCGGTGCTTTTTTGGCCATGAGTCAGGTCCCTCCTTAAATTTAAGATTCGGTTTGAATCCCTTTTTTCAAAGCGTTCCAAGCCAATGTGGCGCATTTGATCCGGGCGGGAAATTTATTAACCCCGGATAAGGCCTCGAGATCCTCGTAATCGTCAAAATCCACGGATTCGCCCATCATCAGCTTGGAGAAACGTCCGGCCAAATCCAGCGCTTCCTGAAGCGTCCGGCCCTTGACGGCTTCCGTCATCATCGAGGCCGAAGACATGCTGATCGAACAGCCTTCCCCGGTAAACCGGGCGTCCTTGACGATGTCGCCCTCGATGATCAGCTGCAGGGAAATCCGGTCGCCGCAGGTCGGATTGTTCAGGTCGACCGTAACGGCATCTCCGTCAAATTTCCCGCGGTTGCGCGGGTTTTTATAATGATCCATAATGACGCGGCGGTACAAATCGTCCAGTTGCATTACCCAAAATACTCCTTTGTTTGGATTAAAGCTTCCGCCAGTCGGTCGATATCCTGCTCCGTATTGTACAAATACAGGCTGGCTCTGGCCGTTGCGCTCGCTTCCAGCCAGCGCATCAGCGGCTGGCAGCAGTGATGGCCGGCCCGGATCGCGATGCCGGAAGCGTCGAGCACGGTGGCCACGTCATGCGGATGAATGTCCTCCAAATTGAAGGTCAGAAGTCCAACCTCGCGTTCGCGCGGTCCGTATAGCGTCAAACCTTCAATCTCCGACAAGCGGTTCATCGCGTAAGCCGCCAGCTTGGCCTCGTGCCGATGGATTTCCTCCAGCCCGATTCCTTCCAGAAAATCGATGGCCGCCGCAAGTCCGACGGCACCGGCGATAATCGGCGTCCCGCCTTCGAACTTCCAAGGGAGCTCCTTCCAGCTCGACTCGTACAAACCGACATCGTCGATCATTTCGCCGCCGTATTCGACCGGTTCCATCGATTCCAGCAGATGCTTCTTCCCATATAGTACCCCAATCCCGGTCGGAGCGCACATTTTATGGCCGGAAAAAGCATAGAAATCACAATCGAGGTCCTGTACGTTCACTTTCATATGCGGTGTGCTTTGCGCCCCGTCGACGACCATGACGGCCCCGTGCCGGTGCGCGATGGCGGCCAGTTCCTTCACCGGGTTGACCACGCCAAGCACGTTGGATACATAAGAAGTGGCCACGATTTTCGTTTTGCCGGTGATCGTTTTCTCCGCATCCTCCAGCGCGATATGACCGTCCGGCTGAAGCGGAATATATTTCAGCACCGCCTTCTTCTTCAGCGCCAGCTGCTGCCAAGGAATCAGGTTGCTGTGATGCTCCATCGGGGTGATGACAATTTCGTCGCCCTCATTCACGGCCGCCGCCCCGTAAGAGGATGCGACCAGATTCAGCGACGTCGTCGTTCCCCGGGTAAAAATAATTTCCTCGCGGCGCGCCGCGCCGATAAAGCGGGCTACCTTCTCGCGGGCGCCCTCGTAAGCGTCGGTCGCCCGGCTGCCCAGCGTGTGAACGCCGCGGTGCACATTGGCGTTATCCCATTCGTAGTAGTGCTTCAGCGCCTCCAATACTTGGACCGGCTTCTGGGAAGAAGCCGCGCTGTCCAGGTAAACGAGCGGATGCCCGTTTACCTCCTGCTGCAAAATCGGGAACTGTTTTTTGAGCTCTTCGGCGTTTATGCTCATTGTCCCAACTTCCTTTCCACCAGAGCCTGCAATTGCTTTTGCAGCGGCTCCAGCGGGATATCCGACACGACCGGAGCCAAGAACCCGTAGATGATCAAGCGTTCGGCCTCGGCGCGGGAAATGCCGCGCGACATCAGATAGTAGATTTGCTCAGGGTTGACCTGGCCGACGGATGCGGCGTGCCCGGCCGTAACGTCATCCTCGTCGATCAGCAGGATCGGATTGGCGTCCCCGCGCGCTTTCGGGCTCAGCATCAGCACTTTTTCCGTTTGCTGGCCGTCCGCTTTGGTCGCGCCTTTTTCGATTTTCGTAATCCCGTTGATGATCGCCGTTGCCGATTCGCGCATCACCGCGCGGGTGATCATTTGGCTGCTTGAGCTTTTGCCGTAGTGAACGGCCTTCGTCGTGTAGTTCAAACGCTGCGACCCGGAACCGACCGCGATCGCTTTGACGTCGGAGCTCGAGCCGTTGCCTTTCAGAATCGACAGCGTTTCGCTGGCCGCGTCGCCGCCGTTCATTTCGCCGACGATCCACTCGATGCTGCCGTCGTTTTCGACGATGGCGCGCCGGAACGTCAGGTCGGTCGCGTGCTCGCCCAAATGATGCACCGTAGCGAACTGCACCTTGGCCCCTTGATTTACGAACACTTCCGCGGAACCGTTGTGCACGATTTTGCCGCCCAGGTTTACGGAAATGTAATTATCCGCGTATGTGACCTTGCTGTTCGCTTCAGCCACGATCAACACATGCGGCGCAAAAACAGCTTCGGCCTCATCCAGCAGGAAAATGCTTTGCAGCGGCGCCTCGATTTCCACGTTTTTCGGCACGTACAGGAATACCCCGCCGTTCCACAAAGCCGCATGCAGCGCGGTAAGCTGGTTTTCCTCCGGCTTCACCGCCGCGTGCAAATATTTCTGGACAAGGTCGCCGTGCTCGCGGGCCGCGGTTTCCAGATCCGTAAAAATAACGCCCTTCGCCGCCAACTCAGGCGCAAGCCGGGTAAATACGGTGTCGGAGTTGCGCTGCACAAGCAGATTGCTTTGCTCCGTCAAATCGACGAACGAAGTTATGCTGTCCGGAAGCTGCTGCGATTTTTCCTGGCGAACCTCGCTTAATCCCCCGTAATTGTTCAGATCCCAGCGGTCGAGCCGCGTTTTCTCCAATTTAGGCAATTCCAGTTCCGCCGCCAGCTGCAGCGCCCGCGACCGGTTTTCGGTCAGCCACGCCGGTTCGCCGCGCTTAGCGGAAATTTTCTTCAACTGCTCCGCTTCCACCGGAAGAACGGTTTGTGTCGTCATCTTTTGGTTCCTCCTTCCGCTTAGGCTTCTTGACCGACCGTCTCGTCCACGATGCCAAGCTCTTCTTTAACCCAATCGTAACCGTCCTGCTCCAGACGTTCCGCCAGCTCAGGGCCGCCGGATTTGACGATGCGCCCTTGCATCATCACGTGCACGAAGTCCGGTTTGATGTAGTTCAGCAGGCGCTGGTAGTGGGTGATGATCAGGAAGCCGCGATCCTCGCTGCGGATCGAGTTGACGCCGTTCGCCACGATGCGCAGCGCATCGATGTCAAGGCCGGAGTCGATTTCGTCGAGAATGACGAGTTTCGGATCCAGCAGCAGCATTTGCAAAATTTCGTTCCGCTTCTTCTCCCCGCCGGAGAAACCTTCGTTCAAATAACGGTGGGCGAATTCCGGATTCATTTCCAGCACCTTCATTTGCGCTTCCATTTGACGGATAAATTTGATCAGCGAGATTTCGTCGCCTTCTTCGCGGCGGGCGTTGATCGCGCTGCGCAAAAAGTCGGAATTCGTCACCCCGGCGATTTCGCTCGGATACTGCATGGCCAGGAACATGCCGGCGCGGGCGCGCTCGTCCACTTCCATCTCCAGCACGTCTTCGCCGTTCAGCGTAACTTTGCCGTCCGTCACTTCGTATTTCGGATGTCCCATGAGCGCCGATGCGAGCGTACTTTTCCCGGTTCCGTTCGGGCCCATAATGGCGTGGATTTCTCCGCCTTTTATCTCAAGATCGATCCCTTTCAGGATCTCCTTCCCTTCAATCGTCGCTTTAAGACCTTCCACAACAAAATGTGTAGCCATTTTTCCTGCTCCTTCCATCGTACGAGAGTTTAGCCAGAGACGCTGCCCTTTGTTTTTGCCATTATAGCATAATAATTATCACATTAGAATAATTCTAAGTGATTCTCATTGATTCTCATTTCATTCTAACCTACTTTGTATGCATAATCAACGTACGCCGGCGGATGGCCGTCATACGAAAAAGGCTCGGCCCTCTTCATGACGGCCAAGCCTGTTCAAACGTAAGGGGGGACCGACTTAAGCTTTCCTAAATCAGCCCAAGTAAGAACGCAGCGTCCACATGTGTTTTTCCCAATCTCTTTTATACCCCGTCAACAAGTCGCTGGTGGCATCATCGCCGGCCTGATCGGCCAAATCGATCGCTTCATGATAAGACTCCGCCATGGTGGCAAGGTCCTCGACCAAGCTCTGCACCATGGCCTGAGGCTCTTCCTGCCCCGCCGCTTCCTGGATGGTGGCCAAGTCGAGGTATTCCTTTAACGTTGCCGCAGGCTTCCACTTCAGGGCTAGCATCCGTTCGGCGATGGCGTCCATCTGCTCCGTGGCTTCATTATATAGCTGTTCGAATTTGGCATGCAGGGTAAAGAAAGTCCCGCCTTGAACATACCAATGAAAATGATGGAGTTTGACGTATAACACGTTCAAATTCGCCACCTGTACGTTAAGCAGCTGCTCCAAGGCCGTCTTGTTCGACTTGCCCGTCGGTTTGGCATCCGATTGCGCCATGATTCATCCCCTACCTTCATCCTGGAATAGAGTATGCTCCCTTATTTATTACCCACAACCAGTGTTTACGAAACGGGTTCGATTCATTCGGATAATTGTAAAATTTTTACATATTCTGTTTCGTGTTTTTTTGGGAATTTGGGGCTATGATTGTTTATTGAGCGGTGCTATTATTAATGAAGTCAAACCGAACACGACTTTTATGGGGGAACTATGGACAAGCAAAATGAACAGCATCATGAGGATGAATCCGGTTACTTATTTAACGTGGAAGTGTTGATTCGGAGCAAAACGAACGGGCAAGCGCTGCAGAACCTGCTGCAATTGTTGAACAACGGGCCCGACATCATGGATTTCCGAATTAATTCGGGAATAGAACTGGGCGAAATCATCGATTCGCTGCTTGCCAACCGGAAGCAGTCCTTTATTTCCAAGACCTATAAGCGCTTGGGAAAAACGGAGGCGAACAACAACGCTCCCGATGACGGCAAACAAAGCAAACCCCAGCCCAAAGCGGAAGTGCCTGTCCCGGATCAAGCCGCCAGCGGCTTTAAGGACTTTGCTTCCAGCGAGGAATTTCAGAAGTGGATTCAAAGTTACATTACGGGAAACAAACTGGTACGGTTATATATCAGCCGGAACGGGGAACGGATGAGCATCCCGTGCCGGATTTTAAACTTCCTGCCGGAAACGTACGCCTTAAACGTGTATCATGTGGACGAGAAGCAGGTCTATAATCTGAAGCTGAGCGAAATTATCGACTTCCTGGATACTTAATCCGGGAAATGGACGATTCACGTCATTCAGCCGAGCTTATCGTTTTTCTTGGAAAGAAGGGCGGCCTGCTGAGCACTAGCATTGCATTAAATCTGACAAGATACATTTTCAGCCACACCAATATTCTAACGGTTGCCACAAGCGTTATTTGTTCCAAAAACGTTGATTTTAAATTGTAACGGTTGCCATGGAGCTTATTTCGCTGAAATCCGGCTTAGTTTGCTTAGATTCAGGCAAATAACGGCGCTCACAACCGTTAAAGTTTTGAAAAAGGCTTTTTTCGCAAATTAGCCGCTGCTCCAACCGTTAGATTTCCGTCAGGCGCATTATCGGCTTGAAAACATGATCATTTCCCAGTTAATGCAACGCTAGTGCCCGCTGAGATGAGATCAACTGCAAAAGTGCATTCTATTTTCCGTAAATCACCATTTTAGAGCGATTGAAATGCAAAAGTGCATCTCTTTAGGGGCTATTCGATAAATAAGGAACTTTTGACCGGAGCTGAAATGCACTTTTGCAGTTGAACCACCCTTTTCGGGGGAATTTCGACGAAATTCGCCTGCACTTTTGCAGTTCACGGGATTTCGTTCTGGTCGCACCAAAAGTCGAGTTATAAATTTTCATAAAAGACGGCTGAATCCGCTCCGCCGCGGAGCCCTTCAGCCGTCTTTTCCGTTGTTGCCGAGTCTGTCAGGCCTTCCTGTTCCAAGCCTCCAGCGCAAGCAGCAGCCAACCGGCGATAAAAGAAACGCCGCCCAGCGGCGTAACCGGCCCGAGCCAGGTCCAATGGAGTGCCGCCAATCCGTACAGGCTGCCGGAGAACAGGATGACGCCGAGCAGAAACAGCCGGCCCGCCCAGCGAAGCCGTCCGGATTCCCCCCATTGCCCGGCAAACAACGCCGTCAGCAGGATGGCAACTCCGTGAATCATCTGATAATGCACTCCGGTCTCATAGGTGGCGATGGCCGTTTCGCCGATTTTCGCCTTCAACATATGCGCTCCGAATGCGCCAAGCGCAACGGCGAGTAGCATGATGACCGCGCCGATTCCGGCATAGGTGCGCCGCATTTTTTCCGCCTCCCCTTGTTTGTCCATTTCGCCAAAATTCATTCATGTTCATTCTACCTCAACCATCCGTCCGATATCTACAGCAAGCGGAAATAAAGCCTATGACCGATGCCTTTCCCTTGTCTTTCGCTTTTTGCTAAAATAGAATAACCGAACTATGTAAGGAGATGCTTATGGCAAACGTGAAAATTTTCGCAGACAGTACCTCGGACCTGCCCGCAGAATGGATTCCCCGCTATGATATCGGAATTATTCCTTTATATGTCGTGTTTGGCGGCGAGACGTTCCAGGACGGGGTGGATATCACGCCGGTCGATATTTACCGGAGGGTCGAGGCTGCCGGGAGTTTGCCGAAAACAACCGCTCCGTCGCCCAAAGATTTTATGGACGCCTTCGGCCCCCATATCGAACGCGGGCAGGACATCGTTTATATCAGTCTTTCATCCAAACTCTCATCGACCTATCAAAATGCGCTGATCGCCGCCGCGGAGTTCCCGGAAGGGCGGATTCACGTTGTGGATTCCCTTACTTTATGCAGCGGCATCGGCCTGTTGGTCATGAAAGCGGTCAAAGCCGCCGCGGAGGGCCGCACCGCCGGCGAAATCGCCGCGCTGGTCAGCGCTATCCGGCTGCGGGTGGAAACGCAATTCGTCATTGACACGCTGGAATATTTGTATAAAGGCGGACGCTGCTCCGGCATGCAGAACTTTATCGGCAGCCTGCTCCAGATCCGGCCCGTGCTCAAGCTGGTGGACGGGAACATCATCCCGGCCTACAAGGTCCGCGGCCGCAAGGAGAAGGCGGTTCAGCAGATGCTGGACAACGCTTTGGCCGACCGGGACAACATGGACAACGATCTGATCATCGTCGCCCACACGCTGGCCGAAGAAGAGGCGCTGCGTTTGGCCGCGATTTTGCGGGAGCAGACGGGAGCGCGGGAGGTCGCCGTGGCCGAAGCGGGCTGCGTCATTTCCAGCCACTGCGGGCCCGGAACCGTTGCCATTATGTACACGAGACAATAATCGGCCGCCTAGGCCGGGCTGTTGCAGAAAGGCCACAACTTTTAGGAGGATCACTATGGCATCGATCAAAATTTTCGCGGACAGCACCTGCGATTTGCCGGCGGATTGGATTCAGCGGCACGAAATTGGCATCGTTCCCCTGTACGTCACTTTTTCCGACCAAACGTACAAGGATGGCGTCGATTTAAGCGTGCCCGATCTTTACCGCAAAGTCAGCGAGACCGGCAAGCTGCCGAAGACGGCGGCGCCGTCGCCGGCCGATTTCATTCAGGCTTTCTCCCCATATGCCCGGCAAGGGCAGCAAATTCTATGCATCAGCTTGTCTTCGGAGCTGTCCTCTACATACCAAAACGCCCTGATTGCGGCGGAAGAGTTCCCGGAAGGGACGGTCACCGTCTTCGACTCGCTTAATTTATCGACCGGCATCGGCCTTCAGGTGATGAAGGCGGTGCAGGCCGCGGCGGAAGGCAAAAGCGTCAGCGAAATCATCGACCTGCTCACCGCGGTTCGGCCCCAGGTCGAAACGGAGTTTGTCATCGATACGCTGGAGTACCTGTACAAAGGCGGGCGCTGCTCCGGCATGCAAAACCTGATCGGAAGCCTGCTCAAAATCCGCCCGGTCATCAAAGTGGCGGACGGCAAAATGACCCCGGCCTACAAAATCCGCGGCAGCCGGGAAAAAGCGCTCGACCAGCTGCTGAACAACGCGCTTAGCCGCTTGAACGATATGGATAACGACATTATTTTTGTCACCCATTCCCTGGCGGATGAGGACGCGGCCAAGCTGAAGCAAGAGCTTGAGGCCAGAACGGGGGCCAAGACCGTTGCCGTCTCCAATGCCGGCTGCGTCATTTCCAGTCATTGCGGCGCCAAAACGATCGGCATCCTGTATACGAAAAAGACAAGCTGACGTATAGATAGAGTCATGTCCTTTTAACTGCCGCGAGGCGGCTGGGACATGACTCTATTGGTTTAACGCCTAAGTTTGCGGCTTGCCGCGTTTGTAGCTGACCCGCGAGCGGTATTGCTGCGGCGCCCGGGCCGGATAGCGGACCGGCAGCGAAAACATATGCACGAGCTTCGTAAACGGGATCGCGGCGAACAACAGGAACGCCGACAGGACGTGCAGCCGGAAGAGGAGCGGAACGGTGTCCATCAGGTGATAATCCGGCCGAAGCGCCAGCAAACTGCGAAACCATGGACCTATGGTAGTGCGGTATTCGTAAGCGGCCACCGTCGTGTTGTATACGAGCGTCATAAAGGTCCCGTTGGCGGCGACGATCAGCAGCAGGATCACCGTAAAATAATCGGCAAATCCGGCGTGGGCGCGCACGCGCCGGTTCGTGATTTTGCGAATCAGCAAAATAATCAGCCCCAGCACCACCATGATTCCCGCCAGCCCGCCTCCGGCAATCGCAAAGATGTGGTACGTTTCATCGCTCACGCCCATGGCATGGTATACCCTTCGCGGAATCAACACCCCCATCACATGGCCGACAAAGGCGAAGATGATGCCGTAATGGAAAATCGTGGAACCGAGCCGCAGCCATTTTTTCTCAAACATTTCCGTCGAAGGAGCGGTCCAGCTCACTTGGCGGAAGGCAAACCGGTATAACAATCCGCCGATCATCACCACCAAGGCGATGTACGGATAAACGACCCACCAGAACAATCCGGTCATGAAGCTACCCCCATTCATTCAGTTGCATCTTTGGAAAAACGATAAATCCGCTCCCGTTCGGGCGGCTATCGTCCATCCCGTACAGAATCGGGTAAGGAAGCTCGCCTTGGTCGGCCTGCTCCCGCTTCTCCGTAAGCCGGCGGACATCTTCCTCCGAGGGTTCGCCAAAAACGTCCGCCACGAGATGGCGGAGCAGTTCCCGGTAAGGGTTGTCCTCCGCCAAATGCTCGCAGATCCGCTTCGTGGCGACGGCGAGCCGAAGCTCCAAACCCCGGACTTGGACATGGTCCGGACGCACGGCCAGCAGCTCGAACAAGAGCGGCATATAATCGGCCAGTTCGCCTTCAGCGGCGGCAAAACCGGCGTCCTTGATGATTTGCTGCAGGAGAATCAGCGCCGCGCCGCGCTCCCGGCTGTCCCCAAGCTCATGCGCGGTGAGATACAGTCCGGTTTTTTCCTTCCAGTCAAAGGCCCAAACATACTGCTCCCTTAGCTCCTTCAGCGGGCAGGATAACAGCGGGCGGCTTGTCTCCTGAAGACGTTCAGCCAATAGCGGGCTTCCGGCTTCCCGTACCGCTTCCAGCATGCTCCGCGCGGTTTCCGGAAAATCGTCCTCCGGATATCCCAGCAGTCTGGCCGCAAATATCAAACTGATTTGCTTGTCTTCCATCGCCAACCTCCTTACTCTACCTGTCTTCTTTGGCAACCCATTGCGACAAAAATCCTTCCTCCGGCGTGATGCCCTCCAGACTGCAAGCTCCCTGACGGTAATGCAGTCCGGCTTCGCCGATCATTTCCCGCCGGCCTGTAGGGATGACGAAACGTTCGTTGTGCTTGGCTACGGCAAACAAACGGGCCATCTCTTCGATTTCCTCCACGCTGGTTTCCGCCTCCCCAAGCAGCTTGCTGCGCTTCAGCTCGTCCAAGCCGCCGACCGCACGTTCCCGCATCAATACGCGCATCGCCGTCATCTTCAGCAGCACCCGCCGGATCACTTTCGTGTCTCCCGCCGTCAGCAGGGAAGCCAAATATTCCAGCGGAATCCGCATCTGATCGACCGCCGGGATGTACATGTCCGTCTGCAGCTCGTCCTCCTCGATATGGTTCATGATCGGGCTGAGCGGCGGTACGTACCAAACCATCGGCAAGGTGCGGTATTCCGGATGCAGCGGCAGCGCCACCTTCCATTTCATCGCCAGTTTGTAAACCGGAGAACGCTGGGCCGCATCGATCCAAGCATCCGTGATCCCCGTTCTTCTCGCTTCCTTGATGACCTCCGGATCAAACGGATCCAGGAAAACGCCGAGCTGCGATTCGTACAACTCCTGCGGATCCTCTGCCGAAGCGGCGGCTTTCACCCGGTCGGCATCGTACATGACGACGCCGATATAGCGAATCCGGCCCACGCACGTCTCGGAACAGATCGTCGCCAGCCCGGCCTCCGTACGCGGGTAACAAAAATTGCATTTTTCCGCCTTATGGGTGTTCCAGTTGTAATAAACCTTATGGTACGGGCAGCCGTTCATGCAGAACCGCCACCCCCGGCAAGCCTCCTGGTCAACCAGCACGATCCCGTCCTCGTCGCGTTTGTACAGCGCGCCGGACGGGCACGAAGCGACGCAGGAGGGATTGAGGCAATGCTCGCAGATTCGCGGCAGGTACATCATGAACGTTTTTTCATATTCCAGGGCGATATGCTCCTGCAGCTTTTTGACGTTGGGATCGAGCGGGACGATTTCGCTGCCGCCGGCCAAATCATCGTCCCAGTTCGGCCCCCATACAGGCTTGTCCATATACTCGCCCGTAATCAGCGACACCGGCCGCCCGACCGGGAGATGCTTGCTCTTTGGGCTGTGCAGCAGGTTGTCGTAATCATAGGTCCAAGGTTCATAGAAGTCGTCCAAATCGGCCATGTTCGGGTTGTAAAAAATGTTCGCCAGCTTGGTGATCGGGCCTCCGGCACGCAGCGCCAGCTTACCGCCGCGCAGCACCCACCCGCCCTTGTATTTGCCCGTCTCCTCCCATTCCTTCGGATAACCCGGGCCCGGCCGCGTCTCCACGTTGTTGTACCACATGTACTCCGTGCCGGGGCGGTTGGTCCAGGTATTTTTGCAGGTGACCGAGCAGGTGTGGCAGCCGATGCATTTGTCCAGATTCATCACCATCGCGACCTGCGTTTTAATCCTCAAGCCAATCTACCTCCTTCAGCGGGCGGATGATGGTCAGCGTATCCCTCTGGTTTCCCGTCGGACCGTAATAGTTGAACCCGTAGCTTAACTGAGCGTAGCCCCCGATCATGTGGGTCGGCTTGAGCGTAATCCGCGTCACGCTGTTATGCGTACCGCCGCGCTGCTTGGTGATCGACGTCCCGGGTACGCCCAGCGTGCGGTCCTGGGCATGATACATGTAGGCGATGCCTTCCGGAATCCGGTATGTCAGCACGGCCCGGGCGGCCACGACGCCGTTGCGGTTGTATACCTCGATCCAGTCGTTGTCCTTGATCCCGATGGAAGCCCCGTCCTTCTCATTCAGCCAGACGACCTGCCAGCCGCGGAACAGGGTCGTCATCTGGTTGGTGTCGGTGAACATCGTATGGATGCCCCACTTCTGATGCGGGGTCAGGTAACGGAGCGTCAGCGATTTCCCGTTCTCCGGCACGCCTTGTTCCCCTTTAAGAAAAGGAACGTGCCTTAGCGGCGGCAAATACAGCGGCAAAGCCTCCCCGAAATCGAGGATCATTTCATGGTCCAGATAAAAGCTCTGCCGCCCGGTGAGTGTCCGCCAAGGGATACTGTATTCGGTGTTCAGCGTAAATGGCGAATAGCGGCGGTTGTCCTTCTCCAGTCCGCTCCAGACGGGCGCGGAAATGGCCTGGCGGGGTTGGGCCGTGATATCGAGCAGCGTAAAGGCTTCCTCCGCGCGCGGCAGGGCGATCTCCACGAGTTTTTTGCCGGTCTTCTGCTCCATGTCGCGCCACCCTTCCACAGCGCGCTCCCCGTTCGTCGCCCCCGACATCAGCAGGATCGCTTCGATCACCTGGCGGTCGTAATACAAATCCGGCTGGCCTTTGCCGATGCCTTCACGCTTCGAGGCGCCAAGCCGGGCCAGCAATTGTTCGTAAACCCGCTCGCCCGGGATTTTCACCGCCTTCGAGCCGTACCCTTTGCGGATGTTGGGCCCGATCGTAATCATCTTGCCGTAAACGTCCTTGTAATCGCGCGGCACGATGAGAAAATGCGGCATGCTTTTACCGGGAACCGCCGCGGTTTCCCCTTTGCGCCAATCCTTGATCCTCCCGTGCACCTGGGCCACTTCGTCCGGGCTGTCATGGCCGAGCGGAGTCATCATCACGTCTTCGCAGGCGGGGAGATGCTTCTCCGCCAGATCGGAAAACGTCTTGGCGATCTCCCGGAACGCGTCCCAGTCGCTTTTGCTTTGCCATGGCGGCGAAATTGCCGGATTAAACGGATGGATGAACGGATGCATGTCCGTGCTGCTCAAATCGTGTTTTTCGTACCAGGTCGCCGCCGGCAGCACGATGTCCGAAAACAGCCCCGAGCTGGTCATGCGAAAATCGATGCTGACGAACAGATCCGTTTTGCCTTCCGGCGGCACGTCGTCGGTGTGCACGACCTCCGGCCGCCAAGAGTGGCTCGGGTCGGTTAGCACCTGATTGTCGGCCCCGATCAAATGTTTGGCGAAATATTCATGCCCTTTGCCGCTGTCCCCCAGCAGATTCGAGCGCCAGTTGAAGAACACCCGCGGAAAGTTGCGGGGGTCGTTCGGATGCTCGATCACCCAGTCGAGTTCGCCTTCCGCCGCCATCCTGGCGATTTCCCGCACGGCCTCCTGATCGTCCGTCAGCCCCTTTTCGCGCATTTGCCGCGCCAGGTCGATGGAATTCTGGGTGAATTGCGGGAACGATGGCAGCCAGCCAAGCCGCACGGCCAGCGCATTGACGTCGGCCGGATGCATTTTGCCGTACCGCCCGCCCCAAGGCGTATCCTGCTCTTCATTCGCGCGCACCTCGTAGCGGAACTGCTCCGTCACAAAGTAAAAATACGACGTGCCGTTCTGCAGCCGCGGCGGCCGGATCCAGTCGCCGGCAAAGGCGATCTGCTGCCAGCCTTCCAGCGGGCGCACTTTTTCCTGACCGACGTAGTGGGCCCAGCCGCCTCCGTTTACGCCCTGCGCCCCGGTCAGCATCACCAGGTTCAGGATCGAGCGGTAAATCTGATCGCTGTGATACCAGTGATTGGTCCCCCCGCCCATGGCGATCATCGAACGGCCGCCCGTTTTGGCCGCATTATCGGCAAACTCGCGGGCCACCTGGATGCAGTGCGACTTTTTGACCCCAGTGATCGCCTCCTGCCAGGCCGGCGTATAAGGCTTCATATCGTCGTAATCGGCCGGATAATCGCCAGGCAGGCCGCGCGGAACGCCGGCGTGGGCCATCATCAGATCATACACCGTCGCCACCTTAAACGTCTCGCCCGACGGGCTTTGCAAGTTTTTGACCGGGACACCGCGCCGCACCGTTTCGCCCGCTTTTTCCGCGAAATACGGGAAATCCACCTGCGCGACTTCGTCGGCATCCTGGATAAATGTCAGCTGCGGGTCGATTGAAGTTCCGTCCGGCTTGTTCAGATCAAGGTTCCAGCGGCTGCTTTGATCCCAGCGGAACCCTTCGCTCCCGTTCGGTGCCTCCGGTTTCCCCGACGCTGTGTCCCAGACAACGGTTTTCCATTCGGCAAGCTCCTGCGCATCGCCCAAGTCAGCCGCCCGCAGGAAGCGGTCCGAACGGATCATGCCGTGCTCCTCCTTCACGATGACGAGAAAAGGAAGATCTGTGAATTTTTTCACATAATTAATGAAATAGGGGATCTCCCGATCCACATAAAACTCTTTGAGAATGACGTGCGTCATCGCCATCGCCATCGCCGCGTCCGTGCCGGCCCGGGCCGGCAGCCAAATATCGGCGAATTTCTCGTATTCGGAATAATCGGGGCTCACGCCGACCACCTTGGTGCCGTTGTAACGCGCCTCGACCATAAAATGGGCGTCCGGCGAGCGGGTTTGCGGAATGTTCGTCCCCCAGATGATAAAATATTTCGTATTGTACCAGTCTCCGCTCTCCGGCACATCGGTTTGATCGCCCCATACCTGCGGCGAAGCGGGCGGAAGATCGGCATACCAGTCGTAAAAGCTCAGGATCGTCCCGCCGATCAGCGACAGAAACCGGGTTCCCGCCGAGTAGCTGACCATGGACATGGCCGGAATCGGACTGAACCCTACGACGCGGTCGGGCCCGTACCGCTTGATCGTATGGATCGTGGCCGCGGCGATCATCTGGCAGGCCACGTCCCAATCGCCGCGTACGAATCCGCCTTTCCCCCGGGCTTTGACGTAGCGCGCTCTTTTTTCCGGATCGCCGACGATGTTCTCCCAGGCTGCAACGGGGTCTTTTACGGCGGCCATTTCCTCCCGCCACATTTCGTAGAGCTCCCCGCGAATATACGGGTACTTCACGCGCAGGGGGCTGTAGGTGTACCAGGAGAAGCTGGCTCCCCGCGGGCAGCCGCGCGGCTCGTATTCCGGAAAATCGGCGCCTGTCGTCGGATAATCCGTCTGCTGCGTCTCCCACGTGATGATGCCGTCCTTCACGAACACATTCCAGCTGCAGGAACCGGTGCAGTTCACCCCATGCGTGGAGCGAACGACTTTGTCGTGCTGCCAGCGGCCGCGGTACAGGCTTTCCCAGTCCCGTCCCCTTGGGCTTTCCTCCGTCCATCCCTCATTGATGACTTCGCCGCGCCGCAAATGTTTCAGCGCCTGGAGCAGCTTGTTTTGCTTATCGCCCACCTATGAGTTCCCCCCTTCGCTTCCGCAAATCCGCGGCGCCGGATTAAACCGTTCGCCCGCCAGCTTAAACGCCCCTTCTCCCGCTTGCAATTCCTCCGCAAATACGCTCCATGCGCAAGCATTGCAAGCGGCCAGAATCAACCGCTGCAGCTCGTCCGGCTTGCGGATCGCCGCGATCCGTTCCACCGCCGCGCGCGGAATCTCCCCGAACCGCATGTCCAGCACCGCCAGCAAGTCCTCCTGATCCTGCGCTGCCAAAACGTCAAGCTCATGTGCTTCCATGTCGACCCTTCCTTTCCGTCAAAACGAATTCGGCCCTCCTGCGGGTAGCAATTCCCCGTGCCATGCCATAGACTTTAGAGCCGCGCTTTTTTGTAGTACTCCGCGATCAGCGTTTTTTTCACCTGTTCCGCCGCCTGGCGCATAAAGCCGCCGATTTGCTTGTCTTGATTTTCGACCATGTCCCAGGAAAAAAAACGGCCTTCCAACCGGTCGAACCTTTCACCGTAGCGGACGTAAACGGCAACTCCTTGTCCGCTCGCCTGCCCGCCGGCTTTTACGTCATAAGGATGCAGGTTCAGCCGGCGGAGCTCGCGGGTCAGGCACTCGTACAGCCGGGGCACCACCGCCCGCAGCGGTTTATCCGGCAGCAGGGCCGTCAACTTCGGGGCCGGAAACCGATCTATGGCGATTCTCCTCCAATTCCTTCTCCACCATTGCTTCTTCATCCCGGTTATGTATCTGGTCGATCAGAATCAGCGCTTGAAACCGCTGCAGCACCTGCTCGTCCATCTCGCCCCGCTCCAGCCGCGCTTTGATTTCGGCGACCAGTTCCCGCATCAAATTGTGATCCCGGGTCAAAGCGATTATGACGTCCCGAAGCTGCGGCTTCAGCTCCACCGCCTCCAGGTATAATCCTTCTTCCTCGCTTTGCGCGTGCTGGAGCGTGCGCGATTCCCAATGTTCGACGGCGATCCAGGCGATGTCAAGCGCTTTGTCCCGTTCGCCCCGGCGCAAGCTCCGCTCCAGCATTTCCGCCAATTCCCCGGCTTCCTCAAGCGCGGCCTCATGAATCAGACCGTGGCTGTCCGCCCGTCTCAAAGAGGGCCCCGACATTTCACTCCACTTCCTTTTCCTACCTGAATTTTTTATTAGCGTTTGTTCCGAATCTGAGAAATATACCTTTTTAACTCAACTTTCGCAGAGCAAAATCGACTTAATCCCTGATGCTGTACCATTTGCCCAATCGTTCGTTTAATTGCATTTCAGAGTCAATTTCATAATTCAATTCGAATATAGAGCTATAATTACCGAAAATAAAATGCTGCTTGTTTAAAAAAATACGGTTATGCTGCTTGAGGCAGGCGTTTATTCAACTTATCGAGTGCAAACTTGGTTAGGTTGTACGCAAGTATAC
>SNQW01000066.1_pt1 | contig 107811 bp, 89 predicted proteins | sample 2580511 | NCBI WGS metagenome assembly SNQW01 (sample SAMN10953775, study PRJNA522744) | food fermentation metagenome | isolation source: 8-hour incubation of native-enriched microbial consortia from nixtamalized... | place: Mexico | collected 2017-09-24
ATCGCGACCTACGCATTAGGTAACCTTGACTTTTTGGTCTTAAGCTTAAAAAATGACTGTAAAAAAATCCATTTATAGTTTCAATAATCCAAATGTGGGTTTTGCTGAAAATTGATGTTAGTGTTCTTGCAACGCTAGTGCATTTTATGCCGCTATTTTCCCCGGTTGCAAGGAAATACCCTTGTTCTGAACCATTCATAGGAAAATAAGTACAAAAAATGCCGCTAGTGGGGATCAATCTGCCAGGGCCCGAATAATAAGTACATTAAACTCCGCTATTTTGATGGCCGATGGCCGACGGCCGATGGCCCGCCTGCCGGCCGTTCCGGCAGCCGGCGGCCAAGCGCCGATTTCAAAGATAGGTGGTTTAGCTGACTACTCTTTTCCGTTTCGGCTGATCAGGCCGCGCAAAAGCTTCATGACCGCGTGGATTTCGGCATCGGTCAGCAAATAATAAGTGTTCACGGTCCAGGTTTCCTTGTTCTTAAGGTGAAAAATCAATTTCGGGAACTGAGGGAGCAACCACTTTCGGATCGAGGGACCATTGAAGCTGATGCCCGAAATGTCGGTCCAAGCGACGGTGCGCGTTCCATCCGAAATCGTTCGCTGATCATAAGTGAGCAGGCGCGGATCGGACCGCAGAGCTCTGGGGAAGCACGCAACGAAATAGCCCCCGAAAAACGGCAACCCGATTATGGCCGAAGTGATGCAAAAAAACAGGCGGACCGGGCTAACATCTATAAATATAGCCGCGTACAGCAAAAACAGACAGACGAGGACAAAAAGCAAGCTGCCCAACGTTTTGCCCCATGCCACGGATTTCCGGTAAGAGATCGTCTTCATTGTCCAACGCCTTCCAAAGTCTTCGGGATTCTCCGTTCCCGTTCTGTCTAAAGTGTCTAAAGATCCAGCCTCGTTCTTAATGACGTAATATGAGCCAGATGATGATTGCCGTGCCAGGCGTAAGTACCGAGATTATAAGCCAGACTGGTTGTTGTGCCCGATTCGGGATGCTGGAATGTCCGCTCGTAATCCGCTTCGCTCAGCGCTTTCAGCAAAATCACCCATCGCTGGTGCAACGCCTCAAGCAGGGTCAGCGAAACCTCAATATCCGCCCTGGAATCCGGCAGCTCCGCCCAGCGGTCTTCGAAATAGGGGCGAATCGTCGGGTTGTCTTCCGTCAACGCCAGCTTAAACCGCGTATAAGCGTTGATATGGCTGTCGGCCACATGGTGCACGACCTGCCGCAGCGTCCAGCCTCCCTCCCGGTAGGGAAGGTTCAATTGATCTTCGCTTAATCCCGCAACCGCCTGCCTCATTCTTGCGGGCAGCGTCTCGATTTCCCGGATCCATTGCTCCCGCTGGGCGGCGGTAATTTCACCCGTAAATTCAAATTTGCCGATCGGATATCTATAGTCCATTTCTCATTTCGCCTCCTTTATTAATGATATCATGTATACCCCAATTTGCTGCCGTTGTCGATACTAATTGATGAAAAATTTGGCGTCCCTTTTTCTGATCACAAGCTCTGCCTGGACTATAGCCTGGGCTGGATTAGCGTTTGAATATAGCGGAACTTTATGTTCTTATTTTCCGAATTTGCGCACGCTTGTTACCATTAGCGGAATTTTATGGTCTTATTTTCCAACGGGTAGGGTAAACGGGGGCCATGTCCCTGCGATTCAGGGAAATAGCGTCATAAAATTCCGCTATTATATTTAAAATATATGATCGCGCCGAAATAGAAACATTTTTTTCCTTTATTTTTCGCTAAGCTAGATATCGTTGACCGGAGTATAGCCGTGCAGCCAGTTCAATTCGCTGTCCTCCATAAACCGCGACGGCCAGCTTCGTCCGTCGCTTCCCCAATCGGTAAACGTCTTGACGGACTGGTAAAACTCCTCGATATGATCGGCCGTCGGCGCTTTAAGCATCCGGTCGATTAACCCCAGCAAATCGTGCGGTTTATGCGGCGCATTTTCCAGTACTTTCAGGAACCATTTGTGATAAGGGTAGAGCATTTCGTTATGCGCCAAAATCAAACGTCCGCCGAACAGCACCAAATTGTTGACGGAATGCTGCAACAAATAAAGGTTATCATGCTTGAATGCCTCCGCGGAGTACCATTTCCACGCCTCCAGTTGGGCCAAAAAGCGGGCTATGTTTTCCTGCTTCCGTTCCACCGGATACCGGACAATCTCCGCGAGCAGTTCTTCCAGCCCGTCCACCTTCGAAAAAAAAGGGATCGCCCCCTCAAAAGCAAAGCGGGCAGGCTCGCTCCCTTTCTCCACCACCTGTTGCAGGAAGCCGTAGGAGATGTATTTTCCATCTACATAGCCGGATTCATATTCCGTCACTTCATTCTCCCAATAGGTGAGCTCGCCGGTACTCAAGCGCCGGGCGTATTCCTTGTCGGACACGACCATCATTACGTCTACGTCCGAGGAAGCTTTGGCGAATCCATGCGCAATCGAACCCGATATCAATAAAGCCAAAATGTCCTCTCTGTCGGCCAGCTTGGCTTTGAGCTTTTCGATGGACTCGGCGTGATGCTTGAACATTTCCCATTCCTCCTTTTAACTCCCGCATAAAAAATTATGAATCAAGCCTGCACCCGGTCGTTGCGCGTATTCGGCTGCGAATAGACGAGGAACTCGAGCGGGTGCTCTGATTTGTTGAACACCTGATGTGGAGTTCCCGGCCGGACCTCGATCCCTTCATGGGCTTGAAGAAGATGTTCCGTTCCGTCGACTTCAATGTGCATGTATCCGGATAATACGAAGAAAAACTGGCTTGCTTTGATATGAAAATGCCTGGTTTCACGGGTATGCGGGGGCATTTTTTCGTGAATGACGCTCATTTCTTCCCGGTCCACCAGCCTCCATCCGTCACAGCGTTCACCCCAAATGTAGTGCTCCGCGTTGCTTTTGCTAATCATGCATACCACCTTTTCCTATACAAGTTGAACTAATCTTATGTGATAGGGCAGCCGTATATACAAATTCGGCCAACCTCCGGTCCTCCCAATCGCACAACTCCAGCAAAGCGGCATAAGGGTCCCCGGGCAACCCAAGCCAATCGGCAAACGCCGGCTCCGTTTTCATGCCCTGCTGCCTTCTCTGCCGAATTTCCCATGCAGCCTGCGCTCCGGCCAATTCCAAAATGCGATGCTCAATCACCATATGTTTGTAGGCATTTTGCCCGGTGACCGGCACGGACTGGCCAAAAATTTCGAACGGGAACCCGCCGGCCGTAAAATTCGCTACTGTCCGCATCATACCGTTGACAGTTTTCGACTTGCACCGGAAATCCTCGTACCTGTCAAACATTAGCTTCACGTCTCTCAGAAACTTGTCGTGGTCGTAAACCTCGCAAATGATGTCCAGATCGCTGGCCGGCAGGTCGATGCCGAGCGGAATCGTTCCGGCCAATACGGGATGGAAGGGTGCGAGCAGGTCCATAATCTTCAGGTCCGTCATTATCTTGTAAGCCTCTCGCTGCCTTGGGTTTCCTTCCCGCAAATATGCTATCGTCGAAAAATCTCGCATCGGGCGCTGCCCTCCCTAAAAGCTAGATTCACGGAACACTTTGTACCATTTCAGTATACCATTCTCCGCCTACTCTATCTTTTCAGAAACGTACCTAGAGTGATATAGTTAATTTAGCTTACAGATGGTAGAATCTTCTTGAATTTCTACTATATTCACATACAAGAAGGGGGGGGCATTGAGTTATACCTGGTCCCATCGGCTTCATGCATGTGTAATAACCGGCAACAGCTCGCGTGTAACCAATTTACGTTTTTGGGAGGAGATAGAGTTGATAAGCAGAATTCGTTTTCGCACATGGCTCATCTATTTGGTTGCCCTGGGGCTGATCACCACAGGAGCTTTCCCCGGTACAACCGCAGCTTCCGGCTCGGAGCCTTCGCCATTAATCAGTCAGGTTTTAAACTCCGAAACCGAACCAGCTTCGGAACCGATCATATCGCCGCAAATCGATACGTCATCCAAGGAACCGGTCAGAATTATCGTACAGCTCGATGGCCAACCTGCCGCGGCCGGAAAATTTGCAGCCAAAGCCGGCATGCGTTCCTTGGCTGCAGTAACGACGGAAGCTACGGTCAACAAAGAACAGCAGAAATTTTTACATACCGCAGCCGATCAAGGCCTGGATTTGGACGTCAACTATCAGTACGACACCGTGCTCAACGGTTTTGAAATTACGATTCCGGCCAATGAAATCCCGAAGCTGGCGGACATCCCCGGCATCAAATCGATCCATGAGAACAGCACATGGTATCCGGTTCCGCTGGAAACGGCTGCAATAGAAGAAGGCGCTCCGTTCGAAATCAATCCGATCAAGCAAATCGGAGCCGACCTTGCATGGGAAAAAGGGCTTACAGGAAAAGGCCTGAAGGTCGGGGTGATCGATACCGGCGTCGACTACCTGCATCCCGATATCGCAGGCGCTTATAAAGGCGGCTATGACTCGTTTTACAACGACAACGACCCTTATGAGGAACCGCCGATCCCCATAGAAGATGATCCGCTGGGCACAGGGTTTGAAGGGACCTCGCACGGCACCCATGTGGCCGGAACGATCGTAGGGCGGGCCGCCAATACAGAGAGCGACGTCGTGCAAAAAGGCGTTGCTTACGAGGCTGAGCTATACGCCTATAAAGTGCTGGGAAGAAGCCAGGAAAATCCTTCCCAAACCAGCGGCTCCTCCGCGCAGGTGATCGACGGCATTGAACGGGCGGTCAAGGACGGGATGGATGTGATCAACCTGTCGTTAGGCTCCGACTCCGAAAAAGATGTCAATTCGCCGGATGCCGTCGCCATCAACAACGCCGTATTGTCGGGCGTCGTGGCGGTCGTCGCCAACGGCAACGCCGGGCCGGGGTATTACAGCATGGGCTCGCCGGCTACGGCTCAGCTGGCGATTGCGGTCGGCGGCGTAGACACCGACAGTCTGCATTATTCGGGCACCCTGACTTCCAAATTTGCCGATTTATCCGAATCGCCTGATTCGCCGGGCACCGCTTCGTCCACGGCCACTTCGGCAACTTATGCAACCTATAATTTTAACGTCATGGCATGGGAAACGATGCAGGATGATTTTCGCAACATTTTGGGTACGAAGCCACTGGAGGTCGTCTATGCCAACCTGGGCAACGATGAAGACTACGCGGACTTGGATGTCAATGGCAAAGTGGTTTTGGTTTCCCGCGGCGCCCAACCTTTTGCCTACAAAATCGCTAACGCCAAGGAGCACGGAGCGGTCGCTATCGCCATTTTTAACGGCACGGCTGACGCCAGCGGCAAAAATGCCGAGTTAAGCGATGCAATCCCGGATGAGTACGACGGGCATATCAACCTGCCTCAAGGCGATTCTTTTGGCTATATTCCGACCTTTGACCTCAGGGGACAGGACGGACGCGCCATGGCCCGGGCCTTGACGGAAAATGACGGGCTCGCCCTGAATTTCACCTTCAGCGGAGAGTATCCGTCGGAAATCGTTCCGGGCGACTCCTTGTACGCCTATAGCTCTTGGGGGCCAAACGCCGACGGCGACCTGAGCATCAAACCGGACGTCCTTGCCCCTGCCGTCAACATTAGGTCCAGTTATCCGGCCTACGGCAAACTCGTGGAGGGCGCCGCGTACGACCAGGCTTATATGCGCAGCAGCGGCACCAGCATGGCGGCTCCGCATGTGGCCGGTTTGGCGCTGCTGCTCCTGCAGGAGCATCCGGATTGGACGCCTTTTGACGTTCGCGCGGCATTAGCTAATACCGCCGATGAATTGGAAAGCGGCGACGGCGGCTTGTATAAGGTATATCAGCAAGGGGCCGGGCGCGCCAATGCGGCAAACGCGGTCGAGACGCCCGCTTTGCTGCAGGCCGTTGAGCCGATCACGATCCTTGATCCGAATTTCAACCGTAAAAATGTCGTGAACTATAACTCATCCGCAAGCCTCGGCGTCGTTGCTCCCGGCTCGAGCCAAACCGATGTCCTGCAGCTGAAAAATACGTCGGACCAAGAAGTCAGTTATGAAGCGTCTATTGTGTGGCACGGCGGTCATGACGGCGTGGAGGCCGCACTTGACCTAACTGCGTTAACCGCCGCCGCCGGGGAGACCGCTACGTTCCAGTTGACCTTAACAGCGGCTTCCGATGCCGCAAGCGGATTTTATGAAGGACAGGTCAACCTGGCAAATCCGGGCTTGCCGGAGCTGCATCTGCCGTTTGTGGTTTACGTCGATAAGCAGCCGCCGGCGAACGGATTCGGCATTCAGGAGGCCAAGGTTACGAACACCATCGTTTACCCGAACCGCAGCACGCAAAAATCGACCGATTTGAGCTTTAAACTGACGGCGGCGGATACGAATTTTTTACAAATTCGCGTGTACAATGTGAATGACGAACTGCTCGGGCTGATCGGGGATCAGGTTACCGAGGACATTAACGACCGGTTTGTGCCAGGGGTTTATACCTTCGAAGGAATCGGCAGCGCGTATTACCCCGTCGACGCGAACGGCAATTTGATTCTCGATGGTCAAGGCCAGCCGGTCACCCGGCACCTGGAGGACGGCATCTATAAAATTTGGATTTACGCTCTTCAGTTGGACAGCAACTATCAAATAGCCGTGAGAAAGGACGGCACGGCAATTATGTACAACAACGTCACCTCCTTCCGGGTGGACAACTCCACGGGAAGCAACGGCGGTGGCGGCGGTGGAAGCGGTGGCGGTGGCGGCGGCGGTGATGGTGGCGGTGACCGCGACAAAGGAAATAGTTCCGTGACGAATCCGGCTGCTCCCGCCGCTCCGTCGGCAAGCTTGAGCGCTTTGGCGGAAGCTGTCATTCCCCCGGGCCATAAGCAGGTAAATCTCACCGTCAAGACGACTGCGGACGGCGGCGCCACGACGGCCTCGGTGGGCGACAGCGAGCTGAGCGCCGCGCTGGCTTCGGCAGGATCCAGCTCGCCGGCCGCGATCGTGCTCAGCTTGCCGGGCGCAAGCGTGACAAACGCCAAGGCATCGTTCACGGCCGGGCAAGTCAAGCAGCTTGCCGCCCTGCATCCGCAAAGCGTAATCATGTTTAGCGCAGCGGGCTCCGCTTTGGCTTTGCCGGTTAGCCTACTGGCGCAAGCTCCGGCATCCGCCGGACTCGATCTGATCATCGAGCCGTCCGAATCCGGCAAAGCCGCCTTTACGGAGCATGCTCCCGGCGCAACGGTGCTTGGGACACCGGTTCTTTTCGCGGCGAACTGGGTTGCCGAGGCCGGAAGCACGCCGCTCAAGGTGCCGGCCGGCACCTTCATCAAGCGGGCGTTCACCGTACCGGGGCAAATTGAGCCGGGCACGGCCGGAGTCCTTTATGAAGAGAACGGTGAAGTCAGACCGGTCGCTTCGGTATTCACGGCCCGGGAAGACAAGACGACGCTGGTCACGGTAAACCGCCCCGGATTTTCCGTGTACGCCGCCGTGACCCGTACGATTCAATTCGAGGATCTTGCCGGTTCCCCGGCAGCGGACCATATTCAGGCGCTGGCAAGCAAATTCATCATTGAGGGAACTTCCACCGGCAAGTTTTCGCCAAAAGCCAACTTGACCCGCGCGGAATTCACGTCCTTGCTCGTTCGGGCGCTGGGCCTTAAAGCGCAAGGTACAGCCGCCCGGTTCGGCGACGTGAAGGCGACCGACTGGTTCGCCGAAGACATCGCCGCCGCTAATGAAGCCGGCATTATCCAAGGCAAAAGCCAAACCGTGTTTGCTCCCGGCGCAAGCGTAACGCGCCAGGAAATGGCGGCGATTCTGGCAAGAGCTTTGGCGTTTACGGGAGCCAAGCTGCCACAGGGTGATTCACCGGCCGCCGCCTATGCCGATACGGCGGATATAGCCGCTTACGCCAAAGACAGCGTTCGGACGTTAACGGCCGCAGGTATCATCCATGGTGTGGACGCTGACGGCGGAACCAACTTCCGTCCGAACGTTACCGCCACGCGCGAAACCGCCGCCTCGGCGCTGTATCTGCTGCTCAGCAAGGCAGGCTTGTCCGATTAACAACCGGATTCCGGCCAGGTAAGCGGCAATAGATTAACGGGAAAAGGCGATGCAGAAAATCATCTGCATCGCCTTTTCTTTATTTTTCAAGCAAGTACTTTAGGGACGGCCTTATAACTCATAACCGGATATATCGAGATTAATGAAATCTACGCACCACCGTGTTGACCATAGGTTATGACAGTAGGTTGATGAATAAAACTTGCGTCGGAAATAGCAAAAACTAAAAATACAAGCATAGCCGCTGCGATAGCTATTTTATTCTTCATACGACCTGACGCACCTCACTAACTATGTTCTTGTACTTTAAACATAATTCTTCAGACGCTATGTGTCTAACTTGTTCAAATAAAACCATAAACTTAATAATACTATCTTCTTTATTAATCATAACTGAATTTTCCAGACCCGGCATCATATATTTGAATCCGTTTTCGTAATCACCTTTACGCACATAATAATAAGTAAGATCGTACAAAAACTTGTTAAAGTAATCAGGTATCACCTGACTCATATAAAAATCATTTGTTTGCTGACGTTCATAAGCTTCTATTTCCGAACTAAATTGTTGGAGGATATGATCCACATCCATTTGATGTCGGTTAGCTGCATACAAAATATTAAATAATCCCTGTAGAATCTCTACCGGGTGTTGACGGAGATACTCTACATATTCCGGCAAAACTCCGATATCGCCTCCCATAAGTTTATTGGCATAGGTATTGGCCTGCGACCACTTTTGAAATAAATCCAACCAGTGCTTGGTATCCGCATCCGTTTCTCTTACCCAGCTTAAATCCGCGTATTCATAAGTATATTGCAGCGCTTTTTCAAAATCATTCCTACCTTCACAAACATCAGCACATAACAGTTTGGCATAGGCAATGTATACAAACAGCGGCCTGCTTAATTTGCGCTGCATTTCCTGAAATTTTGCCGCGGATCGTTTTTCGTTAAAGTATAATATTTTTGCTTTATGCTCCATCTCATGGGCTAATGCTTCAACTCGATCCCATTGGCGAACGGAACGATACAAGTTGGCCAAATCCTTCAGGGCATCCAGCTGCCGGACTTCATCCAGCCGGTCAACAAAGGGTTCAAATTGGTAGGCAAATTTGAGATTCCGCACTTGGTCTTCCCCGATCCGGATTTTGAACAGCCGATATTCACATAAGGCCAAGCGTTCTGAATACTGCCTTTTTTCGCTCATGGCCACATTTTCATACAGTATTTCCGCTGCCGCATAGTTGCCGTTTTCGAACAACTCTTCCGCCATATCAAATAACGGGGTGGTATACGTCAAATCATCTAATAATAAACTTACTGTTTCCCGGATACAGTCCAACTTGCCTATTTCCGCACATTTACGAAGGAAAGGACCGATCCTGCGCCAGTTGGGATCGAGATCTTGGAGATATTCATGAATATAGTTTTCATAAAAGTGTCCTTTGGGGAATCCCAATACTTCCGTAATCCGATCCAAATGATCGGCGGTTAGCGTTCGAGCGCCATTTAACAAATAACTGCATGTTCCTACGTTAATATCCAGTTTCAAAGCAAACTGTCTTGTGTTTAAATAATTTTGTTTCATATATAACAAAACTTCTGCAAGTATCGTAGATGAGTTCAATTTAACCACTCCTTCCTATTTGTAATGGAGGATAACATCCACAATATTGTTCGTATTGGAATTTTATGTATATTACAACTATATGCTTTTTTTTGGATACGGTCAATTGACTCTCCGAAACTCGTAGTCTACGACAGGCCTGTTGCATTAGGAATATTTTTGGGATTTTGTTCAATCCAATTCAAAATATTTCCACATCATAATCGGCCTGTTCAAAGAAAAGGAAAAGCGTTATATCTCTTCAATTCAATATCCAAATCCACTGGTGTATCGTCTATTATTCCTGGAACATATGGCTTACTGTAAAGAAAATCTTTATTCATATATTCACCCTACTTTCTATGAGCGTTATATTCCCCACCTATTTTTTCGGCAACTCTGTCAAATAGCATTGGCTAAAGGATCATTTCTTAGTTCTTTTTAAACATTTTGCACGATTATCCCGTTTGATCCGGAAGCAGAGAGGAAGATAAATTCAGGAGAAGAAAATATATTGGGAGAAGCAGATATGTTCGAGATCGTTAGACAGGTTTGTGAGAAGGAGGTTTAGGAAAGTTGATGCAGACCTGACGGGAGGCATGGGGGCAAGACACCGGGAAAAATGAAAGGACCGTGACTAGCCTCAACTCTCCCCCATGAGCAAAAGGGATAATCGTGCAAAGCAGCATGCAGGGATACCAAGACACGAACACTATCATAATTTATTTTGTCAAGCACTGATCTCGGTTTTGAGCCATCTTTATACTTACTTAAGTTTATAGACTACTCGCCGGCCATTGGATCCATACAAGAGTCTTACGGTTTTGACGGCACATTTCAGTTTGCAATTTAAACAAATGCCCGACTACACTTCCGGTTAAATAACCGTAATTAGCGATATAATCCTAAAAAAAACAGACCTTCCCTAGCCTGAGGGAAGGCCACTTTATGGTCCGCTTCTTTTTTCACCAATCAAAATCCTGTTCATACCCCAAGTAAATAAGCAGCTCGCCCGCAACCTTTTTGAATGCGGCTATCGTCTCCGGGGTGTACGCCTTTTTCCATCTCCCTGGCGGCAAATGATGTTTAGGCTTCACCAGTTTCAAGCGGCTGATCCGCTGGAGATACTGCTCCTTCGTGAACTTCCGCCCCCCCTCCTGAAGATCGGGCCACACATAATCCACGACCCGCGCAAGCTCGCCGTGCAGCAGCTTGGGATCGCCGGCGGCCTGTTCATAACGAATCGTCAAGGTGCCGGGATCGTCCATCCACCGCAAATACCGGTTGTAATGCTCATTGATGTCCCCATAGCCAATCTGCACCTCTCCGTACTGCTTGGAGACGGCCCGGCTTTCCATAAAACCGTTAATCATCCGGAGCAGACGCTCATCCATCGATTTAAAATGCTGGCGGAAATATGTTTGATGCGGATGTTCGGGGTTCCTCAAAATGGAGAGAAGCATGCTCAAGATCATGTCGCGCGGATCCCTCACCATAAATATCCGGCGAACTCGCTGCGCATCCAAAAACCGCTTTATCGTCTCGCTGTAGTAGAGGTGTCCCGAGCGGATTTCCCCGGATTTCAATTTCAACAGCTCTTCTTGAACATCCCCCTCCCACTGGTTCACCCATTCTCCCTTGCGCAGGGGCAGCAGCTGCGCCAGCAGGTAATTCATCTCTCCAAGACCGGACTCCGGAACCCCGATCACAAGTAATTTTACCGGCATCCCTATCGCCAACTCCTTTCTTTTCCGTGTTCTCTATTAATCTATGTTTCTATCGAACTGCCGTGCTTGTACGCTTATCTCTGAAAATCAAAAACTAGCAATTTTTTTAAAAATTCATATGAGCACCCAAGCAGATGCAGAGAATCTTGCATTTCATAGTATCAGAAAACGATAGAGCGAGGTGAGCGTGATAGAGCGGGAAACAGGTTCATAGAAAAGCAGGTTGGCAGGAGCAGATTTCACGAAACAAGGAAAGGAGATGAAGAGATGAAACTGGCAGATTTAAAAGGCGGCTACGATGCGATTTTCAGCTTGGGAGACCTATGTTTGTCTTCGCTGCAGCTCGAGAAAAACAATCTCCGTCCCTACGCCGGCGTATTCGACTGGGTGGCTTCGCCGAATCTTGACGATGTTTGCCGGCTGATCGACACCAGGTTCAAAGGATTTATGGAGCTGGAAAATTTACGGGTAGGCGGGGTAACGGAAACCGGAATGATCTGGGTGACGGATGACGCGAATTCCATCATTTCCAGCCACGATTTCGAAGCGGGCAAAAATACGGTCGCCGACCTTGCCGCTTATCCTGAGGTCAAGGCCAAATATGACCGGCGCATCCAGCGGTTTTTGCACAAACTCTCTACGAGCCGGCGGATTTTGTTCGTGCGCACCGAAGGAACTTTGGAGGAAGCCAAGCTGCTGGAGAAGACGCTGCGCCGCGCCGTCGGGCACGATTTCCGGGTGCTGCTCGTCAATCACACACAGGTAAGGGGCATCGTAGAGCTCAACTGGCCGCTCGAGAAAGTCTGCGCCATTCAGCTGTCCGATCTCGATAAATGGAGCGGCAATGACCAGCAATGGAACCAGATTTTACACGGAATTCGTTACGTATCCAATTTGAACGAGGGGGGAGAACAGTGAGAGACATCATTAAAAACAGCAAAATTTTGGTGACCGGAGGAACCGGTTCATGGGGATACGGGCTGGTGAAAAAGCTTCTGACGTACGAACCGGACCAAATCATCGTATACTCCCGCAACGAATCCCACCAGGTTAAAATGCACCGCGAATTGGCTCATCCGGCATTAACCTTCAAAGTGGGGGATATTCGCGATAAAGAAGCGCTTATCGAAGCGTGCGACGGAATCGATTATGTGTTTCACCTGGCGGCCCTGAAGCATGTCGACATTTGCCAGAACCAGCCGCTTGAAGCGCTGAAAACCAACGTACTGGGCGTCCAAAACCTGATCGAGGCGGCGATCCGCGGCAACGTCAAAAAAGTGATCAACGTCTCGTCGGACAAAGCCGCGAATCCGTCCAATTTTTACGGGCTCACCAAATCGATTGGGGAAAAGCTGGTGCTGTACGCCGACTCGGTCAGCACTCATACGAGATTTATCTCCGTCCGCAGCGGCAATGTGATCGGAACGAGCGAAAGCGTGGTGCTGCTGTTCAAAGACCAAATCCGCCAGAACAACCGGATCGGCATTACCGACAAAGCGATGACCCGTTATTTCGTCACCGGCGACGTCACCGCGGAGCTGATGCTGGACGCTTTAACCGACGGGCTTGGCGGGGAAATCTTCCTTCCGGATATGCCGGCCTGCAAAATTACCGACCTGGCGGAAGTCATCGTGGAGAAATACGGAAACCGGGACACGGAGCTTAAGGTCGTCGGCATCCGCCCCGGCGAGAAGCTGCACGAGCACTTGATTTCCTATCATGAGGTGAAGCACACGGTTTTGTACGAAAAAGACGGCAAACGGTATTTCGTGGTCCTCCCCTCCCCGGACAACAAGGAGTTGTCCCGGCATTACGCCGCACACCCCCGGGCTCAGGAGAAATCCTATACCTCGAACTCTTCCGGCTTGATGACCAAGGATGAAATCGAACAGATGCTGAGAAACGGCGGATTTTTAAACTGAGGAGGCTGCGAATATGAAAATCCTGTTAGCCACTTACTGGGCCGTTCCTCACGTCGGCGGCGTTTGGCCTTTTATGCAGCAGCTGCAGAAACAACTGCAGGCCCGCGGCCACGAAGTCGATCTCCTTGGGAATGGCGGCGATCCGGGGGACCCTAACGTCTCGATCATCGGCAAAGCCAAGTTCCATAAAAGCAAAGTTCGTCCGCTGCTTGCGGAAAAATTAAGTAAAGAAACTTATCCCTTCATTCACCGGAACCAGCTCGTTTTATATACGGAGCTAGAACGGTACATGTTCGAGTTAGCTGCCGCATACTTAAACGTAGAGCGTTACGACGTCATTCACGCCCAGGACGTCATAGCCTCCGGCTGCATCCAGCGGGTCCGGTCCGGCGGCGCGGCGTTGGTCGCTTCACTGCACGGCAGCGTGGCCCGAGAAGTGGAGCGCCAATTCGGCACCATTCACAAATCCTCCACCACCCCCGTCGCCAAAGCGTATTTTCATGCGCTTGAACATTTCGGCGCGTCTTCGCCGGAAGCGACCATCGTCGCCAACAATTGGCTCAAAAATATGCTGATCCAGGACTTCAACGTCCCCGCCCAAAAGCTAAGATTGTATCCGTACGGTTACGATCAAGCCGCTTTTACACACCGGATGAAGCAAGCTTCCGACATTCGCAAGCCGGCAGGCAAGAAAGTGATTATGTTCGCGGGACGGCTGATCGAGCTGAAGGCGCCGCATCATCTGACCGGTGCGCTCGCCGGACTGAAGAAGCAGCGGAGCGACTGGGTGTGCTGGATCGTCGGCGAAGGGGATATGCAGGTGAAGCTGCGCGCCCAGACCAAAGCGTTGGGCCTGGAGGACGACGTCGTATTCTGGGGAAAACGCCAGGACGTGCCGCAAATGCTGCAGCAGGCCGATATTTTCGTGCAGCCGAGCCTGCTCGACAACCAGCCTTTATCGGTCATCGAGGCGCAGCTTGCCGGGTTGCCGGTGATCGTCAGCGATTCCGGCGGCTTGCCGGAGATGGTGTCCAACGGGCAGACGGGGTTGACATATCCGGTAGGAGACATAGACTCTCTAGGCAATCATTTAAAAATGCTGCTGGAAAACGACGAGCTTCGACTCCGCATGGGGGCAAACGCCAAGCAATGGGCCGCCAGACACTGGGACCTGAATCAGATGGTCGATCATTATTTGGCGGTTTACGAATACGCCATCCAAAAACGCAGAGGAGGCGCACGCGGATGAAAAAACATTCATTTGTCAGCGGCGACAAATACAGCCGGTGGTTTGCGCGCCCGGTCGGCGATACCGAGAAACTTGTGATCGTGGACGGTCAGGTTTGGGACCAAGTCGTATCCACACTGCCAAGCGATTACCGGCTTCCGGACCCGGTTACCATCCAGGTGCTGGAACAGGCGCTGCGGGAATTGGACGCCAATGTGAAAGACAATTGACACAAGTAGCGGAAAAAAAGGCAATAGCGGCCCCCGTCCGCGAGCTCTAATCTCAGGGCGGGGGTTTCTTGTTTTTGGGGGAATTTAACCGCGGGCGAGGATGTCCAGAATGAGTTTCTTCTGTTGCGCCGGCAGACCTTGCGGCCAGCGTCCCGGGTCACAGTACATATAGTCCGAGATCTCAACGCTGGGAGTAAACGTTCCGCCAACGATGTTTCCTCTAAAGACGAGATCGACTTTTGCCGGCTTCTTGTCATAAATAGCCTTGGCCAGTCCCGTTATTTGCAGCTTGAATCGGGTTTCCTCATATATTTCCCTGACCAGCGCGGCTTCCGGCTGCTCCAGCTCCATCCAGCCTCCCGGTATGCCCCACGGCTCATCTTCGCGGTATGCGTGCTTCAGCAGCAGCACCTGCCCTTTCTCGTTGGTGATCACGCCCACGACGGCAACCATAAATTTATGCTGGGTCCGGTAAACGACCCAGTTTTTGAATCTTTTCGACGGCATGTATTTATACATGTTAACGAGCCAATCCCGAGGGATGAGGTTAACGAGTCTGGATAGCAAACAAACCACCGTCCTAGCTTCAGCGTTTAACGTTTTATGGACCGTCCCATTGGAAAAATCCAATAGATTTACAGCATCGACTGCAATATTGAGCTCTGAATGGAAATATCCAACAGAATTCGCTTAGACCGCTCGCTTTGCCTCCTACCGAACCCAATCTATTGGAAATATCCATTCAAACGGCTATATTTACTACTTTATTTCCAATTCTAATTGGATATTTCCAATCAGAGCGTTGTGTCAAGTCGCGGGTATCTGCCTGCGATCAATGTTGCTTTCCACCCGATTCGGTCCGGCCCCGCGGCCACGGCTTCATTAACAGTATAGCACCCAAGGTATCCTCGATACCAACGGTCTCTAGAACATAGAAAAAGCCCCGGCCTTAGAACATTCTACTCCAAGGTCAGGGCGTAGCAACCTGCAAGCTTACAGCTTACAGCCGCGCCGTCAATATTTCTCAGATTTCACCCGCGGCGTTATTTCACGTTCATATAGCGGTCGTACGCGGCGGTGCGGATTTTCATCAGTTTGTCCAGGCCCATATCGTTCAGCTTCTTCACGTAAGCCCCCCATTCTTCATCGATGCCGCCTTTCGTAACCCACTGGGCGCGCATCGCCGCCACATAACTGTCGATATCGGTCGTCAGGGTCGGCAGCTCCTGGAATTCCTCGGCCGTATACATGACGTTCGGGAACGGCGTGGTGACGTATTCGCTGCCCATTTTGTCGATCTCCAGCTTCAATCCGTCGCCGGCCTCGGGGTTCAGGACGATGTTTTTCTCGAAGGACGGGCTGACGTATTTCGGTCCGAAATCGCGGAGTGACTGCTCCCAGTACCAGGCATCGGCGCTGGTGCCTTCGGGCGGGTCCATCAGCGTGTAGGTTCCGTCGTCGTTTTTCCGGATGACCGTGCCGATCGCGCCCCAGAAATTTTGAATGCTCGCTTCGTTAGTGTAGAACTGGTCGGCCCAGCGGGCGGCCACCTCCGGATATTTGCACGACGTCGTGATCAGCAGTTCGTTGCGGTTAAAGCTCATCCCGTTCGGATTGCCCGGATTGTAACGTTTCCCGTCCGGCCCGGCGAGCGGCGGAATGGCCGCGTATTGACCGCTCCATTTGCCGAATACCGCGTCCGGCGTCCACTGGTTCGTAAACCCGACGATCGGAACATCGGCGTTTTGCTGCTTGGCCGACGTCATCGTGGCATCCTGGGTGAACAGCTCTTTGTCGATCAAGCCTTCCGCGTACAGTTTATGCGCGTATTTGAGGCCTTCCTTGTATTCCTCGCTGACCGGGTAAAAGACGGGTTTGCCGTCCTTCACCAGCATGCTGTTGGCGTTGATGTCGGTGATGCCGAACGGATTCAGGAAATCCGGGGCCAGCCCGGTTTCGGTATAGGGAATCTCATCCTGCTTCCCGTTGCCGTTCGGGTCCCGCTCCTTAAACGCTTTCAGCACGTTGTAAAGATCGTCGACCGTATCGGGAACCTGCAGCCCCAATTTGTCGAGCCAGGCTTTGTTGATGACCGGCTGGTTTTTCGTTTTCGGGCGCGAAGGCAGCCGGGTCGGCAGGGAGTAGATTTTGCCGTCCGGGAACGTGCTGATTTTTTTCAGCTCCGGGGTCTCCTCTATCGCCGCCTTGAGATTCGGCATGTACTGGTCGATATAATCGTCGAGCGGGCGGAAGTAGCTTAAGTTGTTGACGATATCGGAATCGGAAAACGTCTGGTCGCCCAGGATGATGTCCGGCAGCGAGCCGCTGGCCAACATGATCGATTTCTGTTCGCCCCAATCGTTGGAGGACACGACCTGCCATTCGATTTTAACGTTTGTGTTCGTCTCCAGGTCCTTGAGCCACTGGTTTTGGGTAAACGTATCCCCCATATTGCCCCAGCGCATGGTCAGCACCTTAAGCGTCACGGGTTCGCCCACGATCGGCAGGCCTTCCTTGTTGAAATTGCCCGCCGCGTCCGGCTTGGAGCTGCCGGCGTTCCCGGCATTGCCGCCGCCGCAGCCGGCGAGTCCGAAGGCCAGCGCAGCCGCGAGCAGCAGCGGCACCCATTTTTTCGCCGCAAATTTACCGGCTTGTTTGTTCATAGAGACATCCCCCTTAATCATTTGTGTTGTAAGTTGAACGATTATGGATAGAGATTGGGCAGCCGGGTGAAATGTTCTCAACTTATGTAGTAGTCCCGGCCAACTAACTTTTTACCGCACCGATCATGACTCCCTGGTTGAAGTATTTTTGCAGGAAGGGGTACACGCACATGATCGGCACGGTGGCGACGATGATGACGGAATAGCGCATCAGGTTGGCCAGCCGGAGCGCGATTTGCGCGGCTTCGCCGGTGCCCATGCCGGACTGCATCTGGTTCGTGATCAGAATGTTCCGCAGGATCAGCTGCAGCGGATGCAGGTCGGGATTTTTCAAATAAATCAAGGCATTGAAATAAGAGTTCCAGTAGCCGACGGCGATCCAAAGTCCCAGCACCGCGATGATCGCTTTGGACAGCGGCAGCACAATTTGGACGAAATAACGGAGGTTGCCGCAGCCGTCGAGCTGCGCCGCCTCCCACAAATCCTCGGGAATGCTCGACTGAAAAAAGGTTCTGGCGACGATGATGTCGTACACGATTACGGAAAACGGCAGAACCATGACCAGAAACGTATCGTACAGGTGGAAATCGCGGACCGTTAGAAAAGTCGGAATCAGCCCGCCGCTGAAAAACATCGTAAAGATAAAAAACAACGAGAGAAATTTCCGTCCGACGAGGTCTTTGCGCGACAGCGCGTAAGCCGCCGACACGTTGACGATCAGGCCGATGGCCGTGCCAACTACAGTATACAAAATCGTGTTCCGGTAGCCGATCCAAATATTTTCGTGCTTCAGCAGCTCCTTGTACCCGTCCACCGTGAAGCCCTTGGGATAAAACCACACCTGCCCGTTCGCCACCGCGGACGGATCGCTGAAGGAGGCGACGACGATAAAATAAAGCGGATACATCAAAATGATCAGAAACAGGACCGCGAATACATACAGCGCCACCTCCATCACCTTGTCGGAGGATCGGTTGTTGACCGGCTGCGCGGCCGGACTTACTTCCGGATGCCCTGTGTCCATGTTCTTTTCCCTCCTTTACCAAAGACTGTTCTCGCTGTATTTTTTGGAGATCTGGTTCACCAGAATGAGCAGCAAGAAATTGATCACGGTGTTGAACAGGTTAACGGCCGAGGAAAAGCTGTACTGGCTGCTCAGCAGCCCGATTTTGTAAATGTACGTGGACAAAATTTCGCTGGCGGTAATGTTCAGGTCGTTTTGCATCAGGTACACTTTTTCAAACCCGACCCCAAGCAGTCCGCCGACCCGCAAAATCAGCAGTGTAATCGCCGTCGGCATCAGCATCGGGAGATCGATGTAGCGGATTTTGTGCCAGCGGCTGGCCCCGTCGACCGTGGCCGCCTCGTACAAGCTCGGATCAACCGTGGACAGCGCGGCGATAAAAATGATGCTGTCCCATCCGACATGCTGCCACACGTCCGACCAGACGTACAAGCTGCTGAACCAGGCGGCCGAGCCTATCAAATCGGGCGCTTCGGCGCCGAACAATTTGTACAGATTGCCGACGAGCCCGGTGCTCGGGGAGAGCAATATAAGCATCAGCCCGACCATCACGACCGTCGAGATGAAATGCGGCATGTACGAGACCGTCTGGAAAAAACGCCGGAACCGGTTTGGGCGCATCTGATTCACCATCAGCGCCAGCACGATCGGAATCGGAAATGTGGCGATGCTGTACAGGCTGATCACAATCGTGTTTTTGATGGTCGTGGTAAATTGATACGAGTTGAAAAATTTCTCGAAATGCTTGAACCCCGCCCACGGACTGTCCCCGATCCCCAAAGCCGGACTGTAGTCCTTGAAGGCGATAAGCACCCCGTACATCGGTTTGTACGCAAACAGCAGCGTAAGCACAAACGCGGGCAACAGCAGCAAATAAAGTCCTCCGTTGCGTTTGACCCGGCCGAGCTTCCGCCCCAGGCCGGGAGAACCGGATTTCATGACATCCCCTCCTTACTCTTCCAACATCCTAAGTATAAAGCCCCGCCTGGCGCGTTTACCGGACCGGAAGCAGGCGCTAACCGGACTTTTTTCCGCCTGATCATGCGCTCGCACAAAATCGCCCTCTCCCGGCCGGAAGAGGGCGATAACGCAAATTAGACTTTTATTGTCACTATTCGGACTTTGCAAAAATGCGATATCCCCACGGCGCCAGCGTAAAGGTTTGCCCAGCCCCGATATTCGTGTAGGATTGCCCGAAAACATCATAATAGCGGCCGGCGGAGGCTCCGGCCTGAACGGCCGCCGTGCGCGCCGTCCCCGACAGGTTGAGGATCACGATCACCTTGTTCCCATCTTTCTCCCGCTCGAACGCCAGCACCTGCCCGTCGTCCGCCGCCAGATATTTGACCGGCCCGCCCGCGTTGCCGTTCCACAGCGCCGGATTTTCCCGCTTGGTTTGAATCAGCCGCTTATAAAAATCCTGCTTGGACAGGCCGCTCCAGTCGATCTCATCCTTTTCGAAAAACTGCAGCCGTTTGTTCAGGCCCGCCTCCTGGCCCGAGTAGATCAGCGGTATGCCGGGCACGGTAAAGCTAAGCGCGGCCATCAGGCTCTCCGCTTCGCCGAACATTTCGGAGGCGGTTCCTTCCCACGAGTTCGTATCATGGTTGGTAATGTAATTCATCGGGTAAGCGCCTTTGGGGTATTTTTGCGCCTGAGCATCCAAAAAAGCTTTAACGTTCGCGGCGCTGACTCCCCCGCCCGGAATCTGCTTCATGATGTTGTAGAACAGCCCCATATTATAGTTCGAGTTGAAGGCTTGCCGCAGCAATCCAATTTGGGTATCGTCCTCGGCCAACATGTAAACCGGCTTGATTTGATCCAGTTCCCGCCGCGCCGTCTCCCAGAAATCCTGCGGCACGCCGGAGGCGAAATCGGCCCGGTAGCCGTCGATATCCGCTTCCCTTACCCAATAAACCATGGCATCGATCATCGCCGCGCGCATGTCGGGATTGTCGTAATTCAGCTCGGCGGCATCCGACCAGCCTTCCGGGGCGACGATGTTGCCGCCGGCGTCGGTCACGTACCACGATTTATTTTGTATCCACGGATGATCCCAGCCGGTGTGGTTGGCCACCCAATCCAGCATCACCTTAAAGCCCATATCGTGCGCTTTGTCCACCAGACGCTTGAAATCGTCCATCGTCCCGAACTCCGGATTCACCGCTTTGTAGTCCGCAACCGAATAATACGATCCTAACGTGCCGACGCGTCTCTCCTGCGAGATCGGGTGGATCGGCATCAACCACAAAATTTCCGCGCCAAGCTCCTTAAGCCGCGGGAGATGCGCTTCGAACGCCGCGAAAGTGCCTTCTTTCGTAAACTGCCGGACATTGACTTCGTAAATCACGGAATCCTGCGACCATGCGGGAAAATTAGCCTGACTGTCTTCCGGCCCTCCGGTAGGCGGCCCGGACGGTTCCTGGAGAGACACCTCATCCGAACCTTCCTTGATCCATACTTCCCTCGGCCCTGACGCCGTCAACGCGACGTACTTATCGCCGCCTTCCTTGACCCCGCTCGTCTTGTCGACCACGATGAAATTAAGATGAGCGGCATTATCCTTGAGCGGGATGTCGAGATAAGCCCCGTAGCTTGTAGTTTGGTTGCCGTCAAAAGCGGCCGCCCCGCCCGGCCAGCTGCCGGCCTGCTCGGAAGGCGTCTTTACGTCGCCCCACAACCACAGGCCCATATGGCCGTATTGCTGATCGGCGCGCTGATAGTGGACCCGCAGCAATCCATCCGGGACCGGGCCGGGATCGGCCTGCGTTACGCCCTCTAGGCTCGCCGCGCGGACGGGCTGAATATACGCGAAATTGCCCGCCATAAACACCGCCGCCATAAGTGCGGCCACTACGGATGCCGTAAACGCCTTACAACGTCTTGCCATTTTAACCATCTCCTTTTATTCCGCACCTATATACCGGTTGTACGCTTCGGTACGGATCTTCATCTCCTCGAAAGTGTATTTTACCCTGTGAATCCAAATGTTGTAAGTAGTTTTGGACACCTTCAGTATAAATGGTTACGGCCGTAAAAATCATAATGCAATCCAGACCTTCGTTTGCACTTTCCGGACTTTTCCCGCAAGCCGCATGGACTTACGTATCCTTTTTTCGGCCAAAGGTTTTATAATGGGTTTAATACTCCGTAAAAGCGCATTCATTTAATAAGTTGAACCAGAGAATAGTCAGGAAAAAGGCAAAAGGGTGAAATGATTCTGAAGAAAAAAGTCCTAGAAATCTGGGAGCAACAGCGATCGTAAGAACATTTCACCCGGCTGCCTCCATCCGAATAATTAATCGTTCAACTTATATAATTGATGCGCGCGGGAAAGGATGCGGCGCTAGGAAGCCATGGCCAAACCAACGGAAAACAAACAGTATCCGCTCCGGCATTACGTGAACATCATGTTTCTGATTTCCTTCATCGTTCTTATCCTGGACTTTGCCATCAGCATTTCCGCGATCTCGATCGTCAAGCAGCAGGCCACGAGGTATTTGCAGGATACGGCCGGCTTGTACTTGGACCGCATCAACCATGACTTTGCCTACATCAATCACTATACCGGGTGGACGCTGGCCAACGACGAAAGCCTGAAGGCGATGACTACGAGCCCGATGAACAGCCGGGAGTTTTTCGAGGCGAACGAGAATCTGCATAAACGGTTTACCGAGCTGCAAAAAAATTACGGACAGGAATACAATTTTTTCGTGTATTTAAAGCAGCAGTCGTTTTTTCTCAATTGCGCTCCGATCAGTATCTCCTATTCGGATTACCAGGCGCTGAAGGAACAGATTATCGCCAACGCCAGGCAGGATCGGAACGTTTACGAAAAGCTCTATTCCAAATGGACGCCGGTTCAGGTCAACGGCAAGTATTACATTACGAACATCGTGCCGTATTACGACAGCTACATGATTAGCCTGGTTTCCGCGGATAACCTGATTCGCCCCTTGCGCGAGATAAATCTCGGGGAGAACGGCTTCGTGTCCCTGATTGCCGAGAACGGACAGAGCATCACCAGTCCGGTTTCCAACAGGGGCCAGGTGCTGGACGATGTTCCGCAGGCGTCTTCCTCCCCGGGCCTGTTCCAGGCCGGAACGACGGTGAATGGGCAGTTCACGAACGCTACTTTTCAGGTCAAGCTGGTCATCCAGTTCGGTACCTTTGAAAAAATCATGATCGCCCAGCTGTTGATCCTGCTTTTGGCCGTGATCATCACCTGCAGCCTGGGATTCATTCTGCTGTATTTCCGGAACAAGGTGCTGCGGCCGATCAAAAACTTTTCCTATAACCTGGCGTTTTGGACGGAAGAAGGCGAACCGCTGGAGTTTCAGGGCAGCAAAATCATTGAGCTGGAGAAAGCGAACAAGCAGTTTTTAAACCTGATCGGGCAGATCAAAAAATTCAAAATCGACCTGTACGAACGGGAGCTGGAAAAGCAGCGGATTCAGCTCGATTATATGAAGCTGCAGATCAAGCCGCATTTTTTCTTGAATTGCCTGACGTCCATCTACAGCATGGCGCAAATGCAAATGCACGAGGAAATCGAACGGATGGCGCTGTCGACCGCGAAATATTTCCGCTACATCTTCCAAAATGACGGGGACTTCGTCAAGCTGGAGGACGAAATTGAGCATGTGCGGATTTATCTCGAGATCCAGAAGCACCGTTATCAAAATGCCCTGGCCTACCGGATCAAACAGGAGGAAAACTTGGCGGAAGCCGCAATCCCGCCGCTCGTCCTGCAGACATTCGTGGAGAACGCGGTCAAATATGCGGTGTCCCGGGTTGCGGAAGCGCGGATCGAGCTTGCGGCCGGCCTGCAGCTGGACGCCGGGGAAGAGCGCCTCGTGATTCGCATCTCCGATACCGGGCCCGGGTTCCCGCCGGATATTCTGGAGAAGTTGCAAAGCGGGATTCCCTTGGAACAAACCGCGGGCACCCGTATCGGGATCATGAACACGCTGCAGAGATTGGATTCCCTTTACGATAAACAAGCGGCAGTATCGTTCTTCAACAAGGAGGACGGCGGCGCCTGCGTAATCTTATCCCTCCCGGCGAACGTGGCGGCGGGAACGAACAGGAGTGTGGCCTTATGAACGCGTTGGTTGTGGACGACGACTATTACGTTGTTACCGCATTGGAGAAGAAAATCGACTGGACGGCGCTGGGCATCGAAACCGTGTACACGGCGAACAACGTGGCCCAGGCGCGTGAAATTTTGCAAGAGCACCCGGTGCAAATCCTCATTTCCGACATCGAAATGCCGCAGGGCAGCGGGCTGGAGCTGCTGGCGTGGATCCGGGAGGAGCAGTACGCCGTTCAGGCCATTTTTCTGACCAACTACGCCGACTTCAACTATGCGCAAAAAGCGATCGAACTGCAGAGCTTCGAATATTTTCTCAAGCCGATCGAGTTCGACAAGCTGATGCTGATCATTCAGAAGGCGGCGGCCCGGGCCAAGGAGCAGCAGAACCAGGAAAAAGCGATTCAGGAGGGATACTTCTGGCAGAAAAACCAGGCCAAAATCGTCGAGTATTTCTGGCGCAAGCTGGTGAGCTTAAGCGTACCCGCACCTGTCAAGCCGGCGGCCGTGGCCCAGGCGATGGAGGAGCAGCCTCTCTCCTACCGCATGACCGATCTCTTTCAGCCGGTGTTGATCCAGCTGTTTCCCTTTAGCGGCAGCATGGGCCGGGAGGAGAAAGGGCTGTTCGATTTCGCCCTGCTTAATGTGCTGTATGAGCTGCTGCAGGATCCGCGTTTTTCCGTCGAAACTATATTGGAATATAAAGACTACAACTGGATCGCCATCCTGAAATGGAACCGGCCGCCGGAACCGGCGGAACTGGAGCGGTTGTGCGCTTCCTTGATTCAACGGGCGGGCCAATTTCTCAAGTGCGATGCCTGCTGCTGCATCGGGTTGTCCGGTAAGCTGGAAGGCATCGGCCCGGTCCTGCATCAGCTTCTGGCGATGAACGAAAATCTGACCAAAACCCGCAATCAAATCTACCTGGCCGAACGCGATTATGCGCCAAGCAGGCCGGAATATGCTCCGCCGGATTTAGCGCGTTTGGAGCAGCTGCTTGACCAAAATGATCCCGCTGCGTTTCTGGATGAGACGTCCCGGTATCTCCGGGACCGGCTGAATCACAGGAAGCTGGACACCGCCAGCCTGAGCTTGTTCCGGCTCGATATCGTGCAGCTGGTGTATGCTTTTCTTAAGATGAAAGGCATCGAAGCGCATAAATTGTACGCCGGGCGGGCCAATGATCAATTGCTGGCGCAATCCCTGCATTCGCTTGAGGATATGGAGGAATATGTGAAGTATTTGGTCAACACCGCCATGGCTTACCGCGACTTCGCCGCCGAGCCGAAAACCGTGGCCGAGGAAATCAAGCAGTATATTCACGCCCATTACGGGGATGAGCTGACCCGAAGCGACCTGGCGGAAGTCGTCTACCTCAACCCGGATTACCTGGCCCGGCTGTTCAAGAAAGAAACGGGCGTTTCGCTGGGAAGCTACGTCATCCAGGTCCGCATCTCGGCAGCCAAGCAGCTGCTCAAAACGACCAATCTGTCCGTCTATGCGGTGGCGAACAAGGTGGGCTACGCCAACTACTCGTATTTTTCCAAGCTGTTTAAGCAAGAGGTGGGAGTTACGCCAAATGAGTACAAGAAGAAGCCCAGGGGTTCGGAGCTGCAAGCGGCGGCGGAGCGGGGGTGATGTGCGCGCAAGAAACGTCTACCGGCGTACTTTCAAGGAAGCCTGGCGAGGCCGCTTGACAGGGAGGGCCGGTAAGTGATCGTGGCAAGAAATATCGGCAAATCAGTATCCGCTGTCCGGACGCTTTGCACGATTATCCCGTTTGATCCGGAAGCAGAGAGGAAGATAAATTCAGGAGAAGAAAATAGGTTTGGGAGCAGCAGACATGTTCGAGATCATTAGTTCCAGATCATTAGTTCCAGATCGTTAGTTCCAGATCGTTAGACAGGTTTGTGAGAAGGAGGTTTATGGAGAAGTGAAGCAGGCCTGACGTGAGAAATGGGGCAGGACACCGGGAAAAACGAAAGGGCCGTGATTAGCCCCCTCTCCCCCCTGAACAAGAGGGATAATCGTGCAAAGCAGCATGCAGAGGTACCAAAACACGAAAGCTATAGAATGAAAATTTAGAGAAAATGAAATGCACTTTTGCTTTTGATCCGGTTAAGCCATCCCCAATTCCCGGTTGATACGCGTAACAAAAGCAGCTATCGACGTACTCTGGACGTTTAGTTGTAAAACGTACAATTAGATTTAATAGATGATACGGATTTATAAGTTTTAATTGTATTTCCTGCAATTACATCCAACATTTTCGGCACTTCTCCGGATTGGACAACTTTAATTGCAGGATTTGCACTTAAGCAAGTATTTGGCTACATATCCGGATAAGTAAATGTATATTTTACAACGATTCGCCTAGTTTTCGGCCATGGCTGGTTTATTTCGCCGATTCCAGCATATTCCTTGTACTCACAAATACAAAACCCACCCCTCGGCTCGGAAACCTTGGGGTGGGTTTTGACTTGCTATACTTCAAATGTGCTTTCAAAGTAGGGGCCTCTGACTTGATACGCGTAGTTTTTAATTACTTTCCGGATGGGAGTGGGCAAAAGATGATGCAATTCCATTTCATCGATAGGAATCCAATAAAATTCCAAATGTTTTTCCTGCGATACCGGGTTTTTTGTAGGATCAGCGCCTTCCAGGTCGATTATAAACAGGTGATTTATTTCTTGGTGATAGATCCCTTGGTCTTCATAATCGGCTTCTACCGCTCCAACATATTGTCTTACTTCACAGGTTAATCCCAGTTCTTCATGGATTTCTCTGGATAAGGTCTTTCTGATTCCTTCCCGAAATTCAACATGCCCTCCCGGCAAAAAAGTATTATCCATCCCGATACAATGAGCAACCAGCAAACAATCATGGGATAAGATAATTCCTCGCGCTAACACATGGTATTTTTCAGCTTCACCCATGTTCATCCCGCCCCATCCCTTCCGGAGTTAATTTAAAAATGAATCCGCAGAACCGTCTCCTCCAGTGACCCTTGATCGGTGTTTATTTGTTCGATGGTCTTGACCGCTTCCTGGCCCGCGGGAACGATAACGGGCGTAATGACGGAATATCCTTCCTGACGGATCAAATCGATATCGAATTCAAGCAGCAGCTGGCCTTTTTTTACCCGATCGCCGCTCTTTACATGGGCTTTAAATCCTTCCCCCTTCAGCGCAACGGTGTTCATCCCGACATGAATTAACAGTTGAACTCCGGATTCATGCTCAAGAATAACGGCATGTTTGCTCTTCTCCATGATATGGGCGATTTTGCCCGCAAATGGAGCGGCAACCTTGCCCAAATCGGGAAGAATGGCAAACCCTTCGCCCATCGCTTTGCTGGAAAAAGCCTCATCCTCCACTTGATCCAAAGGTATGATTTTCCCCGGCAGAGGGGATGGAATATCCAGGTACGGCAGGTTTTCCTCTTTTTTCTTGCGTTTAAAAAACATCTGTTGTTACCTCCTGATTTAATATATGAATCTGAGTTATACTTGAGGGGAAATCAACAGCCTTGATTCATGCATTTAGGAGGAGCCCATCATGAACAAGAAAGAATTTGTCATTAACGATTTGCTGAGCAAAATATACCAAAACTATTTTCCCGATTGGAAACTGCCAACCGAGCGGGAACTGGCGGCACAATACAACGTTTCCAGATATACGATCCAAGAAGCGATTAAAAAGCTTAAAGACATGGGCATGGTGAATGTTATTCAAGGCTCGGGTATTTTTTTGAATAAAAATCTGCAAACCAGTCCGTTAATTTACAATTCTTTGACCGAAAACCCCTACTCTAGTATAAAATCCAAAGTCATCGAATTGCAAAAACAACCGGCCAGTCCCGAAGATCAGCAAATTTTTGGGATTACCGGAAACTTATTTATCTGGTATTATATTACAATGTCGAGAGCCCCTTCACTAAAATCCCAAGCTCTCACCGACAAGAATAATCTTTATTCTTCCGGCAATCTTGCACATTCTCGTTTGGACAATGTAAGAGCACAGGCAATCATCCGTTTTGCAATCTCCGCAAGCGCCATTGATAAGACAGGGTGTTTTTTGTGACGAATGTAAAAATGGGCTGGACGAGCACGAGCAGCGGTATACATTGATGGGGGCCGCATATGTTCTGGCTCTAATAACCGCATCTTCGGCGGTTTTACAGATCTTATTCATCCCGACGATGGCAATAACACTTTTCGGCCCAAAAGTAATTGCCGCTGTTCGATTGCCCACACTGTCTATATTGACCAATATGCCATCTTCGCTAACTGCGTTGAAACTTGTCAAATAAGTATCACACAAGAGAGATTGGCGCATGAGGTCATAACGTTCATCCATTGTTTGTGCTTTATCACGATCAATGATTGTATAGTTGCCCTGACGTACTAGATTAAGCAGTCCGATTTCCTCAAGCGTGACTGACCCACCCCATGATACCGAAGAATGTTCCGGAATGAATGATAGTGCCTTTTCTACGGCTTCTATAGCGTTATCACAGTAATGAGCCTCAAACTTTCTGCTTTGCAGATTTTTAATAACCTTTGATGCTAAAAACCGATTTCTCGCTCTTATTGCATTTTCTTTCTCTTTCATTGTTATTCCTCCATTCTGACATTATAGAAGGTGACCAAACTTCTTATATATTCAAGACTAATATAGTATGATAGAAAGAAAAAGAATGTTGCACGTGCAACGTGGAGCCTCTCATGAACAACTTTGATTCCCTATGTCAATCACGCTTATTTTCGGGGATTTCCCCAAATGATATTCCCCCAATGCTCAAATGTCTGTCAGCCACACGGAAAAAATATGCAAAAAACGAGATGATTGTCCGTGAGGGTGATTTAGTTGATGATGTCGGTATCATATTGCAGGGTGTCGCTCAAAGTACGAAATTGAGCATCACGGGAAAACAAATTATTGTATCCCTTCATTATCCGGGCGGATATACTGCTGTTTTAACAGCGGCTAACCGTGGAAGAAGATGCCCTATGTCAATACAGGCATTGGAGCCGCTTGAGGTTCTATTTATTCCTGTCAAAAAAATATTGAGCCGTTGTACGAAGCTTTGTGTGGCACACGAACAATTACTTGGCAATCTTTTTGATAGTATTGCAGAGCGCGCATTGGAGTTGCATGATCGAAATGACTGCCTAATTATGCCCACTATTCGCGACAAAGTATGGACCTATTTAACAAAGGTCAGCCGTGAGGCCGGAACACAGATCTTTACCATCCCTTTCAATAGGGAAGCGATGGCCGAGTATCTTGATGTTGACCGCAGCGCCTTATCCAGAGAGCTTGCATGGATGAAGCGGGATGGCTTGATTGATTTTTATAGAAACGAATTTAGGCTATTACAACATAATTAATAAGTAGATAAGTTTATTGCGAAAAGTGACACCAAGAAGTTTCTGCTAAACGGCGAGCAGGGTGGGCACTTGTTGGGCATGTCTTTTTCAGGCTATATTCCAATTTCAAATATCCCCCAAATATACATTTCCCCATCTATTGGCTGTCTGTCTTGTTATTTTTAGTGTCCAGTTGCTTCCTTATGAACCCTGCCCATTGTGGCTGCGGTTGGACTCCAGTTGGACTACGGTGGATGTTGCTTGATCGCTTAACATGCAAAAACCGGACACCTTCGTCCGGTTTTTTTGCATGTTAGCCCCGGTGGACCATGGAGCGGATGACAGGCTACCTAAAGGGCAGATCTGCACACTATCCAATTTCTTTTCTTATAAAGCAAATCTATACATCTTCCCCAGCACCCCGCCCAAAACCAATCCGTCCTGATCTCTCAGCATCAAATTCATATCCTCGGAGGGTGGAACTTGGGCAGTTGGTGCATTCGATAAATTAAACGATACCAGTTGATCGATGATGTACCCGACATCTGCTTCTTCATACTCGCCAGTAATTGATAATTTTCTTCTAATTTCCATACTTGTCTCCCCCAGTGTCTGTCATCCTAATCCCCATTTGCAGAAACCAAACGTCTTAATGGATGACAATGGGGCGCGTTATTTTCGCAAAATTCAACCATACGGCGGTATTTCTCCAGTTCATTTCTCTGTTGATATCCATTCATTAACCCCCATGCGGCAATCAAAGCGGGAATAAGCGGCAGCTTCTGCTGCTTTGCTTCCAAACTATGTATCATTTCGTCATGACATATCCCGGCCAGGATCTGGCCGATCTGTATGTACGCCTCATAGGTGTCGATACTTTTTTGTGCTCCCGGAAACGCTGATGTCGTAGCCAACGCTCTCGCTTGACGGGCTTCGGAAAGCCCTAAATGAATGTTGCCGCTAAACAAGTGAATTAAACTCTTGATACTCCAGTCCAAAGCTTGAAACATCGGCTCTTTGGAGGCCCAATCCACCCTGCTCATCACGTCTTCGGCCGGCTTGTATTCTCCGTATATTACATAGGAGATAGCCGTATTGTAAGCCATCAAACACTCCGCTGTTTTCTTTTGCGAAATGGAAGATTTCAATGGTTTTACGATCGTGTCTATCAACCTGGATGGATCTTCATGCTGAAGCGCTTTGGCCACACCATTTTTACTCCTAATTTTAAGTACCATAAATACAATAGCGACAACAACGGGAATCAGGATAAAACCAAAATTTCCGCTTGCAAAAATACTATAGATGGTTAGCAAGCCGAAGATAATTGCCGGAATCCACAGCTTGATCAGATATTTATCATTTGGTTTCAAATCTTAATTCTCCTCATTAAGGTTTATTGACATCATTCCAGCGTCAGTATCAAATCTCCATCCGCAAACGGATCATATCCCTGCACTGGATCCCGTTTTCATAAATCTCTTCATCATAATGTCTTACAAAAAAATCGTGATCCACCCCAACGATCCGAAAACCGCACTTCTGATACAAGGCCAGCTGTGAAACACTTGAATTGCCCGTGCCGATCTCAACCGTTTTGATGTTCATCTCTTTGGCGATTTGTATGGCGTGCGACAACAATTTTTTACCTAGTCCCTGACCTTGATAGTCCTCTTTCACTGCGATATTTACAATTTCAATCGTATCCGGCCGGGTTCTTAAAAGAACGAATACACCAACTGCCTCATCTTCCAATGAAGCCGTGTAACAAGTGCCTCTTGATAAATAATCATCAACTATCGCTTTAGATGGATCTGCGAGCAACAATAAATCATAGGGCGCGGAAAATTTATCTGACAGTTTTTCAATGTATACTTCCATAATATCCTCCTTCTATTGCCATTTCATTTCACTTGCCGTCTTATTCCAAATTCCGAATCCCTCGGAATACTTCTTTTCAATAAACATGGGCAGCCTTTCTCTAAACCCTTCCGCAAGGGGAAGTGAGGGCAACTCTTTAATATCCACCCAACTTAATTGACCCTCTTCCGTTTCAGCCAATAAATCGCCGCTATACTTCTCCGTTCGATAACAAAACACCAGGTACTTATCGCCGGTTTCATCATCAAACCAATGAATGATTCCGCATAGCTCCAAATCACTGATCGCTAACCCTGTTTCTTCTTTGATTTCTCTGATTGTAGAATCTATAATACTTTCGCCGTCTTCGATATGTCCGCCCGGAAAAGCTATCCCCTTCCATGACTTAACTCTATTCTGTACTAAAACCTTGCCGGTATCTTTATCATAAATCATGCACATATTTGTCAATTCAACCTTTGACAATTTCGTCATCTCCTAAAGAATGTTATGCAATAACGTCATCTTATTTCACTTTCATGTATAACGCCGAACATTCCCGTCATTCCGTCATGTTTATGGAAGCCATATTTATTGTAGAATGGCTCTTTTCCTTGCGAGGCAAATAAGCCTACAAATGATTTTTCCGGCGCATTTTCCTGCAAGTATTCCGTAATGGCTGCCATGATCCTATTTCCGACACCATTGTTCTGATGGTTTGGCATGACCGCTATGTCTTGAATATAAAAATATACCTTTCCGTCTCCAACGACTCTTCCCATGCCAACGATCTCATCTTCATATTGAATGACAACCCCAAATAAGGAGCGGTTTAACGCTTCTTCCGCCGCTTCAAAATTCATAAAATCTTTCCAACCCACGGCTTCACAAAGCTTTTTATATTCCGATATCGTTGGCACTCTATGAAGTGTAATAAATTCTTTGCTCATGGCGATCTCCTTTACTTCCTACTCCCACACTTGATCTAACTTGTTTGAATAAAATTGAATGGCTCTCCTATAGGTCTGAATCCCTTTATCGCTGCTTGTTTCAGCCAATAAGCTTAATAAAATTTCCATTGCAGCACTGTGTTCCTTAAGATTGTATTTAACCATTGCCAGGAAGAGTTGATACTCTTTTGATTCCGGATATTCTTTTATCGCTTCTTCAAATATTTTCTCGGACTGTTGGTACATTCCTAGTGTTCGATACGTACTTCCCAAACCCAATAATGCTCCTTGTCTTTCCTCTCCTTGGAGTCCCAACTTCAATGCTTTCTGGTAAAACGGGACCGCTTCCCTTTCTTGTCCCGCAGCATCATGTACCCAAGCACACTGGTACCAAACGGATGGATTCTTGGAATCTTGCGCTATCAAATCAAGCAGCAATGACTTGGCTTCTTCCAATTTTCCGCTTTGCCTGAGTTCTATGGCTTTTTCCAACTCGTTCATTAATTTTCATCCTCTACGATTATTTTCCCCTTTAGTTCTTCATATGCTTCTAAACTTTCTGCTGTTGATATTATGTCTTGCTCTAATGTATTTGGCATAGATTTCTCCTTTTGATTAGGCACTTGATTCCGCTGCTCGAAATCATACAACCGCTAAATTTTGCGTCATTTATATTACCTTACATCAATAATTAAGACCTGAAGTACTTGAAAAAATCTATGGTTTCCTTCAAATCCGCTTCATCCTCGTATATTTCTGCTAATTTCCCGAGCTCAATGGCAAAATCGACATAACCTGATGCTTTTGCTGTAATAAGGTTGTTGTCCACGACCACATTCGTATCGATAAAATTACCGCAAGGAAAATCATTATACTCTGATAGATCTAATGAAGTGGTATAGTTTCGATTGTTCAATATCCCAGCTCTCGCTAAATGCAATACGCCGCTGCATATTGCTCCAATTATTTTATTGTTCTCATTCAGTTTTATAATTAATTCACATAGTTTACTACAACCTGAAATATTTGCTGGCTCCCCCCCTGGGATAATAAAAACATCGACATCCTCCACTGCCACATCAGCGATAGACATATGAGGAACTATATTAAATCCTTCCACGGACGTTACTTGCTGATCGGATAAACCTACTGTAACGATTTCACCCTTTGTTTTAAGAAAGTAACTCGAAAGAATAACTTCAAAATGCGCAAAATCTTTATATATAAGAATGTACGTTTTCATTTTCTCAACTCCAGTGGTATTCAGGCTCTCAAACGGTCAACATCAATGCAAGAAATAAATGACTTCTATCTCCGGGAACCCGATACACTCCTAATGCATCAAGTTTGTGTGCGGCCATGGCCACTAATCTTATGTATTATTTCTTCATCCCAAAGCTGAACCTCGATATACCTTTCCGGCCCCTTACTGCCATCCTTATTCCATTGCTGGGGATATCCGTACTGTTCAATAATCCAAAATATCTCACGCTTTGTATATACTTGTTCCCGGTACGGCTTCCCATCCAGATACCTCATGGTCGGGAACAAATCACCATAGGTGAAACTAATAATATCCTCATCGATTTCATTCAATGGGATTGTTATTTCTTTAGCCTCGTTATACCAACTTTTAAGCCATTCACATGGACCTAACGTCAAATAATGGGGAAAACGGCTTCTGGGTTTTCCGCCTTTCTGAATAAACATCTTGCGAGCCCTATTCTCTAAATCTCTCCTAACTGTTAAATAATCCTCCGGCCTTTGGCTCGCGAATACGCCCTTCGCTTTAAGGTTTCGCATGACATCTTCAGCATCTTCCATACTTAACCCTGACAAATTTCTGAACGGTCCGTGACTCGACTCAAAATAATGATATAAGAACAACTCCACCCGGTTCCTCAATTCCATATCCTCTTTACTTCCATTAAACTTCGCTCTTCAAATTCCATCCGGTATATCCAAATAAATAACCAGGTCTATGAGCTCCGCCAATTCCTCTCTTTCCCTTCCAAAAGGTTCTTCAAGAAAAATAATAGCCCCTGGTTTCAACTCTATTTCTTCCTCAGGTTTAATTACACCATATTCCGCTGCCCAGCCATTGCCATTGCCCTTTGTCAGCCGAATCGATTCTCCGTTTAACAAACGAATTAAATGCTCCCTAACAGAAATCAGTTATAAGTGCACCAATAAACTTTGCCCGCCTGATCTTTTATTTCAGAAACTTCCGTTAAAATCATCCTAATATCAATATCGTTTCTGCCAATAAACTTGTTTTCATCCACATCATAATACTGATAAAAAGTTACTTTATATGTCCCGTTGTTGATATTTATTTGATTTTTCGTGCAATTATGATCCGGGACCTGTTCATCTTCAAATTGCGCGGACATTGTTAAACAATCATAGTCCACGATATACAGTTTGTTGTCTGTTACTTTAATGTATCCTTCGGCCTTCCTGAAGCACTCTTCCTCCGTTGTTTCCGGACCTATGATTACATCTATATTCCAAGAATGTTCAATTCCTTCGTTTGTCATTTGGTACACTAATATATTTTCGTTTAACATTTCACTACTAAAATGCTGTAGCAGTTCAACCAGTTCCCAGTCTTCATTAACAAAAGACCTGTATTCCTCAGCGTTAACTAGCCCTATAAAATTTGTATCACCGTACTCTAAGTAAATATTCATAAAGGGCCCCCTCCCTAGTTCTTTGATTTTTAATGCTCAAATGCTCAAATCACCGATGGGCAAGAATATTTACTAATTTCCCAAACGGGTCTCGAACATAAAATCGCCTAACACCCCAGGGCTCATCCGCAGGCCCGTACTCTATTGGAAATCCAGATTCCTTCATTCGTTTATATGCAAAATCGACATCATCAACTTCTATGGATAAATCAGGTGTAGGAGTCTTAGAACCTCCCTCTGAAGCAAAAGAGATTTGTACTTTCATTGCTTCATCAGATCCGTATGTTGCAATCCAACCCTGATCCATTAATAAATTTAGTCCCAATACTTCCTGATAAAAGTACTTAGCTTTTTCAATCTGCTCTGTATGGATGTTGGTCACTATTCTTTTGACTATCATCATCATTAGCCTCCATTTACATTTATAAGCTTCTTAAATAGTCTGTAGTCCCTGTTAATTCCGACCATCTAGCCGAAAGAAATTTCGCATAGTTTAAAGGGCTGATGCCATAGGTTCCTAAAGAATGTCCGTCGTTGATTTCCACCAATTTCATATTTCCTTCCCGATCCATTCCAAAGTCCATGCCATAAACAACCGGCGCATCGATAAAATCTCGGGCAGCACTTTTTACAACACTTAAATCTAATTTTGAATCCCAAGCACCTTTATAATATCTGATATCCAGTATTTGTCCGTAGCGAATAAAACAACGCCACTCCGTTATAAAGTCAACAATTTCCGAACACCAAATATTCGTAACCTCGTTTTCTTCAATTAATCCTATAAAATCTCTATATTCTTTGACAACTTTTCCAGCAAACTTCTTTGTTGTGTCCTTCGGTTTTATAAAAACATGCCAATTCTCTTTATGCTCAAAAAGTTCCTGAATCGTTGTAGTCCAAATTTTTCGGCCAAAATAATTGGATAAGGAAGTTGGATAATCGATCTCCCCATGGTTTCTTTCATATCCCAAAATTTCCAGACGTTTTCTCACGTTGCCAATTCCGCCAACTACGATATCTTCAGGATTATTTTCTTTAATTTCTTGAACGTCATAAAACTTAATTGTCTCCCACCCTAGAGAAGTGAAGCCTTCATTAGCGATAAATGCATTCACATTGTAGAAGTCCCCATTCTTGTCTGCCTGTATATACGCTCTCATCCATTGATACCTCTCAATTCTCCATAAAACTAATCAAATACAAAATACATATGAACGGCTTCTATTTTTTCATTCTCATCAACAACAAAATCCGCAAAAAATCCAAGCTCGCCTTGGCGAAATCCGTACACCTTCGAATTTGGTTGGTTTTCCAGTACAGTAGTATCCAAATATTTAATATTGGGGTAAGCACTTAGTAAAGCATTTAAAGAATCCCCTACTTTAATTCCTTCCGACGTTGCATATTTGTTATTGCTTAATTCAATTTCAGATAACCAAAGTTCTTCAGCCGATTTTCCTAAAAATTTCAATGTTAGCCCGTCATATTCAAGGGTCTTGCTATACATCCCGCTAAAAGTATCCGCCACGTCTCCGAGCGGCTCTGGTGTGGTTTCCTTTAATGGTTTGCCCAAAACCTCTCGAACCGATTTTTCATCATTCCGCAACTGTATTAAAGAAGACCCATCTGCCTTAATAGAATAATATTTGTCTTCTTGAACAGAAGGCACCGGGTCATTGGAGGGGGCAGTAATTTCAGAAGTTGGTACAGTACGATTGGAGGTTTCTTCATTAGATGAGCAACTTGTCAATGTAATGACTGTTACCATAAATCCAAAGATTATGAAGTTCTTCATAAGAGACCTCCTTTAGTTGTACTTGCCGGAAAAATATTCTTTAGTACGCAACTTTATTATTTCATTATATTCCAAAGTGTATAACACATTGATTAGTTTCTAAGGCGGTGTCTATTACTTCTATTAATTTGCTTAATGATTCGATTAATTCATTTCGCGTAACTGATATCTTTTCGTAGCGCCCTTCATCTGACCCTGCTTCCCAACCGTAATTTCCGGTAATAATAAACTCTGGAGGAGCGTTTAAAAAAAGTTCCTTCCAAGATGAAATAATATTCCTAAAAGTATTCAGACTCTCTTTATCCCGGATTATCGTATATCCATATACATCCAATCCAAATCCATGAAAAGCATCACTCGGCCCCCTAGATTTAATCCATGCGAGAGTATCACTAATATAATTAATAAAATCATCATTTATTGAAACCTGAGGCAAAACTTCAATTCCATTAATAACAATTTTGTTTTTATCCCATGTCACATTTTCTAAAGGTGCTCGTTCATCCCCAACTATAAATTCATGATACGGCATGAAATTATTCCTCCTTTCAGATTATTAATTCTCGTAATCTTATTCTTGTACAAACCAATTCTTCATTAAATAATTCATTAAAAGAGTCCTTTAAAGATCGATCCAAAGCAATCCCGTTACCATATCTTCTCGTTTAATAAAAAAGACAGTCCCTCTCCATGGGTTTCTGTCTAGTCATATTGCCATACAAGCTGCCCTTTTCTTATTTTTGCCGCATATATGATTTGCCCTGTGTGATAATGAATCTCTCTAACCATCGCTATCATTAGGTTAAGCGCGGTTGTCTCATTATTTACTTGGCTATATGTAAGGGGCGGACGGTTGATAAAGGGTTGAGACAATAACAATTCCGGATTCGAGCCTAAGTGTTCGAGATATTGAATGATTATATCGAAGGCTTCCTTTGTCTTGTTATAGGCTTCCTCAATGGACATGGTTAACCCGCGTTCAAATTCCTTCTCCCGGTTCCTTGTATCAGTAATATCAAAAAAGATGGTTTCAATTCGTGAGTGAACACAACCCCGAATATGATTTGACTAACATACTCTCGATCACTTCGGAAGCTATCTCCATTGTTACACCTCTTTTTAATATACACGTTCCATAATTATACATCTGATCGCTAAAGGAGAATAGCCCGATGCAAAGACTATATACTTTTGCATTTGATCCCAATGAGTTGTTTAGAAATGATTTGAAAATAAATTATGACTTTGGCTCTAAAGGTGGCTGTCTATAGCGTTTGTGTCTTGGTATCCCTGCATGCTGCTTTGCACGATTATCCCTCTTGTTCAGGGGGTGAAAGGGTGGGGGGCTAATCACGGTTCTTTCATTTTTCGCGGTGTGTCTTGCCCCATTCCTTCCGTCAGGTCTGCTTTCACTTCTCCTAAACCTCCTTCTCACAAACCTGTTTAACGATCTCGAACATATCTGCTTCTCCCAAACCTATTTTCTTCTCCTGAACTTCCCCTCCTCCCTGCTTCCGGATCAAAGGGGATAATTGTGCAAAGCGTCCGGACAGTGGATATTGATCTGATTATTAGGTTGAGCCATTAAATGTCCTTCAGCCGATTTTCCCAAAAATTTCAAATGTTAGCCCGTCATATTCAAGGGACTTACTATACATCCCGCTACGCAATACCTCTAACGCGTCAGATTTACGCATGGCCAATTCATTTCACTGTCCGCCTGAAGGATATCTTTCGAATGGAATATAGCGCAAAACAGGCTGCCTTGAACGGCAGCCTGTTCCTCCTCATCCCTATAATCGCCTGTTTTTTTGCAACTGTTTACCTGCCAATCACTCAGAAGGCCACGGTTTGCTGGCCTCCGGCTCGATTCCCCAGACAAGCTCCCCGTTTAGATAAAGCGTGATTTTCTCCCATTCCGTGTAAGAAGTTTTCGCCGGGTCGAAAGAGTAATCGTTCGTTTTATCGAACGCGGAGCCGTCGCTATGGACGATCCGCAGTTGAATATTGCCTGCCGTGGTATCGGGCCGGATCGTCCCCGCCGCCTCCAAAAAGCCGACCTCGACATATGCGCTATTATCGGAACCCGCGGGTTGAACGACCGAAGCTTGTACATTTTCGATCCCGACCTGGGCCCAGTCGATCTTGGCCTCCACCGTCCCTGTCCCCTCCGCCGTAAAATAATAGCGAAGCTTCAGATCGCTTAAAGAAACGGGCGTTTTTCCCGTATTCCTGATATTGAACTGAGGCTGGATCTGCCGGTCGTTATCCGCGGTATCGGCGGAACGATACTGCAACGCAAGCTGAACCTGACTTGCGTCCGCCGCAGCGGGCGCAGCCTGGACTTGCGCGGAGTCCGGGCCCTCGCCCACGCGGTTGCTGGCGCTCACAACGTAATAATAATCGTTCCGGTTGGCCAACCCCGTATGCGTGAATGTCGCGGAAGTCAAATGATCGGCAATCGTCGTATACGGACCGCCGGGACTTTCCGCGCTTTTTACCGTATAACCCGTCGCCCCTTCGGCCTCGTCCCAGCTGAGAATAACCCGCGAATCCGCCGCCACGGCGCTGAGCTCCGCAGGCTGCTCCGGTACGGATTTGTTGTGGACGTCAAAGGGAATTTTGAGTCGCATAACGGTCGAACCGGGCGTAAGCGTCAGAGTTTGTTTCACCGCCGCCGCATCGGGATAATCGACAATGATATCGTAGGTTCCTTGAAAGCCCCGGAACTTGAATTTCCCGTCTCTGCCGGTGGTTCCCTGAACGTTCGTCGTCCACTCATCCATCAGCTGCAGATACCGCCGTCCCGCCGCGTTCAAGGTCCAGTCTTCATTTACGATCGACGCGGACGCGCCTTTCCATTGCGAACCCGCCCAGAACCCCCACATCACAATTCCTTCGACCGCCGGATGGGCAAACGCCACCCGGTACATCGCTTCCAGATTGTCCGCCCTTACATGCTCGTTCGCGTTGACGGAATCGAACTCGGTGATCCAGATCGGGCGTTTCAATTCGGCCAATTTGTCCAATCTTCCCTTGACGAATACAGGGTTCACCGTGCCGTTAAAATGCCCCTGCGCGCCGATTCCGTCAATCGGAACACCTTGGTCGATCCATGCTTGGATTTCCTTGTTGTAATCCCTTTCCGGCGGGTATTCGATCAAATTGTAATCGTTGATAAAAAGCTTGGCGTCCGGGTCCAGCTCCCGGGTACGGCTGTACATATAGGACCAAATGGATTCCCCCAGCCGGTCCTTGAAGAAACTGCCGTGGAACATCTCGTTGTTGACGTCCCAATGGACAAATTTGCCCTTGAAATGCGGCACGGCGCTGTTAAGACGGTTGTCGACCGCCGCTTTTAGCTCGGGACCCGTCAGACTTTTCACCCATTGCGGCTGAAATTGCTCCGCCTCCCAGAACAGGTTGTGCCCCCGAACCTTCAGCCCGTTTTGCGCGGCGAATTCCAGCAATTGATCAGCCTCCCGGTAGGAGACGTTCCCCGGACTGGATTCGTTCCACAGCCATTTGGACTCGTTCTCGAAGGTCACCCATTCAAAATGATGCTTCACAAAATCAGCGTACACGGGATCGGTCAGCGCCGTGCGGTTGATGGCGGTACCGAAACCGAATTGATGCGTACGCTGAACCGCGCGTACGGTCGCGCCGGGCAGCGGTTTTCCGTTAAGACCGACGACCAGAATCTCCGCATTCCGCTTACGCAGCCGCTCGATTTGCGCGTTGGCCGCTTTTTTCCAGTCTTTGGCCGGATTCACGGCCGCAGCTTCATTCGCCTTCGAACCCGGACCCGAATCCGCTCCAAGGGGGGAGCAGCCGTTAAGTTGCAGCAAAACCAAACAAAGCAGGACCGATGCGATTAAGCTTTTTCTTGTCACCCGCTTTAGCCCCCTGACCGCCTTATTTTTGCTTCGGACTTAAAGAGATTGTTCCAAAAAACATGTTGTTGATTTTCCGCAAGATCCGCTTGGCCCCCTCGCCCTCCAAGCCCAACGAGTTCCCGAGCAGCTTCACGTATTCGTCCGCGGTGATCATAAAGCTCAGCTTCGTGCTCCACCAGCCATCGGGCCGGAATTGGCCGCTGACGTAATAGTCGTAAGATAGCCGAATCCCCTCCCCCCTAAACACTTGATCGAACAGGTATTTGGTTCTGCGGGAATGGTAATTGGACGTGACGACAATCGCGGAGCGGATATCCTTCTCCTTCATGATTTCTTTGACATACGCCGCGTTTTCCAGCGTGCTTTTCGCCCGGACTTCCTCCAGAACGCGGCCTTCAGGCAGCGAAAGGCGGGCCATTTCCTCCGCCATATCCCAGTCGTCCGCGTTGGAGACAATCAAAAAATCGGCCCCGTACCGCCGGTACAATTCCAGACCCTTGGCCAAACGTCCCGTTTCGCCGCTTAGCACGACAATCGCTTGCGAGGCGGCCGGATTGGGGACAATGACCAAAAAACGGCCGGCGCACAGGAAGCCGTATAATCCCGCCAGGAGCAAGACAATGACGACGACCCCGAGTTTGCGTTTTTTCCTTGTATTGACGATAACAGCGGCTTGCGGCATGGACCGATCGGCTCCCATTTAAGAGGTAGTTCAAAAAGTCTGCTTTTGATCACGAAGTGGATCAGGAAGTAACTCGGCATCGAATCTTGAATTCAGCCGGGCCTTCCGGTGCTCACGTACCCAAAACGTACGCTCCGCTCCTCATCCCCTGGCTTCATCCAACCTTCTCGGTGCTGAAAACCGGCCTTTTTGAACACGCACTTTAGAATTGGAAATAAATGAATGGCGATGAATTTACCGGCATCAAGAACAAGATCCCCAACAGGACGAAGAAAATAATGAACAGTCCCCGGAAGCTCCTGACATCGACTTGCGGATAGTCGCTTAGCTTCATGCCCGCGAAATGCGCGGCAATGACCAGCGCCAAGCATACTCCCCATAGCGGATAGAACCAGAAGACGCCGGGACTGCCGAAGCTGAACATCTTGGCCAGGATTTCTCCGCTTGTCGCGAAACTCGGCGAACGAAAGAACACCCAGGTGAAGCAAACAAAAACAAGCGTGACGAGCCAGGAGCAAAAACGATAAACCCGGGACGCGACGGCTTTCTTCTTTAAGACAAAATCAAAGTACGCTTTGTGAACGGCCAGCCCGATGCCGTGCAGCAGGCCCCACACCACAAAATTCCAGCTGGCCCCGTGCCATAAGCCGCCCAACAGCATGACGATCGTCAAATTGATGTATTGCCGGAGCTTTCCTTTGCGGTTTCCGCCGAGGGAGAAATACAGGTACTCGCGCAGCCAGGTCGACAGCGAAATATGCCATCTCCGCCAAAATTCCGTAACATTCAGCGACAGGTACGGCATGTTGAAGTTGCGCGGAATCGTGAGTCCCATACATCTGGCCGACCCGATGGCCATATCGGAATAACCGGAGAAGTCGCAGTAAATTTGAACCGCATAGCCAAGCACGGCGCACCACACCGTAAGCGAGTCGTACATGCCCGGATCGGCGAACACCGGGTCGACAAAATGCGCGATGTTGTCGGCGATCACAACTTTTTTGACCACGCCGAAGATGAAGATTTGCATCCCGCTGACGACGTTGTCCCGCCGGATAACGATGTCTTTCTCCAGTTGCGGCAAAAAAAGCCGCGGCTTCAGAATCGGTCCCGCCACCAGATGCGGGAAAAACACGACCAGCAAGGAGAAGTCCCAGAACGAATGGGATTTGATCTCTTTGCGGTAAATATCGATCGTGTAGCTCATCACTTCAAAGGTCACGAAGGAGATGCCCACCGGCAGGATGATGTCCAGCAGGGGAAAGCCGAGCCCCCATTGATCCAGGAACACATTCGCCGATTCGACAAAAAAGTTGTAATACTTAAAGAAGCCCAGCACGCTCAGATTGGCGATCACGCTGATCGCCAACCACAGCTTGCGCACCCGGTTGTCGTCCGACCGGCTGATTATCGCGGACGCCGCGTGATTTATCAGCGTCATGGCGACGATCAAGGCCACAAAACGGTAATCCCAGAATGAATAAAAAAGGTAGCTGGCCCCGAGCAGCAGCATTTTTTTGTATTTATTTACGGGAATGACGCGGAGGAGAAACAGGATGATGGCAAAAAAGCCAAGATACTGTACGCTTGTAAAAATCATTTGATCAACTTCTCCCTAAAATAATCGACAAGCACATCGCTGGTAAGATCGTGGCCGTAAGAGTTCATATGTCCCGTTCCATACTGCGTATTGGCAAATCCGTACGGTATTTTGTGCTGACGCTGGTACAAGCCGGCAAACGGGGCGCGCATATTGATCAAATCGACCTTCTGATCCTTCGCCGCCTGAACGACAAGCTGTTCAAAGTACCCTTGCTCGTTCAGATCGCCGCGAAAATCGAGCTCCGGCAGAAACAGCACCACCAGGTGCGGATATTTCAGCCGCAGCTCGGCCAGCATCCATTCCGTCAGCGCCAGATCGCCCGCGGGATTGCGGTTGTCCGCCGGCTCCACGGCTTCATCCGCCAACAGGTTCGACGCCACCCGTACGGTGGAAAACTCCAACAGGCGATACAAGCCCGCCAGTTTTGCCGCGACCGCATTGCCGCTCCGGAAGCTCTCGTTAAAGACGGTCCGGTAACGGCCGTTCTCTTCGCCGATATAGAAATTAGCGCCGTCATTCTTGACATCCTTCAAATCGTTCTCATTGATTTGCACGACGACATAATCGGGATCGATCCGCTCGCGGTAATAATCCGCCAGATGAATATAGTAGGCGGGCGATCCCGAGCTTCTCCCGGCATCGAACGACTCGATCCGCCCGTTCCCGGCCTGCGCCCATTTGCGTTCGACCTGATAAGGAAACTTCACCGCGGTCATCACCTGATTCGCTTCCGTGAACGAATCCCCGATAAACAGAATGCGCCGCTCATCCGATGACTTCGCGCGCTTCGCCGATGCATCGGGATACGGCCTGCCGATCGCCCCGTCGGCATAAATGCGCGTCCATCCGTAGCCTTCCTGCCCGTTGATATACGTCCCTTCATTGGCGATTTTGCCCAGCACGGGATCATACTTGTACCCGGTGGATCGAATGGTCGTAAGCTGCAGTATGCCCTCCCAGAGCAGCAAAGCCGCAAAAAACGCCGCCAGTGCCTTTACAACCCATTTCATCGCGCTCATCCTTTATTCCAAACCGCTCAATAGAGCCGGATAATCCGTTTGCTTCGTAAAGATGCCGATGCTGTTGATTTTGGCGGTGTTCGTGCCGGAAGCCACGCCGACCCAAATCGATTTAATTTTGTCGTTCACATCGAAATACACCGGGACGGAGCTGTCGGCTCCCGATAAATACACGCCCCCGAAATTCTCCGAGTAGAAGAAGGAGTTTTTGCTTGTCCCTCTGATCCACGGCGCGGTTCGGCCATCCACTTGCCGCCCTTGGGCGTCGAAGCCTTTGACGGCGACGCGCCCGCCCATGTCATCGCTAGCTGCCCTTTTGATCACGAACTGCTTGACGGACGAGGTATCCAGTTTTACCCCCAGGGCCACACAGCCCCGGCCCAACGAGACAAATCCCCCATCCAAACCGATGCAATCGCCTGTGGTCGAGCTCAGCTCCTTCCCGTTTTCGTCCAGAAACGTCATGCCGCGAAAAGCCCGGGTTTGATTTTGCGCTGTGTAACGTTCCAGCAAAGGGAAGGAGTAAGCCAGCTGAAATTGCGCCAAAAACAGATCGTTCACATCGCGCAGCACCTGGTTGCCGAACTCCGATACATCTTCGATCGCCGCGTCGCCGTATGCGACGGAAATGACGTTATTGTTGCTGTTGTTCATCATCCGCGCCACATACGTCCCGTTGCCTTCATTTCTGACATATTCAAAACTGTTGTTCAGTCCGTGCTCGATCACGATCGGTATGCTTTCCGCCTTGGCGCTTGTCAAGCTCTTGTCGTTCAGCTCGAAGCTGGGTTTAAGAAAAACGTTGTTATTGTTGTTCAAATAACTTCCGTCTTCGCTGGTGATGAGCACGCCGTAACGGCTCTCGCCCTCGTTCACATTCGACCAGACGGCGAAGTTTCCGTTCAGGTAGATGTTTTCGTTGTTCCAGCCTTTAGCTCCGGAACCGTTCGTTTTATTCGTAATTTTCAGACCGATTTTATTGGATGCGATCTTTCCGAGTTCCACTTTGTTGTAAACGAACCCTTTGCCGATGCCGGCGGTTTGTACCCCAATCGTAAAATTCTCGGCGTGGGCGACCTCGATCCGGGAATTGCTCGCATTGATGATCGAGATCCCGATCCCCGTTTCCTTGCCGTCCTTTTTCCAATCCGTGCTTGTACGCTTGATCACGGACAACCCGCTGTAAGTCGCGGTCGAAGTTTCGTCCTCGCTGCCAAGAACAAGAAAAGGCTTCGGCTCGTTCCCCGTGTAAATCAGCGGAGCCTTCTGGATCACCGAAATATTGGCGGGGATTTCGATCGTTCCGGAAGAGGCGTACGCCGTCGCTTCGGGGAACAGCAGCGCGGTTTCCAGCCCGTCGTTTTTAAGGGCGGCCGCCCGGCTGACCGCTCTGACGATCCCTTTGTAATCGTCCGTCTTCCCGTCTCCCGCGGCGCCGAAATCGGCGACGCTCACGAGCGCCGATTTGCTCGCGGCGGCGGACACGACCGAACTTTCGGCGCGCTCGCCGAAATCACGGGCGTTTGGGGAGATGAGATTTACAGGCTTGACCAGGCTGATGATCAACAATCCCGTCGTGATCAGAAGCAAGATGGCCAATAGAGATACCCGTCGATTTTTTCCAAACCACATGTTCATGCTTTACCTCTCTTCGCTCGTATTCTGGTTTTCGCCGAAACGCGAGACCACCCAACATAAACCGATGTAAGCGAACATTACCCGGTTTTGGTTCAAATCTCCCGATACGTTGGCATTCAAAAATAAATAAAGGAAGGTCATCGAGGTGACCAAAGTAAGATGATCGCGGGCTTTGTCGATCACCGCCTTAACGGCCGCCGCGAAGGCCGCGGAGGCCACGGCGCAGAATAACACAACCCCCGCGAAGCCAAGCTCGCTCCATAATTCAAGAAAGATATTGTGCGGATAGTTGGAAACATCTTCCCCGGCGTAATAAATCGTGAAGCTTCCGATGCCATGCCCGGCCCAGAAGGCGTGCCGGATCATATCAAAGGCGATTTTGAACCGGTCCACCCGGCCTTCCGCGGAATGCCCGCCTCCGGATTCGGTGAACAGCACCGACATTCTGTAGATAAAGGTGTCCAGAAATCCCGAGGCCATGAGCGGCACAAGTATGATGGAGAATATCGCCAGCACGGCGAGCAAGTATCCGGTGCCTTTGCGGGCGCTGAGCCTGCCTTCCTTCAGCCGGAAGGAAATCGCCGCGATGAGGAGAATCACCGCCGCCAGGGAAAGCAGCGGCATTCTCGCGCCGCTGATGCATAACGATACGACCGTGATCAGGAGCAAGATAACGGCGGGCGTCTTGGCCGGAGCCTTCAGCTTCGGATGGTAGAGAAAGCCGCAGATCAAAGCGAGAACGGCGATTCCGTTCGTTCTCCCAAAGGACAGATAGTCCGCGCCCATGGCGTTGATCTGCCCGATGTATTCCCCGGCGCGAAGATGCTCGATAAAAAGCTGGAAGCCATAAAACGTCATAAGGCACGAGACGAATATCACGCCGATCAAAAACCGGGTTAAGCCCTGATCATCCTTGACCAGCAGGATCGGCCCTATGAACGACCAGCCCGTCAAGAGCAGAAACGACAAGGTTTTGTCTAACGCATAGGCCTTGCTGGGCGAGTAGATCAAACTGATGCACATATATCCGAACAAAACTAGATACAGCAGGATCGGAATCAGCTTCCCCCGCGAAATCTCCGGCTTCCTGAGCATGCGCATAAAAGCGATCAGGACGGTGACCGCCAGCAGCAGCTGCGTCAAATCGACCGGCAAAAAAGTAAACTGCCCTTTGATAAAACCGGAGAGAATAAACACAGCTATCCAGAACTCGCCGCTGACCGGAGCCCGTAGGTAGTTCGGCATGTTCATCGGCTACAAACTCACGCTTTGTTTATGGATGACTTCCTCAATGATGTCCATGACTCTGCTTTGCTCCTCTTCCGTCAAATTTGAGCCGGACGGCAAACAAATCCCGCATGCAAACAAATGCTCCGCAACGTTCAACTCCGGGGAGTGCGCGTAAATCTCCTTCCCTGCGAAGCAAGGCTGCAGATGCATCGGCTTCCATACCGGCCGGCTCTCGATTTCATTTTCCTGCAAAGCGGCGATAATCCGCGAAACCGGCACCGGACATTGGGACGGATCCACCGTCATGGCGGTCAGCCAGCGGGTGGAGAAGCCTTCGGCCAACTCCGGCATAAACGAGATGCCTTCGATGGCGCCCAGGCGCTCCCGGTAATTGGCGAATACTTTCCTTCTTGCGGCCACGCGCCCGTCCAGTTCCAGCAGCTGCCCCCGCCCTATCCCGGCAAGAATATTGCTCATCCGGTAATTATAGCCGACTTCTTCATGCTGATAATGAATTTCCGGCATACGGGCCTGCGTCGACCAATGCTTCATGGTTTGCAGGTGCTCGAGATTGTCGGATACAACGGCCCCGCCGCCCGAAGTCGTAATGATTTTGTTCCCGTTAAAAGAGTACACCCCGATATCGCCGATGGACCCGCTGCGTCTGCCTTTGTACTCGGCCCCCAAAGATTCGGCCGCGTCCTCGATGACCGGAATGCCGTAAGGAGCGCAAAGCGCCTTGATCTCGTCATACTTGGCGCTCTGTCCGTACAGGTTGACGGCGATGACCGCTTTGGGCAGCCGGTTCTTCCGCGCGGCGTCGGCGAGCGCCCGCTCCAGAGCGGCGGGCGACATATTCCAGCTGTCCGGCTCCGAATCGATGAACACCGGCTCCGCGCCCTGATAAATAATCGGATTGACGGAAGCGATGAAGGTCAGCGTCGACACAAACACCGTATCCCCGGGGCCGACGCCGTGGACGCGCAGCGCCAGATGAAGCCCCGCCGTGCCCGAACTGACCACGATCGCCCCCTTCGTCCCCGCATACCGGGCGATTTCCGCTTCAAAAGCTTCAATATGCGGTCCGACCGTCGAAATCCAATTGCTGCGGAAAGCTTCTTGCACAAATTCGAACTCCATGTTTCCCAGGTGAGGAGGGGACAAATAAATACGTTTCATAACTTCACTCCCTAATTCTAAACTGAGATATTCATGTCCGATTCGGCATCGGACGGAACGCGGCCGGGAAAGACGGTTTGCAGAATATAGCGGATATCGCCGGCAAATGTATAGTTCCGGATGTACTCCTTGTTGATCCGCACCTTGTCCGGAAAGATCACTTCTCTGTTGTATGTTTCAGGGTCGGGCACGGAGGCGAGAATGGCCTCTTCATGGCGGTACTTGATCGTCGCCGGGCCGGTAATCCCCGGACGGAGCGTGAGGATGATCCGGTCGCCGCCTTCCAGCCGGTCCATAAAGCCTTCGACGTCGGGCCGGGGGCCGACAAAGCTCATCTGGCCCAGCAAAATGTTCAGCAGTTGGGGAAGCTCGTCGATTTTCAATTTTCTCATCCATTTCCCGGTTGCGGTCACTCGGGGATCGTTCCGCGCCGTCACCGTCGTCGTGACCTGCGTGCCGGCGCGCATCGTTTTCACTTTATAGATGGTAAACTTCTTCCCGCCCGCGCCGATTCTGGTTTGGGCGAACAGCCCGAAGGAACGGGTGTCGGCCGACGCGATGACGACCGCCAACACCATGATCCACCACGTCAGAACGAAACCGATCAAGGCCACCCCAAAGTCAAACGCGTGTTTCACGAAGCGCTGCCTTGCGGATAGAGGACTTATGGTATCTTGTTGGTTCATCACCGCCAAATCCTTTCCTTTCATTATTAAGAGAGTAAACTCGTACTTTAAAAGCCCGCCGGTTTGAACAGATTTCCCTTGAACAGGCTGATCAAGGTGCCGAAGCCATAGCTGAAATGAAGCGCCGCAAAACAAACCGCCGCGACCGGAACGTAACGCCAGCCGTGTTTGCGGCCAAGCTGCAATGAGAAAAGAATATTCGCCAGCGCATAGGACCCGAGCGCCCCCGCCAACAACAAACGTCCGATCCAGGAGAAGGACAAAATCAAGCCGATGAGCACCGCCAGCACAAACACCGCCGGAATGAAGTGGCGCATGGACAGGGCGGCGGGATTCAGCGCCTTCGTAATCACGTTCCAGTAGCCGTTTTTATAATTCTGTTTCCATAATCCCCGGATGCTGCCGCGGTTGTAGTAGGTCGATTGGATTTCCGGCGTCAAAAAGATTTTGTATCCGTGCCCCCGGATGCGCGCGTTTAATTCAATGTCCTGGTTGCGCGCCAACCGTTCGTCATATAACCCGACCTTGTCGAAAATCTCTTTACGGAAAGCGCCGAGGTATACCGTATCGACGTAACCCGAATATTTGCTGTCGTGAAACTTCCCGCCGCCCAGCCCAAACGGCGAATGGTGTATGTAAGAAATGGCCTTTCCGACAAAGGAGGTGCCTTTCGCGATCATCGGTCCGCCGACATTGGCGGCACCGGTCTTCTCCAGAAATTCCACCGCTTTTTGAATATAGTCGCTCCGGTAGGTGGAGTGGGCGTCGATTCTGACGATATATTGGCCTTTTGCGGCCTTAATCCCCATATTCATCGAGATCGGCACGATCGACTTGGGGTTGGAAAGCGTAACGATCGCCGGCCCTCCCTCTTGCCTAAAGCCGTTTACGATCTCCACCGTCCGGTCGGCGGAATTGCCGTCCACGACGATGATTTCATAGCGGTCCTGCGGGTACTGCTGGGCCAAAAGCGTGCTCATGCATTCGCCGATAAACGCTTCTTCATTTTTGGCGGGGAGCACCAAGCTGACAAACGGAACCACGAATCCACCTCCCTATGATGTGTGCGACAACTGCGGTTTTTCCTCCAGCAGCTCGCGGATAAACGCTTTGATCTCGGTTAAATCGACGCGGATAATCCGCTCCAGCTGCCCGATTTCTTCATTGATTTCCTGCGCTTCGGCCGACATCGGCTTGCCGATAAAAATCCGGTTGTTCTTCGTCGCGGACATCCCCTCTTCGTCCGTCAGCAGCTCCTCGAACATTTTCTCCCCGGGCCGCATGCCTGTAAACACAATATCGATATCCTTGAACGGCTCGAAACCCGACAGCCGAATCAGGTCTTTGGCCAGATCGAAGATTTTCACCGGCTTATCCATGTCCAGTATGAACACCTCGCCGCCGGTCGCGTAAGCGCCCGCCTGGATCACCAGCTGCGACGCCTCGGGAATCGTCATAAAATAGCGGATCATCTCGGGATGCGTAACCGTCACGGGTCCCCCTTCGGATATTTGTTCTTTGAACCGCGGAATGACGCTGCCGCGGCTGCCCAGCACATTGCCGAAGCGCACCGCGGCGAACTTCGTGCCCGCGCTTCTGCGGCTGAAGCATTGCACGAGAATTTCCGCGATCCGCTTGGTCGCGCCCATGACGCTGGTGGGGTTGACCGCTTTGTCCGTCGAGATCAGCACAAAACGCTCCGCCCCGTTCAGATAGGCGGCCTCGGCCACATTTTTCGTGCCGATGATATTGTTGAGCACCGCCTGGTAGCTGTTCTTCTCCATCAGCGGCACATGCTTGTGGGCCGCGGCGTGAAAGATGACTTGCGGGCGGTACTCCCGGAAAATCCGCATGACCGACTCCATATTTTGCACATCCGCGATCAGCGGCTCGCGCTTCAGCTCCGGAAAACGCTTCTGCAGCTCCGATTCGATCAGATAGATGCTGTTTTCGCCATGGCCCAGCAGCAACAGCAATTTCGGTTTAAACGGAGCGATCTGCCGGCAAAGCTCGGAACCGATGGAACCGCCGGCGCCCGTGATTAGGACGATCTTATTTTCCACATAATTGGCTATGCCTTCCAAATCGATCTGCACGGGCGCTCTGCCCAGCAAATCCTCGACATCCACATCGCGCACGGCGGAAGCCGTAATTTTTCCCTGCAGGATATCGTCCAGCTTGGGCGTGATCTTCAGCTCGCAGTTCGTCTCTTTGCAGATGTTGGCAATCTCGGAAATATCTTTGCGGCTCGCCGAAGGCATGGCGATGATAATATGATTCACCGCGTGTTTTTTCACGACCTGATGGATGTCGTTTCTGTCGCCAAGCACCCGGATGCCGACCACCCTGTTTAGCTTTTTTTGCGGATCGTCGTCGATAAAGCCGACCAGGTAGCTGTTGTTAAGGTACTTGTTCTGCTTGATTTCTTTGGCGACCATAATGCCGCAGTCTCCGGCGCCGATCACCAGCACTCTGGTTTCGTTCGTTCCCTTGCGGTGATAGTTGTCGCTGAACAGCCTGTAAACAAACCGGCTGCCCCCCAGGAACAGCAGCATCGACTGGTAGCACATAAAGATGACCATCGCCTGATGCTCGCTGCTCGTGAAGAAGAAATAAATCACGGCCCCCACGATCGTACCGAAAGTAACGGCCTTGAAAATGGACACCAATTCACCGATGCTCGAATATTTCCAAAGCCGGCTGTATAAGTTGTAGCTCATCATAAATCCGACGATCGGAATGATTAAAGAACCCGAAAGCTCGATCCAATCGGACCAATGGGGGGAGAGCTCTCCTTCAATAAGGATGATGCACAAAGCGGATATGACAGAGATTAAAATCATATCTAACAATAACATCAATAGTTTTCGTTTCCACATCGTTTCTCCCGATCCTCCGTCCCATTTGCTAACACTGCAATGACGAACCTTTCTTGCCTTCTATATACATGGAAATCAGCTTCTCTTGCTCATGCTCCCAATTCAATTCGCTTCTTACCGCCCGCTGACCGTTTCGCCCCATTTGCCGGGCCTCGTCCGGATGCTCGTGCAAATACGTCAAGGCTTCCAAAATCGCCTTATCGTCGTAAGGATTCACCGCGATGCCGCAGCGATGCTTCTCGACAAACGCCTTCCAGCTGGGAAAATCCGAACAGACGATCGGCAAACCCGCGTTCATGTATTCGAAAAATTTCGTCAGTTCTTTCTGCATGTAATGATCCGTCGGCGGGAACAGCGCCAGGCCGGCCGTCCAGCCGCCCGCGCGATAATAGCCGTCAATCGTCTCCCGCGAAATAAACGCGTCAATTCCCTCGATGTGAAGCCGCTCCTTATGGCCGCCCGCCTCGCCGAGCATCTGCTCCGACAGCGGGCGCGGGCACTTCCCGATCATATAAAGCCGGATACGCGGGTCTAATTTCACCGCTCTGGCATGAACAAGCGCTCCCCGGTCCAGCGTAATATTCCCCGTGTAAAGCAGCCGGATTTGATCCTGCTCCCGGGGCTGGCCCTCGCCCTCATCCGCAGATGGGCGTTCGCCGCTTTCAATGGCCGGTCCGAGGAGCGGATAATTCAACACGGCCGTGCCCCGCCCGTATTTGTCGTAGTAGTATTTCTCCGCCAGCACCAGCTCGAACCGGCCGATGCACAAGCGCTCGGCGAGCCTGTACGCGCCGGCCAGCAAACGGCGGGCGAAACGGGGCAAATATTTTTTCTGCCGGATGCCCGTTTCGTAATCTTCGTGGATGTCGTACACCACCTGGTTGCGCTTGTTTTTCAGCAGCCAGCCCACCCAAATGAGCTCCGGATCGTGAAAATGATAAATATCGGCGTTTAAGCGTTTCGCCAATTTGTACGCCTGCCAGCAATTCCGGGTCATCCGCGCCCAGCGGTTCCGGGCGGGAGACAGGCGGAGCACCTCGAACGCCGGCTTCGCCGCGGCCAGATCGGGATGCTCCGTCGCGATCAAGGTGACGCGGAAGCCCGCCGCGGCCAGGGAGCCGCATTCCTTATGAAAAATTCTCGTATCCATCGGATGATGAACCGTGGTCAGATGGACGACGCTCACTTCTCGATTCATGGTTGTTCACCGCTTTCCGCCCGCTGGACTCCGCGATTGCCGGCGCGGGCAAACTTCGTAATACGCGTTAACGTGCGCTTGATTCCTTCGCGATCGATGCCAAGCATAAATTCCGGAACCAGCCAGACAAGCGCGGCATACAGCGATACAAGCATCCCTCCGCCCAGTACCAACTCGAGGAAGCTGCCGGCCTGGATGCGCGCGAGCAGCATTAGGCCCAGCCACATGCCGAAGCCCAGCCAGACGGCGGCGGCCAGCGCCGGATAATGAAGGCGGATGAGTTCCCGCCAGCCCAGCCCAAGGCCGCGCCGGCACAGCGCCATCATATTCCAATAATGGATGGCGATCGCCGCCAATACGCCGAACGCCGCGCCCGGCAGTCCCCAGCGCAGCCCGGCCAGCGTGCCGGCGATCACCAGGGCCACGTAAATCCACTGGCGCAAGGCGCGTTGGTACACCAGTCCCAGCGCCAATGCGGCGGAATTGCTGACTTTGTATCCCGTACGGAACATCATGCCCAGACAAAGGATTTGAAACGGCCGGACAGCCGCCGACCAGGCCCCGCCGAGCACCCATTCGATGATATTCGGGGCAAACGCGATGCAATAGACGGTCAGCGGGACGACGAATTCGTTGACATAGGCCAGGTTTCTGACATAAGAAGCCCGAAACGCCGCCATATCTTGCTGGACTTTGGACATGGAGGAAAACAGCACCTTGTCGAGCACCTGGCCGAGCAGCGTGGCCGGCAGCACCGCCAATTGGTAGGCCCGCCCGTAAATCCCCAAGGCATCCGCTCCCAGCCATCTTCCGATCAGCACATTATCGCCTTGCAGAGCGGCGTAATTCCCGAGTTGATCCAGGGAAGCACCCCCGCCGAAACGCAGCAATTCGAAAACCGTCCGTTTGCCGATACGCCCCGGCTGGCGAAGCAAGCGCAAAGGCGGATAAGCGCTCCAGAGCCCGATCGTACGGATCGCCGTCTGTACGAGATGCGCGCCCACCAAAGACCAGATCCCGAAATCCAGAATCGCCAGCCCGATTCCCGCCACGCCGTAGCCGGCGGCGTAAGAAGCGACCTGGAGCGCCGATAAATACTTAAACCGCATCTCTCTTTGCAGCAAAGCTTCCGGCACGACCGTCAGACCGCCCAAAGGGAAGATCAGGGCAAAGATTTGCACCACGCTCCGCAGCTCCTCCATGCGGAAAAAATGAGCCAGAACGTCCGACAATCCCCATAAAACGGCGCCGATCGCCGCTCCCAGCACGGAGGACACGATAAAAGCCGCTTTGATATGCCCGCTGGTCAAGGTATAGCGCTGGACGATGGCCGGACCTGCCCCCATGTTGGAGAACAGGGCTGAAAACCCGACGATAATCAGGGACAGGTTGACGACCCCGAATTCGTCCGCGGACAAATATCTGGCCAGCACCAGCAGCACAACGAACTGCAGGATGTTTTGGGCTCCCGCCCCCGCAAAAGCCCAGAGAAACCCGGAACGCGTTTTCTGGCGCAGACCTGCGGCGTCGTTAGACATAGTTGACCGTACCGGCGTTAACCTTGGGTCTGCCCATCGAAACGTAGACGAAGCCGTGCGCTTCCATCTCGGCCAAATCGAAAATGTTCCGGCCGTCGATGACGATCGGGCGGGCCAGCGCCCGTTTCAATCTGGCCAGATCGATCGAGACGATCTCCTTCCATTCCGTCAAAATCACGCAGGCGTCGCAGCCCTCGATCGTTTCATAAAGATCGGTCGAATACCGAATGTCCGGCAGATCGCTAAAATACGGCTTGGCGTTGTCGATCGCCACGGGATCGAACGCTTGGACCTGCGCTTTTCGCAGCGCCAAATTCCGGATGATCTGGATCGAAGGCGCGGAGCGCATGTCGTCCGTTCCCGGCTTGAAAGCCAGCCCCAGCACGGCGATTTTCCGCGAAGCGAGCGTCCGCAGCTCCTCTTCGATTTTTTTCACGAACAGCAGCGGCTGCTGCTTGTTGGTTTCGATCACCGACTCCATCAGCTTGAAAGGATGGCCCGCCTTTTTGGCGATGGACAGCAGCGCTTCCGTATCTTTGGGGAAACAGGAGCCGCCGAAGCCGATGCCCGGATTCAGAAATTTGGACCCGATCCGGGAATCCAGCCCCAAACCGTAGGACAGATCGACGACGTTCGCTCCGACTTTTTCGCAAATATTGGAGATATCGTTGATAAACGATATTTTCATCGCCAGAAACGCATTGCTGGCGTATTTGATCATTTCCGCCGTCTCCAGGTCCGTCTCGACCACCGTCGTCTGCAGCGGTTCGTGCACATCGGCGAGTTCCCGGATCGCCGCCGGGGATTCCGAGCCGATGACGACCCGTTCCATCTTGAAGAAATCGGCGATCGCCGTGCCCTCGCGCAGAAACTCGGGGTTGGAAACGACGTCGAAAGCGATGCCTTTCTCGCCCGCTTTGCGCTGAATGATCTCGCGCACGAGCTTGCCCGTTCCTACCGGAACCGTGCTTTTATTGACCACGATTTTATACCCGTTGATCGCTTCCCCGATCATTTCGGCGACGGACCGGACATAACTTAAATCGGCCTCGCCCGAAGGCAGCATCGGTGTGCCGACGGCGATGAACAAAATATCGGAGGACTGGATCGCTTCCGTCATGTCGTTGGTAAAATGCAGCCGGCCGGCTTCCCGGTTGCGCTGAACCAGTTCCTCAAGGCCCGGTTCATAGATCGGAATGATCCCGTTGTTCAGCTTGGCGATCTTTTCTTCATCAATGTCCGCGCAGATGACCTGGTGGCCGATATCCGCAAATCCGGTGCCCGATACCAATCCCACATAACCTGTACCTATAATCGTTATTTTTTTCATTGGAAAACCCCGCTTTTTGCACGACTTAAAATAAATTCCAAAGAAGCGATAATATCGTCCGCCAAATCTTCCCGCTGCAGCGCGAATTCTACATTCGTTAAAATAAAACCGGGGATTTCCCCCACATCGTAACGCGTGCCTTCAAACAAGCACGCCGTCATCCCTTCAATCCGGTTCAGGGATTGCAGGGAGTCGGTCAGCTGGATTTCGCGCCCGGCGCCCCGCTCCTGCTTGCCCAGCAGCTCGAAAATAGCCGGCGTAAGAATATATCTGCCCATGATGGCATAATTGGACGGCGCCGTGCCCGGCTTCGGCTTCTCCACCAGTCCGTCCACCCCGATCAAATTCCCTTGCCGTCCGGAGGGAGCGATAATTCCGTATCTGGAAGTTTCTTTGTCGGAAACCTGCTGCACCCCGATCACGGACTTGCCCGTTTGCTCGTAGATCTCCATCAACTGCTTGGTGCAGGGCTTCTCCCCGCGGACGATGTCATCGCCGAGCAGTACCGCGAACGGCTCATTGCCGATAAATTTGCGCGCGCACCAAACCGCGTGTCCGAGACCTTGCGGCTCTTTTTGCCGCGTGTAGTGAATTTCGACATTCGGGATTTCGCGCACTTTGTCCAACAGCTCGTATTTCTCGTTGGCGGTCAGGTTGGCCTCGAGCTCAAACGCGCTGTCAAAGTGGTCTTCGATCGCCCGCTTGCCCTTGCCCGTAACGATCAGAATATCTTCGATGCCCGACTGAACGGCCTCTTCCACGATATACTGGATCGTCGGCTTGTCGAGAATCGGCAGCATTTCCTTCGGCAAAGCTTTCGTCGCGGGCAGAAAGCGCGTTCCGAGCCCCGCCGCCGGAATGACGGCTTTCGTCACTTTCTTCATTTCCATCTCTCCTCAAAAGTTTTTTTAATCTTCCAGGAAAACAACGCTCCCGACATCGATATCAAGTTCCGCGAGTCTTAGTTGCCAATCGTGTAATTTCGAACGCGGCGTGCGTCCCTGATCCACCACCAGGACGGCATGATCGGATGCCCGCAAAATCCATTGGGCGTCCGGCCGGCTGTCAAGCGGCGGCAGATCGAACAGCAGAAGTGCATATCGTTCCTTCAGCTTGATGGTCAGAAACCGCAGCAGCTCCGGGTCGGCCAATGAAACGGCGCCGCCTTCCCGGGGATAAAGCCGGATTTCCGCCAGCTTTTTGTGCCGCTCCGCCACCGTCGCCTGCCAGCCGGGAAGCGCCGCTTCCGGCAGCTCCTTCGCCGGCGGCTCCTTGGCGGAGCGCGGCTTCGTCACGATCGACACCACAGCCGTTTTGATCCCGCCGGACAATTCGCCGGCCAGCGAACGGATCAACTCCGCCTGGCCGCCGGTTCGCTGCACCCCGAACATTGACAAAGCCGCGATGGAGCGGGTGTCGATCTTGTATTTGAGCCCGATGCTCCACGCCAGCCTGCCGGTCCGCCATTTTTCCCGGTATGCTTTCATATAGCGGAGCTTTATTTTCGCCCTCCGGGAATGGCCGCCCGGCACCGCATCCACGACCGCGCCTTTGAAGATCCCGCCGAGCTCCTGCCGGCTGTTGACATGCGGAGACAACAGGTACCCGAGCAGCAGAACGGCCAAGGAAAGAACTCCCCCTCCGACCAACCCGATCAGAGCATAGAAAGGTTTGCTGGGATATTCGGGCTCCAACTGCCCAAAGTCGTCCACGGCATGCAAAATATAAACATTGTTGAGATTGAACAATTTTTTGCTTTCCTTTTGAAAAATCTCGGCCAGTCCGTTAACGGTCTCCGCCGCCGTTTTCGGATTGGTGTCCGTCACGGTCACCCTGATGATTTGCGACATATCTACGGAATGAACCGTAATTTTGTCCGCAAGCTCTTTGTAATCCAAAGGCAGCTTCAAACTGGCGATCAGTTTATCCAAAATAAAGCGGTTCTTCAGCAGCACGTTATAGGTATCCATCAGCTTGATGCTTCCCTGGATGGAGACATAGGTTCCGCTATCGGTCTCCGAGGATACAAGCAGGTCCACCGACGCCCGGTACTTGGGAACCGCCGAAGCGCTGTACTCCCACCCGAAGGCGGCAAAAATCAGGGCGCAGGCCAAGATGATCCATATTTTGCGGAAAACAAAACTAACCAGTTGCTGAATATCCATGTACTAATCTCCTCGGGTACTTAGTTGATCGATGTTGTCTTCATATCCGTACGTCCCGTCTCAACTGCCCGGGCAGGCCCCGCGAATTCGCTTAAGGATTGAATCATTCGGACGGCGGACGGAGAAGTCTCCTCGTCGAAAACGACTCCGAATCTTCTCGGCTTTCCGTCTTTCGGCCCGACTCTGACCAGCTTCCCGGAAAATTTAAAATCGATTCCCGGGAAGGACAACAAAGCGGGCTCGTCATTTTGCACATCCGCATCGCCGTCGGCTTCGAGCAGACATCCGTTGATGCTCAAGTCCATGATTTTGACCTTGCGCCGGCCGTCCTGCCCGGTGTCGAGCCAGGCATTCAGGTTGGTTTCTACGCGCGGATGCTTCCGGTTCATCGTCCTGTATTTGAATTGGAACTTGGAGATGTACTGCAGCAGCGATTTATAAGCGGGCCATTGGAAAGACCCGGTCACAAACTGATCCACGGAACCGTAAACCGTCCGCAGCCAGCGGCGCTCCTCCGCAAGCGACGGAAATTGAACCTTGAAGCCGGCCTGGAACATGTCTTGCTGCTTATCGTAAAATACCTTTTCGCCCAGCACGGGAATCGGCCCGTCGTCCCCATAAAGCTCCAGGTCGACCGTCTCGGGCAAGGCGATCATTTCGGGCAGCGATATCCGCACTCCCTGGTCGCTGATATCCAAGGTGCTTAATTCGTACCGCTGACGAACGCCGCGGGCGTCCGCAAACGTCAGCCCGATCCCGAACTCTTTGCTGAAACGTTCGATATTGCGCATCCGCGGCCGCTCGAAACCGAGCAGAATGGTCAAAAAGAGGACAACAATGTTGTACAGAACCCAAAACCCGTTGACGAAGACCCGCTGCTGTTCGATCGGATCGGGGTCGGCCACGCAGTGCACGTTAAAAGCCAGCAGTACGGCCGAAACGGCCAACAGCACAAAATGCGGGAGAATGAACGAGTAGTTGATCGTCGTTTTGTCCCGGATTACTCCCTTGGGCGTAACCTGGAACGGAATCTCCCGTTTCGAAAAGGTTTCGACCATGGCCGCGAAAAAAATCGTCGGCGCCATCGCATTCTCGTAGATGGCATTCCACAGCACATTTATCTTTTTCCCGGTGATCATCGGAAGCATAGTCATGGAGAGCAGGAAATAGGGGAGCCAAAAGGCCATGAGCTGCCACAGATTCGTTTCAACGCTTGTCGTTCCGAAGATGAAAAAGCAGACCGGCGCGAGTATAAATACCATTCTTGTAAACCCGAAATACCAGTACAGCAGATTCGATAAGTAGAGCATCCGCTGCATGAAAGACAAACCGCGAATCGTCAAGGGATTCCACTTGCGCATCGTTTGAATCGTGCCCCGGGCCCAGCGGCTTCTTTGTTTAACCTGGTCCGAAATCGACTCGGACGACAGCCCCAGAGCCAGCACTTCATTCAAAGCGTAGGTATCGTAGCCCTTGGCCTGAATAATCATCCCCGTGGCCAGGTCCTCCGTCACCGTTCCCGTCACGAAACCGCCGACGTCCAGCAGCGCGCTGCGGCGGAATACCGCGTTGCTCCCCACGAAGATCGTCGCGTTGTACCGGTCCCGGCCGCTCTGGATCAGCCTCATGAACATATCCTGTTCGTTGGGGATGTTTCTGCCTTGATAATAGTTGTACTGAAAGATGTCCTCGTTATAAAAAACCTGGGGAGTCTGAACGAAAGCGAGCTTCTTGTTTTCCGCGAAAAAACCGGCGGTCCGCTTCAAAAAGTCCGGAAGAGGCATCATATCCGCATCCAGGGTCAGCATTAACTCGCCGTTTAAATAACGCAGCGCATTGTTCAAATTGCCGGCTTTCGCATGCTCGCCCGTCGGCCGGGTCAGGTACATGACGCCCAAATCCTCGGCCATCCGCTTGATTTCGTCCCGCCTGCCGTCGTCGCATACCCAGATCTTCAAATATTCCTTCGGGTAATCCAGGTTGAGGCAAGCCAGCACGGTCTTGCGGATAATCGCCATCGGCTCATTGTAAGTAGCGATCGTGACATCGACGGTAAACGGCTGTGCGGGCAAGGGGGCCGGCGTTCGCTTCGTAGGCTTGGAAATAATCAAATGGAAAAAGAAAGCCTGGAAAATGGATATCGCCTCAACAAAAAGCAACATCAGCCCCAAGATCAAGGACCATCCCGAAGGCAGCGTATAAAATACTCGCCAAAATAAATAGATGGTCATAACGACCATCGAGGCCATAATCAGCGCTCGTTTTCTCTTGCTCACCATAACCATTCAGTCCCTCTGCTTTTATAAGTTGAACCATCGTAAACACATGAAAATTTTCAAAAAAATTTACATGCAAGAGTATAGATTCGCCGTCTAGACAAGAACTAAACAAAAACTATACAAAAACTAGACAAGAATCTGTCAAAAAAATGAATAATCCGAATTTTCTGATTGTTTTTTTGTGAGGTGTTGCTTTTTTCTGATCGGGATGGCATAGTAATACGCAGAAATTGATTCAAGGAAATATCTTGCAGAAAGAAGAGGGAAATGCAGTAGGGGAAGCCGTTAAATTAAATACAAAATATTTGGATGGACTCCGGTTTTGGTTCGCCATGTGGGTCGTTTTGGATCATTTTTACGCTTTCCTGGGAGGCAACAATTTCTTTTCTTTTCCCTACAGCTGGACTCTATTAAACGGGGCGGTTCCGGTGGACGGCTTTATCACGATTACCGGATTTCTGATGATGTATCACTACGTGCAGAGACAGGCGCAGGAGCCCTATCATTATCCTCCGACGATCTGGAAATTTTGGCTGCGGAGATTGTATCGGCTGTATCCGCTGTATGTCATCGCCATTCTGGCCGCCTTTATTTTCAACGATCAGCTTGTGGCCGCCAAACATGAAATTTTGAAATTTTTTACGGGCGACGTGATCACCGGCTTCAATATGCCTTATGGCCACTACCAGCCCGGCCTTAAAAACCTGCTGAGCAACCTGGCGTTTACGCACGGTTTCTACGCCGAATTTGCCGTCGGATTTCTGGACCCGGCCTGGAGCTTGTCCCTGGAAATGCAGTTTTATTTCGTCTTTCCGTTTCTTTACGCCTGCTTTTTCGCCGCTGAGCGGCGGATCAGATGGGTCGGATTGCTTATTCCGGCCGCGTTCGTGCTGGCCTTCGCGATGCCCAAGCTATTCGGCATTTACGGGACCGCAGGCCTGTTCAACCATTTCCCCGTGCCGTCGATCCTATTCTATAAGCTTCATCTATTCTTATACGGCATGCTGCTGGCTGCGGTCGGTTTGGGAAAAGTCAAAGCCAGATACTTGTTCGCCAGCCTTCTGACCGTCCTGCTGGTGCAGCAGAGGTTATCGATTGTGATGGTGCTGGTGATTACGCTGTTCTTGTTCCTGGAGCCTTTGAAGCAGAAAAAAATCATCCCTGGTGTTGTCTACAAATGGTTGGCCGGGGTGCGCTGGCTGTTCGGCAACCGGCTCTCCGCCTTCGGCGCGAACCTCTCGTATTCGATGTATTTGATTCACCTGATTCTCTTCCCCGTCGTCGTCACGGGCGTGATTCATTATACTTCGCTAAGTAAACTCGACACCGCGCTGGTGGCGCTGGGCGTCTATCTGGCGGTCTTGTTTGCGGTATCCACGGCGCTCTACTACGCGATTGAAAAACCGTTCATCGCGCTGGGCAAAAAGCGGATGAAGGCCTGGGACCGCAAACTCGATCAAATGCATGAAACGTTCTCCGCCGCTCCGCTGCAATTCGAAAAAGCGCCGGAGAGATAACCCCGCCGGCCCGATGAGCCGGCTTCCATGCAAAAAAGGCCAAGCCCCGGTTTCCTATTGATTCCGGGACTCGGCCAGACCGAGGCTGATTCGGCGTTGCTCCCGGCTACTTCTGCTATTCTAAAAGTTCCAGCATGCGTTCGAGCAACGCAACACCTGACGTCTCCGCTGCTTTAGCCTCCCTAAGCAACGTCAGTGCGCGCTCGGCTTGCGCGGCGGCGTTCGGTTCGCCGCCATGCGGGAAGGGGAACATGTCGCGCATTTCGCCAAGCCGTTCGGCAACGGCGGCGTAGCGCTCCGCTGCTTCCCCGGCTAAGGTGCGAAGCCGGCCGTCCTGCAGGGAGCCTCCCTCCCAGTTTCGGGAAAGCTCAAGCAGGAATTGGGCGGCAAACTCCCGCGTGTCCCACACTTTTCCGGTGTTGACGCCGTTTCCGAACGGATCGACGGTCCGTTTCGTGAACGCCTCGATCCAGGCGTCATAAGCGGCCAAGCCATTGCGGTAGTTGCCGCGCTCGTGCCCCAAACATTGCCGGCGGGCATGCTTCACGGCGAGCTTAAGCGCGCCTTTCAACATGCTGCGCTTATCTACAGGGAAGGAACCCGTGATCGCAAGCACATACAGCTCCGTCGCTTCTCCGCGGCCAAGCTTCTCGTACGGAAGCTCGCCGTCCTTCCGGGCATCGCGGCAGCGAAGCGTTTTTTTCTCATCGTCATAGCCGTAAATCACGCCCCATTCGGGGATAAACAGATCCCAGCCGAGCGCGGGGACTCCCTTGTCAAGGCTATCCTGAATGAAGCCGAGCGCTTCCTCCAGCTCTGCCGGCGTCGGCGGAATATGGTTCGGCCTGCCTGCGGTTTGCACCGTAAAGCCGAGATTTTGCAGCTGCTCCGTATGATGAAGCGGCCAATCAAAAGCGGAATAGCTGCCTACTTCGACCGCTTCCCGGTCAATAATGATACGGAACGCATGGGCGGTGTAGCCCATAACGTCGACCAACGACATGCCTGCTTTGCCGGTGTATTCCAGCATACTGTGAATCGCGATCGTATCCGTATTCTGGCTCCATGTAAAATCATCCCTTGTTCTTTTCCCCATCCGAACTCAACCCTTCCATAACGGTTTAAATGAAGGCGGGACAAGCAGCCTTTTGGCCGGTTTACCCATTTTCTTGCGTTGCTGCACGTACATGCTGATGTGGACGCGGATCCGCTCCTGCTGGATCTTGCCGCGCGCCCGGGAGATGCTGTTGTACACGTTTGCAATCGCGGTGTCCAGCAGGGCGGCGATTTCTTGCGGGGGAAGCTGTTCAAAGAAATAGGCTTCGAAAATCCGCTTCTCTCTGGGGCTTAGACAGCGCAGCAGGATACGAATGTTGTCGATCAGCTCTTTGCGCAATAGAGCGGCGGACGGGTCGGACGCCTGCCGCGCGGATTCCAGCGCGGAGCGGCTCAACTGGAAGAGGATGCGGTCGATGTCATGCCAATCGCCGGCGCCGATTTCCGGGGAAATAACGCCTTCCAGGCTTGTGAACGGCCGTTCCTTCCAGTTCGGACCGCCCCGGCGCAACTTCATATACGCCTCGTTGCGAATGATTTTCGCCAGCCAAGGCGAGAAGCGGGCGGCGTCAATCAGGGTGCCGAGATGAAGAAACGCACGAACAAGGGCATCTTGAACGACATCTTCCGCCAAGTGGTGATCCTGCGTAAGCGAATGCGCGATCCCAAACGCTTTGGCTCGATGACGGCGTACCAATTCACCGAATGCATCAGGATCCCCGCTTCTCGCTTGTTCAACCAATTCCTTCTCGCTCACGGGCTCCGAACGCCCGCCCTCGTTGGCAGCAGGCTCATAACGGAAGCCTGATCGAAGCGCCGGCACCGCTTTCACCCGTTTGTCCGCCGACAGTTCAATTTCAGCTTCCTGCATCCCGTGATGTGAAGCCCGCAATTCCCCCACTCCTTTCGTGTCCACAACATACTGATGCCATAAGCGCGTATTTTCTATCATACAAATAAAAATAATAAGATCTCCTTAGCCGGCAAGCCGCTTAGGCGAACCTAAAACAGGCTGCCTTCAACGGCAGCCTATTTCCGGTTGTAGCTTTATTTACATACAGGGAGAATGAACTTTTCCAATGATCCTGTATCGGTAATACTGTGATTGCATGCCTGGTTGTCCATACATACGTAGTTGCCCATAAGCGAAATATTATCCGGCGAAGCGTTGGCAGGCTTGGTTTTGACCGAAAAGAAGGCAAGTTCCTGATGCCGGTTGCAGAACAGGCAGTACCCCTTCTTATTGATCGGCGTAATTCTCCCCTCGATGCCGACGAACCGTCCTTCGAACGGATATACAATGAATAACTTGTTCGTGGCGATATCCACCCAACTCAGATACGTCACAAATCGAAAGTCGATGGACTGTAAATCCGGCACTTTCAGCTTCTTATTTTTAGGGAATAGCTTCTGAATTTGCTTCGGCGTAATCGGCGGAAAAGGCTCCACGTATGCTTCCAGGGCGCTAAGATATCTCTGGAAATCATAGGCCGTCTCGAAGGTCGAGATTTGTCCCAGCATCTTCTGCTGCTCCTCCGTCAGAACCGGAAATGCTTCAACAATGCTCTCTACGGCTCTAAACCTTACGGTTTCCAGAACTCTCCGATCCGCAACGGTCCGCAACGTTTTCTGAAGGAATTCCGCTTGTTTCTTAATCACGTTAAATTGGTGGTTTCTAATAAATGGTGTACTCATAGCTTTCAGCCCCTTATTTGTTTTGAAAGATAATCAATAAGGTGCAAAGCCTGTTATTAGAAACGATAAAGTTAAGTTTGGGCGATCGAAATATCCTATCGCACCCCACGCAAAGTATCGCCCTAGATCAGGCTTTGCATGAGGACTTCCTAGCTAATGAGCAATTCAGCATTGCCATCGGTATTACCCCCAATCACATTTCATACGCAAAGTATAGCAACAAGTCCGATGAGGCGCAATTTTTTTCGGTGGATGCTTTGCTTTAACGGTCAGACATATTCAAGTTGTAATGAATCAAAACGTGCATACATTGCAGCAATCGTTTGGATTCCCGGTAAAACCCATGCCGTTCCAAACCCATTTGCAACAGTTGCATGAGTTCAGCATTGATTGCCCCCTGCTCCTGACAGTCGCGAATGAATGAAAGCAAGGTTTCCGCTTCAGCATTATCAATAAATGCTTTCATCCCGTCCAGCTCATGAAGCGGGATTTCCTGCATATACCAAGGGTGAGATGGGAATGAGCCAGTCCCGCCCTTTTTTAACGGAACAATCCCCAGCCCGTCCGCAGTTTTCAGGACAATCTGCTTTTCGCGCTTGGAGCGCACTTTCTGCACATACTCAAATGCGTCTTCGATCGGCATAAACTTAAATTTTTCCACCGCTTTTTCCCGGACAAACGCCTTTTCCCGGTTCCACTTCTCCAGGTCGAAATACTCTGAGGTTTCCTCCTCCTGCTGAAGCCGATGCCGCAAATACTCCTCTTTCGTTTTGAAATCATTCATCAATAAATCCTCATGTCCCCAAAAATGAAGGGCAAAGAAATCGTGAATGTTATCTGCGACGATTCTTATGCAATGTCCAAAATCCATGGGAGAAACGCAGATTACGGGCGCTTCATTCAGATACGCCACCGTACCGAAATCCGTTAACAAAGAATAATGAATGCCGTCCATTCCCGTTCGCGCAAACATGATCGCGTCCAAAGGAGAGCATGTATACCCGCCGTTATCCATTGGATCAAACTGCAAAAAATAGCCTGTCGGCGTTTCCAAATACGGAACCTCCGGCGCAACTTCGTCCTGCCATTCGATTATTTTGTTTAGCAGATCGGGCATTACCGCGTTGTTATCCATTTTCCAGCTCCTACTCGTTTGCATCTGAAACCAACCAAAATCGAATTGGCTCGGCAAAAAGATAAACATTCCATTCATTCCATAACCAGTCTGATTATAAGCTATTTTTTTATCCAATCGCCGCAAATGAGATGTATTTTGTACTTCAACCGCTCAAAAACAGAAATTTGCGGAAATTCAAATGTACTTTCCGAGCGAATCCTATTGGATTTTCTCCAATGAAGCACCAAACTGCGGCCGATAAGCGTCAATCTGTTGGATTTACATCATTATACATTTTCTCACCACCATATTTGATTCTAACGGTTGCCACAGCCGCTATTTGCTCCAATATCGCCGTTTTCAAATTCTAACGGTTGCCATAGCGCTTATTTAGCTAAAACCCGGCAATTTGGGCTCAGATTAGAGCAGATAACACCGCTCACAACCGTTAAAATTTAGAAAGGGTCTTTTTTGGCCAAATAGCGACTAATACAACCGTTAGATTTCTGACGTGATCTCAAATGGAATAGTGGGCAAGGTGTACCGGAGATTTTGTGTAGGCATTAATGCAACGCCAGTGCACTTAAGACATATTCGGATAGATCATCACCGCTTTTGCAATAATCGCAATGGCCGCAGGCCACCCCCGGCTCCACCGCCACCCGGTCGCCCACCGCTACATTCGTTACGTTAACGCCTACTTCCACCACCTCGCCGGCCAATTCATACGAATGGTGAATCCGGACGCCGGGAAACCATTCAAACGTTGACGTGGCGATATAATAATCGTCACCGGCGCGGACGATCGAAGGATCGGGATTAAAACCGGACAAGATCGGGTTAACAATCGTCTTCATTTTTGGAGCTCTCTCCTCTCCGAATTACCGTTCAAACCGGAACCAGCCAAAATTGAAACGGCTCCCCGGCAAAAAGATAAACGTCACATTCTGCACGCCGGTCACCTTGTCCAAAGGAAACTCCTTCACCTCGTAACCGTCGGTGTGCGCAAACTCGATCAGCTGCTGCCAGCTTTCGCCGTCCTGACCGGAGAACCGCACGTGAAGCGTATTTTTATCGATCGGCGAATGTCCGTAAACGGCCAGCTTTGCGGCGCCTTCCGCCGTAAAGTCCATCTCCTTGATCTCCAGGGAGACATTATTGCCGATGCCTTCGACGCGGCTGTCCACGATCTTGAAGGAATCGCCATAGATGTGATCGCAGTCTGCTGCGGCGTTTTGCGCAAAGGCCCGATTCTGACGGGTAAAATAAAAACCTTTGATATGAACCTTCTGCCTGAGCACAAAACAAATCGAAGTAATGCCGCGGAGCCGCTTGTTTAGGCGGAACGTTTCCTCCTGGTACACGTTCCATTTCGTTTCTTTTTGGTACACGGCATCGGCCAGCAGCTCGCTGCCCGCTTCGCCCGGCATGCCTTCCCAAATCTGCAGCGGGTAAGGTTCGCTGGTTAAGGCAAAGATGGGGATGGTAATCTCATTCGAGCCATGGGAACCGAAATCGAGATTCCGGAATCCGACCCGGGTTTCCCCATCCCTGCTGGTGGCTACGCCTCTTTCGTTGCCGTTGCCGAGTTCGCCCTGGCTGTAATCGTACAGCCCGGCGGAGATAAAGCCGTAGGGGTCCTTACCCGCCATGCCTAGTCCGGAAGCCGTAAACTCCAGCTCGGAGATCAGCTTGATTTTGCCGCTGCCGTTTTTGCTGGTGCACCGAACGCGAAAATTTCCATCCCCTAACGCCGTAATTCGCGCCATATGGCCATTGTCCTCCATTTGCGCCAGATTGGAAGGAATGCCGGCATCGTTGACCACGCTCCATTCCACTTCCGTATAGGAAGTGTTGTGAGGGTACAGTTTCGCTTCAACCTCAACCATCGATTTCGTATCGTCCAAATGCTGTCCCGAGCGGCTGAGCAATTCGATTTTGCGCAGCGGAATTTCGTCCGGGTTTCCCATAACGATAGGCAGTTCCCGATTACTCTGTTGAGCGGAGATTCCCCGCAGCTCCTCTTCCGTACAAGGCAGGGCGGCAAACTCCAGCGTCCGGCTGTCCATGCCGATTGAACTCACCTTCATCCGGATTGTGCCCGGCTCAGTACCGGCCGCAACGATCGCCATCAATTTTCCGCTGAACAATCTTCGGCTCAAGCCTTTGTACGGATCGTAATCCGTGCTGTCTCCGTTATCAAGACCCACTAGCCGTCCCGCCCCCGTCACTTCAACGAACACCCGGTTATTCGCGTTCTCCACAGGCCGCCCGTCCTCATCCTCCATCGTAATTTCCACAAAAATGAGATCCGTGCCGTTCGCGATCAGAGACTCCTTATCGGGGTTCAGTTTGATTCGACTTGCGTCTTTGAAAGAGGTGCGGACATCGGTCGCAATCACCCGGCCGTTCTCGTCGTAAGCGATGGCTTTGATTTCCCCTTCCCGATAAGGAATCTTCCACCAGCCGGCCAGCTCCTGCCCATGCTTGTGATCGATCTCATGGCTTCCGACGGTCACGCCGTTACAAATCAGCTCCACCCGAGGAGCGTTCGAGCAAACGCGGACATCGATCATTTGCCCGGGATTGAAATCCCAGTACGGAAAAAGATGCACCATCGGCCGCTCTTTGTAATCCGTCCATTCCGCCTGATAGATGTAATACGAGTCTTTGGGGAACGTCGCCGTGTCAATCTGACCGAAATAAGCGTTTTTCGTATGATACGGGGTCGGCTCCCCGATATAGTCAAACCCGGTCCAAATGAACTGCCCCAAGGAGAACGGGGTATCCCTTTCCGCCAAAATGCACGCTTCCGCCGACTTCGCCCCCCAGCTGGTGGAGCTGTTTCCGAGCGCCGAGCATTGCTCATCGTCATCGGCCAAAATCGATTGCTCAAACGGGAAATGGTACACGCCCCGGCTCTGCACGACCGAAGCCGTTTCACTGCCGTAGATGATCCAGTCCGGATGCTCGGCATGATGCTGGCGGTAGTATTTTTCCGCATAATTGTAGCCTGCGACCTTGACGAGATCCGCGCATTTTCGGGCATTTTCCCAAGGCATGTAATTGGAGCCGATCGTCACCCGGGCGTTCTGCTTCGGATCGGATTTGCGCACTTCCGCCATCAGCAGCCTGGTGATTTCCTGCCCCCTTTCATCCGCATGAGTATCATAGATTTCATTCCCGATGCTCCACATCAACAGGCTGGGGTGGTTGCGGTCCCGTCTGACCCAGCTCTTTACGTCCACAGCGGCCCAATCTTTGAAAAAACGTGCGTAATCGTAAGCGGTTTTTGGTCTTTCCCACATGTCAAAAGCTTCGGACACGACCAGCAATCCCATCTCATCCGCCAAATCCATCAGCTCGGGCGCCGGCATATTGTGGGCCGTCCGGATCGCATTCACGCCCATCTCCCGCAAAATCCGCAATCTCCGCCGCAAGGCCTCTTTGTTGAACGCCGCTCCCAAAGCCCCAAGATCATGGTGCTCGCAGACGCCGTTTAACTTCATAGATTTCCCGTTCAAAAAGAAACCTGCGTTCGGATCAAGGCGGATCTCCCGGAATCCGACGGATTGGGCAACGGTTTCAATAACCGGGCCGCTGGCGAAACCGCCCGCTCCCGCCGCAGCCGGCCGCAGCTCGGTCACAAGCGAATACAAATGCGGCGCTTCCGTGCTCCAAAGCTGCGGGTCAGGAACCGTCAGCTTTTGCAGGTTCAGAATGACGGCGGAATCGTTGTGTTCTGCCCCTGGCGAGACCTGTTCCGCACTGGACTGAATGATCTCCCCTTTGTACAAAAGCGTATGAGTGAGCACCGCATCCCGATCAAGCTTTAATTCGGTTTCGATATCCACCCTCCATTCATCCCCGTCCCGCGCAGTGGAAACATAGATGCCATCCGTGACGATATGGCTGCGGCCCCGCGTTTTCAGCCACACATTGCGGTAAATCCCGGCGCCGGAATACCACCTGCTGTTGGGACTTTGATGCACAACCTTGAGCACAATTTCGTTTTCCCCGGCTGCCAGCGCCTCCGTGATTTCATGCTCGAAGGAGGAATAGCCGTATTTCCACTCCCCGATCTGCTGCCCGTTCACATACAAAGTAGAGTCCATGTAAACCCCGTCGAAGGCCAACAATACCTGCTCATCGCTGCCTGAATACGTGAACGTTTTCCTATACCAGCCGATGCTGTTTTCGTACAGATCCAGCGTATTGTAGATCAGCCAGTCATGAGGAATATCGACCGGTTCAAAGCTCAGTTCGCCCGGACTTGTGGTCTCCAGACCGCTTTTGGCAAATTCCCAACCGTCGTTAAACCGAATCTTCTTATTCATCGCCTTTCGCCTCTTTTCCGTTCCTAATAATAGTGTAAGTTCAAAAAGTCGGGTTTTCAGGACCGAGAAGGTTGGATGAAGCTAGGGACTGAGGAGCGGAGCGTACGTTTTGGGTACGTGAGCACCGGAAGGCCCGGCTGAATTCAAGATTCGACGCCGATTCCACTCCTCGAACAGCTTCGTTCTGGGAAGACGACTTTTTGAACAACTTCTAATAGATCGTACGCCCGTGTTCATCGGCAACACCGGACTTACGGAAAAAATACGTATTGATTTGGTCCCGCCATTCCAAGGCGTGCTGCGCTTGTTCCTGAAGACGGCTGCGTACATTTTCGAACTGCTGCGCGTCCATGCTTCCTTCCAGGGTCAGCCACGATTCCAGAAAGCCCGCCGCCTGCTCCGCCCCGGCAAAATGCGTGTCGTAGATGTGCTGGATCACCGTTTTGCCGGAATGCAGCTTGTGGGTATACGGAACATGATGGAAAAACAGCAGCAATTCGTCCGGACAGGTATCCAGCGACTCATAGCGGTCCGCATGCGGTTTATGATATTGGGCGGCGTAACCGGTTCCCGATTTCACCGTCCGGTCCACGCCGATGCCGTCCCTATCGGCAAAATGATAGGTCCCCCACCTGGAATATTCGTAGCCGTCCACATTCGGCCCATAATGATGATCCGGGTTCACCATCCAGCCGACGCCAAGCGGGGCGGTGTAATTTTCATAGGTCTGCCAGGAGTTCACAAGAATATTCAGAATGACCTCCACCAGCTTCGGCTCGGTGCCAAATGTTAAATATATCCACTCTCTGGCAATCTGTTCCGAGGTCAGCTCCGGGTTCCAGCTCAAGCGGCCAAATCCGTATAAATTCGCCTGGGCCAAAACATGTCCCGTCCAGTTCGCATCGTTCCCGATATTGGATACCGCCGCGATTCCGCCTAACTTCCCGCCAAATAATGAGCCGGATACCACTTTGGCCACATCGGAGCCTTTGCCGCGCGCAAACGTGTCGAACTCAAGCACTTCTTTCCACTGCGGCACAAGATAACAGACGTGTCTGGCTTGCCCCGTATATTCCTGGGCGATTTGCAGCTCCAGCACCTGGTTCGTCGAGGGCAAAGCCCCGAATAATGGCGACACCGGCTCACGGACTTGGAAATCCATCGGTCCGTTTTTAATCTGCAAAATCACATTGTCGCGGAACCCACCGTCGAGCGGCGTGAAATGATCGTAGGCGGCTCGGGCCCGGTCCGTGCTGCGATCGCGCCAGTCCTGCTGGCAGTTGTAAACGAAACAGCGCCATATCACGGTGCCGCCGTAAGGCCGCAGCGCTTCCGCCAGCATGTTCGCCCCGTCGACATGGTTACGGCCGTACGTAAACGGCCCGGGGCGGGATTCGGAATCGGCCTTGACAAGAAACCCGCCGAAATCGGGAATGGCCCGGTAAATTTCCTCGGCCGTATTCCTCCACCACATTCCAACCTCTTCATCCAGCGGATCGGCCGTAGACAAACCACCGATCTGGATCGGGCTGGCGAAATTAATGCTTAGAAACGTCGTGATGCCATACTTGCGGAATACGCCGGCGACCCAGGCCACCTCGGACAACTGCGGCTGCGTGATGAGCAGCGTCTCGTGATGATGAACATTGACATTGTTGATGGAGATGGCGTTGATTCCCGTCGAGGACAAGAGCCGGGCATAATCCTTGATCCGGGAAAGATCGCTGACGATGCGGTTATTTTCGTAAAAAATCGATTGCCCCGCGTACCCGCGTTCAATGCTTCCGTCCATGTTGTCCCACTGGTTGATCATCCTTAGTCCGTTCACCGGGGACTCTTGAATATCCAGGTCCTCCAGTGTGTTTCCCATTTGCATGAGCCTAAGCAGATGAAAAGCCGCGTACAAAGTACCGCGGTCCGATCGCCCGGCGGCGAGCAGGCACTTCCGCCCGTCCAGGGACAAAGATTTGATTATGTAACTATCCGCGGATGAAGTGGATAACGAGGATAAAGCCTCGTCGATTGCTTTCGACTGTCCGCGGGTGCCCAGCAGAATATAATGGGATGATCCAGGAGATGGCCTTTTTTGCGGACTCACCCCGATCAGCGAAAAAATGCCCTGCTGGAGCTCCGAGGCCGCCGATTCAAGGACGATGCCGGCAGCGGCCGGGGAGACAAGCTCCCCACACCACTTCCGGTATTCCTGAAGTTTTGCCGGATCAGTGACCGCCGCGTACCGCAGCCAGCATTTGTAAACCTCACTGTGATTGCTTAGCCGTTGCATGGAAATACCTCCGCTTTTGCTATTTCGATTTTGCCAATGCGGCGGCATACTCTTCGGCCACTTTGTCGCCGCCTGCTTGCTTAAATTTCTCCAGCTGCTGTTTCCAGCCGTTTTCATCCAACTTACCCATGATAAATTTTACTTTGGCGTCAATCAGGATTTGCGTCAGTTCCGCACCGCGTTCCGCCCAAGTATCGGAGACCAGGCTCATCGTTGGGTCCTTGACCGCAAATTGCTCATTTTCCTTCTCCACCTGAAGCACTTTCTCGGAGATCGGATCCAGGTCGCCCGGCGTTTTGATCGAGGTTAAAGGCACCGTCACAAGAGGTTTGTTGTACGGAAAGGAAACCTCATTATCGTAAAGCTCCTGGTTGAGGCGAACCGCTTTTCCGTCTTTGATTTCGTAATGCTTGCCTTCGATCCCCCATTCCAGCAGGTCCGCCATTTCCTTGTCCGCCAACTTGTCAAAGAAAGCCAGCAGTTGCTTCAGCTCCTCTTCGCTTTTCACGCTGGATTTCGGGAACATGAGAATGCCGTTGGAGCCGCGGTCCGCGGATACCCGCCGTCCCTGCGGCCCTTCCAGCGCACTGACAAAATCCAGCTTCGCCGCGGGGTTCACTTTCTCGACACGGGTTTGGAAGCCGAGTACATTGTTGGTCGTGGCATTAATCACGCCGGCTTTGCCGTTCTCCAAATTGCCTTCGTTTTGTCCGACATCAATCGAGGCAAAATCTTTGTTCATCAGCCCTTCATCATAGAGCTTTTTCATAAATTTGAGATACTCCAGGTATTCCGGCGTTTCTTCCGCTTTCACGAATTTCCCGTCCGTCTCGCTCCAATTGTTGGGCGCGCCGAAAGCTGAGCTAAGGTCAAAGGAGATACTGTTATTGCTGATCATGATCGTCACCCCAACGGTATCGTTTTTGCCGTTTTTGTCGGGATCCTGCTCTGTAAACGCTTTTAACATCCGGTATAAATCATCAATCGTTTGGGGCGGCTGCATGCCGAGATTGTCAAGCCAGTCCTGACGGTAAACCGAAGTATACCGGGAGACGGGACGGAACCGCGGAATCCCGTAAACCCTACCTTCGATGGATACGTTGTCATAGACGAGCTGCGGCATGGAGGCCAGATTTTTATAATCTTTGATCAGATCGGTAATATCCCAGAAGGCGCCGTTTTGGGCGGCCGTGATCAGATAGGACTGGTTGGGCGCGCCACAGCTCGCCAGCACCTGCGGCAGCTCGCCGGAGGCGATCATAACCGGCAGCTTGGTGCAGAAGTCGTTGCTGGAAATGTGGGTAAGATCAAGCTCGGTGTTCGTATATTGCTCCATCGCCTGCTCGACCTCGTTATCTTTTTGCGGAACTTCTTTCCCGTCAAAGTTCAGAGTCATCTTGATTTTGAGCGGCTGATTAGCCGATCCGGAACCGGAGTCCGCGCCGGAACCTGCTTGGTTTGCCTTGTCGGAGCCGCACCCGGCCAGCAGCGAGCCGGCCAGAACCAAAATGAGCGCTGCAGCTCCCGATTTTTTCCATAACCTATTTCTACGTGTCATACCTAATGCCTCCCTTTTGAATAAAATAATCTATAAGTTGAACTAATGATTGTTCGGATAAAGGCAGCCGGGTGAAATGTTCTTACGATCGCTGTTGTTCCCAGATTTCTTAGATTGAACTAAATTCAAGCATGGTAGAAATCCGCTCACAAAGGCGACCACTGCCGTTTCTTCAGAATCATTTCACCCTCTTGCCTAATTCCTGCCTTTTCTTTAGTTCAACTTATATGGACGTTCCAATAGGTCAGCCCTTCACCGAACCCATCAGAGCGCCTTTGGCGAAATGCTTTTGCAGAAACGGGTAGACGATCATAATCGGCAGCGTCGAAACCACGATCACGGCCATTTTGACCCCTTGCCCATAGTAGGCCACGCTCTCTCCCCCGTCTCCCGAACCGAGTCCGGCGGAAGCCAGAATTACGATCTGTCTGAGGATCACCTGGACCGGCCATAAATCCGGCTTATTGATATACAGAATCGCATTGAAATATTGGTTCCAGATACCCACCGCATAAAATAATCCAAACGCGGCCAGAGCCGGAAGCGACAGCGGAAACACGATCCGGACCAATACCGTCAGCTCATGGGCGCCGTCGATTTTCGCGGATTCGAGCAGTTCGGGCGGCACGCTGGAGAAGAAATCGCGCATTACGATCAAATAGAACGCGCTGATCATCCCCGGAATGATTAGGGACCAGATCGTATCCAGCATGTGCAGGTTTTTGACGACGAAATAGGTAGGAATCATGCCTCCCTGGAACACCATCGTGAACAAGACCATAAGCAGAATGCCGCTCCTTCCGGGCAGAACCTTGTAGGACAGCGAATACGCCATTAGCGCGGTCGTCAGCAAACTGAGAATCGTACCCACCAGGGTAATGTATACGGAAACCCCTATGCTCTGCATGAAAGTATGGGTGGAGAAAATATACCGGTAGGGCTCCAAGGAAAATTCCGTGGGCCACACGGTGTTCTGATTCGAAAATGAAGTGACCACCACATAAACAAACGGTAAAAACATGGCCAACCCCACAAGGCTCAGCAGCAAATAGTTGAAGGCGTCAAACAGCCGGCTTAATAGGGTAGGATGCGTATGCATGGAATGTCCCACCTCTCTCTAGTAGATTCCTTCTTCGCCAAACATTTTGGCGATTTTATTGGCGAGAATGACCAAGATAAAACCGATCACGGATTTGAACAAACCCACGGCGGTGCTGTAGCTGAATTGCCCCTGCAGCAGCCCTACCCGGTACACATACGTATCAAACACCTCGCCGACCTCGCGGTTGATCGCGTTCACCATCAGGAAGATCTGTTCAAAGCCAAGGTCCAGGAAGGTGCCCATCCGGAGGATAAACAACACCACAATCACGCTGCGAATGGATGGGAGCGTAATGTGCCACAGCAGCCTGAACCGGCTGGCGCCGTCCATTCTGGCCGCTTCATACAACTGCGTGTTCACGCCCGCAAGCGCGGCCAGAAAAATAATCGTTCCCCATCCGGCATCTTTCCAGATTAGCTGGAGGATAATCAGCGGACGGAACCAGTCGGTGCTGGTCAGAAACTCAACCGGCTGACCGTTCAGAGCCGTAATCCCGCTGTTGATGATACCGTTTTCAGTAGACAGCAGCACATAAGAGATCCCGGCGATCACGACCCATGACAGAAAATGCGGCACATAAACGAGCGTTTGCACGACTCTTTTGAAGGCCTCTTTTCTTATTTCGTTCAAAAGCAGGGCGAGCACAATCGTGATAGGAAAGTAGATAATCGTGTTGTATAACCCCAGCAGGAGCGTATTCCTGAACAGCAGCCAGAATTCGTCCATGCCGAAGAAACGCTGAAAATGCGCGAATCCCACCCATTCGCTTCCCATAAGCCCCGCATAGGGTTGATAATTTTTGAAGGCCATAATCAAACCCCAAAGCGGAACATACTTAAAAATAATAAAATAGAGGATGCCCGGAAGCATAAACGCATACAGCCAGCGGTATTTCCAGACGGCACCGAACCGGGGACGGGTTCCCAGCTTCGGCTTTGCTGCCCTCGCCTCGATTTTCGCTACGTTCACAAACCACACCCCTTACGGTTTAATTTAAATATGAGTTCAAAAAATCGGGTTTTCAGCTTAGTCCTTCATATTCCGGTAGTCTCCTGGGGTAACCCCGCTTTCTTGTTTAAACACTTTGTAGAAATGGGCCTGGCTTCTAAAGCCAATCGTCTTCGCGACCTGCTCCAGCGGAAGATTCGGCAGTTCACGCAAGAGCACTTTGCCTTTGTCGATCCGAAATCCGCGCAAATATTGCACAAAGGTCTGATGGGTCTCCCGCTTCAGCAAACTGCACACATAGCTGGGATGAAGGTTCAGATATTCGGCCACGTCCTCCAGCGAGATGTCCCTCATATAGTTGCCGTGAATAAAATCTTTGAATCTACGAATGTTATGATTGCTGTCCTGATCCTCAGTGGGCTCTTCCGTATCCGTTGCCGCTTGCCCCCGGCTTCGCTCCTCTACAATCTCCATCGACAACCGGTTCAGCAGGCCGGATAGCTCCTGCGGGTCCACCGGCTTGAGCAAATAATCCGCAACCTGAAGACGTATCGCCTTCCTCGCATAATCAAACGTTTCGTAACCGGTCAAAATAATAAATTTGGAAGCGGCTTTCTTTTCCGCAACCGATTGAATCAAGTCCAGTCCGCTCAGCTCCGGCATTTGAATATCCGTAATCAACAGATCCGGCTTGAACTCCTCGGCCATACGCAGCGCCTCCACACTGTCGCTGATCCCGACAATATCCGTAAACGGCGTCTTCATCCTGCGGATGACGTGCTGCAATCCTTTGACAATGATGGCTTCGTCGTCAACGATCATAAGCTTAAGCATGACGCCCGCCTCCTTTGGCCAGATATGACGTTATCATGGTTCCCTGTCCTTCGGTGCTTTGGATATCCAATTGTGCTCCGCTGCCGTAGAAAGCCTTAAGCCGTTCATTCACATTGTGCAGCCCAATGCCCCCGGAGGATGAGATTTCCGCCAAAGGCAGCCGCCCTTCGAGCACCTCGCGGATCATGGTCAGCCGCTCAGGCGGGATGCCGGACCCGCTGTCGGATATCCGCAGCAGAACCCCCGACTCCTCGGCCAGCAGCTCCAGCCGCAATTCCGCCGGTCCGCGAACGTTCTTGAACCCGTGAAGAATGCTGTTCTCCACAAGCGGTTGAAGGATAAACCTCGGACAAGGAAGCAGCAGCGTTTCCTCATGGATCATAAAATCGGCGATCAGCTTATCGCCCATCCGGACCCGGTGGATATCGAGGTAATGCCTGACGTTTTCGAGCTCTGCGCCCAGCGTGCTTTCATCTTTGGTTTTGGACAAGCTGTACCTGAGCAGCTTCCCCAGCTTCCAGCCGATGTCGGCGACTTCGTTGTCTTCGTTCATGGCCGCCAGCATACACATCGTTTCCAGCGTGTTGTACAGGAAATGCGGATTGATTTGCGCTTGCAGCATTTTGATCTCAGCTTCCTTCTTAAGCAGCTCCGTTTGCGTAACCACCTGCTTCAATTCGTCAACCCGGCGGATCATTGAGTTGTATGCCGAAATCAGGTAGCCAATTTCATCGGCGCCGCCTTCGTCGGCCGGGTAAATCGCGTTTTTCGGATCATCGACCCTTCTCATATGGCGGGTGAAACGCACAATCCGCAATGTGATCGACGAAGCGATCGTAAAATAAAGGACGGACAACAGCGTCAGCAGCAGCAGGCCAATACCGACGGCTAACCCGGCTTCTTTTCCGATATTCAGCGCATCCCGCGTTTTGTAAACCTTCACCAGCATAAGGTTAAAGCGTTCGATTCGCGCCGCACCGATCAGATAACGACGGTCCTTGGTGTAAAAGCTGGCCATGCCGGCCTGGGGAACCCGGGACAGAAGTTCGCTTTTGGCTTGTTCATCAAGCTCCATAGCCGGGTCCTCGTACAGTACACGGCTGCTTGCGTCCGCCACCATCCGCCATACCTCATCCTTGCTTTGCTGTGTATTAAAAAACTGCTTGATCAGCCCGTCGTTCAAGGTCAATTGCAGCAAGCCGACGGTGCGCGTGTAGCTGGTGTTATACATTTTGTGCAAGTAGCGAATGGACGGCAGCCGATCGTGGTCACCGGACGCTTCGTACACCCACAGCCCCTTGTTCGGAGGCAGCTCATCTACGGCTTCCGCTTCCGCATGCTGCTGATCCGTAAATCTAGCGATATCCTCCACTTCGGGAGAGAGGATGGGCACCTCCGGATCGGCTTTATACATCGTAATCTTATCGACTAGCTGATTGGATATATAAGCAAATGAAAAAGTAGGGCCGATTTCTTTTTTATAAATGTACGCTTGATCCCAATCCTCGGCGCTGAAGCCTCCCAAATAGTCAATGAGACTGGTGTTGTTTTGAAACAGCGGGTACATCGCTTCAATTTTGGTAAGATCCACCTCCAGATTCCGGTAAGCCTGCTCCATCATTTGCGTTTTGCCGCTTTTAAAGTGATCCAGCTGGTTCATGTACATTTGTCTATAGAGGACGAATCCAAAGACGGCAAAAGGAATACAGATGAGCAGGATATAGCCGATAAACAGTTTGTGAACAAGACGCAGACTTCGAAGACGCGTTGCAATCGCTTGCAAAACAGAATTCATAGCTCACACCTTCAGGCTTCAAAATGGGGTTCGGCTACTTATTATAGCACGTTGTTTTGGAAGCCATCGGCATTTTGTATTCGCTTTCAAAAGCTTATTTTAATTATAGGAGTGCCCTCTCGAATTCGATACTTATGATTTATAATGTTTGACTCCTCATTTTTAAGGGGAGGTTCCCTCCCCCTGCGATACGCATCTACCACACGGCAATTAACGAAAGGCTAGATTTAGATTCACGTTGAGTTGGTAAAATTCAAACTACTCCCCTGCTCTATTTGTCTATACCATTCTTAAAAACTGCAATACACTATATCAACCTTAAAAAAGGAGTGATATAGTTGGCAAACAGTGATGTACGCCTTGCACTTTGGTCAGGTACCAATTTTTCTGGCCGCCGGATCCTCTTCAGACGTGGAGGGGTTGCGGTTCGTGATCTTGGAGCGTTTCGGTTTGACAATGCGCTTTCAAGCTTCCGGCTCAGAAATGTTGTGCAAAGCACCCAAGTAACACTTGTATTGTTTTCGGGAATTAACTTTCAGGGGTCATTCCGAGTGTTCCGTGGCAGTCAAAATGTGGCTAACTTGGGTAATTTCAATTTCAACAACGTCACATCTTCTCTAATTTTGGTAGGCCGCAATCTTACTAACACCGAAATATCGCAAATTCAAAGAACTGGAAGACCGCCTCGCGACATTCTTATTATTAGACAATAGGCTAAATAATATGGTCTTTTGTAAATAAGGAAATGATAGTCTGCTAAACCAGCGGCAGCCTAGGACTTATTTATCGTCCAAGGCTGCCGGATTTATTAATATCTTTTTAACGAATTACTTATTTGACCCTGTCGCAGAACTTTCTTGTATTCACGAATCCTATCGTGACGAATTGGTTCAATGAGAAACGGGGGGTTGCTTTCGGCTTGATGGAAGCAGAATTCGGAGCCGGTCAGATGCTGCTTGTCCCTGGTTCGCTGATGCTGATTCATTGGTTGGATTGGAAATCGACCGTCATCATTCTGGGGGCTTTTTTAGTCATTGTTGTCTTCCCTACGGCCCCTCTTATAGTTTTCTCGCCTTGATTACAAAAGTTAAAGGGAGCATCTTTGCTTTTTTTGCAAAATCGCTGTTATCGTCCCACGATTGCATAATTTCATCATCAGATTGCTCAATCATTTGCTCAATGACAAATCCCGCTTTGGAGAGCGCATTTACATAGGTTGATAGTTTGCGGTCCGATAATGTTAGCACACCTTCTCCGGCCAAATCAGGAGATACCGAATACCAAGATTCATCGAAATAACACTTGTTAAAAGCAAGCATATTATTTTCTGCAGCGACACATTTGTGTATAGGATGAGACCAACTGAAAATAAATACGCCGTCTTTTTTCAGGTAAGAAGCGATCCGGCAAAAAGTACCCTCAAGGTCGGTGGTCCAGCCTATGGCATAAATCGAATAAACAAAGTCAAAATAATCCTCTGGGATGCCACACTCTTCTTCCATGGGCGAACAGATCAATTTTGCTGAAAGACCACACGACGTCAAATATTGCGCTGCCTTTTCGATTTGTTTTTCTGAGATATCCATACCCCATAGTTCAGATGCTTTGCGGTCCCCCTGATACTGCAAGGATTGACCGTTTCCACAGCCTACCTCCAGCATCTTTTTTCCTGAGACATCACCAAAAAGTTGGCATTTTTCTTCTGAGACAAATGATCCATAAAAAGGAAGCACAATTGCTCCTAAAAAGTCATTTCCTTTTGTATCCCAGTAGAAGCTGTTTGTTTTATAAACTGCATTTTTGTCCATACCTGCGCCCTCCCCCAATATAAATTTTCCGTACTTGCGCATTACCCAAAATACAGTTGAGCAAAAGAAAGAGAGGGATACCCTCTCTTAGGCCGTCGATATTCTTTATAAAAATGAGGTATGCTTGCATTGCTTGTCGTCAATTTTATCTTTCTTTATCGCTCCTGCGAGATCATTTAAGTTAATAATGATAGCGTCCTTTCGTCATAACGAGTCATTACTCCGGATTATCGAAACCTAACTCAGAATTTGTCTGATATGATGCTCCAGGTGATTCACATAATCATCAAATAACCAACCAAGGGTTACTGTACTTTTATCGCTTAAGGCACATTGTTTGTTGAAATCCGATGGTTCGGCTTTTTTTATGACATTTAATAGGTGTTTGTTGAGTTGAACCCATAATGCAAGCAAATCTGATTTGTTATAGTTATTTTGATAATCATGGATTTCAACCCATTCTTCCTGCTTATATCCATCAATACTAACGAGTTCGTCACTCAATATGATCCTGACAAATCGGGAATGGTTATTAGCCGCTGAATCGCATAAATGCCCAAGGATTTCCTGTTTTGACCACTTATTTATAGAAGCCTTTTTACGAAACTCATTCTCCTCCATGTTATTTATGATCTTTGGAAGATCGTCAAGAAGTTTTTCGAATTTTGGGATTGAACTCATTGCTATACCCCTTTCTAATAATTTAAGTCATTTCCTTGTGTTTCGAGAAAATAGCGACATAAATTCCCTCTATTTTTCTCAAATGGACGGATATCGCCGGAATAACGACATTTTTTGCCCTTATGTTAGGTATTCTCCATTATATCGACCAGTTGTCGTCATTAATCTTGCTCAATCATCTCCACTATCTACATCATCATCATATCCATCCCATCCATCGTCTCCTGAATTTTTCTTCTTCTTGCTTGAAAACCTAGCACCAATGACAATAATGGCAACAATAAATAACCAAAATAAAGTTTCGGACATAGTTCTATTCACATCCAAAAATATCCATATTCATTTCGATCAAGCATACTTAATTGCTTTTCAAAGTCTTCTATCGGTTTTATATCTTCCACGAAATGCCATTTATCTTTACTGTCCTTCCAATAGATCTTCCACTTGTTTTCTTCAAATCTAAATTGAGCAATCGGCAGCTCAACGCGTTGTCCGGGCCTATACGAGGGTCTATCTTGTGAAAGAGTGACTGTGTTTCCTCTAAATTTATAAATGATTTTAAATTCATCCCTAAGGTGCTTGGGAATTTTCCCTTCAATATAACGATCAAGAATTTTTTCCAGCCTTTTCTTTGTAAAAGCATCAAATCCAGCCATATCGATCCGCTCCATTGTTTTAGATTTTTTTCGGTTTTGCATTGATTTCAGTTCTAGTCATCAAACTTTTTTATGAAATTTTTTTGGTCCTTAGTAAAAATATAGCCGCGTTTTTCGTAGAATCTATGAGCATTGATTCGACTGGGGTGGGACAACAATTTTATTCCCGAATATCCATTGTCTTTTGCCCAATATTCAAGCCGCTCGATTAACTTACCGCCTATACCACGATTTCTGTATCCTTCTTTAACGACAAACCCCAGAACGTTTACTAATGATTCGGAAAAGAGCAGCTCATACGGGCTTCCATGAATATATCCCAATATCTCATCGTTTTGTTCAAAAACAAAAATGATATCTTTAGTAGTCTCTGTAATAATTTGAATCTTCTTTTTTACTTTCTCTTCGGAAAATAGGTGCAAATTCGGATTAAAGTCTTGATTAAGCAAATAAATATCATGATAATCAGTGACCCTAATTTCCCTAACGTTGTTCTCCATCATATTACGTCCTCTCTAAAATCATTTATTCTCCGGCTTAAACCCGTGTTCCTTAGGCTCAAATAGCGGTTTTTTCTCGATTTCAATTAATAAGAAAGAATTACCTTCAACTTTCTTATTTTATTCTTCGATCATTCATTATCTTTAATGACATTGGGCCACTCCGTTCAATGTCTATGCGTAGGTTTCATATAGTGCAATGTTCCCGCATCTACGACGCGACCCGGCCTTAGATAGCTCTTATCTTCGGTCGGGTCATGTGTTGTCTGAGTTGATATCTCTTCGAAGCTATTTACAAGTTGACCTTCAACTCCTTCACCAAATAAATTATTAGATCATCATCTACCAATACTCTCTCGCCCGGCTCAACTTGAACATTCTTATAAGTTATGCCATTACCATCCATCACATATCCACGAGAAGTATACATTTTTTGAGCATTCCCATAATCTTTGTAGAGCCCCACTCCTAAACCAACATATTTAGAAAAAGCAGATACCGTGGATTCCAATTCATCAAACAATCCGCTTGCTATCTTCTTCCTTCTATACTCGGGAAATACATTGAGATCGTTAATCTCCGGTATGTTATTCTCACGAAAGAACGGGTAGGGCGATCTGTAAAGTAAATGGCAGCAGCCTGCCAATTGATCATCATAAAATGCCATTAAGGTTATTCGGCTGCCTACAACATTCTCTTCAAGGCATTGCCTGAAATAATCGCCTTGCTGGTACCATCTGTATTTTTCGGAGAATTTATGATCTAATAGATCGGCTTCTTCTCTAGTGGATAGTCTTTTTATGTTTATTACTCCCATGAACTTTCCCGCCATTCATTATCGAATTCAGTTAACCATGAGCCATAAAATCATTTGCCAAAAAACCTGCTAAACACGCCTTGTCTATCTTCTTCTTCCCTTACTTCTTCAATCGTTATGTACTTCTCGCCATATGTGTTTTGAATGCTGTGAATCCCCATTTCCAATGACTTCAAAAGAACTTTTGATTCGGCCGAACCTTTATTCCTATACAAAGTCTCAACAATACACTTCACATACTTGTTGTGCATTTCAATGCTTGGCTCATCATTAGTTAAGTATTGAATTGAATATACTGTATTGATGATAAGTGCCGAGACTCCCGCTGCTATAATGTCTAGACCATATTGAACAAAACCCGTTGATCCCTTAGCAGTGAACCCGTAAAGGATGTTGCGGCTATTAAAAAGAAACGTGATTACAAACGGGTCGTAATCTTCCTCATTATCCATAATCCTCCGTTGCAACTCTATTTCCTGATCTAATTCATCCTGCAGCTGATCATGATTTTTTTCGGAAATGATTAACTTCGAACGTTGATTATCCATACAACACCACTATTTTCTTGTATTCACGACCTGATAACCGGTGAACTGTGCCACCAATCCCTGGTGAAGATCATTCACTTTTCTAATTTTGGTCCCAACAAATACGCTTTCCAATGGTATAGCCGCCCCAAAGTGGTTCCGCCGCCGGAAATAAGCTTAATTCAAAATAGTGATACAGGAACAACTCCACCGAGACACTTCGATTCCAATAATTTACTGGGTTTTGCATAACGTTCCGGTATTCACAAAGCGCCGCTCAATCAAGGGTAGTCGTACTTTCAATAAAAAGATCGACGGTTTCAGAATAGAACTCGCCTTCATTATCGTTCCATGTAATAGTTAAAGTCGTACTTTCAAAGTTTTGTTTATTCTTGTTTAGTTCATCATAGGAATATTCACTGGTTATTGAACCTATATTATTAAGATTATCTAAAAGACTAACAGGTCCAGCATCAGAACTTGCTTCATTCACAAGAACAGTTTCATACTTGCCGTATGGATTTATTTCTTTGAATTCAAATTTATAATAGGTGCTGTTCTCAACATTCTTTGGATCACCTTTGTATGCTAGTTTTCCATGTCCTCGCAAAATTTTATTGGGCGAGACTATGATTTTGTAATCGGTAATGTCCCACAATTCCCCTGTACCACGAAGACCGTACACTTGAACACTAATATTTGACGGTGCATCAATTCTCTTAAAATACATAAAACCCCAAACGACATTAGAAATAATAAAGATTGCCGATAATAAAAAGATTATTTTTTTCATTTTTCACTCCTTAAATCCGGCACTCATTATTTGCACGAATTTCAACATAAAGTTCCCGCGTCTACGACGTGACCCGGCCTTAGATAGTGCTTATCTTAGGTCGGGTCGTGTGTTGTCAGAATATTCTTCTTTGCTTTCACATCTGACAACCATGAGCAGAATGCTCCACAGCGTAGATGCATTGTAATACGACGGGGATTCCTTCTGTAAGTTACACCCACATCGATTAATATTCTCAGTTATCAGGCGTATATTCAATTAAATCCGATAGTTTGCACTCAAATGTATCGCACAATTTGAATAATGTTTCCAACTTTGTTGACTCAATATTTATTTCTTTCCAATAATCCCATCAATATTTATTCCGTAATTCATTGTTCCAATATCTACTTGAAAGTTCTTAATTTTAAATCCATTTACCTCAATAGCATCCACTATCTTAAAAAATACAAATTCACGGTAAATCAGTATTTGAAAGATGGATTATAGAGTTCATACTCGTACTCCTAGCCACTGACGTTCAATAATCTCCAATTCCATCTTACTTGTATGTGCCACATAAAGTTCTCGATTTGGCTATTTTTTATGGATTAATTTATATTCTTGTAAGGCCTTTTTACCTTCATCATAGGTATTAATTACCGATACACGATCAACAATTCTTTTTCCATCGGTCGAATGAGCTTCTATAGCTTCCAATAAAACCCACTGGTCCGGAAACTTGTTTCTAACTGTCGCCCAATTCATAAAAACACCTCATTTCATGAGCTTTTAATGAAAGTATACCATAGTTCCTATACTTTATTTCTTTGTGAATTTTCGTATAAACGTATTAAGTAGAATCTCGAACAATAAGTTCAAAATTGAGATTTTGCGACACAAAAATATTTCTCAATCGTTTTCCAATCTATCAAACGTCTCAAAATAATGATTCCGCTGTTAGCTCGTTGCGATAAAAAGCAGCAGGCTTTTTTCGCCAACCAGCCAGCCATTACAAAAAGGACACGTACCTTTGTACGTGCCTTAATTAAAGCTTCTCTCGGACTCTTCCCACCGTTTTATATCTTCCAGCAACTTCGAATAATTCACTTTCGTATAATCCGTTACGTCTACTTCATATAACTTCCCCAGTTCAAACGTGTCATATCCTCTTGTCGTACATCTTTTTATAAATTCTTCATAAGTCAGTAAATGATCCGCTTTGCTTCTATCGGCCAGCTGCTGCCCCTTTTTGTATGAAGTTACAATATGGCTTAAATGCCTGGCCGGGTCCAAGTCACGCTTTTTTTGGCGTTCATACAAAACATCCAGATCGGCAGTCAATCGAACGGTCAGCACCCTGTAACCGTATCCTTCCGCCAATTTCTGAATATGGGGTTTCTGCTTCTGGCTAAAAGGATAATCAGAGATGATATTGCTTCCTGCTTGCATTTGCTGTTCCATGATTTCATAGTAGTTTGCCCAGGCTGTCCGTTCTACTTCCCGCTTTTCTTCTAAATTATGAAAGCCAAGCAAATCGGAATAATATTCTTTCAGACTATCCTGAGAAAGCAGATAAAATGAACCAAAGAAATTTTGCAAGATATGGCTGAGATAGGTTTTTCCCGTTCCCGGCAGTCCCGCCAACAAGATCAGAACCCTATCCATACCGATCACCTCATTGTATTGAGATGACCCTCTTTATTCATAAAGATACCTATTTTATGTTTTACAATTTCTTTCACCGCCTGATTGCACGGGATAATATTGTGACGCAATGATTTATTGACTTTCGTGTCTCTAAAAGTTTCCTTTGCCGTTTGCGTCCATGTTACCAACAATTCGGTACCTACATTAAATTTACGGATTCCATTATCGATTAATTCGTGAATATCCTTTTCGTCAACCCCCGTCCCTCCATGAATAACCAGTGGCACATCGACCACCGCATTGATCTCTTTTAACAGCGGTATATTTACTTCGGTTTTGGATTTATATTGACCGTGATTAGTACCGATGGCAATGGCCAAGGCATCTACCCCTGTTGCTTTAACAAACTCTGCGGCATCTTTGGGATCCGTATAAATCCGCTTATCTTCATCTACATGGATTCCTTCTTCAGTACCGCCAATCGTCCCTAATTCACCCTCTACCGACACACCATATCGGTGCGCATAATCCACTACCGCCCTGGTCTTCATAATATTCTCTTTAAAGGGCAAATGAGAACCATCGTACATCACCGATGTATACCCTTTGTCAATAGCCTCTTTAATATCATTGAAATCTCTTGCGTGGTCCAAGTGCAGCACCACATCCACCATTTCTGTTGTGGCCATGGACTTGCATACGGCAACGAAATTTTCATGACCGACATATTTCGCGGTATCTATGCTGGTTTGAATAATAATAGGGGCCCCTTGCTCTTTAGCCGCACGGATCATATCGGGCAACATCTCTAAATTATGGGCGTTAAATGCGCCAACCGTGTAATTTAATGTTTCCGCTCTGCGTGTCGCTTCTTTTAATGTGATATACATAAATCGTTTCCCTCCCTAATCTTATCGCAAACCGCGCGCAACATCTTTGGAAAGCTGCATCATTTGATCCATCTTCTTTAAATAGATCTGCAACGATGCTTCATCATTTGCTTTTGCCGCTTCCGCACGTTTCTTGTTATATAGCTTCAATAAAATCTTATAACCGTCTCCAACCGATTTTTTCGCTTGCAAACTTTTTTCAAACGCATCCATCGCCTGATCCTCTTCACCAAGCTCATGAAAGGCTAAGCCGATCTCTTCATAAACTTTTGCTTGTTGCTCTCCGGTGATTTGATTGACTTCTTCCTCCTTCAAGGAGATAGTGCGCAATAATTCTTCCTTACGTTCTGCGGTTAATACCGCTTCTGCCGCCACTGCTTTTTTCGGTTCTTTATCCTTCTTCTTGCCAAATCCAAACATCACGCAAACCTCCCGCTATCTCTTGCTCGAATCCTAGAATGCTTTTAGAATCGGACCAATAATCCAGGCATATAGTAAAGCAGCCGCTACGGTATCCACATCTGTCGCCGTTGCATTGACAAAGCCCATATTATTGAAAATGGTAACCAACAGCGCCGGCAGCAGCGTAATGAAGAAACCATGGACAATACCGCCAATAATCGCCCCGCGGCGTCCGCCGCTTAAGTTGCCGAAGATCCCGGCGGTACCGCCCGCGAAGAAGTTCGTTAGTATACCCGGCAAGATCATAGCCCAACCAAAGACAGGCAATACGAACATGGCAATAATTGAACCTATCGTAGTTGTAATGAACCCTACAATGACTGCATTAGGGCTGTATGGAAACAATACCGGGCAATCCAGCGCAGGCACCGCATTGGGAACCAGGCGCATGGCGATCCCTCTAAATGCCGGAACAATTTCACCCAGCAATAAGCGAACCCCGGCTAATAAGACATACACCCCTACTACGAACTGAATGGACTGTAAGAACGCAAACATGAGATAGTTGGTACTTCCCGATAAAGTAGAACCAAATTCTTGACCCGCAAACGCTGCCGTAATGATATAAAGAGGAACCATCACTACCATCAATGACAGATACGTGTCTTGCAAAAACTCGAATTGCGCAGGTAATTTCAAATCTTCAACCGATTTTTTGTTTTCGCCTTTTTCACCGAATAGTTTCGCTACACCGGCTTCCAGTACATAACCAATCGTACAAAAATGCCCCAGAGCAATTTCATCCATCCCGGTAATTTTGCGAACAAACGGTTGTGCGATCGCCGGCATAGCTACGGCAAAGACGCCCCCAATGAAGCCGCCGACCAATATCAATACGGCGCCACGCAAACCTGCAAAGTAACCAAACACCGTTGTCATCGTCGACATCCAAAGAATCGCCTGGCCGGTTAAAAAGATATATTTCCATTTCGTAAACCGGGCAATTAAAATGTTAAATACAAAGATCGCCAAAAAGGTTAATGCGATATCCCGGCCTAGGCCTAATTCATTCATCGCTTGACCGTTAATCGCTTCAATCGAAGGAATTATCCCTTGCATGTGGAAGCCTTTGGTAAAAATCTTGCCAAAATAGGTTAAGCTTACGACGATAATGCTGGAACCCGCTGACAGTACCATAAACCCTAACAACGTCTTTAACGAACCTGAAATCACTTGTCCTACCGACTTCTTTTGCAAAATCAACCCTAACATGGCAATCAACGCCACGGTGATGGATGCTTGTGTCAAAATATTCTGGATAATAAAGTTGACTACTCCCATATTCCCCCTCCTTCTTATTGGAATGGATTAAGCTAAAGCACCCTTTTCCTGTAATACCGGGGTGATTTTTTCTTCAATTTCCTGTTTGGATACAATATTTTTCAAATAAATAATTGTCGTCTGTTTAGGATCAATGGAGAATTTCTCAAATTGAGTTTGGAAGTTTTGCGCGGTCATGATAATATCCGGTTTCATCGATACGGCGGACGAGATATCGCTATGATCCAGCTTGGCGTCAACACCCAACTTTTTTAAAACGTCCTCAGCCGCCATTTGACAAGCAAAACTGCTTCCCAAGCCTGCTCCACAGACAAACAAAATATTTACTTTTTGCATTCCGCTCTCCCCTTTTTTTCAAATCATTTAAGCTGCTGTATATCCTGAATTGGGGTATCCCCATGCAGCGCCTGATTAAATGTCTTCACATCTTTTGCGGCAAATAACTTATCTAATTTTTCTGTATCGTCAATCAACTCAACCAAACTTTTCATCACTTTTATATGCGAATGAGAATTCACTGCGGCTAAGCAAAAAACGATTTTCACAGGGTCATTATCCGGATGGCCGAAATTCACCGGTTCCTTTAACGTCATGACGCTGATGCCTAATTTATTCACCCCGTCTTCCGGCCGCGCGTGGGCTAACGCTAAGTGCTTCCCTACCACGATATAGGGCCCGAATTCTTCAATAGACTTGATCATGGCGGTTATATATCGCTCTTCGATGACCTCCTCTTTAACTAGAGGCAATGCAACCTTCGTAATCACCTCCTTCCAGTCTTTGCCTTCTTGATTTAATAAGATGTTGGAATCCTTCAAAACATCCTGCAGCATTGGTTGTATCTCCCTTGTATTAATTTTCAAATAATGTTGTTTAAATGTTTCTTCTACTTTCTGATAGCTTTCAGGAGTTATCGTGCCGCCGCTGTCTACAATCAACTCCAGAACATCCTGCATCAGCTTCGTTGCATCCAGTTTGTTGGAAAATGTTCTTTTTTTATCCTTATATTCAAATAAAAACGCTTTCACTTCTTTTTTGTCACTTTCCCTTAAAATCGGGTTCAGCAGCAAAACCGGTTTTTTGGGATACTCAATCGGAATCGAAGTAAAGATCAAATCTACATCCAACTTGTCAATAAAAGCTATTTCATACGAACTCAAAACCGCTACAATCTCGATATTGAATTGCTTTTTTAAATTCGCGGCCAACAACTTTCCGGTTGAAATTCCATGATTGCAAATGACGACCGCCTGATAAACATATTGTTCTTCCTGGTTCATCCGGCTTGCCGAAGTGGAAAAGTATACCGTCAAAAAGCCGATCTCGTCTTCCGATAATGTTTTCTTGGTATAATCCTCTATGCGCTTGCTAAAGCAAGCTACTGCATTATAAATGACCGCGTAAGACTCTTTAATCGTGTCTTTTAATGGATTAACGACCTGTAAATCATTTTTTGCCCGGCTTAACAAGCCTGTGATGTGCTTATACAACCCTTCATACAAATCTTCTTCTTCCTGAGAAAAAGGAATGCCCGTTACTTTCTCCACATGCTCTATTAATTGGATCGTTAACAATTGTGCTGCAACCCAATCCAATGAACTATTCATATCTTTGGGATTAAACGATTCGATCGTGAATGTAATATATTTAATTTCATTTAACGATGGATTTAATGGAAAATCCGTACAAATCGCATCTACGAAATTTCTTACCGGACCTGCTTCGATTTCCGCTCTTGCTTTTGTTAATTCACTAACGGTACTTCCTTCCCGCACACGTCTTACCCATATCCCTAAAAATAAAATGATCTGGTTACGGTACAGATGATTAATCTCCACTCTGGACTTTTTCAACACTTCATCATAATGCTCCCCAAGAATCCGCAATACCCTTTTGTCCAAATAATCCAATACAAATTTATTTACGGCGTCTGTCTCTTTATACCGCATCAGTTGGTCAATATCCGTCATACGATTAATCACATCGTACAGCATAGATCGTACGGACCGCTCATCCCCTTGCAATACTATACCTTGCTTCGGCAAACTCACTACTGAAATGGCATATCGTTTTAAATATTGACGAAGTTTGCGCATATCCTCATCCAACGTGCTTTTGGATACCTGCAACTTCTCTTCCATTTCATATAAAAGTGTAGTTTTTGCGGTATCCGCAATATCCAAAAGCAAGGCAAGGAAACGTTCATCCGGCCGGTAATAATCTTTTTCCCTGTTGCCGCCGACTTGCGCCAATAACTTTTCGGATTCCTGCGCAGGCAGGACCAGTTTCATCCCTTTACCTCTGGCAGTAGTAACCATTGGATAATGATGTTCAGCCAAAAATTCATTAATCAGCGCCAGTTCGTTTCGTAAAGTACGTTCACTAATCCGGAATTCTTTGCTCAAGTCCTCAAAAGTCAAAGGTGTATTTACTCTTAAAAATCTCGCAAATATTCGTTGTGTACGTTCCTTCATGAAATGTAACCCCTTTCGTATTTTGATTATAGTTTTTTGCATTAAAAAAGTTTAGTACATCTTTTTGCAACTTCAATCCGCAAAAATGTAAGCGCTGCAAATTCTGTGCGCTATAAGGCAACAGGCGACTCCGTCCGCCTTTTGTTTGGCAGCCGTAATCGCCTGCTGTTTATCAGCTACTCGTTATTGAAGCCCTTCCTCGGAAACCGCCCGCTCAAAATCAGCCACGATCAACATATCGATCCAGCGGGCACGGCGAAGCATGAAATGAACAACCGTTTCCTTAACCAGCGAATACCATAGGGGCCTGCGGGATTGCCCGATGATCAGTTGGGTGGCGCGCACTTCAACCATTCGTTGCAACAACGCTTCACCGATATTTCTATGCCTCCCAAACGCGGACACCTCCATCCTTCCGCCAAGCCGTTCGCATAAATGGCGCAGCGTCTCCAACCTCCGGCCATCGGCATCGGATATGGCCGCGCCACGATGTACATGATGGACGTACCATTCCGCCTTGAGCCGATGGGCGATGCGGAAGCCGCGGCGAATTAATCGTTCAGCTCTTGGACCAGTGTCTACACAGACGAAGATGACCTCCTGCCTATGCCCCGGTCCGCGCTGCGAGGTGTTGCGATCCCATGATTCTAAACGTTCGTCTACATCGTCGGCGATTTCCCGGAGCGCCAGTTCACGCAAGGCAATCAAATTGCCGATTTTAAAAAACGCCCCCAGCGCCAGATCCACTTTTTCGAAAGCATAGATTTTCCCGTCCCGCATGCGTTGTTGCAGCATTTGCGGCGTCACATCGATCAGTTCGACCTCATCCGCCATTTTCAGTATCGCGTCCGGCACCGTCTCCCGCACGCGGACGCCGGTCAACTGCTCCACCGCGTCGTTCAGGCTTTCCAGATGCTGCACGTTAAGCGTAGAAATAACGGAAATACCACTTTCCAATATACGGATGACATCCTCGTATCTTTTCTTGTTGCGGCTGCCCGGTACGTTCGTATGCGCCAGTTCATCGACCAGCACGACTTCGGGATGGCGGGCGATCACGGCTTCCGTGTCCATCTCCTCCAATTGCGCCGACCGATAGGCGATTTTCGCCCTTGGCATAAGCGGCAATTCACCTATCTGTTCCGCTGTTTCTTTTCGGCCGTGCGTCTCCAATAAGCCGATGACAACGTCGATTCCTTTGCATTGCAAACTGTTGCCTTCTTGCAGCATTTTATAGGTCTTGCCCGCACCTGGAGCAGCACCGAGATATATTTTAAACGTGCCGCGGCGGATCGTTTCAATTTTCCTCTCTATCTCTTTGGAGCTAAGTCTGCGGAACGGCTCAGCCCCGCCGCTTGATTTCGCTTTGATCGGCAGTATCCGCTCTCCCTCATGCTTAGCGCGATCCGCCATTAAAAACACGTCCACATTCCGCATCTCTCTCAGCACCCTGCCTGCGATGGAACCTTGCCAGCGCTCCTGCCGGCGGCTTTTCTGGGAATGCCCCATCACAATTCGCGTGACGTTATTTTGGATGGCATAGCGTACGAGCATGGATGGAAGCTTGCGCAGATGCGGCAGGGGAAGCTCTTCGCATCCGGCGTCTATCTTCTCCGCCAGCTTCCGGATCGAACGCTTGAACATTTGCTGATCCTTCGATAATTTCCGTCCGGACAAAACAAACGTAACTACAAGCAAGTCGCCATTCAAGCGTTTGGCGATTTGCTGCCCTCTGCGCACATAAAGCGATCCGTTCCAGTGGTATTGCGCCGAAACAAGGATCCGCTCCGCCGCCCCCGACGGACCAACCAACCCGAGCTCCTGGCGATGCTTCTCAAGCGAATCGTTAACCCCTTCCGCCATCAGCCGCAGCGAAATTTCCCGCAAGATGCCGAGATTGCCGCGCCGGGCCAGCGCCGGAAGCGTTTGATCGCCAAGCACCCCCTCGTCAATCCGCTTCAACATCGTCTCCGGCGAAACATCGATAAGCCGCACTTCATCAGCCAGTTCCAGCGTATCCGCAGGCACCGTTCCTTCCGCCCGAATTCCCGTCCGCTTATAAACAATCTCGTCCACTCCATCCAGCTCATATACGTTAATCGTCGTAATAATGCTGATCCCGCGCTCCATCAAGTAGCGAATGTCTTCCAGGCGCGTCTTAAACTTCGCTTCCTTGCGATTGCGATGAGCGAGGCCGTCAACCAGCAGCACTTCCGGATTGCGGGCCAGGATCGCTTCAAGCGGCAAATCCTTGAACTCCTTGCCGTCCTTACGCCAGTGGATGCTCGGCACACGCTCCAGTTCCATCGTCTGTTGCACGGTTTCCGATCGCTGCATGGTCGATATCGCGCAAATAACCACATCGAGCCCCTGCTGTTTTAACAGCTTGCCTTCGTTCAGCATATGATACGTTTTGCCCGAACCGCTAACCGGACCGATTATGATTTTGAGCCGTCCCTTCCGCAGCTGCGAAATTGATCGTAAAATTTCTTCCGGCGATTTTCGCCTAAACCCGCTCACTCATTGGCCACCTCCCAAGCTGGGATCAACGACCGCTCCGCCATCAATTAATCCTCTGTGGTATCGTTATTTCTCCAGCATTTCTTTCAAAGCCAAATTAAGTTTAAGCACGTTGACCCGGCTATCACCGAATACTCCCAGGTCGCGATTCTCCGTATATTTGTCTACCAGCGTTTCTAGTTCAGCCGCGGAAATGCCCGTTAGCTTGCTGATTCGCGGCACCTGCACCAGCGCTGATTGCGGCGTAATGTGCGGATCAAGTCCCGAACCCGAGTTGGTGATAAGGGCAATCGGCAATTGATCGATCGGTACATCCGGGTTGTCCCGGCGCCACTGCTCGATTGACGCTTGCGTCCGCGCAAGCATATCCGGATTGGAAGGCGCGTAGTTGTTGGAACCGGACGCCTCCGCCTTGTAATCAATGCTCGATACGCGCCCCTGGAAATAGCTTGGGTCGGTGAACGACTGTCCGATCAATTCGGAGCCGACCACGTTGCCGTCCTTATCTTTTAATAAACTGCCATTCGCCTGATGTGGGAACAGCAGTTGCGCGAGGCCTGTGCTGACAAGCGGGTACACGATACCGCAAAGGATAATGAACAATAGACTGGCGCGCAGGGCAATCCAGAAAACCGCTCCCCCGGAGCGCCCGTCCCGCCCCTCTTGCGCAATATTATTCATAGCCGGTTCCTTCTTTCTACTTTCAAGATGTTGTTCAAAAAGCCATCTCAAATCCACAAATGAACGAGCAAATCAATCAACTTGATGCCGATGAACGGGGCAATAACACCGCCTAAGCCATAGACGAGCAAGTTGCGGCTAAGCAGGCGCGAGGCGCTCATCGGCCGGTAAGCGACGCCCTTCATCGCCAGCGGAACCAGCAGCGGGATGATAACGGCATTAAAGATTAAAGCCGATAACACCGCCGAAAGCGGCGAGCCAAGCTTCATGATGTTCAAGGCGGCCATTTCCGGAATGGCCAGCATGAACATCGCCGGAATGATCGCAAAATATTTGGCGATGTCGTTGGCGATGCTGAACGTGGTTAAAGCGCCGCGCGTCATGAGCAGCTGCTTGCCGATCGCCACCACCTCGATAATCTTTGACGGGTCGGAATCGAGATCGACCATATTGGCCGCTTCCTTAGCCGCGGTTGTGCCGCTGTTCATCGCCAGCCCGACATCCGCTTGCGCCAATGCCGGCGCATCGTTCGTGCCGTCGCCGGTCATTGCGACCAGCTTGCCTTCGGCCTGCTCGCGGCGGATCACGGCGATTTTATCCTCCGGCTTGCTCTCGGCGATAAAATCGTCGACGCCCGCCTCCCGGGCGATGGTCGCTGCCGTCAGCGGATTGTCGCCGGTGCACATGATCGTCTTGATGCCCATCGCCCGCAGCTGATCGAACCGTTCCCGCATGCCGGGCTTCACCGTGTCCTTCAAATAAATGACGCCGAATACTTGTTTGTCGACCGCCACAGCCAACGGCGTTCCGCCCTCCGAGGCGATGCGATGGGCCTGTCTCTCCAACTCCTCCGGAATCAATCCGCCTTGGGAAGCCACCCATTTGCGAATGGCGTCAACCGCCCCTTTGCGCACTTGGCGGCCGTCTTTCAGATCGACGCCGCTCATCCGCGTTTCCGCCTTGAATTCAACAAAGCTGCCACCCTCGCCGAGCAAGGCGTCATAGGACTTCCCGTTTTTCTTCATCCATTCCAGCACCGAGCGGCCTTCCGGGGTTTCGTCCTGCACGGAAGATACCGCCGCCCAGGCAGCCGCCTCATCGATGCCCGCGCCTCCAACCGGTATGATCTCGCTGGCCATCCGGTTCCCGAAGGTAATCGTTCCGGTTTTGTCGAGAATCATCGTGTTGATATCGCCCGCAGCCTCAACCGCTTTACCGGACATCGCCAGCACATTGAACTGCGTCACCCGGTCCATGCCAGCAATGCCGATGGCCGACAGCAGGCCCCCGATCGTCGTCGGGATCAAACAAACAAGCAAGGCGATCAGTACCGGAATCTCCAAGTTAATATCCGCATAAGAAGCGATCGGCCCAAGCGTCACGACGACGATCAGAAAAATAAGCGTCAGGCTGATCAACAGCGTATTTAGGGCGATTTCATTCGGCGTCTTCTGCCGTTTCGCGCCTTCGACAAGCGCGATCATCCGGTCGATGAACGTCTCGCCGGGATCGCTGGTAATTCTCACCTTAATCCGGTCGCTGATCACGCGCGTTCCGCCGGTGACCGAATTGAAATCGCCGCCCGCTTCCTTGATCACCGGCGCCGATTCGCCGGTAATCGCCGACTCGTCGACGGAGGCGAGCCCTTCGATCACTTCGCCGTCGCCGGGAATCATCTCCCCTTGGGAAACGACGACGATATCCCCCTTACGCAGCTCCGTCGAAGGCACCGTTTTAACGCCATTGCCAACCACTTTGTTCGCGGTAATCTCTTTCTTCGTTCGCTTCAACGTATCGGCTTGCGCCTTGCCCCTGCCCTCCGCCAAGGCTTCGGCGAAATTGGCGAACAATACCGTAAACAACAAGATCACAAACACGGTGAGATTAAAGCCGATGCGGCCCTCCGCGTCGAAGTAACCGGGAAACACCGTCATCAGCAGTACGATGACCGTGCCAACCTCAACGACGAACATCACCGGATTTTTCATCATAACGGCCGGATTCAGCTTGATGACGCTGGCCTTCAAAGCTTGTGCGACAAGCGGACCGGAGAACATGCTTTTTTTACGTTTATCGTTCATGGCAACTTCACCCCATTCCTTACTTAACGAATCGTTAGATGCTCAGCGACCGGCCCCAGAACAATCACCGGCAGGAAAGTCAACGCGCCGATCAAAATGACGGTGCCGATCAGCAGGAAGCTGAACAGCGCATTGTCCGTACGGAACGTGCCGATTGTCTCCGGCACCCATTGCTTGCGCGTCAACGATCCGGCGACGGCGAGCATCGCAATCATCGATATATACCGTCCGAAAAACATCACCAGGCCGGTCGTCATGTTCCAAAACGGCGTATTGTCCGCCAGCCCCTCGAAGCCGGAACCGTTGTTGGCGGCTGCCGACGTATATTCGTACAGCACCTGCGTGATGCCGTGGAAGCCGGGATTCGAAATCGCTCCCTTGCCTAGATCGGTCAAGAAGGCGATCGCCGTCGGCGCCAGGATTATGAACGGGTGCGCCAGAATCGCAATCGCGATCAGCTTCATCTCGCGCGGCTCGATCTTGCGGCCAAGGAACTCCGGCGTACGGCCGACCATCAGTCCGCAGATAAACACAGCGAGTATGGCGTACATCAGCATATTGATCAGCCCGACGCCTTTTCCGCCGAATACGACGTTCAGCATCATCTCCGCCAGCGGTACCAGACCGCCGAGCGGGGTCAGCGTATCGTGCATATTGTTGACCGTGCCGGTCGTCGCCGCCGTCGTCACGGTAGTGAACAGCGCGGATTGCGCGATGCCGAAGCGCACCTCTTTCCCCTCCATGCTGCCCTGCGAAGCATCGATGCCAAGTACGTTCAGCACCGGATTGCCGCTCTTCTCGGCGGTGTAGGCAACGGTAAGGAACACAAGGAACAAGACCATCATCGCTGAAAATATAACCCAACCCTGCTTGCGGCTCTTCGCGAATCTGCCGTACATAAAGGGCAGCGCCGCGGACAATGACCACATCGACAGGATCTCGATCACATTGGTCAGCGGGCTCGGATTCTCAAACGGATGCGCCGAGTTGGCGCCGAAAAAGCCGCCGCCGTTGGTGCCCAGATGCTTGATCGACTCCAGCGAAGCGACAGGCCCGATCGCAATCTGCTGCGTCGCCCCTTGCAAGGTCGTTACCGAGAGCGTAGACCCAAGCGTCTGCGGCACCTGCAGCGCGACCAGCACGAGCGTGACGATCAACGCCAGCGGAAAGAAAATCCGCGTATGCGCCTTGACGAAATCCTCAAAGAAGTTGCCCAAGCTTTTTCCCTTGCTCGTAACGCCCCGGACAAACGCGACCGCGACCGAAAGGCCCGTAGCCGCCGACGTAAACATCATCATCATGATCACGGCCATTTGCGAGAAGTACGAAAGCCCCGTCTCGCCGCTGTAATGCTGCAGATTTGTATTCGTAATAAAGCTGATTGCCGTGTTCATCACCAGCGTCGGCTCCATATTGCCGATACCGTTCGGATTCAACGGCAAGCCGCTCTGCACCCGCAGCAGCAAATAACTTACCGCGACGAGCATAAGGTTGGTTGCGATAAAGCTGATCGCGTACCGCTTCCAGCTCATGCCCGCGCGATGCTTCAGCCCGATGACCGCATAAATGGGTTTCTCGGCCCACCCGAATATTTTATCCGTGCGGTTGGGTTCGTTAGAGAAAACGTGATACAAATAATTACCGAGCGGCTTGGCGATCAGCATCAAAACACCGATTACGATTGCGATTTGCAATATATCCATGACCGTTCCTCCCACTATTAGAGGTTGTTCAAATAGTCATCTTTCCATGACGAAGCCGTTCAAAGAAGAGGACTCGACATCGAATCTTGAATTCAGCCGGGCCTTCCGTTGCTCACGTACCCAAAACGTACGCTCCGCTCCTTACGTCCCTAGCTTCATCCAACCTTCTCGGTCCTAAAAACCTGACTTTTTGAACTTGCACTATAAACAAAACTCGACTTTTTGAACTTGCACCATAATCAAAACTCGTTAAAACCTTTCCGGATGAAGCAACGCATAGATTAGATAGATCAGCAATCCAAGCGTAAAAATCAACACAATGGTCATTCTTGTTCGCCCCCCGTATCCTCCACCGTTTTACCGCACCAAATGACAAATCCAACTATAAGCGCGAAGGCGACGGTCAACGTTAGTACCATCCAAATATCCAGCATCACGACACTCCTCCAACGGTTAATCGGTCGCTTTTCTCCATAAACTGTTCCCCCGGATCAAGGAAGAAGGCAGCAAAAAAGAAGCCTTGGAAAAGAGGAACCTTTTCCGCGGCTTCTTGCAGTCGTCCCGACCGGTCCGCGACAAAAATGTTGCCTCTCCACACGCTTACGAGGTTAGCTGACGGATTCGGGCGTGAGAGTCGCCCTACGCCCGGCATTTGAAAGTGCCGGGTGATTCACCCCATGAAGCCGGGTTGCGGCTTCCGTTGGTTCCCCCGTTCCTTGTGTCTTTCAAGGATTCAGCGATTCATGAAATCATTATTTTCAATTACAGTTAGCTGACGATTCCGGCGGTGAGAGGCGCCCTCCGTCTTTGACGAATGAGGTATGACCGATGATGACGCCCCCAACGGTTTCGATCGGCTTGCTCTCACACAAGCTTCGGCACGTTGGTTTCGTCGATCGGCATATCCATTTAGAATCGAATGGCCATTCAATTCATGGATCGTATCTTACTCCTTAGCTAAATGGTTGTAAAACGACGCAGCCGGCATATCCGTAAAAAAAAGAAACTTTAAGATGAAGTTAGCGCTCTCAAAATATTAGAGCTTCATTTTCCTCGCAAATACTCGTGATTATATGGCATTTCGTGGATTTTTACGGAATTTTTACGCCTATAAACGGTTTATTTTATTCCTTTTTTACATTACCCTGAACTATAGTAGTAACGGGAGCATAGACGGACAGGAGTGGTTTAATGGATAAGTTGAAATCGATGTGGATGCTATGGAAGCCTTATGCAAGCATCACTTTGCTCATCGCCTTCATGACCGCCGCCATGCACCCGTTCGGACTAGCGTTTGATTCGGTCAATATAGCACTTCTCTATCTGCTGCCCGTGCTTTGGAGTTCCGTCGTCTGGGGCCTGCGCCCTGCTCTTTATGCAGCAATGATGGGGGTCCTGGCTTTTGATTTCTTTTTCGTTTCTCCAATTCTGAGTTTTACGATCGCGGACTTGCGCTATCTGATCTCGTTCGGCGTTTTTTTGGCGGTAGCCGCGTTAACGGCCAGCCTGGCGGTAAAGCTGAAACGGCAGTTGCTATACGCCAAGCAAAGGGAGGAGCATACCGCCGCGCTCTACGTGCTCAGCCGGCAAATGAGCGATATCGCGGACATTCACTCCCTGCTCAGTAATGTTTCCCGGCAAGTTTCGCAAACCATCGGTACGGAAATTGCGATTTTTTTGCCGGATCAACGGAATACTTTAGTGCTAGCCCACTGCTCTTCGGTTCATAGCGATTGGGGACAAGGCGAAACGGAAAAAGTGATGGCGAAGCTGGCGTTTGATCATGGCGAAGCGGTCGGCAATGGAACCCGTACCTTAAGAGACTCTCCAGCCCATTACCTGCCGCTCAGAACCGAGGACCGCGTGCATGGGGTATTGGCGCTCAATCTGCAGGATCGGAAAAGCGGGCTCACCACCGAGCAACAGCGGATGCTGGACGCCCTGGGCGGTTTGGCGGCCACCGCCATCGCCCGCATGAAGCTGGCGGAGGAAGCCAAAATCGCTCATTTGACGGCCGAATCGGAACGGCTTCGCACCGCGATTCTAGATTCTGTTTCTCATGAGTTGCGTACTCCGTTAGCGGCTATTATCGGCTCGGCGACCAGCCTTATTGAAGGCAATTCTCTTTTTTCGTCGGAGGATCGCATGGAATTGCTGCTTACCATTCGGGACGGTGCCCTCCGTATGAATCGGTTGGTCAAAAACCTGCTCAGCATGGTGCAATTGGAAAGCGGCATGCTGCGTCTTAGAAAAAATTGGTGCGATGTGGAAGATCTGATCGGCGTCACCTTGGCTCAGGTCAAAGATTTTCAACAGCATCGAAAGTTGCGGGTAAACCTTCCGGCGTCCGTTCCTATGGTAATGGGGGATGAAGTTTTGCTCGAGCAAGTGCTGGTTAATGTGGTCAGCAACGCGATCAAATACAGTCCGGATTACAGCGAGATTTTCATAACGGTAAGGCCTGAGGACGACAAGCTTGTTATCCTTGTTTCCGATACGGGAATCGGACTTGCCGGTGACGATTACGGCCGGATCTTCGAAAAATTTTACCGTTCAGCTGCCGCCAAGCAAGTGACGGGCACGGGATTGGGACTTGCCATTTGCAAGGGAATCGTGGAGCTGCACAATGGAACCATTACGGCCAAGCCGAATCAGCCGCAAGGCACCGTCATTACAATTACACTTCCCCTAAGCAAGCCGCGCGAAGGGCATTTTGAAGAAATGGAGGAGGATGACCATAAGTAAGCTTGGAGCTCGTATCCTAATTGTCGATGACGAACCCCAAATTCGCAAGCTGCTGACGGTGACTTTACTGGCTCATCAATATTCAACTTATGAAGCGACCTCGGGGGAGGAAGGAGTGCTGCAAGCCTCATTGATTCATCCGGACCTGATCGTGCTGGATCTCGGATTACCGGACATCTCCGGTATGGAGGTATTGAATCGCATACGGGACTGGTCAAACGTGCCGATCATTGTACTAACGGCTAAAGACAGGGAAGAAGACAAGATCGCGGCCTTGGACAGCGGTGCCGACGATTATGTTACCAAACCGTTTAGCATGGGAGAACTGGTGGCCAGAATTCGCGTGGCGCTGCGCCATGCCGCCAAATCGGCAAACGAACCTGTGCTTCGGATTGGTGGACTAACCATCGATTTGGCACAACGGATTGTGGAAATGAATGGAGAGCGGGTAAAATTGACCCCAACAGAATATGACCTGCTGAAAGTCCTCGCCTCGAACGCCGGGAGGATCGTAACGCAGCGGCAGCTGCTTCAAGAAGTATGGGGCAGCCATCATGATGAGTCCGAAAGTCACTACCTAAGAATCTATATCGGACATTTGCGCAAGAAACTGGAAGAAGATTCGACCCAGCCGAAGTTAATCGTTACGGAGCCGGGTATCGGATACCGCCTGCTTTCCGGGGAATAATTCCCGTTAAAGGTACTGCTTGCGCAAGAAAACGGAAAACGCCCCGCAAGCTGCAGGCTGCGGGGCATTTCTTCCACTGGAAAAGAGTTATTCAAATGAAAGGACTTCTCTGCTTTTAATAAGATAATTGTAAATGACCTGCGCCGCCATCGCCCGGTTAGTAAAGCGCTGCGGAGAAAGACGGCCGTCGCCGGTTCCCTGCATCAGGCCGGTCCCCAGCATATCGTTAATGGCTGATTGCGCATAATCGGCAATATCTCCGGCATCGCTAAAGCTCTGAACCGTACTTGGGTTATTCGCCGGCAGCTCGGTTCCCGCCGCTGCCATGATAGAATGAAGAATCACGGCCATATCCTGGCGGGTAATTTTCGCTTCCGGCCTGAACCGGTTATCCCCTGTTCCCTTAACCAGTCCCATGCTCTTGGCAGCCGCTAAATACGGGCTATAATACCGGTTGCCTGCGTCCGCGAAATTGCTTGCGTTCTCGCCTGCCGCCGGCTCCATTCCGAAAGCGTTCATGGTCATCACGAGAAACTCCGCGCGGCTAATGTCGCTTCGCGGCAGAAAACGTCCATCCCCGCTTCCCTTGACGACGTCCCTTGCCGACAGGTAATTAACGGCTTGGGCATACCAGCTTGAAGGGCTCACATCCTGATAGGATACCGTCTTGCCCCCAAGGACAAAATGGCCCAACCGGCCGGTATGAAATACCACCGCCTGCAAATCCTTGTTGTAATGGCTGTTCAGCACCGCTTTTACCGGGCTGCCCGCGTCTATGGACCAAACCGCGAGAGCGTCGGTCTGCTCGGTTTGACCAGGAGTATAAGGAACGGACACCGCAACATCCGCCACGCTCCCTTGCCAGTCGATGTCCTTGCCATCCATGCGCAGCGCCAGCTCGATGGCCGTTCTGCCGCCGATCAGCCCCAGCATTTCCGGCGATAATCCGGCCGGAACGCCGGGCCGGACAACCAGTTCCACGATGGGACCGGTTGTACCGGTGCGGTTCAGCATCCCCGCGGGCAGAGTCACACGGGCATGCGGAGTAACAAGCTCAATCCGGCTTCGTCCATCCTTGTCGTTAAAGAATGCAGCCGGGAGCTGGATGATAAATTCCCCGTCGAAACGATTCCCGCTGTCGTCCAGTACGACGGACACCTTTTTAACGCCTCTCTTGTCAGAGCTCACGTTGGAAAAGGCGGCGCTGAGTTCCTCTTCAGCGATGGAGACAGCGGCCTTGTTTCCGCTGATGACCGCTTGAGCCGTGATCGTGCCGGAGCCGGATGGAGCAGGCTTGACATTGCCCGCTGGGCTAACGGCCCCACCGCTGCCCGTGCTTCCGGAACTTTTTCCGTGATTTCCGTTTCCACTACCGCCATTGCCTCTGTCGTCATCATCGTCGTCATCATTATCGTTGTTGTCGCCCGGAACCGTTGGGGTAGTTCCATTATTGGCTGTTGTAAAGCGGTAAATCGGGCTGCGCGTCGAGGCGCCGTATTCATCCGTAATGTCCATGTACCAATAGTAGGTTTTGCCTGGCGCAAGCCCGTTCCACGGCACGGAAGCAACATCGCCGGAGATTACTCCCTTTTGCTCCCCGATCAGCGCATCTTTGTACACATTAACCGCAAAATAATCGGTAGCCACCCGTTTTTGGATATCCCTGAACGCAAATGGCTCCGTAAAGTCCTCGGTCGCATCATCGAAGAAATTGTAGTCATCCAGATACGGCGAGTAGGTATCCACATCCAACGTGCCCGCTGCCGGATCAAACTTCAGAAGCCGGAGATAGCCGTTGCCGCCGTTTGGACCTCCCTGATAGTCCGCCAGCATCTCGATCACCTGTCTGCTTGTACCGTCCGGATGCGTCACCGTCTTCACGACCCGTTTAGCCGCATGATAATGTCCGCTCAGCACAAGCTGTACATTTTTATTGGGCGCGATCACCTGATCGAATACATTTTGCGCCATATTGGATAAGGTACCGTTGGATTCCAGATAAGCGTGCATGCCGACGACCGCAATCCGGTCCGCATGCTTTCGCAGCACTTCGTTGGCCCACGCCACGGTCTCCGGCGTATCTTCCAAGCCAAAGCCAATGTAAAGGAAAATAAAATCATGGCCGCCGAACGAAAACAGGTCATAGTGATTCCGGTTGTTGTCCATTTCCCCGCCGTACCAAGGATTATCCTTGTACCGGTCCGCGCCTGCATATTTGCCGAAGTAAGAGTAATTGACTCCATCGATAATGACATCGTGATTGCCTGCCAGCACTCCGTATGGCACGCCGGCGTCATCCAGCTTTTTCAGGTTGCGGTCGGCTACCGCCCACTGCCGCTCATCGTTCGCAACGTTGACGACATCGCCCGTATGAATGGCGTAAGCAAAAGCGCCTTTTTTATACTCTTCGGAAATCCAGTCGCCCAGCCTGTCAAAAATTTCGGGGTAAGACTCGGCATAATACTGCGTATCCGTAAACCACAAAATCGTAAAAGGATCGTTGGCGCCCTTGACCTCATCCTGCACCATGGCCTGAATCCGCCCGTCACGGACATACCGTCCGGCCTCAATTTCGGCGGTCAGGATGATATCGGCCTCGGCGTTCTGGCCGGTCTCCGATTTCAGCGCAGTCCACTTGCCCGCATCATAATCCCAGGCATACAAGGTTACAATGCGTCCGGGCAGAGTCCTGCCCTTCCAATAGACCTCCACCTTGTCCGCGGGTTGAATCTCTTCCTTCAATTCAATTTCAAAGCGGTGGTACGGAAATCCGGAGTCGGTGTCCGTCACAAGATACTCTCCGTCCGCAAAGGCGATCTTACCGGCCTCGGCTGCTCCGATTTCGCCCTCGCCGTCCGGGTTCAGGACCAACGGAGGCTCACGGTCCGCAATATCGGTATAGCCGCTGATTCCCTCCGGTCTGGCAAAGTCGTATTTATCTCCTTGAAGGAAGCGGACATCCATGGCATCGCCGCCAGGATCGCTGACATTGGCCCGGAGTTTGGGGTTCACCGGCACTTTGTCCGCGAAATCGGCCGGCGATACCTCGCCGGGCGCAAGCGGCTTCTCGTCCTCGATTTGGAACGATTCCTCCAGGACGGCCGTGTTTCCCGCTCCGTCGTAGACGGTCACCTTCAGCCGGTGCTCGCCTGCGCTCAGCAGAGTCGAGGATGAATCGTACGGCAATTCAACGGCTTTTCCGTCAAGTTCGGCTTCAATTTTGCCTACGCCGCTCAAATTGTCCGAAGCCAGCACATTCAGCGTAAACGGCCCTTTGAGAAACATGGAGTTTTCCAGCAGCTGTCCGTCACCGTAAGAGATTCCTTCGATAACCGGCGCCGTGTTGTCCACCATAACCTGAACAGCGTCGATCTCCTGTCCGCCGATCGTCATCGTCAACGGATAAACTCCGTCCTGGACGGCTGCAGTGTCCAATTCGGCATACCGCGCCGTGAATTTGTCGTCCGGGACCGGGAAATGAAAATCGCTGATCATCGGTTTGTTGGGGTTGCTCCCGTACTCCGCGTCGCCGAAGCCGTAATACGTGTCTTCTCTGTAATCCACGGTGGTTTGCGTCAGGTTCCCCAAATAGTTCAATACCTTATCGGGCTTAACAACGCTGCCGTCCGGCAGCACCAGGTGAACATTTTTCACCTCAAAGTCATCATGATTGTTGCTGCCGAACACCTTGTCATGATCCTTTAATTGATAAGGCGCATTTTCGTTGCCGGTATGCACCGAAACGACGGTGCCGGTCACAAACAGATCCGCCGGCATGTCGAACATGGACCAGGCGTCATTGGTGTATTTCGGCAGAATGCGGCTGAAAAAGCTCGGTTCCCCTGCCGGGTCCAGCGCGCTGACCGAAGCCTGATAGATTTGGTCGACGCCGCGGGTCTGCATGCCTAGGCTTGCTTTGCCCGGCAATGTTTTGCGCAGGGACACCGGCTGGCCGTTAAAAAGGACCTCGATGCTCTCGGCAGCCTGACGGCCGTACGCATAGAAGGAAGCTTTTCCTTTCAGCATGCTTCCGCCCTCTATGGATAAGCCCGGGTCCGGAAGCTCAGTGCCTGTCCCGCTCTCATTAACGGTCAGCATGCCGCCTCTGGAATTATAAGGCACTCTTGTCCGGTTGCCCGCCGCATCCGCCGCATCGATGATATAACGGTAAACGCCCGGCTCATCGAACGACAGACTGCCTTTATAAATATACTTGCCTCCGTCCTCTCCTGTCAGCGTAAGAGGCTGCGCGCCCGTGAACTGCATCGGCTCCTCCGTTGACGCTCCATACAAAATTTGGGCGGAAGCCAGCGGTTCGTCGCTCGTTACCGTAACGTTGTAGGCCTGGCCTTTTCCCAGATTGTATACGGTCTGCTCGTGCTGCAGCGTAGGCGCAACCATATCCACCCCGTCCACGGCCGGCACCTGACCGGGATCAATGCTGCCGGGATTGGCGTACATCCGGTTATCCAGCCTCACCATAGCCGTTCCGGTTAGCGGGTACGCATAGCGGATCACCGCATTGCGGACATCGTTTACGAGACGGTCCGGGCTGCCGGTGCCGGTTGAATCATACCAGGCTTCCACTATGTACTGGTCCGGAGCGTCCGGGGATGACAGGGCCAGCCCGCGGTGCGTAGCGTTCGGAAGATTGAAGTCCGAAGGCTGCGAATTGTCGTAAAAAACAATGTCGCTGTCCGCCAGCGTACTGTTGAAATGCAGGTTGAAATCGGCGGTTGTGGTATAGCCTTTGCCGTTGGCCACCGCTTCCTTGGCAAACCAGATGACGGCCGCGCTGTAGGGCTCAATGCTGGTGTGCTGCGGAATGACCCATTTCTTCGGAGCCGTCGTTCCCGGATAAAGGTACCATAGCGTGTAATCTTTCAAGTCAAGAGTTTGAGCGGAATTATTGTATAACTCCAGATACTCGTACTGGTTCCCGCTTCCATACCGGTAATCGCCGGCAGGATTCGGCAGAAGCTCGGTGATCAAAATGCGGGGAATATCCGCATCGGACACCTCTCCGGTAAGCACGGTCTCATACTCCGGAGATCTGGCCCACTCGATGCCGTCGCCCGCCTCCAGCACATAGTACAGCTTGTCCCCTCCAAGGCGGGCGGAAGGAATTTCGCCGGCAAACAAGCCGCCCCCCCGGTCTTCCATCAGCAGCTCGCTGTAAGAGCCGTTCGCCGCCGTTTTATAATACAGCTTGACGGTAAGCGAATCCCCATCCTCATCGTACACGCCGGCCGTCACGGTTAAAGGCCGGGACCGGTCCGCCGTTGCGATTGGCGTATGAGCGATTTGGGGAATGCGATTGTTTGTTGCCGTGAGCTGCGCAGGCTCGACCCGGCCGGCCGATGGAGCCGCTTCCCGGGCAAACGGGACCATCGCCGTTCCGCTCGAAGGAAGCTGCAGATGCACGCTCTTTCCGTCACCGACATCGTCGGCGGTGTAATAATACTCACTAATAACCGCGGAAGCATCCCCTTTGCGGGTAATGAGAAATCCCCGGTCCGTATTGTTTAATCCGTCCTGCCCCTTGAGCACATAAACCGGCACGTTATCCGGCACGGAATGATACTGCCTGAAATCGGCTGCGGTCAGATTGGCGGCTGCCCCGGTAATGGAGGAGCTTGTCCGCTTGACCCACAGTACCGCCGGGCTATCTGCCGGAATAACTACGGTATTCGGATCATCATCGTATACCGTATCGGTTACCGTCAGATTTTTGACGCCGGTGTTGTAGTTATACCGAATTGCATATTCCTCGTTGAAGGCCAGAGGTTGTCCGGAGCGATTGTAGATCTCTACATACTCGAACAGGTCCGCACCGCCCGCTCCCTCAATTGCATTCTGATTGGATTTGTCATCCGGGTAAATCTCGGAGATAAATAGTTTCATTTCATCTGATGCATCCGCCTTCGCCGGTACAATGATACCGGTAAAGTTAAAGCTGGACATCAGCATGCCGCACGCTAAAATAGCGGCTATCACCTTCTTTTTCATGAGTTCCTCCTTGTTAGTCTTTATCCTAATAAAGACTAAAGGCGAAAGGTAAGCTGAATATGAAATGTATTCATAGGTTTTGTAAATATACAGATTGAAATACGAAAAACGCCTTATGATAAAATTGTTCGGTTACGCTGAAAATTTATCTCGTTCAGTAGTTATAGTAAAGGGGTCTCCCCACCCGAGCGTACCTGCTGCCTGCTCCAGCTTTCTTTGTCCATTGTTGAATGGAATGGCTGCAAAATGTACATTTACTTATCCGGAAATGCTGCCACAGCACTTGATTAAGTGTAAAACCTCAGACTGTTGAGAAAGTCCATTTTTTAAAATTTGAACACTAAATTCGGGCTCAAGACCAAAATCAGTGCTTGACAAAATAAATGATGACATGGATGGTGTTGTCTCTCCAAACCACTTTGCACGATCATCCCTATGGTTCAGGAAGCCAAGTCCCCTGGTCAAACAGGATAATCGTGAAAAGCCTCCGGATAGCGAATCTAGCTCCAGGCTACGGTCTGTTGCCGGCTTGACTGTCAAGCAATGATGATTAGGCTGAACCAAAATTCGAAAGTTTTGTTTAAAACTTAGTCCTAAGATCGTTTTAAATCGATTTTTCTTTGCGAAGGCGAGAGTCACCACTCAACAGTCTGATGATTTGCAATTAGTGGTCACTGCCAAGCGGTCAAGCACACTTTTACCAGCCATCCGGCCAATTCTGCGGACGCTAACGGCACTAGCGTTGCATCAAATCTGTTCTGACAAGATATAGTTTCTAGCCACACCAATCATCTAACGGATGCCACAAGCGCTATTTGTTCCAAAAACGCGGATTTCAAATTGTAACGGTTGCCATCGTGCTTATTTCACTGAAATCCGGCTATTTTTGCTTAGATTCAGGCAAATAACGACGCTCATAACCGTTGCTATGAACGTTTTTGTCAAGCCCTCCGTGTGAGAGGTGCCTGAGCACGTGGCGCGAGAGCAAAAATGCGAGCGACGGTCGGCACGCTGCTATCCGTGGGTTGGTACCACATGTTATGCCTTCGTCAAGGAGAGCTCTTGCA